>JGI12269J14319_10004883_pt1 | contig 12099 bp, 7 predicted proteins | sample PeaSoiSIISIP2007_FD_14319 | JGI IMG/M metagenome (IMG submission 14319) | reverse complement strand
CCGGTGATGAGGAACGGCCCGAAGGCGCGGCTGCCTTCGGCGTAGACGCCGCCGATCGCCTCGCCGCCGCCCGCCGTGCGGAAACCGGTCGCCTTGCCAAGGGCGAACAGCCGGTCGTGACTGGCGCCATCGAAATCGCGCAGGTCAGCGCCGACTTCCCAGCTCGCGGCGGCGGATTGCGCGCGCAGGGCGGCGTTGAAGCCGGCGCCGATTGCCGGCGTGGCGTACTGGTTGTCGGCCAGGGTTGCGGTGTTGCGGCTCGCCGCCACCGAGGCGGAGGTGTTGGCGAGGTTCGAGCCGGAGACCCGGCCCTGGAAGCGCCAGCCGAGCACGCCGTCACCGGGCTGCCGCGTGAGGCCGAGGCTGGCCTGGCCGCCTTGGTCGTGGGAGCCGGCGAACAGCGTGCCGGCGTCGCGATCCTCGGCGTAGCCGGAGACCCGCTCGGTGAGGACGGCGTCGGCGACGTCGGCCTCGAACCGCTCGCTCACACTCTCGTCACCGAGCTTAAGTGGCTGGTCGACGGCGCCGCGGCCGTGGACAACAGGGATCCAGCCGCCGCTGCGCTCGCCAGACGCGTCGAGGAACAGCGCGCCGGCCGTGGTGTCGATCTCGGCCGCTCCGACAGCGCGGCCATAGCCGAAGTCGCCGGCCTCGACGTCCGCGATCGCCCCGCCTTCGACATGCTGTTGGATCGCGAGCGCGATCGTCCCGGTCAGAGCGCCGGCTCCATAGGGGCCGGCGCCCGCGCCGCGGATGACGCTCGCTGCGCCGATGGTCTCCGGCGGAAGGCCCGTCCAGATCACCCAGCCGCCGAAGGGGTCGTTCTGCGGGACGCCGTCGAGCGTCACCAGCGCGCGGCTCGCCGCCGAGCCGGCGATGCTGCGCACCGAAATCCCCTGGGTGGTCGGGTTGGCGCCGAGGCTGGATGTGCGGCGGAAGAGGGCCACGCCCGGCGCGCTCATCAGCACGTCGTCGAGCCGTTCGCTCAGCTGCAGCCGTTTCGGGTCAATGGTGACGATGGAGAACGCGGCGTCGCCGGGCGCGCGCGGCAGGCTCGCGGCGCGCACGATGACGACCTGCGGGCTCGGCGGCTGGTCGACCGGCATCGCTCAGCCGATCCGCGTCGCCTTCAGGCACGCTTCGTCGACCGCATAGCCCATGCCCGGCGCGTCGGTGAGCGCGACCCAGCCGTCGACGGCCGCCAGCGGCTCGGCCATGAGGAAGTCGCGCCGCTCGAGGCTCCACTGCGGCGGGTCGTAGGGGAACTCGAGGAAAGGCGCATTGCCCAGGCCGGCGACCAGATGGGCGTTGGCGACCAGGCCCATGCCGTTCGTCCAGGTGTGCGGTGTGAAGGTAAGATCGTGCGCCTGGGCCATCGCCGCGACCTTGCGCAGCCCGGTGATTCCACCGACCAGGGCAGCGTCGGGCTGTAAGACATCAAGGCAGCCGCCCTCGATGAGGTCGCGGAAGGCGGAGAGCTCGCGGGTCATCTCGCCGCCGGCGATGCGGATGTCGGTGGCCGCGCGGAGCGCGCGCATGCCGTCGTGGTCGGCGCGGTGCAGCGGCTCTTCCAGCCAGTAGACGCCGAGCGGTTCGAGCGCGCGGGCGACGACGAGGGCATCCTTGAATGTCCACGGCGGCTCGACGTCCCAGGGCATGCGCCAACCCTGGTTGCAGTCGACCATGAGCTCGAGTTTGTCGCCAACGCGCGCCCGCGCCGCCTCGAGCGCGCGGACGTCGGCGCGCCAGTCCCCGCGGCGGAAACGGATCTTCAGCGCCGCAAATCCCTCCGCGAGATAGCCCTCGGCCGCGGCGGCCATGGCGGCAGGATCGCGCAGCACGCCGGAAGAGGCATAGACGCGCACGCGGTTCGACGACCCGCCGAGCAGCTTCCAGCAGGGCTGGCCCGAGAGCTGGCCGATCAGGTCCCAGAGCGCCAGGTCGAGCGGCCAGCAACGGCCGTAATGGAAGGCGATGTGCGATAGCACCTCGGCGTGGCGCTCGACCGCGAACACATCCTGGCCGACGAACAGATGCTCGTGGCCGCCGAAGCCCAGCATCTGGTCGCCGCTGCCGTGTCCGACCGCGCCCTGGTCGGTCGTGACCTTGACCAGCGTGGCGTCGAAGTGACGCCGAGGGCTCGAATCCCAGCTGGCCTCGAACGGCGGATCGAGCGGCAGCCGATGGTGGCTGATCTCGATCGCGGCGATGCGGTGCTCGCTCACGTCTTCGCCGGGGTGAAGAAGGGATTGTGCACGTCGGCAAGGCCGGCGCTGAGCGCGTCGAGGGTCGGCCAGTCGGCGGCCATGGCGCGCTCGGCCGCGAGCCGCGTAGCGGCGCGATTGTTCGCGTAGACGGCTTGCGCATCGTCAGCGGTCCAGTCGACCCATACCAGCGCGATCGCTAGCCACCCCTCGCGCGCCTCGGGCGGCAGGGCGCCCGCGATGAGGGCGTCGGTCACTCCCGCCGCGACGCCGGCCTGCGCAGGACCCCAGGTCATCCGCTCGTGCGCCGGATCGCGCAGCACCGCCTTGGCGACGAAGAGCGTCGTTGGCTTGGCCGGCAGGTTGGGCTTGAGCACCACCTGGAAGGGGACATGGCCGGGGCCGGGGCTGGCGGCGGCCAGCGCATAGGCCTGGCCGAGGTCGGCCTTGTCGCCCAGGATCAGGTTGATATGGGCGGCGTTCGCGCCATCGCCCACAAAGCCCTCGCCAATGAAGATCATGCCTGCTCGCCCTCAGCTTTTCGCCAGCGCCCGCGGCCGCCGGACCGGATTGTAGTCGTTGATCATGTCGCGCGGCCGGTAGGGCGCCTCGAGGAGGTCGCGCTCGTCGTGGCTGAGCACGAGCGCGGCGGCGTCGACGGCCGCGTCGACCTGCTCGGGCGCGTCGGGGCCGATCAAGGGCGCGGTGACGGACGGATGCCGGGCGACCCAGGCCATGGCGATCGCCGCCGGCGAAACGCCGCGCTGCTTGGCGATCTCACGCGTGCGCCGCGCGATCTCCTCATCGATCGGATCGCCGAACCATTCGAGGAAGGGGTCGTGCGCCGTGCGCGCGGTCGGACCGGCGTCGGCGAGATAGCCGCGGGCGAGCGGGCTGAACGTCGTCACCGCGGCGCCGGAATGCGCGCAATAGGGCAGCATCTCCCGTTCCTCCTCGCGGTAAAGCAAGCTGAGCTGGCACTGCATGTTGACGAACGGCGTCCAGCCGTTGGCGCGCGCCACCGCGTTCATCTCCGCGAACTGCCAAGCGTACATGGTCGAAGCGCCGAGGTAGCGCGCCTTGCCGGCGCGCACGACGTCGTGCAGCGCCTGCATGGTCTCCTCGATCGGCGTGTCCGGATCGAAGGCGTGGACGATGTAGAGGTCGACATGGTCGGTCCCGATGCGTTGGAGCGAGCGGTCGATGGAGGAGAGGATATGCTGGCGCGAGAGGCCGCGATCGTTCGGAGCGTCGCTCATCGGGTAGAAGACCTTGGTCGCCAGGACCAGCCGCTCGCGCTGCTCCATCCTGAGCAGATTGCGGCCGACCACCACCTCGCCGCGACCGAGCGAGTACCAGTCGGCCATGTCGAAGAAGGTGATGCCCCGATCGAGCGCCCGACGAAGGATGGGGATGGCCGCATCCTCGTCGAGGACCCAGCCCTTCCAGGCCGAGCTTCCCAGCGACATGGTCCCGAGGCACAGTCGGGAGACCTTCAGGCCGGTCGCCCCGAACCGCACATGCTCCATCGCCCGAGCCCCTCGCTCTCGTCTCCGCCGGCAGGGGCCATAGCATGAGCGTGGCCTGGACGCTGCCCACGCCGGTCGGCGTCCGCGAGGTCGAGAACGACTGGATCACCGCGCCCGATGGCGTGCGACTGGCCGTTCAGCTCTGGATGCCCGAAACCGACGCCCCCTGCCCCGTCGTGCTCGAGGCCATCCCCTACCGCAAGCGCGATTCGACGCGCGGCTATTCGCGGTTCTGGGGTCGGCGGCTGGCGCAGCATGGCGTCGCCTACGCGCGGCTGGATTGCCGCGGGTCCGGCGATTCCGGAGGGCTGCTCGTCGACGAGTATCTGCCGGTTGAGCAGGAGGACAACGCCGCCGCGATCGCCTGGCTGGCGGCGCAACCCTGGTGCAACGGCGCGGTCGGCATGCGCGGGGTCTCGTGGGGTGGCTTCGCCACGCTGCAGGCGGCGGCGCTGCAGCCGCCGGCGCTGAAGGCCATCATGAGCTTCTGCGCCTCCGACCGCCGCTACACCGACGACGCCCACTACGTCGGCGGCAGTTTCGCGCTGACGGGGCTGAAGTGGGCGACCAGCTTCAAGCTGGTGATGGCCGGCCCGCCGGATCCGGCCATCTTCGGGCCGNACTGGGAGCGCGCGTGGATGGACCGGCTCGAGGCCGCCCCGCCCATCGCCGCCCAGTGGCTCGCCCACCAGCGGGAGGATGACTTCTGGCGGCAAGGCTCGGTGGGGTTCGCCCCCGAACGGATTGCCTGCCCCACCTACCTCGTCGGCGGCTGGGCCGACCCCTACAACGAGACCATTCCGCGCCTGCTGCAGTCGCTGAGCGTCCCGAGCAAGGCGCTGATCGGGCCTTGGGGCCACGGCTATCCCGCGCCGGCGTCGCCGGGGCCGGGGCTGGCGTGGGAGCACGAGGAGGCAGCCTGGTGGCGCCATTGGCTGGCCGGCGAGGACACCGGGATCATGCAGGGGCCGAGGGTCTTGGCCTACTTGCCGGAGCAGGCGCCCGCGCAAGCCGATGGCGGCTCGATCCCCGGCCGCTGGATCGCCGCGCCGGACTGGCCGCCGGCGACCGAACCCCTGACCCTGCGGCTAAGCCACGAAGGGTTGGGCCAAGAAGCCGGCAAGGGCGTCGTGGAGATCGGCGGCGAGGTCGTCGGGCTGCAGACGCCCGAGTGGTGCCCGTTCTCAGGCCCGCAGTACGCCCAGGAGCAATCGCCGGACGACGCCCGGGCGCTCGTTTTCGACATCGGCCCGCTGGAGGCGGCGCTCGAGATCTTGGGGACGCCCGTCGTTCGACTGCATATCGCCGCCGACCGCCCGGTCGCCAAGCTGGCGGCAAGGCTTTGCGAGGTCGACGCCGACGGCCGCTCGTGGCTGGTGACCTATGGCGTTCTCAACCTGACCCACCGCGCGAGCCACGCGCAACCCGACCGCCTGACGCCCGGCGTGTTCTATGACGTGGCGTTGCCGCTCTACGTGACCGCGCGACGGCTGGCGGCCGGCGCCCGCCTGAGACTCGCGCTGAGCGAGGGCCTCTGGCCGCTGCTCTGGCCCTCGCCGGAGCCGGTGCGGCTCAGCATCGACCTTGCCCTCTCGACCCTGACGCTGCCGGTGCGCAGGTCCGATGCGCGCGAGCCGACGTTCCCGATTCCCCTCGTCGAGGTGCCGCCCGGTCGCAGCGACATCGAGATGAGGCGCGCCAACGCAGGCGGCCGCGCCAGCTTCCGCGAAGTCGCGCCGGCCAGCCGGGCCGTGATCCGGGACACCGAAACGACTGTCGAGCGCAGCGGACCCGACGTCGAGGCCGAGATGCGGGCGGACGACCCAACGAGCTGCCGCTGGCGGGTGCGGCAGGGGGTCGGCTACGCCCGCGGAGATTGGGACTGCGCGCTCGAAGCCGAGGTCGAGATCACCGCCTCGGCCACCGCGTTCCAGGTGCGTGAGCGGCTGGTGGCGCGCCGGCGCGGGGCCGAGGTCTTCTGCCGCGAGCACGCGAGCGCTATCCCGCGCGAGCTGATGTGATCGCGGCGCGGGCCGATCGCGTGGAGCGCTCGTGAAGGCCATGGACTGGGATTCACTCGACGCCGACAAGTTCCGCGACGAGGCCGGCGCGATCGCCGGCCTCCTGCAGGCGCCGCCCCTTTCGCCGGACCAGCGGCCCGCGGTCGTCGCCGACGCCGAGGCGCTGGTGGTCGCCGCGCGCAAGCGGCCGCGGCGGCGGGGCGTGGTCGAGAGCTTCCTGGCCGAATACTCACTGGGAACCGCCGAGGGGCTGGCGTTGATGTGCCTGGCCGAGGCCCTGCTGCGGACGCCGGACGAGGCGACGCGCGACGCCCTGATCGCCGAGCAGATCGGCTCGGCCGACTGGGCCAGGCACCTGGGCGCTTCCGACAACCTGTTCGTCAACGCCTCGACCTGGGGCCTGATGCTGACCGGGCGGCTGGTCGAGGTGGACGAGGCCGCCCGAAGCGACATCGGCGGGTTCATCGGCCATCTGGCCGGGCGGCTCGGCGAGCCGGTGATCCGCGCGGCGGTCGCCCAGGCCATCCGCATCATGGGCGAGCAGTTCGTGCTCGGCCGCACGATCGAGCACGCGCTGGCGCGGGCGGCGCGCGAAGGGCTGAGCTGCTCATTCGACATGCTCGGCGAAGGCGCACGCACGCAAGCCGACGCCGAGCGCTATGAGCACGCCTATGCCGGCGCGATCGAGGCCGCGGGCCTGGCGTCGGGCGGCGCGGGCCCGCAGGCCGGTCACGGGATCTCGGTGAAGCTCTCGGCGCTGTCGCCGCGGTATGAAGCGACGCAGGAAGCGCGGGTATGGGGCGAGCTCTATCCGCGGCTGGCGCGGCTGGCGAGCCTCGCGGCCTCCCACGACCTCAACTTCACCGTCGACGCCGAGGAGGCCGATCGGCTGGTGCTTTCGCTGAAGCTGCTCGGGCGGCTCTGCGCGGAGCCGGCGCTGGCGGATTGGCGCGGGCTGGGCCTGGCGTTGCAGGCCTACCAGAAACGCGCGCCGGAGGTGATCGCGCGGACGGCCGAGCTCGCGCGCACGAGCGGGCGGCGGCTGATGGTGCGGCTGGTCAAGGGCGCCTATTGGGACACCGAGATCAAGCGCGCGCAGGTGGCGGGGCGCCCCGACTATCCGGTGTTCACCACCAAGGCGGCGACCGATCTCTGCTACCTGGCGAGCGCCAAGGCACTGATCGAAGCATCGCCCGTGCTCTATGCGCAGTTCGCCACCCACAACGCCCACACGCTCGCGGCCGTGCACGCCATGGCCGCCGAGAGCGGCGTGGCCATCGAGTTCCAGCGCCTGCATGGCATGGGCCAGGCGCTGTACGAGGCGGCGGCCGAGCGGTTCGGGCAGGCGACCCTGCGCGTGTACGCCCCGGTCGGCGAGCACGAGGACCTGTTGCCCTATCTGGTCCGCCGCCTGCTCGAGAACGGCGCCAACACCTCCTTCGCCCGCGCGCTGACCGACGAGCATATCCCGCCGTCGGTCGTGGCGGCGGACCCGATCGCCGCGGTCGAAGCGCATCCCGATCGCCACAGCGGGATTCCGAAGCCGGTCGACCTCTATGCGCCCGAGCGGAAGAACTCGGCGGGGATCGACCTCAGCCAGGCCGTAGAGCGCCAGCGGCTCGCCGGCGCCCTGGCGCAGGTCGACCGGGAAGCGTTGGCGGCCGGCCCGGCCGGAGAGAGCGAGCCGGTGCGTTCGCCGGCCGATGGGCGCATCGTCGGCCGGGTTCGCCCTGCCTCATCCGACGAGATCGACGCGGCGATCGCGAGCGCCCGCGCGGCGCAGGGCGCCTGGGACGCAGCAGGCGGCGTGGCGCGGGCGCAGACGCTACGGCGGATTGCCGACGCCATCGAGGCCGAACGCGAGCGGCTGACCGCCATCCTCGCCCGCGAAGGCGGCAAGACGCTCGCCGACGGGATCGCCGAGGTGCGCGAGGCAGCCGACTTCTGCCGCTACTACGCCATGCTGGCCGCGCGGGACTTCGCCAGGCCCGAGGCGCTGAAGGGACCGGTCGGCGAGGCCAACTGGCTGGAGCGGCGTGGGCGCGGCGTGATCGCCTGCATCAGCCCGTGGAACTTCCCGCTGTCCATCTTCCTCGGCCAGGTCGCCGCCGCGCTGGCGGCCGGCAACGCGGCCGTCGCCAAGCCGGCCGAGCAGACGCCGCTGATCGCCGCCGCCGCGGTGCGTATCTGTCATGGCGCCGGGCTCGACCCGCGTCTGCTGGCGCTATTGCCCGGGCGAGGCGAGACGGTCGGCGCGGCGCTGATCGCACATGCGGGCGTCGACGGTGTCGCCTTCACCGGCGGTACGGAGACGGCGCGCGCTATCGGTGAGGCGCTGGCCAGGCGGGACGGGCCGATCATCCCCTTCGTCGCCGAGACCGGTGGCCTGAACGGCATGTTCGTCGACACCTCTGCGCTGCGCGAGCAGGTGATCGACGACGTGATCGCCTCGGCCTTCGGCTCGGCCGGGCAGCGCTGCTCGGCTCTGCGCATCCTCTTCCTGCCCAACCAGACCGCGGACGCGATCATCGAGGGGCTGACCGGAGCGATGGATGCCCTCGTCATCGGCGATCCGGCCGATCCGGCGACGGACGTCGGCCCGGTGATCGACGGGGACGCGCGCGCGGCGCTGGAACGCCACCTCGAGCGCCTGCGGCGCGATGCCAAAGTGGTCAAACAGCTGCCGGTCCCAGGCGTCGGGACCTTCTTCGGCCCGGTCCTGGCCGAGATCGCCGCGGCGGACGTCCCCGAGCGCGAGGTGTTCGGGCCGATCCTGCACGTCGTCCGCTACGACCCCGAACAGCTAGCGTCGACCGCTCGTGCGCTGGCCAACCGGCGCTATGGGCTGACGCTGGGCGTGCACACCCGCGTCGAGGGATTCTCCGAGCGGATGCGGGCGCTGGTCCCGGCCGGCAACGCCTATGTGAACCGCGCGATGATCGGCGCGGTCGTGGGCGTGCAGCCGTTCGGCGGCGAAGGCCTGTCAGGCACAGGCCCAAAGGCCGGCGGCCCATGGTCGCTGACGCGCTTCGCCGTCGAGCGTGCGGTAAGCGTCAACATCGCCGCCCAGGGCGGCGACCCGGCGCTGCTCAATCTCGGCCCGAGCTAGCCGGGCTCAATGCCAGTTCAGCACGACCTTGCCGGCCTGGCCTGAGAGGGCCGCGTCGAAGCCGGTCTGGAAATCGCGCGCGCAGGCGCGGTGGGTGATCAGCCTTTCCAAGTCGAAGCCGGCGTGGATCAGGCCGAACATCTTCTGCCAGGTGGTGAACATCTCGCGCCCGTAGACGCCCTTGATGGTCAGCGCCTTCAGGATGATGCGCGACCAGGAGACCTCCATCGCCTCGGCCGGCAGGCCAAGCATGGCTAGCCGCCCGCCCATGGCCAGCGCCTCGACCGCCTGTTCGAACGCATCCTTCGCGCCCGACATCTCGAGCGCGACGCCGAAGCCGCTCGCGACGCCCTCGCGCGCCATGGCTTCGGCCAGGTCCTCCTTCGTCACGTTCACTGGCGTCACGTCGGCGAGCTGAGTCGCGAGGGCCAGGCGGTAGTCGTTGACGTCGGTGATGATCACCGAGCGCGCGCCGGCGCGCCGCGCGATCGCCGCGGCCATCGCCCCGATAGGGCCGGCGCCGGTGACGAGCACGTCCTCGCCAAGGAGATCGAACTGCTGGGCCGCGTGCATGGCGTTGCCGAACGGATCGAGCAGCGCGCCGACGTCGTCGCTGACCTTGTCGGGCAGCGGCTGGACGTTGAAAGCCGGCAGGCTGAGATATTCCGCGAAGGCGCCATCGCGGTTCACGCCCACGCCGACGGTCTCGGGGTCGAGATGGTAGTGGCCAGCCCGCGAAGCGGTGGAGTTCAGGTTGACGATGTGGCCCTCGCCCGAAACCCGCTGGCCGCGGCGGAGCTTGCGGGTGACCCGCGAGCCGATCTCGACGATCTCGCCGGAGAACTCGTGGCCGATGATCATCGGCACCGGGATGGTGCGCCGCGCCCAGGCGTCCCAGCGATAGATGTGCAGGTCGGTGCCGCAGATTGCGGTGCGCTTGATCTTGATCAGCACGTCTTCCGGCCCGGGCTCCGGCGCGGGCGCGCGGGTCATCCACAGCCCCTCCTGGGGCTTGAGCTTGGCGAGCGCGGCCATGGTCTGGGGCATCTGTCAGCACACTCCGCAGAGGTCGCGGGCGCGGACGAAGGCGCATGCGGCCTGGTCGATCTCGTCCGGCTCCAACCGAGCCGAGACCTGGGTCCGGATGCGCGCCTGGCCGCGCGGCACCACGGGGTAGGAAAAGCCGGTCACGAACACGCCTTCGTCGAAGAGGGCGGCCGCCATCTCCTGCGCCAGGCGGGCGTCGCCCAACATCACGGGGATGATCGGATGCGCGCCGGGAAGGAGATCGAAGCCAGCCTTCGCCATCGCCTCGCGGAACTGGCGCGCGTTGCCGGCGAGCCGCCGCCGGAGCTGCACGCCCTCATCGCCGCCGGCGATCTCGATCGCCTTCAGCGCCGCGCCGCAGATCGCGGGCGCGAGCGCATTGGAGAAAAGATAGGGCCGCGCGCGCTGGCGGAGCAGCGCGACGACCTCGCGGCTGGCGGCCACGAAACCGCCCATGGCGCCGCCCAGCGCCTTGCCGAAGGTGCCGGTGAGGATGTCGATGCGGCCCTCGACGCCGCGGTATTCCGGCGAGCCGCGTCCGCCGTCGCCGAGAAGGCCGAGCGCGTGGCAGTCGTCGACCATCACCAGCGCTTCGTAGCGGTCGGCGAGGTCGGTGATCGCGTTCAGGTCGGCGATGACGCCGTCCATCGAGAAGACCCCGTCGGTCGCGATCAGGATCGTTCGCGCGCCGTCCGCGCGCGCGGCGGCAAGCTGCGCTTCCAGATCGACCATGTCGCCCGCGGCATAGCGATAGCGCCGCGCCTTGCAGAGGCGAATCCCGTCGATGACGGAGGCGTGGTTGAGAGCGTCGGAGACGATCGCGTCGTCTTCACCGAGCAGGGGCTCGAACACCCCGCCGTTGGCGTCGAAGGCGGCGGCGAACAGGATGGCCTCGGCGTAGCCGAGGAAGCCGGCGATCGCGGCCTCGAGGTCCTTGTGCAGCGCATGCGTGCCGCAGATGAAGCGCACCGAGGCGAACCCGGCCCCGGTGTCACGCGCCGCTCCGGCCGCGGCGTCGGCCACCCGCGGATCGCCCGCCAGACCAAGGTAGTCGTTGCTGCACAGGTTGAGCGCCTCGCGGACCGTCCCGTCGGCGCGGCGCACGCGCACGCGGACCCCCTGGCGGGAGACCAGCACCCGCTCGGGCTTTTCCAGCCCCTGCTCGGCGATCTCCCTGAGCGTGTCCTGAATACGGACGGTGAAAGCGGGATTCCTCATGGCCGCACCTTAGAGAGCAAGAACAGGGCCTATCGACGCGAGCGAGGGCAAAAGCGCGACAGGTCCGCGCCCTCTAGATAGGATCGATCCGATGTTCGCGATGGCCCTTTCGGCGCCCGGCCGGCCGCTCGAGCCGCTTCGCCGGCCGACTCCCGCCCCCGGACCGACTGAAATCCGACTCAAGGTCAGGGCCTGCGGCGTCTGCCGCACCGACCTGCATGTGGTCGACGGCGAGCTCGCGCCCAAGCGCTCGCCCATCACGCCGGGCCACGAGGTGGTCGGCGTCATCGAGGCGCTGGGCGAAGCCGTCGAGGGCCTGCGATTGGGCGACCGCGTCGGCGCGGCCTGGCTTGCCCACACCTGCGGTGTCTGCCGCTACTGCCGGTCCGGCGAGGAGAACCTGTGCGACAGCCCGCAATTCAACGGCTGGACCCGCGACGGCGGCTACGCCGACGAGATGATCGCCGACGCCCGCTACTGCTTTCCGATCCCCGACCGCTACTCGGACGAAGAGGCTGCGCCGCTGCTCTGCGCCGGGCTGATCGGCTTCCGCGCCTGGCGCAAGGCCTGCGAGGCGCGGCCGGTTGAGCGGCTCGGGCTCTACGGCTTCGGCGCCGCGGCGCATCTGCTCGCCCAGCTGGCCATCGCCAAGGGCCAGGCGGTCTACGCCTTCACCCGCGGCGGCGATGCGGCGGCGCAGAGCCTGGCCGGAGCGCTGGGCTGCGTCTGGGCCGGCGGATCGGAAGAGCGGCCGCCCGAGCCGCTCGACGCCGCCATCCTGTTCGCCCCGGTGGGCGCGCTGGTCCCGCTTGCGCTTGCCGCGGTGCGCAAGGGCGGAACCGTGGTCTGCGGCGGCATCCACATGAGCGACATCCCGAGCTTCGCCTACGATCTCTTGTGGGAGGAGCGGCGGCTGGTCTCGGTCGCCAACCTGACGCGGCAGGACGGCCGCGACTACCTGCCGATGGCGG
>JGI12269J14319_10004882_pt1 | contig 12099 bp, 11 predicted proteins | sample PeaSoiSIISIP2007_FD_14319 | JGI IMG/M metagenome (IMG submission 14319) | reverse complement strand
GCTGGTCCACGCGAAATTCCAGCAGGTGGCCGCGCTGTCGCGCTTTGATTTCGCTCGGCGTCCCCTCCACGAGCAGTTCGCCCGCCACCATAAAGCCAAGCCGGTTGCACTGTTCCGCTTCCTCGAGGTAGTGCGTGGTCACGAGCACGGCGGTGCCCGCGTCGGCGAGGCGGTTGATCATCATCCAAAACGCGCGGCGGGCCAGGGGATCGACGCCCGAGGTCGGCTCGTCGAGAAACACAATGCCGGGCTCGTGCATGATGGCGCTGCCGAACGCCACGCGCTGCTTCCAGCCGCCCGGCAAACTGCCGGTGACTTGATTTTCTTTCCCTTCGAGTCCGGAGAATTCGAGTACCCAGCCTTCCTTCTCCTTGAGCTCTTCCGCGGGGACGCCGTAGACGCCGCCGAAGAAGTCCAGGTTCTCCGCGATCGAAAGGTCGTCGTAGAGCGAAAACTTTTGCGACATGTAGCCGATCTGCTGCCGGATTTCGGTCGAGCGAAATGCGCCGCGCTCGCCGGCAAGCTGCATGTTTCCCGTGGAGGCTTCCAGCAAGCCGCACAGCATCTTGATCGTCGTTGTTTTTCCCGCGCCGTTGGCGCCCAGCAATCCATAAATTTCTCCATAGCGCACGTGCAGGCTCACGTCGTGCACCGCGGTGAAGGAGCCGAATTGCTTCGTGATGTGCTCCGCGCCGATCGCGATCTGGCCGCGCTTGTCCCTGTGGTCGCGGCGGGAAGGGAAGGGCGTGTCCCGCATTTCCTGGCTGAGGGAACGGAGCGTTGCCACAAACGTGTTTTCAAGCGTTGGGGCATCCACGCGCACGCTATCGATCGTGATTCCTTCCGCGTGCAAGACTTCTTCCATCTTCCGCTGCGCGGCTTCGGGAGAATGCGACAGCAAATCCAGGCGATCTCCGAAGCGCTGCACGTCAAAGATTTCACTGTTGGGTCCTACTACTTTGCTTACGGCTCGCAGGGCTTTGCGGAGGTCAGACGTGCCCAGTTCGATGCGCTTCGCGTGCAAACTCGCGCGAAATTCATCCGGCGTGCCGATTTGCAGGATCTCGCCGAGATGAACCAAAGCAATGCGATTGCACCGCTCCGCTTCATCGAGATACGGAGTGGCGATCAGCACGGTGAGGCCCTGCCCCGCGAGGTGAGCGAGCGTGTCCCAAAACTCCCGCCGGGACACGGGATCCACGCCCGTCGTCGGTTCATCCAACAGCAGGATGTCCGGCTCGGAAACGAGCGCGCACACGAGGGCCAGCTTCTGCTTCATGCCGCCGCTCAACTGCGCCGCCAGACGCTTGGAGAAGCGGTCCATGTCAAACATTTTCAAATACCGGGCGCCGCGCTCGTCGATTTCCGCGGGAGGAACATGCCGCAATTCGCCGATGTAACGGATGTTTTCGGTCACGCTCAGGTCGGGATAGAGGCTGAACGTTTGCGTGAGGTATCCGGTCCGCGAACGCGCGTCGCGCGCCGGTCTTCCGAAAATCTCCGCGGTGCCGCCCGTGGCTTCCATCACTCCGGCGAGAATTTGAAATGTGGTGGTTTTCCCCGCGCCGTCGGCGCCGATCAGGCCGAAGATTTCCCCGCGTTGCACCTCGAAGGAAATTCCGCGCACGGCTTCGAGAGCGCCATAGCGTTTCCTGAGGCCGCGAACATCAATGGCAGCTCCGGAAGGCGCGCCGCCGCGCGCGTGGAGATTTTCAAGATCCGTGGCGGCAGCGTTCATTGCGCGGCCCGTTTGTGCGGCGGCCAGGCAGTGCCGCTCGTCAGGATTTCGCCGTCCGCGGGCATGCCGGGTTTGGCGAAGCCGATCCCCTGCGTCAATTGCACTTTCACGCCCACGACCTGCTTGACGCGATCGTCGCGGAAATACGTGTTTTCAGGAGTGAAGGTCGCTTGCGGGTCGATGCGCAGAACGGATCCGTCCAGCGGTTGATTTGAATTGGAGTCGAGAAAAATATGCGCGGGTTGGCCGACTTTTACTTTGCCAATTTCGCCTTCCGGAATAAAACCGCGCAGATACACTTTGGAGAGATCGAGCAGAGTCACGATCGCAGTGCCCGCCTGGACCACTTCGCCGGGTTCGGCGGCGCGAGTGAGCACGGTGCCGGAAAACGGCGCGAGCACGGTCAAATCAGCCCGATCGGCCTCCGCCTGCGCGAGCTGCGCCTGCGCCTGCTCCGCCTCCGCTTTCGTTGCGGCGATCGTCGATTGCTGCGCCGACATTTGACGTTCCGTGCCGGCAACCTGCGAAACGCGAATTTTCGGATTTTCCAGGTTTGCCTCCGCCATGGTCAGTGCGCCGCGGGCCGCATCCACACGACGTTGTGCGGCCGCAACCGCGGCGGATGCCTGGGCGGCTTGCACCTCCGCTTGAAGACCCTGCTGTTCGGAAGCGGCGCCAGTTTTGGCGAGCCTCATGTACGCATCGCGGTTAAATTCAGCCAGGCGCAGCGCGGCTTGTTGCTGGGTAAGGTCGGCCTCCGCAGCGGTGAGGTCCCCTTGCGCCTGCTGAACGCGGCCCTGCGCATCCATGTCCGATTGGCCGGTCTGCATTTGATTCTGCCGTAACTGTTCCTGCATGACGGCGATTTGGCCGCGCGCGGCCTGCAATTTTGCCTGTGCGTCCAGGAGCGCGGCCCGCGCCGAATCTTCGCGCGCGCGCACCTGCGCGTCGTCGAGCCGCGCGATCACCTGCCCGGCCGTCACGGTGTCGCCCTCGCGCACGGTGACTTCGAGAATTTTTCCGCTCGTCTTCGGCGCCACCGCGGAATCGTCGCCTTCAATGCGTCCGCTGAGCGCGATGATGCTGGCCGGCAGACTCGGCGTGGCAAAAAATATCTTCCAGATCACGAGCGCGGCGAATAAGACGCCCACGATAAGGAAGATCCTCACGACGCGCGAATGCGGCGCTTTATTTTCCGCCGGCGGCGGCGCCCCGGATGCGGGAGGCGGCGGAGTGCGCTGCTCCGTGACGGGCGGCGCTTGCGTCATCGTGCTTGTTTTTAGTTCATCCATGACTTTTTCCGTGCCCCACTTTCTTCAAATACGCGAGCGAGAATTCCGCAATGTGGTCCGCGATGCGGTCCAGTTGATCTGGCGTGAGCTTCAGCTCCGGCTGCAAGCGTGCCAGCACCGGCTGGGAGAACGTGTAGAAAAGAATTTGTCCGACGATACTGTTCACCGAGAGCCGGGTGGTTTCATGGTCCAGCGGCAACCCGATGATCGCGGCGACCGCCTTGCGCACACGGTCATAGATCGGACGCATTCCTTCGTCCACCACGCGTCCCATCGCCGGCGTGGGGTGCGAGAACTCGTGCATCACCAGGCGAATGTGCCAGTCAGGCCGCGGCCCTTGACACAGGCTCATCAGCCGCGCCCGGATCACGCCGCGAATGGTGCCTTCGGGAGAAAGGCTGGAATCGAGAGCGGCGCTCATCGCGGCCGCCTGGCCGGCCGCGCGCATGGAATGGCGCAGCACTTCCGTGTACAGACTCATTTTGTCGCCGAAGGTGTAATTCACTGCCGCGACGTTTGCGCCCGCGCGGCGGCAGATTTCCCGAATCGTCGCGGCGCGATATCCGCGTTCGGCAAACACTTGGCCGGCCGCCTCGATCAGCTTGTCGCGCGTCAATTCCAGAGCCTTGGGTTTGGCGCTCGGGCGGACCGGGGTCGAAATTCGGATGGAAGCGTGGTGCGCCATATCAAACGTATGTTTAAAACAACTGTTTGATTTTGTCAAGTGGAGAAATTTTTAGGCTGGAGATCACTCTGCTGTGCGGCGAATCGCGCGGCTGGTCAGCTCCTCGACCAATTCACCCTTTGCATTTACATAAGCGGGCTGGTCTTCCCGGAACTGCGTGGCGAGCGCCCTCTTTAAATCACCATAGATCTTGGCGTCCTGCGGATGAGCCCGGAGGTAATTTCTGAACGCCAGGTGCCTCCGAAACTCGGCACTGCGAGGCGGGCAAACGTAAAGATGATGGGGCGGATCGCCGGCGGACGCCAGGAAAGCTTCCCGCTCGGGCACGCCCAAGTTTCCCTGATGGATGTAGCCCACGCTCGCGAGACGCTCGATCGCGGCGGGAAGCATCGTTTCGGATACTAAAAGCACGTCAATGTCGATAATTGGTTTCGCGGCCAGATTGGGAACGGCCGTGCTGCCGACGTGCTCAATAGCCGCCGCCATGTCCCCGAGGGTTTCAGCGATTCGTTTGCGAAGAGACTGAAAAACGACGGGCCAGTTGGGGTCGTAGTCCAGAACGACAATAGCTTTCGCCGTGGCTGAATAGGGCATATCGATGTCCAAAAAATAGGATGACGATGAGCCGGGCAAAGTTGCCAAAAAATTGTGTGAATGAGGAGGGTAGGAAACAGAAAGTCGCCGGTTGAAGCGGATTCAACCGGCGACCGAAACCGCCCAAGTGATCTTAAACGTCTAAAGCCATCGAGACCGCCGACTCAGGCGACAGAATTCTCGATTTCTCTACGGAAAGGAATGACTCCGGGAATCAGCCACTTCTCCCACATTTCGTCGATTTTCTTCTGGAAATAATCGAAATCTTCTTCCGTGAAGTGGGCAAAGCGGCCCTGCCTCAGCAAATAGTCTTTCACCGGGCCTCTTTTGTAGCGCCCGGATGCGATCTCTTTCGTTTTTCCGACGAGCCGCAGCACTCCATTTTCGACTTCGTACAGAGGCCAAATGCCGGTGGTGACCGCAAGTTCGCCCAACTCGTGCGACTGGATCGGGTCGTAATCCCAACCCTTGGGGCAAGGATCGAGGGAATGGATAAATGTTGGGCCGCCAATCGAGAGAGCTTTGCGGACGCTGTTCATAGCCTGCAAGCCGTAGGACATGCATACGGTCGAGACGTACTTACATTCGGGATGGCCGGCCGCTATCATCCCCGCCATGTTCTTCTTCCAGCGGTGATGCATGATCCGCTTCAGTTTGCCCGGAGGGCTGAACGTGGTGTTCGCGCCGTAGGGTGTGCTGCCGGACAGTTGGATGTCCGTATTCGCGTACGATTCGTTGTCGTACATCAGGATCAGGCAGTTATAGTCCGGATGCGTCAGGGTCGCCGAGATAGCGGAGAGACCCATGTCGGCGCCCCCGCCGTCGCCGCAGAATGCGATGACATTGATCGGCTCCTTCTTCATCTTGCCCTTGCGCATCAGCGATTTCAGAGCCGCGGCCGTACCCAGAGCAGCTGAGCCGCTGCTCCCCAGCTGGGTGTGCATCCAGGGGATCACCCAGGAGGTGCTGTAGTAAGTCGTGTTCGCGACGTACATGCAGCCGGTGCTTCCGAGCACGATCGTCCGCGGGCCCGCCGCCTTGGCCATCATCTTCATCACCAGGGCGGACTCGCATCCCTGGCAGGTCCGGTGCCCCGAAGTGAAGAACTCCTCGAGTGGAATATTTTTCTGACCCTTGATGGGATCCAGCTTGGGGAGAGTAACATCGAAGGTTGCCATTGCTAAGACCTCCTGGCCGCCAGCGGCGGCACGAGCAAAAAATTCGTTATTCGCGAACTCCAATCCACTGCGTCGGCGGCTGCGTTTTTCCCGCGGCCGCGTCGTAAACGATTCCCGTCATTTTCTCGACATCCTGCAACAAAACCTCGCGCCCGCCGAGGCCGCAGATAAAGCCCAGGATAGGCGGATGTTTAGCGCTGCTGTTCATCGCCGCCCGCACTTCCGTGGCGAGCACTCCGCTGTGGAAGGGCGATCCGAGAGAGAAGTCACGGTCGATCACGCCCACGGCCTTGAACCGCGACAGGCACTCGGCCAATTCCTCGGCGGCAAACGGACGGAACCAGCGCATGCGCACGAATCCGACCTTCTTCCCTTCCTGCCGCATTTTGCGGATAGCCACCTTGACCGGAGTGGAGAGCGTGCCCATGCCAAGCAGAACTATATCGGCATCTTCGGTTTCATATTCCTCGAAGAACGGATTGCCGTAACTGCGGCCGAAGATCCTCTCGAAGTCCTTATAAGCCTCGCGGATCACCCCCGCGGAGCGTTCCATGGCGGCAGCGGTCTGGCGGCGGATTTCCATGAGCCAGTCCTCATTGGCCTGCGGCGCAATCGTGATGGGATTGTCCGGGTGGAGCAGAAGATCGCCTCGGTCATATCTCGGCAGGAACTCGTTGACCTTTTCCTGCGATGGAATCTTCACCAGGCCTTGGGAGTGAGTCAGGAAAGCGCCGTCGCAACTGATGGCGCAGGGCAAGAAAACGCGCCGGTCTTCCGCGACCCGGTAGGCGATCAGGGCGGTGTCCAGCGCTTCCTGCGCGTTGTCCACCCAAACCAGTTGCCATCCCAGGTCGCGCACGGCCAGGGCATCGTTGTGTTCCACGCCGAAAGCCCCCGGATCGTCAAGCGCGCGGTTGCCCACCATGGCGATCATCGGAACTCGCAGCGCCGGCGTGACGGTGAGGGCCTCAAACGCGTACATCCAGCCTACGCCGCTGCTTCCGCAGAAAACGCGCGCCCCAACCACCGAAGCGTGCTTGACGATTTCGAATTGCGAGTGTTCGCTCTCTGCCACAATGAATTCGCAGTCGAATTCTCCGTCAGCGATCAGTTTGGAAATGTACTGCATTACGGTGTCGTAAGGACGAATCGGGTAGCCCGTAATCACGTCCACGTCGGCCAGCTTACAGGCCACCGCAATCGCTTCGCTTCCGGTGATGAGGGCAATCTCCTCGGGTCCTTTTCCTTTGTCGACTACCACGGATGGCGCTGCCATATTGGCTCCTTCCCTGTTTCAAAATCTTTTCTGAAAAAGAATCTCTCAACCCTTCAAATGATTTTGACGTCGCTTCTTTCGCCGGTCTCGGTCAAATCTTCTAGTCCGCCGGCGGTGGGCTGGGCTTCGTCATCTCGGCTATTTGCTCCTGATATTGGCCGCGGTAACGGAACCCGTGGGATCGCTCCGGACGGTTCTCAATCTTGCCGTTGAGGAAAGCAAGGTAGCCCGGCTGGTCCTTCCGCCACATCTCCCACTGGCTGGCGTTGTCGTGGAACTCGACCTCGTTCACCATCGTGACGCAGTCCTTCACTGGGCAAACGGCCTCGCACACGCCACAGCCGCAGCAAGCTTCCATGTTGGCGTCGTAAAAGCCCTCAGGGGTAACGTCAAAACAGGAATCGGGGCATTGCAGCCAGCAAAGCGTGCACTTGATGCAAGTGTCGAAGTTGAGAATCGGCCGCATCGTTCGTGTGGTGAATTTCTTGAACGTGGGATTGCGCGCCGGCTGGAAGCCGCCGACCGCCTGATTCTGCGGGTCCGTCATGGTATGTCCGGCCGCGATACTCGGGATGGTAATTCCGTCGCGCATCTCATGCCATTTCGGCATTTCGAACTTGTACGGTATTTCGGGATTCCCCTGGTTGGGCGGGACGGTCACCGTTGAAATCCGCTCGTAGGATCGAGCAGCGGAGACGGCCTTCAATTCACCGCCGGCGTCTTTTTTGATGACTTTCTGCACAGATTGAAGACTGAACAACTCCGGCAGGAGCTTGGCGATGGCGCCCAGAATACGAGCGTCGGTGTGGTCATCCTTATAAACCCACAGGCCCGAAAAACTCGGGATCCCTTTCAAGATAGCCAACTTGTACGGAAATTCCTTGCGATGGCACATCGAGATGAGGGTTTCCGGCTCTTCGCGCGAGGTGACGATCAGCGTGCTTTCCGGTTTCAGCAGACGATTGATCGGCTGCAAGCCGTACCATGCCCAGGACTCGACGCCCTTGCACAAAGTGTCATCCACGGCGATGGTGATATCCACTTCCTTCGGCTCGTACTTCGCCATTCCCTCTTCGAGCGTGAGGTTGTCGGTGGCGACAATCGCGAAGGCTTTCGCGGGAATCCCGTTGCGTTCCGGGCTGTCGCCGTAGCGCCCAAAGGAGATGCCGGGCTTTCCTTCCTCATGCGCCGCCAGCACAATCGCACGGGTGATATTCTTGGCGAGCGTCTTCTGATAAATTCCGCGATAGACGACCTCCACTGCAAATAGCCGGCCCATGGGACGCCTCCTTTTTTCGCTACATCTTTTTCAATACCAATCCTTCAATCGCCGTAATATGCCTGCGCATGGCCTTCTCGGCGGCTGCCGGATTCTTTCGCGCGATCGCATTCAGGATCCGCCGATGACTGTTCAGCGATCTTTGCGGGCGGCCTTCCACCTGCAGCGACAGCTCCCGGCTTTCTCGAAGATAATCCATGAAGACGTCGAGAACTTTCAGGACCACGCTGTTCCGGGCTGCCTGGGCGATCGCATAGTGGAACTTTGAATCCTCTTCAATCGCCAGCTCACCATGGTCCACCTTTGCCTTCTGGCGGCTCAATATTTCCTCGAGGTGGGCGATTTCTTCTTCGGTTGCATTGGCCGCGGCGCGCGCGGCGAGTGTGGGCTCGACCATCAAACGAAATTCAAGCAGCTCACCGACGAGCGCCCTCTTCTGCATCAGCATGACGGAAAGTTGATTCACCAGGGGAGCGGCGGAGAGGTCGCGAACGATCGTCCCTTCTCCATGGCGCGGCTCGACCAAGCCCATCGATTCCAGCGCGAGGATCGCTTCGCGGAGAGAACCGCGGCTGACGTGCAATTGTTCTGCAAGCTCGCGTTCAGGAGGCAGCATGTCGCCGGGGCGAAGCAGGCCATCACGAATGATGTCCTGAACCTGCTTTACCACCTTCTGGTAGAGTTTGGTTCTGGGAACGGCTTCGAATTCTGCTTTGGCTGGAAACATCCGCTATACCTCGATACCCGGATGGTCCGATGACTAGGCCGAATGCGTGCACTCAACACCCTTTTGTTTGACTTGTCAAGCGGTATTTTTCATCTTTTTCTTGACTGGGACTGCCCCGTGTCTCTGCCACGCCGCACGCATCACTGAGAACAATGAATGGAAGCCAATGAGGAATGACGGGCTTCCACTGCCAACTGCCTCCCTGCATGTTGTTAGAGAGGATGGCAGGCAGATGCGGTCTTGAACCGCGGTGTGCGCGAAACCTTCTGGCGCCACACTGGCGGGCGTGGATTTTTCGAGTGTCCAGCACCCCCTAGGCCGCTCAAAAATTGCGATGACAGGACGCTATGCTCCTTCGCTTGCAAATGCTAAAATGACCCTCGCAGAAAACCAGCCTAGGCCCGTAGCTCAGTTGGTTAGAGCGCTACCTTGACACGGTAGAGGTCTGCGGTTCGAGTCCGCACGGGCCTACCATTTCAATACGATGGCCTCCCTATATATCCTGCAAAGCGAAAAGACAGGTCAGTATTATGTGGGCTCAACCAACGATCTGGATCGCCGCCTTGCAGAGCACATGCGGGGTCAAACACCGTCGACGCGGAAACGAGGTCCTTGGAAATTGGTCCATCGAGAAGAATTCGCGACGCTTTTGGAAGCCGGCGGCGAGAAGCCGAAATTAAGCGATGGAAATCCGCGCGATTAATCAACGAAGTTGTCTCTCCTAGGGCAGTTGGTTAGAGCGGGCCGACTTGGTCGGCCAGGTCTGCGGTTCGAGTCCGCACGGGCCTACCATTCTTTTCAATACTTTAGAGCGTTTTCTTCGGAATCCGACAGAAACTTCACCTGTAATTCTTCACCTGTAATGGGGCGGCATGACTTCTCAGGACTTCGGAAAATCGCGAAGTCCGAGGGCGATTGAAATCACGGGATCGTGTGATCGGCGTCACTGCGATGCTTCGCGATACCGAATACGTTGCGCACAGTTCCGCGAAGAAAATCTGAGTCGCCGCTAAGTTCTGGAGGCAAAGACATGGCGAGGGAAAATGTATTTAGAAATGCTGCGGTGAGAGTTGGTTCTGCAGTTGGTAGCGTTGATGCCAAAGCTCACAAAGCAGCTCGTAATGCAGTCAAAGCGGCACACGCAGCAAGACAAGAACTTGTCGCACTAACGAAACAGGTAGATGCACTCAAGAGGCAGTTGATGAAGAGTTCTAAACGGCTGAAGACGGCGTTGAAATAGCGCGGCGGTGTGTTGTCCGGCTCTACTATGAGGAGGGATCTTCGCACTGCGACGTTACCGTAACTCCCGATAAAACGGCGTTGTCAGAATGCGGCCCGAAGTTACTACGGGGCAAAAAGCCACAAACGAGATAAAGGAGGGTTCGATGTCAAGAAATGAGTTAGGACAAAATCCGCTTCTCGCAGGCATGGAGGAAATTGGGAATTCTTGGGGCTGGTTTCTGGGTCTCGGAATTCTTCTAATGCTCCTGGGGGCCATTTGCATGATCGGGGATGTCACCGCTACTTTTGCCACCGTCCTAATTTTTGGATGGTTGCTGTTGATCAGCGGAATCGTCGCTTTGGTTCACGCCTTTGGCACGAGGAACTGGAGCGGATTCTTTCTTCACCTTCTCAGCGCGCTGTTCAGAGGATTCACCGGATATTTGCTGATCCGTTATCCGCTCGCCGGAGCTGCAAGCCTCACTTTGATTCTTGCGAGCTTTTTCGTTGTGAGCGGGATGTTTCGAGCAATCGCAGCAGGAATGATGAAGTTTCCGCGCTGGGGTTGGGCAGTTTTTTCAGGGGTCGTTTCCGTAGCGCTGGGAGTCATTCTGCTGGCGCAAATGCCACTTTCGACCATCTGGTTCATCGGTTTCGCAATTGGTGTTGATTTGATTTTTGACGGTGCATCACTGGTCGGCTTTGGGACAGCAATTCACCAGATTTTCCCGAAGCCGAAGGCCTCTCAAGCTGTCTAAATTCATTAAAGGAGAATTCTCATGGAAGAAATGCTAGTCGTAGTGTTTGACAATGAAGCGAAAGCATACGAAGGCGCGCGTAGTCTCAACCAACTCGATAACGAGGGGAGCATCACGATCCACGCTGAATCAGTAATCAAGAAGAACGCCGACGGAACGGTTTCAGTACTTCGGACAGACGGCGAGTTTCCGGTTCGGACCATCGGGGGTACCGCCATTGGTGCCTTAATCGGCGCGTTGGGAGGGCCCGTTGGCTTCGGCATCGGCGCTGTCGCCGGAAGCTTCGCGGGCATGATGGGCGACCTCTACGCTGCGGGAGTCAACACGGATTTCGGATCGGACGTCGCCGCTGCCCTCACGCCCGGCAAGTGCGGCGTGGTGGCAGATGTAAGCGAAGAGTGGGTCACGCCAGTGGACACAAGAATGGAGGCTGTCGGCGGTGTTGTGTTTCGTTCGCTGAAGAGCGCGATCGAAGACGATCTAAGAGCCAGAGACGTGGCGGAACTCAAACAGGAGATTGCCCAGTTGAAGGCCGAACATGCTCAGGCCCAGGCTGAACGCAAGGCGAAGATCCAGGCCAGGATCGACAGCCTCAACGCCAAGCTCCAGACAAAGCTGGAACAAGCAAGACAAAGATCGGAGCAGATCAAGGCCGAGACAGAAGCAAAGGTGCAAGCATTGCAGAATAGAGCGGCCAAGGCCCAAGGTGACGCCAAGAAAGCCTTTAATGACCGAGTTGCCCAGATACGCGGACAATACGAAGAGCGCTCGAAGAAGCTGAGGAACCTGGCTGCTGAGCAATTAAGAAAAGCAGCTGCGAACATCGAGGCATAGCGACAAGTGACACTTCACGACGGTGGGGGCGCATACGAAACGGCCCCCGCCGTTTTCAATCTGTTTCTCGCCGATGGCTGTCTTTGGTGGCACGCGGTGAGCTTCCCAAATTGGCGTAAGTAGCTGCACCAGGGAATAAGAACGGGCGGCCATGGCAACGCTAATTCCTTTATCCGACGCATCGCGACGCCCTACACATTTTCTGTTCGTTACCCTGTCCATCATCGTCATAAACGTGTTTGTCTTTATAGAAGAATTGATGGGCGGGTGGCAACCCCTTTCAGATCGGTTTGAATTTTCGGGTGGCGCAGCCTTCACGTTGTCTGTGAAGGGTGCGGGTTTTCGGTCGGGGCGTTACCACGACGGGCCAGGCGAATGCGGCGCGATCTGGAATTGATTCACCTGTAATTTCACCTGTAAGGATTCCAGCTTCGCCGTGCTTCAACGCACTTAGGCAGTTCCCGACGCTTTTCAAGTTGTGGGACGTACGTAATCGCAGCCCTTTGACACGGTAGAG
>JGI12269J14319_10004880_pt1 | contig 12102 bp, 12 predicted proteins | sample PeaSoiSIISIP2007_FD_14319 | JGI IMG/M metagenome (IMG submission 14319) | reverse complement strand
GGAGCCGATGGCCGCCGCGATCGGCGCCGGCCTGCCCATCCACGAGCCCACCGGCTCGATGGTCGTCGACATCGGCGGCGGCACGACCGAGGTCGCCGTGCTCTCGCTCTCCGGCATCGTCTATTCGCGCAGCGTGCGCGTCGGCGGCGACAAGATGGACGAGGCGATCATCAGCTACATGCGCCGCCACCATAACCTGTTGATCGGCGAGACCACCGCCGAGCGGATCAAGAAGGAGATCGGCACCGCCCGCGCCCCCGCCGACGGGGAGGGGATGGCGATCGAGGTCAAGGGCCGCGACCTGATGCAGGGCGTGCCGCGCGAGGTGCGCATCTCAGAGAAGCAGGCCTCCGACGCGCTCACCGAGCCGGTCACCCAGATCGTGGAGGCGGTGAAGATCGCGCTCGAGGCGACGCCGCCCGAGCTTGCCGCCGACATCGCCGACAAGGGCATTATGCTGACGGGCGGGGGCGCCCTGCTGCGCGGCTTGGACTCCGAGATCCGCGACCACACCGGCCTGCCCGTGACCGTGGCCGACGACCCGCTGTCCTGCGTCGCGCTGGGCTGCGGCAAAGTGCTCGAGCATCCGAAGTGGATGCGTGCAGCACTCGAATCGTCCATGTCGTAGAGTGCTTTAGGGGGGCTGGAGACGCGAGCTAGAGGCGACTCGAAGTGTCCCTGAGGGATGGCCCTTTTCAGGATATCAAGGTCCCGCTGACCTGGACGGCGGCCGTGGCCGTCGTTGTGACCGCCGTGATCGGCGTTGCGCTGGTGCTGGGCGACCGGCGCGAGACGGTCCAGGGGCATGCGAGCGAAGTCGCGCGCGACGCCTTCGACCGCGTGGCGCGGCCGGTCTCGGGCATACTGGATGCGCCCGTGCGCTGGGTCGACGGCGGCGTGGCCGGCGTCAGATCCTACTTCTTCGCCGTCTCCGAGAACCGCCGGCTGAAGCAGGAAGTCGCCGACCTCACCCATTGGCGCAACGACGCCATCGCCCTCCGTCACGACAACGAACGCTATGAGGCGCTGCTGGGCTTAAGGACCGACCCGCCGATCCCGATGGTGGCGGCGCGGGTGATCGCCGACGACCACGGGCCGTTCGCCCAGACCCGGCTGGCCGACGCTGGGGTGGAGGCGGGCGTGCGCAGCGGCAATCCGGTGATGACCGAGCACGGGCTGGTCGGCCGCATCCTCGGCGTCGCCAAGGGCGTCAGCCGCATCCTTCTGCTCACCGACGTCTCCAGCCGGCTGCCGATCATGGACGACCGCACCGACTCGCGCGGCATCCTGACGGGCGACGGCTCGGGCGCGCCGACGCTCGAATACCTGCGCGGGGACCAGCCGGTGAAGGCGGGCGACCGCATCCTCTCCTCCGGCGACGGCGGCCTCTTTCCGCGCGGTCTGCCGGTGGGGGAGGTCTACCAGTCGATCGACGGGAACTGGCGGGTGCGGCTGGATGCCGACGACGGCCCGATCGACAATGTCCGCATCCTGCTCTTCCGGGACGTGAGCCAACTCGCCCGGCAGCCGGGGCTGTCGTCGACGAGCATACCGCCGCTGGCGCCGGCCGACGCCGCCCAGGTCGCGGCCGAGGCGAACGCGGCCTCACAATCGTCCGCGCCGCCGGCGTCCACGAGCCATCCCACCCATGCCGCGGCCACCGCTGCGCCAACGGTCGCTGCGACGCAGACAGCCCCGCACCTCACGGTGACAACGACCGCCACGCATGGCGCGAGCGCCCCCGTCCATGCGCCGGTCGCCGCTTCGGCGCACCCAGCCGCGCATCTCAAGCATCGGCCAGCCACCGCGGCATCGTCGGGCGCGCCGCCGGCGCCGGACGACACCATGCCGCCGACATGACCTTCGTTCCCGCCAAGCAGAGGCTGGAGCCGTGGAGCTGGCTCGGCGTCCCGTTCCTGATCTGCGCCATCGCCAGCGTCCTGCTCACCGTGCCGATTCGCGCGTTCGGCGTCGGCTTGCCGCAGCCGGTGCTGGCGCTGGTGCTCGCCTTCGCCTGGGCCGTCATCCGGCCTTCGGTGCTGGCGCCCTTCCTTCTGATGCTGTTCGGCCTCTTCCTCGACCTTCTCTGGGGCGGCCCGATTGGGCTCTGGGGCCTGGCGCTGGTCGCCGCCTACGGGCTGATCCTCGCCGTGCGGCCGACGCTCACGGGGCGCGGGATCGCGGTGCTCTGGATTTGGTATGCCGCGGCCTGCCTGCTCGCGTTCGGGGTGGGCGTCCTGATCACCTTCGCCAAGACCAGCGAGATCCCGAACCCCTGGTCGCTCGGCTGGCAGATCTTGATCACGATCCTACTTTATCCGTTCGCGGGTCGCCTGATCGCTCGCTACGAGGACGCGGACGTGCGCTTCCGATGACCGAACCCGCCATCTTCTACAACGAGGTCAACGAGCGGCAGGCGGTGTTCAACCGCCGCGCCGTTGTCATGGGCGGGCTGGCGACGCTGGGCCTGACCGCGCTCGGCGCGCGCCTGGTGCAGCTGCAGATCATCGAGAACAGCCGCTACACCACGCTTTCGGCCTCCAACCAGTACAACTTCCGTGTGGTGCCGCCGCCGCGCGGCCTGATCCTCGACCGCAACGGGGTGGCGCTGGCCTCCAACCGACCGAGCTTCCGCCTGCTCCTGCTCAAGGACGAGGTCGTCGACCCCGCCGCCACGCTGGACGCAGCCTCGCAGCTGATCCCGATCTCGGCGCAGCACCGGCGCGAGGTCCTGCGCGACATCGACGAGGGACCAAAGTTCATCCCCGTCGCCATCGCCGACGACCTGAGCTGGGAGGAGTTCGCCCGCATCAACGTGCGCAACCCGGAGCTGCCAGGCCTGCAGGCGGACATGAACGAGATCCGCGTCTACCCCTACGGCGGCGCCTTCGCGCACGTGATCGGCTACGTGTCCAAGGTCACGGCCGCCGAGCTGAAGGCGCAGGGGCCGAACCCCGATCCGCTTTTGCTCAACCCCGGCTTCCGCATTGGCCAGCAGGGGGTGGAGAAGGCCCTGGACCAGCAGTTGCGCGGCAAGGCAGGCGGCAAGAAGGTCGAGGTCAACGCCAAGGGTCGGGTCGTGAAGGAGGACCCCGCCGGCGACATCAGGCCGGTGCCAGGCGAGCCGGTGGTCCTGAACCTGGACGCCGACATCCAGAACCGCGCGCTCGAGGTGTTCGGCGAGGAGAGCGGGGCGGCGGTCATGATGGACTGCAAGACCGGCGAGGTGCTCTGCCTGATGTCGGCGCCTAGCTTCGACGCCAACCAGTTCGTCAAGGGCGTGCCGCAGGCGGTTTACCAGGAGCTCGCCAACTACGAGCGCAAGCCGCTGTTCAACAAGGCGCTGACCGCCAACTACCCGCCCGGCTCCACCTTCAAGACCATGGTCGCGCTGACCGCGCTCGAGAACGGCGTGCCGCCCAGTCGCACCTACACCTGCGCCGGCTCTTGGTCCTGGGGCGGGCGCGTCTGGCACTGTGACAAGGCGCACGGCACGCTCGACCTCAAGGGCGGCATCGCCCAGTCGTGCGACATCTACTTCTACCAACTGGCGCTGAGCCTCGGCCCTGACCCGATCGCCAAGATCGCGCGCATGTTCGGCCTGGGCGGCACGTTCAACATCTTGATCCCCGGCCAGAAGCCCGGGCTCATTCCGGACACGGCCTACAAGGCGAAGAATTTCCCGAACGATCCGGTCTGGCATCCCGGCGAGACACCCTCGATGGGGATTGGCCAGGGCTATGTCAGCGTCAACGCGCTGCAGCTGTGCGTCATGTGCTCGCGCATCGCCAACGGCCAGCGGGCGCTGCAACCGAAGCTGATCCACTCGGTCGGCGGGGTCATTCAGGGCCTGCCGGCGCCCGAGCCCGACCTCGCGGTCGACCCGGCGCACCTCGCCTTCATCCGCGATGCGATGGCGGCGGTGGTGACCAGCGGCACCGCCGCCGGCGTGCCCAAGCTCGACCTCGGCCCGATCGCCTGGGCCGGCAAGACCGGCACCGCCCAGGCGCACAGCTACGCCGGCGGCCGCGGCGCCCACGGCGCGACCGGCGCCTGGGCCGACCGCGACCACTCCTGGTTCATCGCCTTCGCGCCCGCCGACGACCCCCGCTACGCGATGAGCGCGCTGGTCGAGCACGGCGGGTTCGGGGCCGAGGCCGCCGCGCCGCGCGCGCGGGAGATCATGCGGGTCGCCCTGCTCAAGGACCCCATCGTCCGCGCCCGCATCGAGCAGCCGATCCCGCTTCAGAACGCGCCCGCGCAACCGCCGGCCGCCACGGCCCGACCGGCCGCCCAACCGCCGGCGGCGCCTTCAACCCCAGCAGCCCAGCCCACATGACCGCAAGTGCGCTTACCCGTCCCGGCGAACGCGACCGTTTGATCGTCAAGCTCGGCGAGATCGACTGGCGGCTGACGGCGGTGCTGTGCCTTCTGGCCGGCGCCGGGACGCTGATGCTCTATTCGATTGCCGGCGGCCATTGGAACCCGTGGGCCGCTCAGCACGTGGCGCTGTTCTCCGTCTTCCTGTTGCTCATGATCGCGCTGGCGGTGACGGACCTCAGAGTCTGGTTCGTCGTGGCCTATCCGACGTATGTGGTCGGCCTCTTGCTGCTCATGGCGGTCATGGTGGTCGGCCACTCGGCGCTGGGCGCGGCGCGCTGGCTGAAGATCGGGCCGATCCACCTGCAGCCGTCCGAGATCATGAAGATCGGGCTCGTGCTGGCGCTGGCGCGCTTCTACCACGGCATCTCGGCCAAGGAGGCGCAGCTGTCGTGGAAGCTGCTCTTTCCGGTGGCGATGATCGCGGCGCCCGTCGCGCTCGTCTTAAAGCAGCCGGACCTCGGCACTGGCATCCTGCTCGCCGCCACCGGCCTCTTGATCATGATGCTGGCGGGCCTGAGCCTGCGGCTCATCCTCGCCGGAACGGCTGCGGCGGCGGTGGCGACGCCGGCCTTCTTCTACCTGGTGCTGAAGGGGCATCTGCTGAAGGGCTACCAGGCGACGCGCTTCATGACCTTCATCAAGCCGGACGCCGACCCCTCGGGCGCCGGCTACCATATTCTGCAGGCCAAGATCGCGCTCGGCTCCGGGGGCATCCTCGGCCGCGGCTATGGGCTGGGCTCGCAGAGCCAGCTCAACTTCCTGCCCGAGAAGCAGACCGACTTCATCTTCGCCACCCTGGCCGAGGAGTTCGGCTTTCTGGGCTGCGTCTCGATCCTGGTGCTCTATGCGGCGGCGATCCTGATCGCCATCCGCATCGCCGCGACGTCGCACAGCCACTTCGGCCGCCTGAGCGCGGCCGGCGTTACGGCGACGTTCGCGCTCTATGTGCTGATCAACGGAGCGATGGTGATGGGCTTGGCGCCGGTGGTCGGCGTTCCGATGCCGCTGCTCTCCTTCGGCGGCACGGTCATGCTGACGGTGATGGTGGGCTTCGGCCTCGTTCAGTCCGTCCGCGTCCACCGCTACACCGAAGTCGCCAGAGCCACCGGCGCCTTGGTCTAGCGCCTCGGCGCCGCGTCAGCGGCGCTATCCATTTCGACCGCGAAGCGCACAAAGGGCACGAAGAAGAGGCTCAGCGTCTCGCCAGGCTCCCTTCGTGTTTTTCGTGGTTCAATAGGGCGCCTGCGGCGCGCGAACGCCTAGGCACGGACGCGGCCGAAGCGTTCGGCGGAGCGGGCTTTGGCTTTGGCGGCTTCGACGTCGCGGTCGCGCGGCTGGGCGGTGGTTTCCAAGTGTTCGAACAGGTGGCGGGCGACGTGGGCCACCTCCTCGACCGCGTCGTCGAATGCGGCCTTGTTCGCCTTCGACGGCGTGTTGAACCCGGTCAGCTTGCGCACGAACTGCAGCGAAGCGTTGCGGATCTCCTCGTCCGTCGCCGGCGGCTCGAAGTTGAACAGCGTCTTGATGTTCCGGCACATGGGTCTGGCTCCAGATCTCTCGCCGGGACGTTTACTCCCACCGCTCATCGCCGCGAAAGTGGGATTGGCCCCCTCAGGCGTCCGCGAAGTGGGGCTCGCGTTTCTGCAGGTTGGCCATGACCGCTTCGACCTGGTTCTTCGAGCCGATCAGCCGGCCCTGTTCAACGGACTCCTGGGTGAGGCCGCTCTGGACGTCGGTCAGCACCGCCTGGTTCAGGATCCGCTTGGCGGCGCGGACGGCGTCGGGGCTCTTTCCCGCGATCTCGCGCGCGGTCGCCATCGCCTCGGCGTAAGGGTCGGCGCAGACGCGGGTGGCGAACCCGTACTTGTAAGCCTCCTCGCCCGAAAAGATGCGGCCGGTGAAGGTGAGCTCGCGCACGATGTCCTCGCGCGCCAGGTGCCGCATCAGCTGGGTGCCGGCCATGTCCGGGACCAGCCCCCACTTGATCTCCATGACCGCCAGCCGCGCGTCGGGCGCGACGTAACGCATGTCGGCGCCCAGCGCGACCTGGAAGCCGCCGCCGAACGCCACGCCGTGCACGGCGGCGATCACCGGCACGGGCACTTCGCGCCAGACCCAGCAGGCATATTGCGCCCGGTTGGCCGGCCCGTGGGTGCGCGCGCCAAGACTCTCGTCCGAGCGCGAGGCGGGGTTGCCGCCGCCGCTACCCTCGGCCATGCGGCCGAAGTTGCCCATGTCGAGCCCGGCGCAGAAGGCGCGGCCCTCGCCCGAGAGCACGACTGAGCGCACGCCCTTCTCGGTCTTCAGCCGCTCGCCGGCGGCGACCAGCGCCTCGAACATGGCGTTGTCGAGCGCATTCATCTTGTCCGAGCGCACGAGCCTGACGTCAGCGACGCCGCCCTCGATCTCGATCCGCACGCGGTCGTTCATCACTCGTCCTCCAGAAGCTCGAATTGGTCCTTCGACATCCCGCAGTCGGGGCAGCTCCAGCTTGCGGGAATGTCCTCAAACCGTGTCCCGGGCTGAAAGCCCTCACTCGGCAGGCCCAGCTGTTCGTCGTAGATGAAGCCGCAGGTCCCGCATTGGTACTTTCGATAAGGCTGGTCGTTCATCCGTCCTTGCCGCTCGGTCGACCGTCGACGATCTGGTCGAGGTATTCCGAGAGGCCATAGCCGACCAGATCACCACAGCGGTACTCGGTGAAGCCTTCTGTGATCCGCGTCTGCAGGTCCTTACCATCGGGCGTCGTGCGTCGATTGCGCAGCGGAATCAGCGAGATGACCTTGCCGTCGACTTCGTAGGACTTTCCACCGCGGGTCTTCACCTTCGCGCGCAGGCCCGTCTGGTAGCCGTTCTCGTCCCAGTCGGTGTCCATGACGCACTCGGCGATCATGTCGTAGACGCCATCCTTGAACACCATGCCGCCCTGGCGCGGTACGCCGTCTTCGCCGGCGATCACCGAGAGCATCATCCCGAAGTCGCGCCCAAAGTTCATCGGGCACCAGCGATACCAGTTGATCGACGACCAGTGCCGGGGACCCCACGACTTGTCGCGCAGGCCATAGCCGTCGATCGGGTAGGTCTCTTCGCCGATGGTGAAGCTGCCCTTGGCGGCGACGTGCTGCTCGTAGTGGGCGCGGGCGAAGGACTTCTCCGGGTCGATCTCGCGCGGCTTGCCGTCGGCGCGCACCGTTTCGCCGCCCATCATCGGGCTCACGCCCTCGTAGTCGAGGTCGACCTTGCACGCGACATGAGGGTTGCTACGGAACGCCTTTGAGGGATCAGCCATTTCGAAAGGTCGATCGAGCAGGCAGAGCTTGCCGTCGAAGGTCAGCTTCAGCCGCTTGAACGGCTCGACGACCTCGATCTTCAGGCCGCCGGCGTTCATCTCCTTGTTGTCGGCGATCTTCGGCCGCCCGAACATGAAGGCGATGCGCCCGTTCGGCAGGTAGAGGCAGACGCTCATCTCGGCATAGTGCTCGTTCGGTCGGTTGCCGAGCCGGAACCAGCCGCCAAGCTTCGATTTGTGGTCGAAGACGTTGAAGTACATGCTTTCGTTATAGTTCGCCGCCGCCTCAGGCGTGTGGGTGTACTCGTCCTCCGGCAGCAGGCGAGTGATCATCTTCGGCGCATCGTCGGCCATGCGTGAGCTCCATTTCCGCCCGATCATGGGCGCCGCCGCGAAGGGCTGGCAAGCCTGCCGCGAGGGCAGCGGCGCGCTAGATTGCGACGGTCGCCATCTGGTCCGGATGGGTGACGTAGTAGTCGAGGTCGGCGAGCAGGCGGGCCCAGGCGGCGTCGGTCTCGCCCGTCCAATCGGCGCCGAGCACCTCCTTCAGCGTGCGCGCGACCACCCCGAAGAACAGCCGGAAGACCTCGGGCGGAACGTCGTAGCCCGCGTGGGTGACCACCTCGCACTGGATGAAGTGGTGGGCGTAGCGGCGCGGCCCAATGAAATCGAGGATGGCCTCGAACGCGCGGGCCAGCATCTCGCCCTTCACCAGCCCCTTGGCGTCGCGCAGGAACAGCGCCTCCATCTCCCGGTGCTCCGCGAACAGGCGGCGATAGACCAAGGGCGTCAAATCCTCGCAGCGCTCGGCGGCCAGCTCGAGGCTGCCCTCGACAACCCGCGCGTCGGCCTCCGGCGTCACTTCGCCAACTCCGCCTCGGCCAGGATCGGCATGGCCACCCCGAAGGCGCGCATGTCGCCCAGCGTGGTCGCGCCCATCTTGTTCATCGCGTATGCGATCGTCGTGTGCGCGTCCAAGTCGATCAGCACCAGCGAGCCGCCGTAGCCGCCCCAAAAGATCGTGCCCTTGGAGAGCGGCAGCCCGGACCCGGGCAGGCCAAAGCCCATCCCGAACTTCATCGGCGCGTCGAACACCAGGTCCTTGCCCTCGATCTGCGGCTCCAGCGCCTTGCGGACGCCGGCTTCCGACATGAAGCGCTTGCCGTTGACGGTCCCGCCGTTGGCTAGGATCGTGTGGGCAAGCGCGATCGAGCGCGCGTTGCCCGTGCCGCCGACGGCCGGGAGTTCAGCGCCGCGCCAGGCCCGGGTCTTCGTCGCGCCGATGTCCAACTTGGGGCTCTTCGACATCTTGATGACGAACGGGTTTGTCGCGCCGTCGCCGAACTCGGTCCCCGGCGGCGGGGGGATCAGGTCGGCGACGCGCGCGTCCTCGCTGGCCGGCAGTCCGATGTGGAAGTCGGCGCCCAGGGGCTCGGCGATCTCCTCGCGGAACACCGTCCCGACCGTGCGGCCGGTGATGCGCCGGATCACCTCGCCGACCAGGAAGCCTTGCGTCGTCGCATGATAGCCAGACGCGGTGCCGGGTTCCCACCAGGGGGCTTGCGCGGCGAGCAGGGACGTCACCTTCTCCCAGTCGTACAGGTCCTCCGTCGTGATGGTCTCCTCCCAGCCGGCGAGGCCGGAGGAATGGCTCATCAGGTGGCTGACCTTGATGTCCGCCTTGCCGTTTTGGGCGAACTCCGGCCAGTACTTGGCGACCGGCGCGTCGAAATCCAGCTCGCCGCGGTCGGCGACCAGCAGCGCCGTCAGCGCCGTCATCGTCTTGGTCGTGGAGTAAACGTTGACGATGGTGTCCTTCTCCCATGGCCGGGTCTTGGCCTCGTCCGCCCAGCCGCCCCAGAGGTCGACGATCATCTCGCCGTCCTTGGTCGCCGCGAACGAGGCGCCGACATCGTCGCCCGAGTTCAGGTTCCGCTCGAACGCCTCGCGCACCGCCGGGAAGCGCTCGCCGACAAACCCGCCGACCGATCCATCCGCCATGGGAAATCTCCTGTCGCTGGCGCCCGCACCCTAGCCCGGCGACGCCGCGGAAACCAAGCTCCGCCCCTCAGGCCGCTTTGGCCAGGAAGCGTTCGATGGCCGGGTTGACGACCTCGGCGTGGGTGAGGTTGGCGGCGTGGCCCGCGCCGGGGACGACGACGAGCTCGGCGTTCGGAATCTCGCCTGCCAGCACCTCGGCCAGCTTGAGCCGGATGGCGGCGTCGGCGTCGCCGTGGATCACCAGCGTCGGGACCTTGATCTCCTTCAGCCTGGCTGTGACGTCGTCGCGGTGGGACAGGCAGTCCCAGCAGCCGGTGAGGTCGTGCGGCGCAATCTTGCGCCACTTGGCCTTCCACGCGTCCGCGCCCGACCAGCTCTGGCCGAGGATGATCGCCGCGACGACCTCGGCGGTTTCGTCGGAGAGGCCGCCAGCCAGCCAACCGTCGACGAGTTGCTGGTAGCCGACCAGGGTCGCGGGCTCCTCCACCCCGGCCTGAGTGTCGATCAGGATCAGCGCCTTGACCATTTCTGGATGCGTCAGCGCGGCGCGCATGGAGAGGAAACCGCCCTGTGACATGCCCGCCAGCACCGCACGGTCGATGCCAAGGTGTTTCGCGAGCGCCGCCAGATCGTCAGCGGAGTCGTAGTAGGTGAAAGGCTTGAGGTTTGGGCCGGCGGTCTTGCCGTGCCCGCGCTCGTCCCAGGTGATCACGCGGTAGCGGCCCTTCAGCGCCTCGACCTGCGGCGCGAACATCTCGTGGTCCATGAAGAGGCCGTGCGAGAAGATCACGGGCGGGCCGGAGCCGCCGGTGTCCTCGTAGCAGAGCTCCTGGCCGTTGACGGCGGCGATCGGCATGGACGTCTCCCCTTCGCGGCGCTCGCGACGGCGCTTGGAGTTCGCATAGGCGCTGCTTGACGCGCCTGGCGTCAAGGCCCGCTCGTGCGAGGCGGTCAATCGGCCGACCGCAGGCATGATCACGACTCGCATCACGGACATGCGCGGCGTCCGCTATCGCCGGCCTGACGCGGAGCGGCGTTAGGCCGCCACAAGCTCGGCGGTCACCGGGTCGCCGATTGCCGCGCCTTCGGCCCAGCGGGCGGCCGCCGCGTCGCACAGCGCGAGCTCGAGCCGCAGCTCGTCGGGATCGAACGCCTCGACGCGGCCGACGCGGCTAAGCGACCCGCTCTGCGTGGGCAGCGTCAGCCTCAGCAACTGGCCGGGCCGGCAGGTGAACGCCTCGCATTCGTCGGCGACCAGGCTCAGGCGACCTGCGTTCGGCGCGATCACCCGGCAGCCGGCCACGAGCAGCGACCAGACCCGCCGCGCCGCGGCTTCTGAAAGCGCGAGCCTCTCAACCATCACCACGTCCTCCTTGGCGTCAGGCAGAGTAGCGGTCTGGGTTGTCAGTTCATGTCAGCAGGCGAGGGCCCGGTCGGACGGGCGTGACGGAGGTCGCGTTAGACCGAAAACGCCCGATCGGTGGCGCGCACGAGGCCGTCGATGATGCCGGGTTCGGTCGAGGCGTGGCCTGCGTCCCAAACCACCTCGAACTCCGCCTTCGACCAGGCGGTCTTCAGCCGCCAGGCGGCTTCCATCGGCGTCACCACGTCGAAGCGGCCCTGCACGATCCAGCCGGGGATGTGCCGGATCTTGCTGGCGTTCTTCAGGATCCAGCCATCTTCGGGGAAGAAGCCCTTGTTGGCGAAGTAGTGGCACTCGATGCGCGCGAAGGCGACGGCGAAGTCGACCTCGTTGAACTTGGCTGGCCGCGCCTCGGGCCCGCGCAGCGAGATGGTGTCGCCTTCCCACTGGCTCCAGGCGGCGGCGGCGCGCGCCTGCACCTTGGGATCGGCGTGGGTGAGGCGCCGGTGGTAGGCGGCCAGGAGGTCGCCGCGCTCGCGCTCGGGGATCGGCTCGATGAACCTGGCCCAGGCGTCCGGGAACATCATCGAGGCCCCGTCCTGGTAGAACCACCGCGTCTCCCGCTCGGTGAGCAGGAAGACCCCGCGCAGAACGAGCGCATCGACCCGCTCGGGGTGGGTGATGGCGTAGGCCAGCGCGAGCGTCGATCCCCACGAGCCGCCGAACACCGTCCACTTCTGGACGCCCATGTTCTGGCGCAGCCGCTCGATGTCCTCGATCAGCGCCCAGGTGTCGTTGTCCTCGAGCAGGGCGTTCGGCCGCGACTTGCCGCAGCCCCGCTGGTCGAACAGCATCACGCGCCAGCGCGTGGGGTCGAAGAAGCGGCGCATCGTGGGATTGATCGCCCCGCCGGGGCCGCCGTGCAGCACCACAGCCGGCTTGCCGCCGGCGCGGCCGCACTCCTCGTAGTAGATCTCGTGCCGGCCGCCGGTCTCGAGCCAACCGAACGTCGCCGGCTCGATCTCCGGGTAGAGGCCCCGGCGCGCGCCGTTGGCGATGGCGGGGG
>JGI12269J14319_10004873_pt1 | contig 12105 bp, 9 predicted proteins | sample PeaSoiSIISIP2007_FD_14319 | JGI IMG/M metagenome (IMG submission 14319) | reverse complement strand
CCCCGACAACAGGTGATCCCTCACCCTTCCCATCCCTTCGGGATGGGCCCCTTCCCTCTCCCGCAAGCGGGAGAGGGTTTTCTTGCCTTTTCCGGCTTTCGCCGGAATGACGATGGAAAAAAACGCGTCCACCTCTCGCGCCTCTCAATAGGAGCGCGGCAGGCCGAGGACGTGCTCGGCGAGATAGGAGAGGATGAGGTTGGTCGAGATGGGGGCGACGCGGTAGAGCCGCGTCTCGCGGAACTTGCGCTCGACGTCGAACTCCTCGGCGAAGCCGAAGCCGCCGTAGGTCTGCACGCACATGTCCGCCGCCTGCCAAGCGGCATCCGCGCCGAGCAGCTTCGCCATGTTCGCTTCCTTGCCGCAGGGCTCGCCCAAGTCGAAGAGCCGCGCCGCGCGCTCGACCATGAGGGCCGCCGCCTCGCTCGCCGCATAGGCCTGGGCGATGGGGAACTGGATGCCCTGGTTCTGGCCGATCGGGCGGCCGAAGACCACGCGCTCGCGGGCGTAGGCGGTCGCCTTGTCGATGAACCAGCGCGCGTCGCCGATGCACTCGCCCGAGATCAGGATGCGCTCGGCATTCATGCCGTCGAGGATGTAGCGGAAGCCCTGGCCCTCCTCGCCGATCAGGTTCTCCGCCGGCACCTTCATTTCGTCGAAGAACACCTCCGTCGTCGCGTGGTTCATCATCGTGCGCAGCGGCCGGATGGTGAGGCCCTTGCCCTTGGCCTCGCGCATGTCGACGACCAGGACGGAAAGTCCCTCGGTGCGCCGCTTGACTTGATCCTTGGCCGTCGTGCGCGCAAGCAGCAACATGAGGTCGGAGTGCTCGGCGCGCGAGGTCCACAGCTTCTGGCCGTTGATGACGTAATGATCGCCCTTGCGCACCGCGGTCGTGCGCAAGGAGAGCGTGTCGGTGCCGGAGGTGGGCTCGGTGACGCCGAAGGCCTGGAGCCGCAGCTCGCCTTTGGCGATCGCCGGCAGCCAGCGCGCCTTCTGTGCTGGGCTACCGTGCCGGAGGATGGTGCCCATGGTGTACATCTGGGCGTGGCAGGGTGCGCCGTTGCAGCCGCTTTTCTGGATCTCCTCCATGATCGCGGCCGCCGCGGTCATGCTGAGGCCGCTGCCGCCGTACTCCTCCGGGATGAGGGCGGCGAGGAAACCGGCCTTGGTCAGCGCTGCCACGAACTCGCTCGGGTAGAGGCGTTCGCGGTCGAGCTTGCGCCAGTACTCGCCCGGGAAATTAGCGCAGAGCGCCTTCACGGCGGCGCGAATCTGGGCGATCTCTTCCGTGCTCGTAGGGGCAGTCGGGGTCGGCTCTCGTACGGCGGTCATCGTTGCACCATGGTTTCCATGCGCGGCAGTCAAGCTGGAAACTTGACCGGGCGCAAGCCGTTATGGCCGCGACACCTCACGGCTTGAGGATCGCCCGCCCGACGATGCGGCCGCCTTTCAAGTCGTTGAGCGTCGCCTCGGCGGCATCGAGCGGGCGCGGGCTCAAGGGGATGGCTTCGACCCGACCCGCCTTGGCGAGGGCCATGAGCTCGCCCATCTCGGCGAGGCTTCCGACGTAGGAGCCTTGAATGGCAACCGCGCGCAGCGGCAGCATCGGAATGGGCGTCTGGAAGGCGCCGCCGAAGAGCCCGACCACAACGAGCACCCCGCCTTTGCGCAGCACGTCGAAACCGAACTTGACCGTCACCTCGGAACCCACGAAGTCGATCGCGGCGGCAACACCGCCGCCGGTCGCCTTGATGAGGTTGCGCGCGGCATCGGCGCCGGTGGGATCGACGGTGGCCTCCGCTCCCGCCGAGAACGCCGCGGCGCGCTTCGCCTCGTCGATCTCGGCGACGATGGGAGCTACCCCCGCCACGCGCTTGGCCAGCCGCACGCCGGCGAGGCCCACCCCACCCGCGCCGATGATGAGGAGCGGATCGCCCTCACCCAAGGGCGCCACCTTCTTGAGCGCGCCATAGGCGGTGAGGCCCGAGCAGGCGTAGGTGCAGGCGAGCTCCTCGGGGATGGCGCCGAAGTCGAAGAGGTAGCGCGGATGCGGCACCAGCACATGGTCCGCGAAGCCGCCCGCGACATTGATGCCGAGCTGGCGCGGCCGCGCGCAGAGCTCCTCGCGCCCGCGGCGGCAGGGCGCGCACTCGCCGCAGCCGATCCAGGGATAGGCGACGCGGCGCTCGCCGATCACAACACCGCGCGCGTCGGGCCCGAGGGCCGCGACCTCGCCCACGATCTCGTGGCCGAGCACGTGGGGCAAAGGGATGCCGCGCGAGAGATCGAGCTTCTTGTCGCCGCCGAGGGCGAAATAGCCGTCGCGCAGATGGAGGTCGCTGTGACACACGCCGCACGCGGTGACGCGCAGCAGCACCTCGCTCCCCTTGGGCTCGGGTGTGGGCGAGGTGGCGGGCTCGAGCGGCGCGCCGAAGGCCTTCAGCTGGTAGCTGCGCATGGGGAAACTCCTTCCTTGGTCTCTCTTACGTTGCCGCCTGTGCCGGCAGCGGAGCGAGGCGGATCACCTCGGGATCGGCACCCTCCCGATGGAGCCGCTCGACGAGTGCGCTACGGCGCTCGAGCACGGCGCGCTGGTTGATGTAGCCCTTGTCGGTGATCTCGCCCGCATCGATCGAGGGCGGCTCGGCCATGAGGAGGGCCGCGGCGACGCGCCGGCTCGAGGCCGGGTTCGCCTCGTTGTGCGCGGCGAGGCCGAGTGCCAGCCTGTCGCGCACCTCGGGCCGGCCGACGAGCGTCTCGAGCGGGGTATCGTGCGCGGCGTCGCGACAGAGCGCGCGGCAGCCCGCCGGATTGGCAAAGACGAGGAGGCCGATCTCCTCGCGATCATGTCCTGTCACCACGACGTCCTGGGCGACGGGCTCCATCGCCGTGATCAGCTCGGTCCTGAGCTCGCCCACCTGCACCCAATTGCCGGACATCAGCTTGAAGTTCTCCGCGAGCCGGCCGTCGAAGAGGATGCCCTTGGCCGCATCTTCCGGGTCCGCGAGCTTGCCCGCATCGCCCATCTTGAGGAAACCGTCCTCGTCGAACATCCCCTTCATCAGCTCGGGCTGCCGCCAATAGCCCGGCGTCACGTTGGGTCCCTTGACGCGCAGCTCGAGCTTGCCGCTCACGGGGGCCAACTTGATCTCGATGCCCGGCGCCGGCAGGCCGATGACGCCGGGGCGCGGAATCGGGAAATGCACCGCGGTCGCCTCGGGTGCCGTCTCGGTCGAGCCCCAGGCGGCGAGCATGACGACGCGCCGTCCCGTCGTCTCGATCGCGAGGCGCTCGAGCCTGTCCCAAAGATGCTGCGGCAGTGCAGCACCCGCATAGACCATCGTGTCAAGGTCGCGAAAGAAGGTCTCTTTGAGCTCGCGATCACGCTCGAGATAGGGGATCAGCATGTCGTAGCCGCGCGGCACGTTGAAGTGGACGGTGGCGGGCACCTCGCGCAGGTTCCTGACCGTGGTCTCGATCAAGCCCGGCGCCGGCTTGCCGCCGTCGATGTAAAGCGTGCCGCCGTTCCTGATGACGAGGTTGAAGTTGTGGTTGCCGCCGAAGGTGTGGTTCCAGGGCAGCCAATCGACGAGCACCGGCGGGCGCTCCTCGAGGAAGCGCCACATTTGCGCTATGGCCTGCTGGTTGGACACGAGCATGCGTTGGGTATTGATGACGCCCTTGGGCTTGCCCGTCGAGCCCGAGGTGAAGAGGATCTTGGCTATCGTGTCGGGCCCGACCTCCGAAAAGGCGCCTTCGACCGCCTCGCTCGGGGCACTTCCCATGAGATCGGCGAAGTCCGTCGCCTTGCGTCCCGGCGGCGGGTTAGCGCTCACCACGAGCTCGCTCGCCTCCGGCATGGCCGCGGCGATGGCCGCCGCGTACTTGACCCCGTCCGCGGCATAGACGAGGCCGGGCCGCACGAGATCGAGGATGTGCTTGAGCTGGGCATGGTCGCGCGACATGAGGGAATAGGCCGGCGAGACCGGTGCCGCGGGGATGCCCACGTGCATGGCCGCGAGCTCGAGGAGCGCGAAGTCGATGCCGTTCTCCGAGAGGATGGCAAGCGGATGGCGGGCGTCCAGCCCGCGACGGAGGAGGGCGGCGGCGATGCGCTCGATCGCTTGGAGGGCCTCGCCATAGCTGACCCGGCGCCAGCCGCCCCCGGCCGCGCGCTCGGCGAAGAGTGTCCGCTCCGGCACTTGAGCGGCCCAGCGGCGCAGCAGCTCGCCGATGCTGCGCGGGTAAGGCAAAAGCTCCTGGCGCGAGCGCAGGATGAGTCCGCCATCGGCAAGCCGCCGGGCCTCGATCTCCGCGGGAGCCAAGCTCAAGGGCTTGCAGGGCGGCTTCGCCATGGCGCACATTCCTCGCGGGGGGCTGTCGTCTTTCCTGCTAATCCGGATACCATCTCAGCGCATCGTACCCCGGCTGTCGAGGGGCTTGGCTGTGAAGGCAAGGCATTTTGCCATAGTTCCTGGCTGGCAAGGGTGAGGGAGCAAACGCACGCGCATGACCTCGCACACGCTCAACCGTTTGACGCTGCTTGCGAGCCTCCTCGTCTTCCTCGCCGCCGCCTATGTGCTCTACCGCAATCTCGCGCATCTGCGGCTCGCGGACGTTTTGGAGCATCTCCTCTCGCTCCCTTGGCCTCGCGTCGCCGCGGCGCTTCTTTTCAGCGCGGCAAGTTACCTTGTGCTCACGGCCTACGATTACCTGGCCCTCCGCTACGTCGGCCGCAGCTTGCCCTTCCACCAGGTGGCGTTCGCCTCCTTTGTCGCCTTCGCGATCAGCCAGAACGTCGGGGCGGCCCTCATAAGCGGCGGGTCGGTGCGCTACCGCATTTATTCGGGGCTGGGTTTAGGCGCCCTCGAGATCGGCGAGATCGTGGTGTTCTGCGCGGTGACCTTCGCGCTCGGCGTCACCACCGTGGGCGGCCTCATGCTCTCGCTCGACCCGGGCGACGTGGCGCTCGTCCTGGCGATGCCCGCGTCTTCGGTGCGCGTGGGCGGTGCGGCCCTTCTCGCGGTCGGCCTCGTCTATCTCGTGGCACCGCTCGTTTGGCGCCGGCCGTTCGTACTCGGCCGCTATCGTCTGCGGCTGCCGTCCTTCGCCTCGGCGTTGGCGCAGATCGCAGTCGCCTCCGTCGACTTGGCACTCTCCGGTGCCGTGGTCTATCTCCTTTTGCCGGTCGACGCGGAGGTTACCTACCGCACGTTTCTTGGCGCTTACGTGCTCGCGGCGGCGGCCTCGATCCTCTCCCACGTGCCCGGCGGGATCGGGGTGTTCGAACTGGTGATCGTCGTGATGCTGCCCGACGTGCCCAAGGCCGCCTCGATGGCGGCCCTCATCGGCTTTCGCTGCCTCTATTTCCTGCTGCCGTTGGCATTGGCGCTTCTGAGCCTGTCGCTCTACGAGATCGCGCGCCAGAAGCGGGAGCTCGCTGGGCACTTCCGGAGGCGGGAGTGACTGGAAAATGAATGCCCTGCCGGACGCACGCGGCGGTCGGGCCTCGCCGGAAGCTCAGCCGGACCCGGGCCGCGCCAGATCAAAGGAGACCGTCAGCTTGAGGCCGGGCGCATTGTCCTCGAGCCGCAGCTCGGCGCGATGGAGCTTGGCGACCGCCGCGACGAGGCTCAGCCCGAGGCCGCTTCCCGGCGAGGTGCGGCTCGCATCGAGGCGGACGAAGCGCTCGAGCACGCGCTCGCGGTCCTCGGCCGGGATACCGGGGCCGCTGTCGGCGACGATGAGCTCGGCACGCTCGCCCGCGCGGCGCACGGCGAGCGAGACCGCCCCGCCGGCGGGCGTGTACTTGATCGCATTGTCGAGCAGGTTGGCGACGCTTTGGGCGAGGAGCTGGGGGTGGCCGACGATGGCGACGCCGTCCTCGATCTCTTCCCTGAGCGAGAGCCCCTTGCCTTCCGCGAGCGGCTCGTAGAGCTCGAGTGCCGCGCGCGCGAGCTCGCCGAGCTCGAGCCGCGTCATGCTGGCGCGCGCGGTCCCGGCCTCGGCCTCCGTGATCGAGAGCAAGGCATTGAAGGTGGCGAGAATCGCGTCCGTGTCCGCGATCGTCTCCGCAAGCGTCTCGCGATAGCGTGCCGCGTCCGCACTTCCGCGCAGCGCCACCTCGATGCGGCCCTTGAGCCGCGTCAGCGGGCTCCTGAGGTCATGCGCCAGGCTGTCGGTGACGGCACGCATGCCGGTCATGAGCTGCTCGATCTGCTCGAGCATCTCGTTCAGGCTGGCCGAGAGGTGGTCGAACTCGTCGCCGCTGCCGGCGAGCGGCACGCGCCGCGTGAAATCGCCGCGCAGGATGGTGCGGCTCGTCTCCGCGACCGCCTCGACGCGCTCGAGCAGCTTGCGGCTGAGATAGAGGGCGCCGGAGACGCCGAGGATCATGGTGATGACCAATGCCAAGGCGAGGGTCTTGGCGATCACCTGCTGGAAGGCGGCGCGCTCGGCCATGTCGCGTCCGACGAGGAGGCGGAAGCCGCCCTCGAGCCGGAACGGCTTCGCGCGAATCTCGTGCTTGGTCGTCACACCGTGCTCGTTGCGCTCGACCTCGAAGCTGAGCCAGCCGTCCTTGAGCACGGCCTCGGAGGGCCAACCGTTGAGGTTGCCCGCGAGCGGGGCGAGATCGGGCCCGGTCAGGAGATAGACGCTGCCCTTCTCGCCCTTGCTGCCGCTGCGCTCGGCGATGACCTCGGTGAGCCGGCTCAGGCCGCGCGAGCTGTATTGCTCGGCGAGCCCGCGGATCTCGGCCTCGATGGTGGCGTTCGCCTGGGCGTCGATCAGCCCGAGCGTGCCGAGGTAGAGAAAGCCGAAGAGGATGACGACGAGCACCCCGAAGGGTGCCATGTAGATGAGGGCGCGCCGGAAGGTCGAGGTGCGAAGGAGGCGCCCGGTTCTCACGAAGCTTCCGCGCGCAGGCTATAGCCGGCACCCCGCACGGTGTGGAGGAGGGGGCGATCGAAGCCGCGGTCGATCTTCTGCCGGAGGCGGCTCACATGGACGTCGATCACGTTGGTTTGGGGATCGAAATGGTAATCCCACACGCCTTCGAGCAGCATGGTGCGCGTCACCACTTGGCCGGCATGCCGCATGAGATACTCGAGGAGCTTGAACTCGCGCGGCTGGAGCTCGATGCCCTTGCCCGCGCGGCGCACGGTGCGGGAGAGCAGGTCCATCTCGAGATCGGCGACCTTGAGGCGCTGCACGACGGTCTCGTTGGCGCCGCGCCTTAGGATCGCCTCGAGGCGCGCGAGAAGCTCCGAGAAGGCATAAGGCTTGGTGAGATAGTCGTCCCCGCCCGCGCGCAGGCCCTTGACCCGGTCATCGACCTGGGCGAGGGCTGAGAGGATCAGGACGGGCGTGCGTTTCTGCTGCGCGCGCAGCGTCTGCACGATGGAGAGCCCGTCGAGCCCGGGCAGCATGCGGTCGACGATCATGGCGTCGTAATTCTGGCTCAGCGCCATGAAGAGTCCGTCGCGTCCTTCGGCCGCGCAGTCGACGACGTAGCCGCTCTCGGTCAGGCCCTTGACCAGATAATCGGCCGTGGCGGCATCGTCCTCGATGACCAGGATGTGCATGGCACCAGATTAGCAAGGCCGTAATATGAAACCAATCGCGGCCGTCGTTGCCGCGCGCGCCTCAAGCATGCTCGGACACCGCGGCCCCCAACTCCCTCTCCCCTTGAGGGGAGAGGGCGGGGCGAGGGGCCTTGGTGCCGAGCGGGCTCGGCTCCCGTTCTCGCTTACGCCTGCGAGAACGGCAGCGCCAGGAAGAGCTCGTTGCCGCGGCGGTCGAGGAGCAAGAGGACCGCCTTCTGGTTGGCCTTCTTCGCGGCTTCGATGCGCTCGGCCGCCTGCTTCGGTCCGTCGACGGCGGCTTGGCCGACCTTGACGATCACGTCGCCCGGACGCAGACCGTGTTCGGCGGCCACGGTACCGTCCTTCACGTCGGTGACGAGCGCTCCATTGACCGTCTTGTCCAGCCCGAGCTCTTTACGCGAGTCCGCGGTGAGAACGCCAAGCGTCAAGCCCAACGAGGCGACCTTGGTCTCGCTCGCGCTGGGTGCCACGGAGCTGTTGGGCTCCTCCGTCTCGGCCACCTGCTTCGCAGGCATCTTGCCGACATCGACGCTCACCTGCGTTTCGTGACCGTCACGCCAGACGGTGATCTCTGCATGCGTGCCCGGTCGCGTATCGGCCACCACGCGCGTGAGATCGTGCAGCTCCTTGATGTCCTTGCCGTTGAAGCGCGTAATCACGTCGCCTTGACGCAGGCCGGCGGCCTCGCTCGGGCTGTCCTTGGTGACCTTGGCGATGAGCGCTCCGGCGCTCACCTTGAGCCCGAGGCTCTCGGCCACGTCGGGCGTCACCTCCTGGATTTGCACCCCGAGCCAGCCGCGCTCGACCGAGCCGTGCTCCTTGAGCTGCTCGATCACGGGTTTGGCCAGCGCGGAGGGGACGGCGAAGCCGATGCCAACGCTGCCGCCGTTCGGCGAGTAGATGGCACTGTTGATGCCGATCACCTGGCCGTCCATGTTGAACATAGGGCCGCCGGAGTTGCCGCGGTTGATGGCGGCGTCGGTCTGGATGAAGCTGTCGTAGGGCCCCTCGTGGAGGTCGCGGCCGCGCGCGGAGACGATGCCCGCCGTGACCGTGCCGCCAAGCCCGAAGGGATTGCCGACCGCCATCACCCAGTCGCCGACCTCAGCCTTGTCGCTGTCGCCCCAAGCGACCGCGGGCAACGCGTGGTCCGCTTTGATCTTGAGGAGGGCCAGGTCCGTACGCTCGTCGCGGCCCACGAGCTTCGCCTTGTAGCTCGTGCCGTCCGAGAGCTTGACGTTGATCTCGGTCGCCTTGCCGACCACGTGATTATTGGTGACGACGTAGCCCGAGGGATCGATGACGAAGCCGGAGCCGAGCGAGTGCTGCAGCATGGGATGGCTCTCGCCCTGGCCTTGACCCGGACCGTTGAAGTAGTGCTTGAAGAACTGGCGGAAGGGCGAGTCCTCCGGGAGATCCTGGAAGGGCAAATCCATCATCGGGCCGCCGGCCACCTTCTCGGTCGTCGAGACATTGACGACCGCGGGAGCAACCTCCTTGACGAGGGGGGCGAAGCTCGTCGGCGCTTCCCGCGCGAACGCGGGCGACGCGAGGAGCGCCACCGCGGCGAAAAGGGCAAGCGCGCCGCTTGACGCCCGGTGGGGGCGCACGCGCGACTCGGACAGCGGCCGCGCTGCCGGCTCCGCGCAGCCCGCGCGGATGGGTAAGGGATAAAGGCTCATCGTTCACTCCTTGCCTAGGGACAAAAGCCTCTCCGGAGAATCCGTCCGGGGATCTTGGTCGCCCATAGATATGGGTGCCGGCGCCTTACCCTCCAGTTGCGCCGAAATTAATGTTTGGTAAGGGTATCTTTATTTATGTATATCAAAGTGTTACCTATGCCATTTGACTTTCTGATAGAGCTCGCACCCGAGTCGAGCCGGGCGCTCACACAGGCACCCCGCCCGGGCTGGCGTCAAACATCCTGACTGGCTAGTATGTTTGGGCTGGGCTTTGCGCGAGGGGGAGGAACGACGAAGCCGCCCAAGCGGCACGCGGAGCGATCCGACATGCGGCTGTTCTCGCGGCTGCCGAGCGCCGTCGCCGCCTCTCCGGGCGCGCGGGCGCCGCGGGGTTCCGCATTGCATAGGGAGGGGAATTGATGACTAGTGCTCGATTGGCCCTTCTCGGGGCAAGGGCCGGCGCCAGCCGCTTTTGGAACGAATACACCGAAACGATGCCGCGGGAGGAGCTCGATGCGCTTCACCTGAAGAGGCTTCGGGCGCTGGTCGAATACGCCTATGAGCTGAGCCCGTTCTACCGGGGAAAGTTCGACGCGGCCGGCCTCAAGCCGCGCGACATCCGCACCATCGAGGACTTCAAGCGCCGCGTCCCGCTCACCGACAAAAGCGAGTTCGTCGGCCTCCAAGAGGCAGCACCGCCTTACGGACCGACGCTCGCGCTGCCGCCGGAGTTCGTCGTGCATCACTGCGAGACCTCCGGGACCACCGGCGTGCCCTTGAGCATTCCTTATTCGATGTCCGACACGGTTCGCTATGGCGAATCGTGGGTCTACGGCTTTTGGGCGCTCGGGATCCGGCCCAGCGACAGCTTCTACTTCGCCTTCTCCTGGGGCAATTTCGCCGGCTTCTGGAGCGCCTATTGGGGTGCGCGCCGTCTCGGCTGCCGCGTCCTCTCGGGCGGCGGCCTCGACACCAAGGGGCACATCCAGGCCATCCTCCGCATGCGCCCGACGGTGCTTATCTCCACGCCGACCTTCGCGCTCCGCATGGCCGCCGTTGCGGCGGAGATGGGCATCGACCTGTCGCAGAGCTCGATCAAATACACCTATCATGCGGGCGAGCCGGGACCGACGGCACTCCCGGCGATGCGCGCACAGCTCGAGCAGGCCTGGGGCGCCAAGGCGGGCGAGCTCCTCGGCATCGCAGAGGTCGACGCCATGGCGCCGGGCTGCCCCGAGGGCGATGGCGTGCACGTAAATGAGATGAACGTCTTCTCATGGTCGATGGATCCCGAGAGCGGGGCCGAGGCCGGTGAGGGCAAGATCGGCGAGAACATCGTGACGAGCTACGCCAACACTGCGCAGCCGCTGCTCAACTACCGCACGCACGATCTGGTGCTGCGGCGCTCGAGTTGCCCGTGCGGGCGCACCTGGAGCAAGCTCGAGGGTGCCGTTCTCGGCCGCACCGACTTCATGCTCACCGTTCGCGGCACGAACGTATATCAGAGTGCCGTCGAGAATTTGGTCGCCGAAACGCCGGGGGTAGGTAGCGCCTATGAGCTCGTGCTGACGCGCGAAGGCGACAACGACGTCATGACGATCCGCTTCGAGCCGTCGCCTGAGCACGCGGCGGACCCCGCTTCGTGGGACGGGATCGGCCAGCAGCTCTCCGATCGCATTCACGCGGCACTTCATGTTCGCCTGCGGGTTCGCCCGGCGGCGCCGAACAGCTTGCCGCGCTACGAGCTCAAGACGAAGCGGATGATCGACCAGCGGCCCAAGGAGTTCAGGCGGGCGTTGGATCGCTAGGGAGGTTGAGCATGGAACGGCGGCAGCAAATCGCGCGCATCCGCGAGGCGCGCACGCTCATCACGGCGGCGATTGCGGAGTGCCGTTCGCCGCAGATCGAAACCATTCTGAAGAGCGCCGACGCGGAGCTCCATTGGGCGCTGTGGAACCTGGGCGAGCCCGTGCCGCTGAGGCCGGAGCTCGAGTACGGCGAGGCCGTGCCTGAGGGCCGGACGCGAGCACGCTAGTGCCGGCGCGCAAATACGCGGGCGTCACCCCGACCCCGCGCTCCTCCCTCGGGGGCGCGGAAGGGGCGGGAGAAAGCGCCCCGCCTTTCACGCCCCCCTTGAGGCTGATGGCGGGGATGCATCTCCGATGGTGAAGAAGATCGAGCAACGCGAGGCGAGCCTCGAGAAACTGCGCAAGGCGGCGCTGCGCCTCTTCGTCTCGCAGGGCTACCACGCGACGACGCTCGAGGACATCGCCGCCGCGGCGGGGTTGACCAAGGGTGCGGTCTATTTCTATTTCGGCAGCAAATCGGCGGTGCTGGTCGATCTCTTGGGCCGGGTGCAGAGGATCGTCGTCGAGCGCATGATGGAGGCGGTCGAGCGGGCGGGGCCGTCGCCGACCGCGAAGCTGGTGGCCTTCCTTCACAACCAGGCCATGCTCGGGATCACCCATCGCGACGAGGTCCTGCTCCTCATTCTGATGTCTCTCGAGCTCGGCGGCAGGGACGCGGACGTATCGGAGCGCATCTCCGACATTTATCGGCACCTCAACCAATTCATCGCGGCGCTCATCCGTCGCGGGCAGAAGGCGGGCGAGTTCCGTGACGACGTGCCGGTCAAGGAGCTTTCGGCGGTCCTCATGGCAAACCATGACGGAACCTTTCTCGAGTGGCACCGACGCTCCTCGGAGCTCAACGGCCGCAATCTGGTGCGGGCGCTGCGCTCGCTCGTGCTTCAAGGGGTGCTGCGCCGCGCGGCACCCGCCCGGCCGCGGCGCACGGCGCGGGCGGGGCCGCCG
>JGI12269J14319_10004870_pt1 | contig 12110 bp, 9 predicted proteins | sample PeaSoiSIISIP2007_FD_14319 | JGI IMG/M metagenome (IMG submission 14319) | reverse complement strand
CCTTACGCGCCGGCGCCCGCTTGGTGGCCTTCTTGGCGGTAGCCCGCTTCTTGGTGGTCCGCTTGGCGGCCTTGCGAGCCGGAGCGCGCTTCTTGGCAGCCTTGCGTGCCGGAGCGCGCTTCTTGGTCGCCTTACGCGCCGGCGCCCGCTTGGTGGCCTTCTTGGCGGCTACCCGCTTCTTGGTCGTCCGCTTGGCGGCTTTCCGTGCCGGCGCGCGCTTCTTGACTGCCTTGCGTGCGGTGGTGCGCTTGACGGCTTTCCGTGCCGGCGCGCGCTTTGCGGTCTTTCTTGCCCGCTTGACTGCCATGCTTTACGCCCTCCTAACGGCCTTCTTGGCCGATCGCTTTATGGCTTTCCTCGCCGGAGATGCTCCGGCGGCCTTTCTGGCCGATTGCTGTGTTGCTTTTCTCGCCGGGGCGCGCGTCGTCTTCCTGACCGGGGCGCGCCCGACGATCTTTTTCGGTGCCCGTCCAGCGGTTCTCCTGACCGCCTTCTTGGTCGAGTTCTTGGTGGCCTTGGTGGCGACTCTCTTCGTTGTCCTCGTGGTGGCCTTCTTCGCCGCCGTCTTGGCGGCAACCCTCGACGGCCTCGGCGCCGCCGCTTTCCTTGCCGGCACCTTGGACGACTTCTTCGCCGGCACCTTGGACACCTTCGGTGCCGGCGGCGCCGCCTTGCCGTTGAGGATGTCCTTGAGCATCCCGCTCGCCGCGAAGCGCACGCCACGGCTCACCGAGATGCTCACCGGTGCTCCTGTCCGTGGATTGCGTCCCATCCGAGCACCACGGTGCGTGGGATTGAAGCTCCCGAAGCCCGCAACCACCACACGACGACCGGACCGAACCTCTTTCGAGACCACATGGACGAACGCGTTCACTGCTTCTTCGGCATCGCGCTTCGCCAACGACGTCGTCTTACTGACCGCGTCNATCAGTCCCGACTTGTTCACCGCACCTCCTCCGGAAATGCAATCTCAATAATCAAAGAAGGTTTTCGCGACAAAAGCAAGCATTTGCGTGATCGCACGCCACGTGGAGCGCGCACACGCGCGAGGTCACGCGCGTGGTCTGCAGCAAGGAAGCGCCGCGTCGCGCGCCGTCCTCGACGTCGCGACGACGAGACGGCGGCGCGCCCGTGATGGGCGGCGACACATTGCCTATGGACGGGAAAGGCCTTATTTGCAAGGATTTTTGGTCATGCCGCCGCTACCCGACGATACGTACGACGTCATCGTCGTCGACGCCGCCCTCGATGACGACGGGGAGCTGCGTCTCGAGGTGACCGTCACGTTGGGTCCGCAAATCGGACGGATCGTGCCACTGAGAAACCTGCACGTGGAAACCCGTCGCGGCGTGCTCGACACCACCGATCCGTTCTCGCTGCTCGGTGTCCCGGGCACGCTGCGGGTGCGGCACGGGGTGCCGAGCTTTCGGCCGGAGACGGTGTGAACACGCCGTCGCGCACCAACGTTTCGCGACGCGAAGCGTTTTTGTCCACGTCGGAGCGTGACGATCTCACGCCTGCGGGCGCAGGCCGCGCCAGGCACGACGACGGCGAAATGGGACGCGTCGACGGGGGGTTGACCACCATTCGCGCCACTGTCGGTGCTGCACGAGCGGGTGTGTACCTGGGTGCGGGATCGGTGGGTCCGGCGTGGGCGGGTTCCGAACAGGCCGTGCTCGTGCTGGGACCGCCGCGGTCGGGAAAGACGTCGTCGATCGTGGTCCCCACCGTGCTCGGCGCGCCCGGCGCGGTCGTGTCGACGTCCACCAAACCCGACGTGCTGCGGGCCACCGCGTCGGCGCGCGGGACGGTCGGACCGTGCCTGCTCTACGACCCGAGCGGCACCGTCGACGCGCCTCGGGGCGTGCAACGGGTGCGCTGGTCGCCGGTGGAGAGCTGTCGCTCGTGGGACGACGCGCTGCTCGTGGCCCGGAGCCTCGTGGGCGCAGCGCGGCCCGGGCCCGCAGCGCGCGACGCGCCGGGAGCCGGTGACCACTGGACCGAGCGCGCCGAATCGCTTCTCGCCCCCACACTGCACGCCGCCGCGCTCGACGGGGCGGACCTCGCCACCGTGCTGTCGTGGGTCGACAGGCGCAACGCCGCCACCGCGCTCGGGATCCTCGACCGCAACGCGGCGACCCGACCCGGCGACCTGCTGGCCGGGATCGCGGCGACCGACCCCCGCGAGCAGAGCGGCATCTGGTCGACGGCGTCGGGGGTCCTGGCCGCCTATCGCAGCGAGGCCGCCCTGGCCACCACGGTGGCACCGGACTTCGACGCCGATGCCTTCTGCGCCTCGTCGGCCACGCTCTATATCTGTGCCACCGGGCGGCACCAGTCCGTGGCCGCTCCCCTGGTGGTGGGGTTGCTCACCGACATCCGCAGCGCCGCCTACGCGCGCTCCGCCTCCTGTGCACCGGACACCACGGCGCCGGGGGACCGCCTTCCACCGGTGGTGCTGGCCCTGGACGAGGTCGCCAACATTGCCCCCATCCCCGATCTCCCCGGCATGGTCAGCGAGGGGGCTGGCCAGGGACTTCTTACCCTGGCGTGCCTCCAGGACCTGTCCCAGGCCCGGGGCCGGTGGGGGGCGGCGGCGGACGGGTTCCTGTCGCTGTTCGGCACCACGGTGGTGCTCCCTGGGATCGGGGACGTGCGCACCCTCGAGGCGCTGTCGGCCCTGGCGGGGGAAGAAGAGGTGCGCACGCGCGCCGTGAGCGCCCCGGTCCAGGGTCCGGGCGGGATGGGCGCGGTGTTGGCGCGGGTGGTGCTCGGGCCGAGGTCGCCACGCGGCGGGCAGAGCCCGACGGTGACGACGTCGACGGTCATGCGGCGCCGGCTCCCCGTCGACGTCGTGGCACGCGGGGAGACGGGGATGGCCCTCGTGGTCGACGAGCGCAACCGCATGGGATGGGTCCGGCTCACGCCGTGGTTCGCTACCGAACCGTGGCGGTCCGTGGCGCTCGGTCCCGAGGCCGGCCACCGGCGCGAGCCCCGTGCCGGCGGCGACCCCGACCCCACTCGACCCGGCCCCGCCCTCCCCGTCCGGGCCCCGGGGGCGGGTCGGGACGTGGGCCTCGGGGGTCTCTGACCGGACGCACCCACCGCCGCAACAGGGATCGGGTGGGGCCGGAAATTCCCGGTGGTAGATCGAACATATGTTCGCTAGTGTCCGATCATGGGCCCTCGCAGCTCCGGTACCCCGGCCCCGTCCACCCCGCTACAGCAGGGGAAACGCCCTGTCGGGTCCGGCCACATCAGCACCACGCTGGCCGCCCGGGCCCGACCCACCTCCTCGAGCCGGGACCAGCTCCTGCCCGTGCTCCCCGTCCTCGGTCCCCTCTTCCCCCGGGGAGGTCTGCAACGGGGTGGCGTCGTGACCCTCGGCACCGGTGACGGCACCCCCGGCGCCGAGGGCGGCGGCGCAACCGGCGCGGGGGGTCGTGCCGGTGGTGGCACCACCCTGGGGTTCGCGCTCCTCGCCGCCGCCTCGACCGCCTCGTGGTGCGCAGCCGTGGGCATGGCCGACCCGGGGATGGTGGCCTGTGCCGAGCTCGGGGTGGACCTCGGCCACCTCGTGCTCGTCCCCCGGCCCGGTCCCCAGTGGGCCCAGGTGGCGGCCACCCTCTTCGACGGCATGGACGTCGTGCTCGTCCGACCGCCCGGGCCCGTGCGACCGGGGGTGGCCCGGCGGCTGGCCGCCCGGGCCCGTGAGCGCCGGGGTGTGCTGGTGGTGCTGGGGGCCCGGGCGTGGCCGGAGGGGGCCGATGTCCAGCTCACCATGGAGGCCGGGGCCTGGCAGGGGGTGGAGGCCGGCCACGGGCACCTTCAGGGCCGCCACCTGGAGGTTCTGGCCTGCGGTCGGCGTGCCGCCGGCCGCCCGGTGCGGGTCGGGCTGTGGCTCCCGGCCCCCTCGGGACAGGTGGTGGCGGGTGACTCGGGAACCAGCAACAAAGAGGTGGAGGAGGCAGAAGGTGCAACGGCTGCTCGTGCTCTGGTGCCCCGGCATCCTTGAGGAACAGGAGCTCGGCCGCGAGGCGCGGGCGTTCGACGCCATGGTGGCGGCCCTGGGGGCGTTCGCCACGCGCGTCGACCCCGTACGTCCCGGGGTGTGTGCCGTGCCCACCCGGGGCCCGTCCCGTTACTTCGGAGGAGACGGGGTCCTGGCCGCCATGGCCGTCGAAGCCGTGGCCGGCGTGGGGGTGGCCCGACGGTCAGCCGGCGTGGGGAAGGCCCGGGAACCGGCCGGCGTGGGGGTGGCCGACGGCTTGTTCGCCGCCGTCCTGGCCGCCCGGGCCGCACTCGGCGGCGAGCCCGTGATCGTCCCTCCCGGCGAGACCCCCTCGTTCCTCGTCCCGTGGCCGGTGGCCACCCTCGACCGCCCCGAGCTCGCCGACCTGCTCGTCCGCCTGGGGATACGCACGCTGGGCGGGTTCGCGGCGCTGCCCGGCCCTCAGGTGCTCGCCCGTTTCGGGAAGGAAGGGGCCCTGTGCCAGCGGGTGGCCCGGGGGACCGAGGGGGAGCTGCCCGGCTTTCGCCTCTTGTTCCCTGCCCTCACCCCCGGGCCGGCCGCCGCCGTGGTGGCCCGCCAGGTCGGGTTCTGGGGGGACTCGGCCGATGCCGATGTCCGGGCCGACCGGGCCGTGGTCGGGGTCCAGGAGCTGCTCGGCGCCGAAGCCGTGGTGAGGGGACGGCTCCAGGGCGGGCGCGGACCGGCCCAGCGCGCCCGGTTCGTCCCCTGGACCGGCCCGGGCCGGGAGGGAGCGGACCCGGGGGGGCCATGGCCGGGACAGGTCCCTCCACCGGCGCCCGCCGTGGTCCTCAGCCGGCCTCTGCCCACCCTGCTCACCGACGCCGCCGGCCGGCCCGTGGGCGTCACCGGAAGCGGGATGGCCACCACCGTCCCCGCCCGGCTGTCAGTGACGGGAGGGCCCTGGGTCGAAGTGATCGGATGGGCGGGGCCCTGGCCATCCGACGAGCGGTGGTGGTCCGTCCGGGGCCGGCGCCGCCAAGCCCGCATGCAGGTCGTCACCCCCCACACCGCCCACCTGCTCACGCGGGAGCGGGGGGGCTGGTGGCTGGAAGCCACCTACGACTGACGGGGGCGCAGCACCATGACCGCCCCGTACGCGGAGCTCCACTGCCACTCCAACTTCAGCTTCCTCGACGGTGCCTCGCACCCCGAGGAGCTCGTCGCCGAGGCGGCCCGGCTGGGTCTCGACGCCCTCGCCCTCACCGACCACGACGGCCTGTACGGGGTGGTCCGCTTCGCCGGGACGGCCCGGGCACTGGGGATGGCGTCGGTGTTCGGCTCCGAGCTCACCCTGGTGGAGGGCGGCGGGCGGTCGAAGGGGCGCACCGGCGCTCCGGACCCGCTCGGCACGCATCTGGTGGTCCTGGCCCGCGATCCGGAGGGATACGCCCGTCTGAGCCGGACCATCACCGAGGCGCACCTCGCCGGGGGGGAGAAGGGCCGGCCCACCTGCACCCTCGAGGATCTGGCCCGTCACCACCACGGCAACGGCCACGGCGGGCACTGGGTCGTCCTGACCGGATGCCGCAAGGGTGCGGTCGCCACCGCGCTCACCACCACCGGCCCGGCCGCGGCCGGCCGTGCGCTCGACCGGTTGGTCGAGGCTTTCGGCCCCGAGGACGTGGCCGTGGAGCTCTGGGACCACGGCGACCCGCTCGACACGGCGCGCAACGACGCCCTCGCCCATCTGGCCGCCGTCCGGGGCGTGGACATGGTGGCCACCAACAACGTCCACTACGCCACCCCGGCCCGGCGCCCTCTCGCCACCACCCTGGCCGCGGTGCGCGCCCGGCAACCGCTGGCCGAGCTCGACGGCTGGCTCCCCTCGGCCGCCACCGCCCATCTGCGTTCGGGGGCGGAACAGGAACGCCGCTTCGCCCGCTGGCCCGGCGCCGTGGCCCGGGCCGCAGAGATCGGCCGGGCGTGCGCCTTCGACCTCCACCTGGTTGCTCCGGGCCTCCCCGACTGCGAGGTGCCCCCCGGGCACGACGAGCACAGCTGGTTGGTGGAACTGGTGAAGCGCGGGGCGCATGACCGCTACGGGCCACCGGCGAGGGAACGGGTGCGCGGTGCGTGGGCCCAGATCGACCACGAGCTCGAGGTGATCGGCACCCTCGGATACGCCGGGTACTTCCTCATCGTCTGGGACATCGTGGAGTTCTGCCGCCGCCAGGACATCTACTGCCAGGGCCGGGGCTCGGCCGCCAACTCCGCCGTCTGCTTCGCGCTCGGCATCACCCGTGCCGACCCTGTGGCCCTGGGGTTGTTGTTCGAGCGGTTCCTCTCCCCCGAACGCGACGGGCCGCCTGACATCGACGTCGACATCGAATCGGGTCGGCGCGAGGAGGTCATCACCTACGTCTACGAGCGCTACGGCCGGCACTGCGCGGCGCAGGTCGCCAACGTCATCACCTATCGGGCCCGCTCCGCCATCCGCGACGTGGGCAAGGCCCTGGGCCACAGCGCCGAGGACGTGGACGCGTGGGCCAAGGCCGTCGACCGCGGCGAGCCCCTCGACCGCGGCGGTCCTCTCCCCCCGCTCGTCGGAAAGCTCGCCCGCGACGTCCTCGACTTCCCCCGTCATCTCGGTCTGCACTCGGGAGGGATGGTGCTCTGTGACCGACCCGTCATCGAGGTGTGCCCGGTGGAATGGGCACGCCATCCGGGCCGCAGTGCCCTGCAATGGGACAAGGACGACTGCGCCGCGGCCGGTCTCGTCAAATTCGACCTGCTCGGGCTGGGCATGCTCGAAGCGGTCCACCTCACCGTCGACCTGATCAGCGCCGCCCACGGCGTGCACATCGACCTGGCCATGCTCGACCAGGAGGACGCCGTCTACGACATGTTGTGCCGTGCCGACACCGTGGGGGTGTTCCAGGTGGAGAGCCGGGCCCAGATGGCCACCCTTCCCCGCATCCGGCCGCGCTGCTTCGCCGATCTCGTGATCGAGGTGGCGATCATCCGGCCCGGGCCCATCCAGGGAGGGTCGGTGCACCCCTACATCCGACGGCGACAGGGCCTCGAAGCCCCCGACCCCCCGCACCCGCTCCTCGAACGGGCGCTCCACAAGACGCTCGGCGTGCCGCTGTTCCAGGAACAGCTCATGCACATCGCCATCGACGCGGCGGGATTCACCGCTGCCGAGGCCGACGAGCTACGCCAGGCCATGAGCGCCAAGCGGTCGGGAGCGCGCATGGCGCGCCTGTCCGAACGGCTCTTCGCCGGCATGGCCGAGCGCGGTATCACCGGCGCGGTGGCCCAAGAGATCGTGGACAAGCTGGCCGCCTTCGCCAACTTCGGCTTTCCCGAGAGCCACGCCGTGTCTTTCGCATATCTCGTGTACTCAAGCGCGTGGCTCAAATGGCACTACCCGGCGGCATTCTGTGCCGGACTGCTCAACGCCCAGCCCATGGGGTTCTGGTCACCTCAGTCGTTGGTGGCCGACGCCCGGCGCCACGGGGTGACGGTGCACCCTCCCCACGTCGACGCGTCGGGGGTCGGGGCCACCTTGGAATGGGGTCTCGACGGGCCGGTCGCCGGCGATCGCCAACCCGCCGTGAGGCTGGGGCTCACCTCGGTGCGAGGGATCGGCGAAGGCGTGGCACAACGCATCGCCGAGAGCGCCCCCTACTCGTCGGTGGAGGACCTGGTGCGCCGGACCGGGACGGGTCGGCCCCAACTCGAAGCCCTCGCCACCGCCGGCGCCCTCGAGGCACTGCCACCGCGTGACGGCGCTCCCGAGATGCGCGGAAGGCGCCGGACGCTGTGGGCGGCCGGCGCCCTCGCACATGGCACGGCGGAGCGACTGCCGGGGCTCGTGTCGGGGGAAGAAGCACCACCGCTTCCCGATCTCACCCCGCTCGAGGAGGTGGAAGCCGACATGTGGGCCACCGGTCTCACCGTCGGCATGACCGCGGTGGAGCTCGCCCGCCCCCGTCTCGACGCCATGGGGGTGATCCCCGCCGGCCGGTTGGTGGGGGCGGAGACCGACGGCAAGGTGTGCGTGGGTGGGGTGGTCACCCATCGTCAACGCCCCGAGAGCGCTAAGGGCACCGTGTTCCTCAACCTCGAGGACGAGACGGGCATGGTCAACGTCATCTGCTCCCCGGGTGCCTGGGAACGGTGGCGCCCCGTGGCCCGGGGGGCACCGGCCCTCCTGGTCCGGGGCCGTATCGAGCGGGTCGACGGAGTGGTGAGCGTCGTGGCGGAAAGGATCCTCCCCCTGGACCTCGGCCCCGCCCCCGTCGTCCAGGGCTCTCGCGACTTCCGCTGACTGCGGCTCGGACCGATGGTGCAGCACCGTCCGGTGCCCCGTGTTGGGGAGGCGTTGCGAAATCCTCAAGACGCCCACGCTCGGCGCCGATATCGGTAAAGAGACGTTCCCGCCGAGCGTGGTGCCGGAGTTGGGGGGGGTCGCCCGAGATCGATGCCGTCTCGAGCGACATGAAGGAGACGCACGACCATGAGGAGTTGTCCCGGTCAATTGGTGGTGCACGGTGACGGAACGGTCGCCTACTGCACCGAGGAGACCGGCGGGCGCACGTGCGCGGGCGAGGACCATCCTCATCGAGGAGGCTTTTTCGCCTGTCGCGTCGTCGACGGCGCCCAATGCCGCTACTGCACCGACGCGCTCGTCACATCCTCATCGGAACCGGCTGAAGCCCTCACCGTGTCGCCTGGAACCCTGGCACCGGCCTGACCCCGATCACGCTTCCACCCCGACGCCCGACCCGGACCCCGAGCCCACGCTCGAACCGCACTCGAACCGGCGATCGATCTCAACACCATCGGCGAACCGTCCGCAGTGCACGACACGACCACCACCCGTTGTGGGAATCCGTTGTGCATCACTTGTTCGACCCGGGCCTCGCACAGGCCGATTCCATAGTTGACACAAGGGGCATCGGCTCAGGAGCTGGATCACCGTTACCGACGTGACGGTGCGGGCATCAGCAACGGGCTCAGTCGAACCGAAGTGAGGTGGGGGTGAGGTGTTGATCTGTGACGGCTGCCTCGTCTTGCATCGCGACGGTGAGATCGCGTACTGCTCCGAAGAGCTCGACGGCAAGACCTGCGCCGGCTACGACATGCCGCATCTGGCCGGGGTGATGGCGTGCCGGATCACACCGCGCGGCACACGCTGCCGGCACTGTGACGAGGTCATGCGCTTCAGGCTGATGATGGCACCCGACTTCGTCCCCGACGAACTTCGCACCGCCATCAACTGACCCGAGCCCGAGCCGCGGCCCAGCAGGCCTCGGGCCAGAACTCACGTCAGGTGACGTACAACCCCCCGTCGGGGCCCTCTTTCACCGGGATGCGCCCGAGACCATGGGGCGACGGCCCGCGCAGCAACGCCCCCGTAGCCCCGTTGTACTCCGACCCGTGGCACGGGCAGATGAACTTCTTCTGCGATGCGAAGAACGCCACGATGCACCCTTCGTGAGGGCATATGGCATCGAAGGCCGCGAACGTCCCCGCTTCGGGCTGCACCACGATGCTCGGGTCACCTGACCTCGGGTCCTGGAAGGTCGTCGAGCCTCCCACCGGCACCGCACTCGCCGACGCCACGCGTACCCCCGCCGGTTTCGCCACCGGCGTGGTCGTGGGGGCAGACGTCGATCCCGATCCCGCCCCGGTGGTCGCGCTCGTCGACGGCGACGACGTCGGCGTGCCCGTCACCCCCGAGCCGGGTCCCGACTTGCCCCCGAGCCGGCCGAGCCCCGCCGCCAGACCCGCGCTCGCCAATGCGACCGCCGCCAACCCACCGGCGAAGACGCCTTGCAACGTGAAGGTCCTGCGGTCGATGTCCCCGGTGACCGGCGCCGGCGTCGTAGTCGGAGCCTGGCGCAGATAGGGGCACGGGGCGGGCTCGCAGGCGGCACCGGACATGGCTCGGCAAGAATCGGCGTCGTAGGCGCCGCAGACCTTCTGCACGACCTCGAAGGGGACGGGGACGATCGTGGCCGTCCCTGCGCCGACTCGGGCCCGGACCATGTCGCGCGCCACGGCGTCGACAGACAGCACACCACCCGATCCGGCCACCAGCAGCGCTGTCCACGCGAAGAGGAAGACGATGTCGGATCCCGTGTAGTACGGGCTCGAGTGGTAGCTGACGGTGAGGAACAGGCTCAACGACAACAGCATCCCGCCGACCGCCGCGACTCGCGACCACAGGCCGACGAGCGTGGCCACGCCCACGGCGAGCTCGCCCAGCGCGATGGCGACGCCGAGGGGGACCGCCGCGTGCTGAAGATGGGCGACGAGCGCGTGGATGGGGCTCACGCGCGCCGCCGAGGCCAGCTGCGCCTGGATCGACGTCGGGTTCGAGGCGTCGAAGAACCCCGGGTTGGCGAGCTTCTGGAGCCCGGCAAAGGTGAAGGTGCCACCCAGGAAGGCCCGCAGGGGCAGGAGGGCCCAGCCCGCCATGGAGGTCGCCCGGGCAGGAGGCCCGAGACGGCCCCAGCTCGGACGCCACCGGCTGCCGTCCTGGCGCGGCGCGCCGGTCCTGGTCATCGCTCGGTGGTCATCGGTCCGTGACAAGAACCATCATCCTTTCGCGAAGGGGTGCTCCCAGGGTGTCGCCCCCGCCGGCACCAGGCAAACCGCTTCGGACCCCTCCTCTCGGGCACGGGATCGACGGTCACGACTCGTCCCCCCACCGACGAGGCCCACATGACGGGCGGCCAGGGCTGCCGTGCTCCCGGTTGAGTCGCTCCCGGTGGACTACGGCCGAGAGCGCGCTCGTGCTCAGCACGTCATGTCGCAACCGCGGCCGATTCTCGCTATGCGTGCCGGACAGCGATCGTCCTCGACTCCTGTTCTGCTCCCGTCGACACGCGGTGGGCGGCCCGTTGCCCTCGGGCGAGGGACCGTTCGTTGCCGGCTAGGGGTCGGAACGAGAAGATGATTGCCGTGCCCAGTGTGACCAGGATGAGCACCGGGCTCAGATACTGGGCCAGAGGAGTTTCGAAGCCCCCTGATCCCGAAATGGTGAACACCGAGGGGGCGAGAGTCACAACTAAGGCCAGCAGAACCAAGATCCGCAACGAGACGCTCTCCGCCGGGACTCCCCCGGTGTCCGTCTTGGCTCGTGTGCTAATGAGGTAACCCCAAGCGAACCAGATCGCCGCCAGCGGCGCCCACGCCGTGGTGTACACGAAGCTCAAGGGCACGACGAGCTGGATCGATGCCAAGGCCAGCGGCCCCCAGCACCACTGGGGCACGCGTCCTCGCCAAATGACGAAATAGAGTCCGCAGACGTAGAGGATCGATGGCAGCCAGATGACGAGCCCTTTCGGCGCCAGGAGGTGGTGCACGGAGGATGGGCCGTCGAGCAACCCGGCTGTCCTCGGGATAACCGAATAGAGGCTCCAGCTCGACAGCTGGGTCGACGGGCTGGACGTCCCCTCCAAGGCCGGCACGAGCGCCCTGAGGTTGCGCATGTAGCCCCCGGGGTAGGCGGCGAGGGTGAGCAGGTTCACGAGCACCGCCGAGCCCGCCACGAGGGCCGTAAACCGGTAGCGACGGAGAGCCAGCGGCACGACGAGAAGAGCCGCCGGGTACGCCTTGAGCGCGATGGCAGCGGCCAGGAATGCCCCACACAGAACCCAACGTTCTGACCTCCACGCCCACAGGGCCCATGCGATCAACCCGACGGCGATGCCGATGTCGTTGCCGCGATCGAGAAGAGAGATGAACGGGGTTGTCACCAAGGCGACTGGGGTCAAGATGATGGTGCGGTATTCCCACTTGAGCGGTGCGAGCATCAGCCACAGCGGCACCAGGAGGACACCGACCGAAAGCAAGAAATAGGTCGCTGCTGCGGCGGGCAGGGGGAGCAACGTCAACGGAACGAAGAGCACCTGTGCAAAGGGTGGATATTGTTCGGGCCGATAGAGTTCCAGGTACGGGCTGAAGCCGTGCCGGAGCTCTGCCGCATAAGCCCGGGGCAGTTGGAAATCACCGAAGTAGTGGTTGCCGATGATCGGCAAGACCTTCACGCTGAGCGGGATCCCATTCGGTAGCGGCGGGTCGAAGGAGCCGTACGAGAGTTGGGCGTTCACGGCGACGTGGC
>JGI12269J14319_10004868_pt1 | contig 12115 bp, 11 predicted proteins | sample PeaSoiSIISIP2007_FD_14319 | JGI IMG/M metagenome (IMG submission 14319) | reverse complement strand
CCCGCCTCGTCGTGGTGGGGCTGGCGCCGGCGGCCCACGGCGGCAACCGGACGGGCCGCGTCTTCACCGGGGACCGCTCCGGCGACTGGTTGTTCGCCGCCCTGTGGCGCGCCGGGCTCGCCAGCCAGCCCACGAGCGTGTCGGCCGACGACGGGCTCACACTGTCCGGGGCCTACGTCCTCGCCGCGGTGCGGTGCGCCCCGCCCGCCAACAAGCCGACACCGGCCGAGCGCGATGCCTGCCTGCCCTTCATGCGACGCGAGCTCGAGCTCCTGGATCGGCTGCGTGTCGTGCTCGCCCTGGGCCAGTTCGCCTACCAGGTGGTGGCGACCGAGCTCGGCGTGCGCCCCCGGCCGCCCTTCGCCCACGGCCTCGAAGTGAGGGCCGCCGATGGCCTGACGGTCCTGTGCTCGTACCACCCGAGCCAGCAGAACACCTTCACCGGCCGGCTCACCGAGCCCATGCTCGACGCCGTGCTGTCGCGGGCGGTCGCCATCGTCGGTGCGACGCCCGGCCGGACCCGCCGTTCGGCCCCGACCAGGGACTGACCCGCCCCGGACGTCCGCGCCGGCGCGTCCGGCAGTTGCGTCAGGCAGTGCGTCAGGCGGGGTGTCAGGCAGTGCGTCAGGCGGGGCGTCAGGCGGGGGCGGGGGTGCGTCCCGGCCCGGCGGCGGCGGCCTCGGGCCAGCGACGCCGGCTGACACGCGCCAGCTTGCGCAGGAGATCGAGGGCACCCGGGTCGTCGTCGCCGGGGCGCGTCTCGACCGCACCGTCGGCCGCCATGCCGGCCAGGATGTCGCGGCCGTGGTCGGTGCGCACGATGGTGAGCGTCCAGTCGCCGTAGGCGCCGATCCCACCGGTCGAGATGTCGGCGTGCTCGGCGGCGAAGTCGGGGCAGGCCTTGCACCCCTCGCGCGTCCAGGCGTGCCCCTCCTTGAGCGGGACCTCGGTGTACCCGCCGTCACGCGTCCAGATCTGGAACACGCCCTTGATGTTGATCTTGGTGATGTCCTGACGGGCCAGCCCGTACTTGGCCTCGAACAGGTCGGGGAAGATGGCGTCGTCGAAGGTCTTCGAGCACAGCAGGCCGATCGACAGGGCGAGGCGCCGGGCCACCTTGCCGGCCTTGCGGGCCGACATCACCGACGGCACCGACGCCTGGCAGCTCATCCCTACCAGGGCGATGCGCTCGGCACCGGCCTCGATGGCCCGAGGATAGGCGAGGGTGTTGGCCGAGTACGTGTAGCGCGAGCCTGCCGCGGCCAGTACCTCGGCCCGCGTCCGGGCCACGGCGGGGACCGCCTTCCACGTGCCTTCGCCCTCGAGCGCCGACACCAGGGCGGCGTCGATGACGTCGTGCTCGAGGGCCCAGATCAAGATGGCCGACACGAGGCCGCCGTCCTGGCCGGCGCCGAGGATCTCGGGGTCGGTGGCGCGGGCCAGGACGATGTCCCCGCTGATGCCCGCCACCTCGTCGGGGGTGCGCTCGCGCCCGAACATGAAGGTGTCGATCTCGCTCTCCCAGGTGCGGAAGCGGGGACAGGCGCGGGTGCACATGGTGCATCCCTTGACGCCGTGGGTGCAGTCGACGGGACCGCCGTCCTCGTCCACCTTCCACGGCCGGTACACGCCGTCCTGGTCGTCGTAGCGCAGCACGTCGTGCGGGCAGGCGATGATGCAGCCCGCGCACCCCGTGCACAGTCCTGAGGTCACGACCTCCTTGTAGAGGTCGGCCCAATGTGGCTTCTCGGGAGGCACGGCGCCCACAGTAGCGTCGGGTGTCGTGCCTGAGTTACCCGAGGTGGAGGCCTATCGACGACTCGCCGAAGGGGCGCTCGACCGGACGGTGGCGCGGGCCGACATCGGCGACCGGCGCTTCATCCGGGGCGCGTCCCCACCCGAGGAGCTCGTGGGCGTGCTCGAGGGCGCGTGGTTCACAGCGGCGCGGCGACGCGGCAAGCTGCTCGTGCTCGACCTGGCCGGTGCCGGGGCCGGGCACCGGCTGGGGCTGCGCTTCGGGATGACCGGTCGCCTGCTCCTCGACGGCCGGAGCGCGCTGGACCGGCTCGTCTACTCGAGCGAGCGCGTGGAGCCGGCCTGGGACCGGTTCGGGGTGCGCTTCGCCGACGGTGGCCACCTCGTGGTGCGTGACCCGCGGCTGCTGGGCGGGGCCGAGCTCGACCCCGACGAGGCGCGCCTGGGCCCCGACGCCCTCGACATCGGCCCGGCCGATCTGCGCCGGGCCCTGAGAGGGAGCCAGGTGGCCCTGAAGGCGCGGCTCATGGACCAGCACCGGCTGGCGGGCGTAGGCAACCTGATCGCCGACGAGGTGCTGTGGCGGGCCTCCCTCGCTCCGGAGCGGCCGGCCGGCTCGCTGACGGCGGCCGAACACCGGCGCCTGCACCGCCATCTCCGGGGGACCCTCGACGAGCTCATGGCCCGGGGCGGGTCGCACACCGGGGAGCTCATGGCCGAACGGGTCCAGGGGGGACGGTGTCCGCATGACGGCGCCGAGCTCGTCCGCTCGACGGTGGGCGGGCGCACCACCTGGTGGTGTCCGCGCCACCAGCGCTGAGGGGCTGCCCGGCCCGGCCGGCCACACCCCGGGCCGATGCCCTCAGTCCGACAGTTCGGCCAGGACCTTGTCGGCGTGCCCGTCGGCCCGCACGTGGTACCAGGCGCGCCGGATCCTGCCGTCCGCCCCCACCAGGAACGTCGAGCGGATGACTCCCACCGACTTCTTCCCGTAGAGGGTCTTCTCACCCCAGGCGCCGTAGCGCGCCATCACCGCATGGTCGGCGTCGGTGAGCAGCGGGAACCGCAGCCCGTGCTTGGTGCGGAACCGGGTGTGGGCCTCGGCCCCGTCGGGCGACACCCCCACGACCGCCACGCCCGCCCGGGAGAAGGCCCGCAGGTTGTCGTTGAACTGGCACGCCTCCTTGGTGCAGCCCGGCGTGTCGTCGGCGGGGTAGAAGTACACGACCACCGGGGCACCGGCGAAGTCGCGCAGTGCCACCGTGGTGCCGTCGTGGTCCGGCAGACCGAAAGCGGGGGCCCTGTCGCCGGGGCCGAGCCGCACCGCTTGGGTCTCCCCCTGGTCGCCGGCCTGAGGTCCTCGTCGCGCCTGCGGTGCCACGTCCGCTCCCTCCTGGTCGGTGCGGCTCCCACACTGGCACACCGCGCCGGTGGCGAGGCCCCGGGCACGACCGCGGCGCGGCCCGGGGCGCAAAGCGCGAGACTCGCCCCACGGGAGCTCGGAGGTACCGGGCTGAGAGGGCGCCTCGCCGGCGCCGACCGTCGACCTGATCCGGGTAATGCCGGCGGAGGGAGGACCACATGTCAGTCACCACGCAACAGGGTCGGGGGGCGGGGACCGAGTCCGACAACGCGACCGCGCCGGACCACGGCGAGTTCAATCGGCGCAGGATCTACGTCGAGGGAGGGGCGGGCGTGCGCGTCCCGTTCACGGAGGTGGCCGTGGACGACGGCGCCTCGCGGGTCCTGCTCTACGACACTTCGGGTCCGGGCTCGACCCCCGAGACCGGCCTGCCGCCGCTTCGCTCGGACTGGATCTCCGGCCGCGGCGACGTGGTGGCCTACGACGGCCGGGTGCCACAGCTGCGCGACGACGGCCGGGCGGCGACGCGCCGGGGCGGGTCGGCGGCGCCGTACCCCGGCGATCGCCGGCGCCCCCTCGTGGCCCGGGGGCCCACACCGGTGACACAGCTGCACTACGCCCGGCGGGGCGACATCACGCCCGAGATGGAATTCGTGGCCCGACGCGAGCAGCTCGACCCGATCGTGGTCCGCGACGAGGTGGCCGCGGGTCGCGCCATCATCCCCGCCAACGTGAACCATCCCGAGTCCGAGCCCATGGCCATCGGCCGCCGGCTCCTCGTGAAGGTCAACGCCAACATCGGCAACTCCGCCGTGTCGTCGTCGGTGGCCGAGGAGGTCGACAAGCTGACGTGGGCCACCCGCTGGGGGGCCGACACCGTCATGGACCTGTCCACCGGTCCCGACATCCACACCACACGCGAGTGGATCGTGCGGAACTCCCCCGTGCCCATCGGCACCGTGCCCATCTACCAGGCCCTCGAAAAGGTCGACGGCCGCCCCGAGGAGCTCACCTGGGAGGTCTACCGCGACACCATCGTGGAGCAGGCCGAGCAGGGCGTGGACTACGTGACCGTCCACGCCGGCGTGCTGCTGCGCTACGTGCCGCTCACCGCCCGCCGCGTCACCGGCATCGTGAGCCGGGGCGGGTCGATCATGGCGGCCTGGTGCCTGGCGCACCACCAGGAGAACTTCCTCTACACCCACTTCGAGGAGCTGTGCGAGGTCCTGGCCGCCTACGACGTGTCGTTCTCGCTCGGAGACGGGCTGCGGCCGGGATCGGTGGCCGACGCCAACGACGAAGCGCAGTTCGCCGAGCTGCGCACCCTGGGCGAGCTCACCGAGATCGCCTGGCGCCACGACGTGCAGGTGATGATCGAGGGCCCGGGCCATGTCCCGCTGCACCGCATCGCCGAGAACGTGACGCTCCAGCAGGAGGTGTGCCACGAGGCGCCCTTCTACACGCTGGGCCCGCTCACCACCGATGTGGCGCCGGGCTACGACCACATCACCTCCGCCATCGGCGCGGCGGTGATCGGCATGCACGGCACGGCCATGCTCTGCTACGTCACCCCCAAGGAGCACCTCGGCCTCCCCGACCGCGACGACGTCAAGGCGGGCATGATCGCCTACAAGATCGCAGCCCACGCCGCCGACCTGGCCAAGGGCCATCCCGGCGCCCGGGACTGGGACGACGCCCTGTCGGCGGCCCGGTTCGACTTCCGGTGGGAGGACCAGTTCAACCTGTCGCTCGACCCCGGAACGGCCCGTTCGTACCACGACGCCACGCTGCCCGCCGCCCCGGCCAAAACGGCCCACTTCTGCTCCATGTGCGGGCCCAAGTTCTGCTCGATGCGCATCAGCCACGACGTCCGGGCCCTGGCCGAGGACCAGGGGGTGTCTCCCGAGGAGGCCCTCGAGCTGGGCATGCAGGCCAAGGCGGTCGAGTTCCGTGCCCGGGGGGCCAAGGTCTACCAGGCGCCGGCGCCGACCCCTTGACCTGGGGACGCGTCGCGAACATCCTGTTCGGGACACTGAACGGGTAGACTGGGCAGGCGTGCCGCGATGCGTATCGCGAGCGCGGGGTCTTCCTCACCTGTTCTTCGAGGGCCGCGACAGAGTCGGCCAGGGCGGAGTCCACCGAGGCGGACCCGCCCGACACGGCCGACAGGCGGCCGTCCGATGACCAGTGAGCAGAAGGATCAGATGACCCAGATCACCGAACGCCTGGCGGAGGGCGACACCTTCGCCGCCGGCCCCGACGCGCCTGTCGCGGCCGTGCCCACCTTCGAGCAGCTGGGGGTGACCCCCGAGCTGGTGGCCGTGCTGTCGTCCCAGGGCATTGCCTCCCCCTTCCCGGTGCAGGCGCTCACCATTCCCGACGGCATCGCCGGTCGCGACGTGTGCGGCAAGGCCAAGACGGGCTCGGGCAAGACGCTCGCCTTCGGGCTGCCGCTGCTCATGCGGGTCAGTCGGGGTGACGCCCGGAGCCCGCGGGCCCTCGTGCTCGTCCCCACCCGCGAGCTGGCCGTTCAGGTGTCCGAGGTGCTCGAGCCCCTCGGCCGTGCGGCGGAGCGGCGCGTGGTGGTCGTCTACGGCGGCGCCGACATCGAGCGCCAGATGAAGAAGCTGAACAAGGGTGTCGACGTGGTGATCGCCACCCCGGGCCGGCTCATCGACCTCGTGGAGCGCCGGGCCATCTCGGTGGCCGGCATCGAGGTGGTCGTGCTCGACGAAGCCGACCGCATGGCCGACATGGGCTTCCTCCCCCAGGTCGAGTGGGTGCTGCGCCGAATCGAGGGGCGCCACCAGACGATGCTGTTCTCGGCCACCCTCGACGGCGACGTCGACCGCGTGGTGAAGCGCCACCTCCACGACCCGGTGCGCCACGAGGTGGCCTCGGCCCGCCCCACCGTCGAGTCCATGGAGCACCGCTTCCTCCAGGTCCATCAGATGGACAAGGTCAAGGTGGCGGCGGCCATCTGTCGGGGCGCCACCAAGGCNCTCGTGTTCGTGCGCACCAAGCGCGGCGCCGACCGCCTCGTCGAGCAGCTCGAGCGGGAGCGGGTCCGGGCCGCGGCCATCCACGGCGACCTGCGCCAGTCGAGCCGTGAGAAGGCGCTCGAGGACTTCACCGCCGGGCGCCTGCACGTCCTGGTGGCGACGGACGTGGCCGCCCGGGGACTCGACATCGAGGACGTGGACGTGGTGGTCCACTACGACCCTCCCGAGGACCACAAGTCGTACCTGCACCGCTCGGGGCGCACGGCGCGCGCCGGCGGTACGGGGGTGGTGGCCACCTTGGCGCTGTGGAACGAAATCCTCGACATCGAGCGGATCCAGAAGCGGCTGGGGCTGCGCGCCCCCATGACCGAGATCTTCTCCAATGACCCCCGCCTGGCCGACCTGGCGGGCTGGCAGACCGACGAGGGTGCCGCCTGACGCCGGTCGACTGACGCCGGTCGATTGATGCCGGTCGCGGGGCGGCGTCGCACGGCGCCACGCAGCGCCATCGGGACCGGACGGTAGGGGCCCGTCGTGTGCGACACCCTGTGCGTGGTGGGCGACGGCGTCACACTTTTCGCCAAGAACTCCGACCGCCCCGTGAGCGAGCCCCAGGTGGTGGAGGCGCACGGCCGGCGTCCGGGTGGCGGACGCCTGCGCACGCAGTACCTCGACATCGACGACACCGGGGCGGCGGCGACGGTCCTTTCCCGGCCCGTGTGGCTGTGGGGGGCCGAGCACGGGGTCAACGAGCACGGGGTGGCCGTGGGCAACGAGATGGTCAACACCGTCGACGACCCCCGCACCGCCGCACCGGCGCTCATCGGCATGGACCTGGTGCGCCTGGCCCTCGAACGCGCCACCACCGCCGACGAGGCACTCGACGTCATGACAGGGCTGCTCGAGCGCCACGGCCAAGGGGGCGTGGGCGACGACGTCAACGACGTGGCCTACTGGTCCTCGTTCCTGATCGCCGATCCCCGGTCCTCCTGGGTGCTCGAGACCTCGGGGCGGCGGTGGGCGGCCCGGCCCGTCACCGCCGCCGCCGCCATTTCGAACCGTCTGACGCTGCGCCGAGACTGGACCCGGGCCGCCACCGGCGTCACCCCGGACACCGACATCGACACGTGGCGGGACCCGGCCACGCCCACCGGCTTCGCCGACGGCCGCCTCGCTGCCGGCCGGTCCTTCGTGGCCGGTCGGCCGGCGTCCCCGGCCCTGCGCTGCGATCCGCGGGCGGTCGTGGCCCACCTGCGCGACCACGGCCGCGGGCCCTGGGGGGCGCCGGGGGCCGACGGCCCGGCGACGCCGCCGCCGGGACGCGTCGAAACCGACGGGTCGGGCGTGACGGTGTGCATGCACGTCCGGGACTTCGAGGCCACCACCGCCTCCATGGTGGTCGCGCTCGGTGCCGGCGGTCGGGCACCGGGGCGGGCGTGGGTGGCGCTCGGGAACCCGTGTGCCTCGGTCTACATCCCCGTCCTGCTGCCTGGTTGGTGCGGTCCGGGCTCGCCGCCGGCGATGCCCGCCGGTCTCGGCCGAGAGTCGCTGGCCCGGCGGTTCGCCGCCCTGGGCCGCGCCGTCGAGACCGGGGCCTCGGCGCCGACGGCGGTGCGCGCCGTGTTCGGTCCCCTCGAGGCGCTCCTGTGGGACGAGGCCGACACCCTGGGCGACGACCCGGTGCTCTGGCAGGCGTTCGCCGCCCGGGCCGAGCGGGCGATCCTGGAGGGCCTCGACACCCTGGCGGAGGCGGGTATCGGCTGACGGCCGGCGCGCGACGCGCCGGTAGGATCCCGGGCGTGGCCGACCCTGCGACCGAATCTCCGGCACTGCCCCTCGACCGGGCCGAGGGTATCGAGCGGATCCTGGTGGTGTGCGCCCATCCCGACGACGTCGACTTCGGCGTGGCCGGCTCGGTGGCGGCGTGGGTGAAGGCGGGGATCGAGGTGTCGTACTGCATCGTCACCGACGGTGACGCCGGGGGATCGGACCGCATGATGAGCCGCACCGACATGGCCGCCCTGCGCCGCGAGGAGCAGCGCGCCGCCGCGGCCGAGGTCGGGGTGACCGAGGTGGTGTTCCTCGGCTATCCCGACGGGCGGCTCGTGCCCAGCATCGAGCTGCGGCGCGACATCAGCCGGCAGATCCGCCGGATCCGGCCCGAGCGCCTGGTGTGCCAGTCCCCTGAGCGGCTGTGGGACCGCATCGGGGCAAGCCATCCCGACCACCTGGCCGCCGGGGAGGCGTCCGTGTCGTCGGCCTACCCCGACGCCCGCAACCCCTTCGCCCATCCCGAGCTGCTGGAAGAGGGCCTCGAGCCCCATGCCGTGGCGGAGATCTGGATGATGGCCTCGCCCCGCTCCAACCGCGCCGTCGACATCACCGACACCTTCGACACGAAGATCGCCGCCCTGCGCCGGCACCGTAGCCAGGTCGGCGATGGAGACGGCCTCGGCGACCGCTTGCGCTCCTGGGCCGAGGGTGGCGGCCGGCAGGCCGGCCTGCCCGCCGGGGCCATGGCGGAGGCGTTCCAGGTCGTCGTCATCCCCTGACGGCGCCGGTGGGCTCGGTCGGCGTGACCCGCCCCCCGCGCCGGTGACGGCCGGCCGCCCCTGGGTGGTGGCCCAGCATGCTCCGGCCGAGGGGCCGGGGTTGCTGGCCCCGGTCCTCGGCCACGCCGGCGTGGCGGTGCAGGTGGTCCGGCTCGACGCCGGTGACGAGCTGCCCGCCCCCCACACCCTGGGCGGCATCGTGGTCCTGGGGGGCGCCATGGGGGTGCACGACTCCACCGACCACCCGTGGCTGGTGGTCGAGCGGCGGTGGCTGGCCGACGCCGTGGACGACGGGGTCCCCGTCCTGGGCGTGTGCCTGGGGGCGCAGCAGCTGGCCGCGGCCCTCGGGGCCGCGGTGCGGACCGGCCCCGCCCCCGAGATCGGCGTGGGCGAGGTGGAGCTGACCGACGCCGGGCGGGACGACCCCGTGCTCGGGCCCGAAGGGGAGCGCTTGCCGGTGCTGCACTGGCACGGCGACACGTTCGACATCCCGGGGGGTGCCACTCGGCTCGCCGCCAGCGACCACTACCCGAACCAGGCCTTTCGCTACGGCAACCTCGTCTACGGGCTGCAGTTCCACCTCGAGGTCGACGACGCCATGGCCGAGGCGTGGGCTCCCGACCTGCCGGCCGGCGTGGTCCTCGGGGCCGACGGGCGCCGACGGGTGGAGGCGGTCGGGCGCCGTGTGCTCGGGCGCTTCGTGGCGCTGTCCCTGGGCCGGGCCGCCGCGTCCTGAGTGGCCGCCCCTCCCCGGGGACTCAGACCCAGCGCAGGTCGTCGTCGGCCCGATCGGTGACGCGGGCGCAGGTGGGGCAGTACCACCGGGCTTCGAGCGGCGTCCCGCAGGAGCGGTGGTGCGGTCCCTCGACCTCCCCCCCGCCGTCGCGTGCCCCCCACCGCCCGAGGAGTCGCAGGGCGCCCGCCAGGTCGCGGCCCGACTCGGTGACCCGGTACTCCATCCGCGGTGGGCGGTCGGAGTAGGGCACGCCCACCACCAGGCCCTGTTCCTCCAGGCGGNGCAGACGGGAGCTCAGNACGTTGGACGCCACCCGGGGGATGGCCGCCTGCAGCTCCGAGAAGCGCCGTGGCCCGTCGAGCAGGGCATCGACCACCAGGAGCGTCCACCGGTCGCCGACGGCCGCCACGGCGGCGTCGAGCCCTGAGGTCACGCCGTCCATCCTCGCATGCCGGGCCCGCGGGGCGGTGTGTTGCTGCATCCCTCTATAGTAACTTGCAAGTTGCAAGTCTAGCTCCCGTCGGAGTTTCCGCGGGGTTCCCACAGGAGGTCGGGTCATGGCATCGGTGATGGAGCAGCTGTCGAAGTCGGTAGCGGACGTGGTCGAGGGCGTGGCGCCGTCGGTGGTGGGCGTCGGAGCCGGGGGCTCCGGCGTCGTGATCGGGTCCGGGCTGGTGGTGACCAACGCCCACAACATCCGGGGCGACGAGGTCGTGATCACCTTCGACGACGGCCGCCGGGCCGAGGGCCGGCCCGCCGGCGTCGACGTCGACGGGGACCTGGCGGTGGTGGTGGTGGACACCGCCCATGCCCCCGCCCTGGCCCTGACCGAGACCGGCCCCCGCCGGGGAGAGGCCGTCGTGGCCCTGGCCAATCCGGGCGGTCGGGGTGTCCGCGTCAGCGTGGGCTTCGTCTCCGCGCTGGGCGTCGCCTTCCGGGGACCCGGGGGACGGCGGGTGGAGGGGGCGATGGAGCACACCGCCCCCCTCGCCCGGGGGTCGTCGGGCGGGCCCGTGGTCGACGTGCACGGCCGGCTGGTGGGGATCGACACCCACCGGGTGGGCGACGGCTTCTACCTCGCCCTGCCGGCGGACGACAAGCTGCGCGACCGCCTGGCGGCACTGGGCCGGGGCGACGTGCCGCACCGCCCCCGCCTGGGGATCGCGGTGGCACCGCCCCACGTGGCGCGCCGACTGCAGCGGTCGGTGGGCCTCCCTGAGCGCGACGGGCTGTTGGTGCACGCCGTGGAAGACGACTCCCCCGCGGCACGGGCCGGCATCCGCCAGGGTGACCTCGTGGTGCGGGCCGCCGGCTCGGCGGTGACGAGCGTGGATGAGCTCGCCACCGCGCTCGAGAGCGCGGATCCCGTCGGCCCCGTCGAACTGCTCGTGGTGCGGGCCACCGAGGAGATCACCGTGGCCGTCGACCTGGCCGGCACGGGCCCCTCGCACCAGGGATCGGCGTGACGGTGTCCGACGCCGGTGGCGCCCGGACGGACCGGGGCGCGCAGGTCACGATCGACCGCGCCCGGGACCCCGTCACCGTGGCCGCCGGGGAGGCTGACGACGCCGGAGCAGATGACGCCGGAGCCCTCGACGCCTACTCGCGCGCCGTCACCGGCGTGGCGGAGCGCCTCGTGCCGTCGGTGGTCGGCCTGCGGGTGCACGCCCGGCGCCGCGGCGGGGTCGGGTCGGGCTCGGCCGTCGTGATCTCGGGCGACGGGTTGCTCCTCACGTCGGCCCATGTCGTGGAGGGGGCGCATGACGGGACGGCCACGTTCGCGTCGGGCGAGCGGGCCACCTTCGAGGTCGTCGGCGCGGACCGACCCTCGGACCTGGCCGTCGTGCGGGCGTCGGGGAGCGGGTACGTGCCGGCCGAGCTGGGTGACGCCGGGTCGTTGCGGGTGGGGCAGCTGGTGGTGGCCATCGGCAACCCCTTCGGGTTGGCAGGGTCGGTGAGCGCCGGCGTCGTCAGTGCCCTGGGCCGCTCGTTGGCGGTGTCGCCGGGTACGTCGAGCCGGCTCGTCGACAACGTCATCCAGACCGACGCGGCCCTGCACCCGGGCAACTCGGGGGGCGCCCTCGCCGTGACCACTGGGCATGTGGTGGGCATCAACACCGCCGTGATCGGCCCCGGCATCGGCCAGGGTCTCGGCATGGCGGTGCCCGTCAACACCACGACGCTCGCCGTGGTGGCCGCCCTCGCCGTGGGTCGGCGGGTCCGGCGTGCCTATCTCGGCGTGGGCGGGGGATCGCGGCGCCTCGCCACCACCACCGCCCTCGCCGGGTTCGGGCGCGGGGTGGAGGTGACGGCGGTGACGGAGGGCGGGCCGGCCGGCTGCGCCGGTGTTCGACCCGGCGACGTCATCGTCTCGCTGGACGGCATACCGGTGCAGGACATCGGCGACCTGCAGGGCCTGCTCGGGGAGGAGCGCATCGGCAGGCCTGGGACACTCGGGGTCGTGCGCGACGGCACGGTGCACGACTGCGCCGTCGTCTACGACGAGTTGCCCGCCTGACGCCGTTCTCCTGACGCCGTTCTCACCGCCCGCCGTGGCCACCGTTGCCGGTGTTGCCCGTCCCGGTGTTACCCGCGCTCGTTCCCGTGGTGCCGGTGCCGGTGTTGCCGGTGCCGGTGTTGCCGGTGGACGGCGGGGACGTGGTGGCGGTGGACGTCGACACGCCCAACGCGCCGGCCAGGCGGGCGA
>JGI12269J14319_10004864_pt1 | contig 12122 bp, 12 predicted proteins | sample PeaSoiSIISIP2007_FD_14319 | JGI IMG/M metagenome (IMG submission 14319) | reverse complement strand
GGCGCGGTCGAGTACGGCACCGCGCGCAGCCTGCGCTACAACTTCAGCGAAGAACAGGTTTTGGGCAAGACCGGCACCTGCTCGCACGACGGCACCCGCTTCGGCTGGTTTGGGTCCTACGCCAAGACCAACTCCGGACGCATCGTGGTGGTGGTCTTCCTGCGCGGCGGGCGTCCCACCTTCGGGCCCAAGGCGGCGGAGATCGCCGGGCGCATGTACCGCAATCTCTACGACCACAACTTCTTCTCGCCCGCGACCAGCACCCACGCCAGCAGCACGCCGGGCATGCAAACCGTCGGCGCGGCGCAGTAAGACTGAATTTCAGATTTCTTCAGCAGGCCTCCGAGCGGAGGCCTTTCTTATTGCTGCAAGCAGGAATGATTCACCGCCGAGACGCTAAGATCGCCAAGGCTTCCGGCCCTCAAATCAAATGTCATTCTTCCGTCGAGCAAAGCGAGACGGGAGAATCTGACGGCAACGGCGGCGCAACCGGCTAGGGTAGTGCCCGCTATTCCGTCAGATCCTTGTTTCTTACCCGGCACTGCTCGCCAGCGGCGTTTTGAAGCGGCAGTGGGTGGCGCACAGCGGACTGGATCCCAAACACCACGTCTCGGGCTCCTCCGTCGAGCAGCAGGCCCGCATCAGCAAAGCCGGCAACCGCTCTATCTGCGCGCCGCGCTGTACATGCCGGCGCTGGTTGCCACCCAGCATGATCCCGCGCTGCGCGCCCTTTATCAGCGTCTCCTGGCCCGGGGCAAACCCAAGCTGCCGGCGCTGGTCGCGGTCATGCGCAAACGGTTGCACGCTGCCTGGGGCATGTTCCATCACGATCAACCCTATGACGGCGCCAAACTGTGTCCCCAAGGCTAGAAATAAAGAGAGAGGTTCTCTGCACTCTCCAGAGAGAAAAAACACTTGAAAATCGAGAGAGAATCTCCGCTCGCCTTCGGCTCGCGAAGGATGACATCTTCAGCGGTGCAGAGGCCTCGGCCGCGGGGGACCGGCTACACCCGCGTGATTTGCGGGAGGGCGTCAAAGTGAGCGTCACGGTCGTACAACGTAAGGGAATGCTGAAGCACGAGGGCTGCGATCCACAGGTCGTTGGTGGGGATAGGGGTCCCCTGCTTTCGTAGTTGCCGGTAAACGGTCGCGTAATGGTAGGTTGTCTGCTCGTCTGCGTAGAGGACACCGACCCCTGGCTTCAGCAGAAACCGCCGCAAGACGGCTTCGTTGCGCGGTCCCTGATTGCCCACTGCGAATCCGGCACGCAACTCGCCCACCACAATGAAGGGCAGCCAGACCGCGTCGGCAGCCTCGACCGTCTCAACCACCCGTGAGTCGCCCCGGCACAGGTCGGTGTAGCGATTGGTGTCGAGCGCCAGCCTCATCTCCACAACTCCTCGTCGACGGCGTCCTGCGCCGCCAGCGCGCGGTCGAAGGCACGATCCTTCCGCCAGGTTCCCGCAATGTCATGAAGATCGCGCTGCCGGCATGCGTCTCCGCTGACGCCGGCGCCACGGGCCAGCGCTTCAATCGTCACTTCGTTAAGGCTCTTGCCCTGCTCGCGCGCGCGGCGACGAAGCGCCGTGTCCAGGGTGTCTGGCACCTTGCGAATGGTGTATTGCATGCATTAATTGTAGGCAATGCAGGCACACGAAGCAAGCATTTTACGGGCTTAGGGTTATCGAACGTCGGAAGTGACGATTGAGGCGTTCCGCTTCGCGGCGGCGGCCTCATCCCTCTCCCGTGTCAGCTCCTTGACCGTCTCTTCCAGCTTCTGAACCTGGTCGGCCAGCGCCGCCAGGGCATCCGACAGTGGATCTCGGATTTCTTTCGGATCGGTGATTACCACCCGCTTCCCATCGCGAAAGATGATGTGCCCGGGGACGCCCACGATGGTGGAATTGTCCGGGACATCGTTCAGCACCACCGATCCCGCGCCCACGCGGCAGTTCTCGCCGAGGGTGATGTTGCCCAGGATCTTGGCTCCGCCTCCCACGACTACGTTGTTGCCAAGCGTTGGGTGCCGCTTGCCTTTTTCCTTGCCGGTTCCGCCCAGGGTCACGCCCTGGTAGAGGGTGACGTCATCCCCGATGATGCTGGTTTCGCCGATGACCACGCCCATGCCGTGATCGATAAAGAAGCGGCGGCCGATCTGCGCCCCGGGATGGATCTCGATCCCCGTCAGCAGGCGCGAGCCTTGCGACAGGAAACGCGCCAGCAACCGCAGGCGGTGTGTCCATAGCCAGTGGTTTATCCGATGCGCCCACAAGGCGTGCAGGCCCGGGTAACAGAGAAGGACTTCGATCCAGGACTTGGCCGCGGGATCCCGGTCAAAGACCGAGGCCACATACTCGCGAGCCGACTTGAGTAAGCCTGCCATAGCTCAAACCAGCACAGCTTCCATCCGCTGCGCTTCCTCCCGCAGAGCCTGGAAAAGGATGCTGCTCAGGTAGCGCTCTCCGAAATCGGGCACCACCACGACGATCAGCTTGCCGGCGTTCTCCGGCCGGCGCGCCACCGCAACCGCGGCCTGCACGGCGGCCCCGGACGAGATGCCCACCAGCAGGCCCTCTTCCTGCACCAGGCGGCGAGCCATCACAATAGCATCTTCGCTCGAAACCTGGATGATCTCGTCGATGAAATCCGTCCGCAGCACTTCCGGCACAAAGCCGGCGCCGATGCCCTGGATCTTGTGCGGGCTGTGCTGTCCCCCGGCGAGTACCGGACTCTCGGTGGGCTCGACGGCAATCACTTTGAACCCCGGCTTCTTCGGCCGGATGTATTCGGTGACGCCGGTCAGCGTCCCGCCAGTCCCCACCCCGGAGACGAGGATATCGACCTTGCCATCGGTATCCTCCCAGATCTCGGGCCCGGTGGTTTCGAAGTGGATCTTCGGATTAGCGGGATTAGCGAACTGCTGCAGGATCAAGCCGTCTGGAGTCTGGGCCAGGATTTCCTCGGCCTTGGCCATGGCTCCCTTCATGCCCTTCGAGCCGGGGGTGAGGACAAGCTCCGCTCCGAAGGCCCGCAACAGGATGCGGCGCTCCATGCTCATGGTGTCGGGCATGGTCAGGATCAGGCGGTAGCCCTTCACCGCAGCCACAAAGGCAAGGGCAATGCCGGTGTTGCCGCTGGTCGGTTCGATGAGCACGGTCTTTCCCGGGCGGATCTTGCCCGCCTGTTCGGCCGCCGCAATCATGCTGGCGCCGATGCGGTCCTTGACGCTGTTACAGGGATTGAAGCTCTCCAGCTTGGCGGCCACCGTGGCCCGGCAGCCGGCGGTCACCTTGTTCAGTTGGACCAGCGGGGTGTGTCCGATCAATTCCGTGATGTCGCGGGCTATCTTCAAGGTATCGCTCCTTACGTGATCCGCTCGAAGTTGTATCCGGCGGCGGTGAGCGCCGCGCTCAGTTCATTGGCGTGGTTGAGGTCACGGGCTTCCATGGTGAGGTCGATAAGGGTGTGGCCCAGGCGCGCGCCGTAGAAGGTGCGGTGGTACTCGGTTTCCACGATGTTGATCCGCTGTCCCGCAATCACCTGGGTCAGACGATGCAAAGCACCGGGGTGGTCCGGGAGAGGGATACGCAAGCGAACCAGCCGGCCATCCTTGACCAGGCCCCGTTCGATGATGCGTGAAAGCAGGGTTACGTCGAGATTCCCTCCCGAAATCACGATGGCAGCCGTCTTTCCTCCCAGGGAAATCTTGCCGTGAAGAAGCGCCGCCACCCCGCAGGCGCCCGCCCCTTCGGCCATCGTCTTCTCGCGTTCGAGAAGGAACAGAATGGCTGCGGCAATCTCCTCGTCGTCCACCACCACCAGGTCATCCACATACTTCTTGACCAGGGGCAATGTTTTTTCGCCCGCGGACCGAACCGCGATTCCGTCGGCTACGGTGGAGACAGCCGGCAGCGTAACGGGATGTCCTTCGCGAGCCGCCCGGACCATGGAAGGAATCAGCGACGATTGCACCCCGATAACGCGGATCGCGGGTTTGAGTTCCTTGAGGGCAACAGCTATGCCGGAGATGAGCCCGCCACCTCCAACCGAAGTCACGACCACTTCGAGGTGCTGGATCTGTTCCAACAATTCCAGGGCGATCGTTCCTTGTCCGGCAATGACGTCCTCGTCGTCGAAGGGGTGAATGAAGGTAGCCTGAAGTTCCCGGCAGCGTTCCAGGGACGCCTCGTAGGTCTCATCGAAGCCGGTTCCGTGGAGGACCACCTCGGCGCCATGGCTTTGCGTGGATGAAACCTTGACCAGCGGGGTGGTGAGCGGCATCCAGATCTCGGCCCGTATGCCGAGGCGGGAGGCGTGATACGCCACCGCCTGCGCATGGTTGCCCGCCGAAGCCGTAACTAGGCCGCGCTGCCTCTCGTCGGAAGTCAGGCACAGAAGCTTGTTCAGGGCGCCGCGTTCCTTGAACGCCCCGGTCCGCTGCAGGTTTTCCAGCTTGAGAAACACCGGACTGCCCGCCAGCCGCGAAAGGGCATGAGAGTGCGCGCAGGGTGATACGGCAATGGCCTGGTGAATGCGCTCACGTGCCTCTTGAATGCGAGCGAGCGTTACCGGGGACGCAGTCTCACGCTGCTTGGGAAGGGAGGTGGCGTTAATGGTCTTTGCGTTCATGAGCTGACCGTTACTGTAACTCATGGAAACAAAAGATGCCGCCTTTCCGTTGCCAACCGTCATGTTGGCTCATAAGTGAAAGACCCGGTTTGCTCCCAACACCAATACAAGTGTCAGCGACGCGATGGCCACTTCACCCAAAGCTCCGACGATGAACGGCCGGATGCCCTGCTTGGTCATCTCGCGAAAGTTGGTGCGCAACCCCACTCCCGCGAAGGTAAGCAGAAAAGCCCAGCGCGAGAGATTGGCGAGGCTGGTGAGCTGTTCTTTGTCGAAGAGGTGCGCTGTCGCCAGCAGGGAGATCAGCAGGAAGCCGAGCACGAATTTCGGGAACTTCTGCCACAGGAACGAAGCTTTGTTAGAGATGGTTTTGGCCTGTCCGGCGCTGGCCCAATGCAGTGCGTATCCCAGCACCACAAAGCCGATCATGGCGTTGCGCGTGGTCTTCGCCAGGACGGCGATCTTGCCCGCGGCGTCGGAGTACAACGCGCCGGCAGCGGTGGCCTCGGCGGTGTTATCCACGGCCAGGCCCGCCCACATTCCGTAGGCATGGTCGCTCATTCCCAGCCAGTGGCCAATCAGCGGAAAAGTAAAAAGCGCGATCGCGCCCAACGCCAGGATGGCGGCGATGGCAAAAGAGGAATCTTCGTCATCGGCATCGATGGCGCCTTTAGCCGCGATGATGGCCGACACACCGCAGATGGAGGAACCGATCGCCAGCAGCGAGCTCAGTTTGGGCCGTAACTTGAACAGGCGGCCCAGCCAGGTCATCAGCGCGATCGCCAGCGCCAACTCCAGCGCCACCAGCACCAGGCTGATCGAGCCGAGCTTCACCACGTCGCCCAGCACAAAGCGCGCACCCAGCAGCACGATTCCGGCCTTGAGCCAGAATTCGTAGGTCGCAATGCCGGGCAGGAACGCGTCGGGGATTTTCACCGTATTCGAGATGGCAAGCCCGATCACGATCGCCCACAGCACGTACTCGATGTTAGGAATAACAGTGTGGTGGGCCTTGGCATAGCGGGAAATGTTCTGTTCGAGCAGCTTGCCCGCGTATCCGATGGCGGCCAGCAGCGCGATCCCGGGAAGCAGTTTAAACAAGTGAAGCTGCGGACTGATGGGCCGAAGCCGGGGCAGCGCGATAGAGTCAGCCATGTCTCTCCTCGATTCTTCAATCACTTAGACGCAAATGTTCCACGTGGAACAATGTCTAAAAGAAATACATAGGTTCACCACGGGATGTGCTTCAGCACGCCGGCTCGTACCAGCAGCGCGGCGGCCAGCGCGCTCGCAACCGCCCATACGTCGAGAGAAATCCTGAAACGTCCCCAGATGGCGGAACTCTTCTTTTCGTTGCCTTCGCTCACCGATCGTTCTCCTTTCTCGTTACGCGATATATTGTTCGTCCTGCGCTGCGGTGGTTCTGAGCTGCTTCCAAAGGTCGGTCGTGATGGTTTCCGCGTCGGAGCGCGCAACCCGGCCCACGATGAGCAGAGCCGGCGCATTGATGCCGCTCAATGTCCGCAAGCCGGCAATGTCGGTCCAGCGCATCTGCTGAGACTTTCGCGCCGCGCAAGAAACGACGACGCAAGGCATCTGCGGATCGAGACCGCCCTGAATGAGCGCGTCCCCCAGTCCCGCGTAAGCGGCGCCCGGCATATACACCACGACGGTGGTGTTGGGTGTAATAGCGCTGGTCCAATCCAGGGCCATTTCGCCGCCCTTGCGGTGCGCGGTGGTGAACAGCACTTGCGAGGCGAATCGCCGGTCGGTGAGCGACACGCGCGCCGCCGCCGCCGCGGCCAGCGCCGAGGTAATGCCGGGAACGATCTCAAACTCCACGCCGGCATTTTGCAGCGCTTCGATCTCTTCGCCGGCGCGTCCGAAGATCAGCGGGTCGCCGCTCTTCAGGCGCACCACGATGCCGGCCACGCTGGACGCGTGAATCAGATAGGCGTTGATCTCGTCCTGGCTCAGCAGTTTTTGTCCGCAGCGCTTGCCCACGTCGATGATGCGTGCCTTGGGCGACGCCAGTTCCAGAATCTCCTGGGTGACCAGGGCGTCGTGCAGCACGATGTCGGCGGATGTAAGAATCAGCGCCGCTTTTACCGTAAGCAGTTCCGGATCGCCCGGTCCGGCGCCGATGAGGTAGACCTTGCCCATCAGGCGGAACCTCCGGTGCGGCGGCGCTCCACGCGCAGAAAGCGTTCGTATCCTCTGCGGCTGGCGAGCCGGTGCAGCAAGCGAGTGCGCCGCCGGGGATCGGTGCGGCGAGCGAATGCCTTCCGCCGCAGCGCACCCAGCTCCTCGATCCAGCGCTCGTATTCCGGTCCAAACTGCTGTTCCAGCTCCACGCGTAACCGCTGAGCCAGCGCGGGGCTCAGTCCTCCGGTGGAGATGGCTATCTGGAGCGGACCGCGGCGGACAATGGCCGGATAATAAAAGTGGCAGCGCTCGGGTTCATCGACCGCGTTGCACAGAATCCCGCGAGCTTCCGCCTCACGAAAAACCTGTTCGTTCACCGCATCCACGCCAGTCGCGGCGACCACCAGGAATGCGCCTTCCAGATCGGATGGCTGGAATTGGCGCGCGTGCCAGGCGAGACGGCGCTCGCCGCTCCAGCGAGCAATCTTCTCCGTCCCCTCGGGCGCCACCACAACGACATTCGCGCCGGACGCGAGCAATCCCTCCACCTTGCCTTCGGCGATGAGCCCGCCGCCCACCACCAGGCACTTGCGGCCGTCCAGCTTGACGAACATGGGAAACAGGTTTGCCATCATCAGCCCTCGACCCCATGCGATGGCCTTGCGGTGGGCAGGTCGCGCTCCACCGGCACCATGGGAAGGCCGGCAAGGAATTCTCGAATCTCCGCATCGCTGAGCCGGCCGAAGAAGCGCCGCAGGTTCTCACCGGGCAGGCGCAGTTCCATGTATGAGCGCAGCAGCCGCTCAATCGCATCCGGAACGTCGCTGGCCAGGCAGCGGTAGCCGGTCAGCCGGGCGATGGCCTGATGTTTGCCGACCGCGCCTCCGACGCAGAAGTAGTACGCATCCTGCAGCCGGCCATTGGCCTTGATCTTCTTTCCCTCCAGTCCGATGTCGGCGATCCAGTGCTGCCCGCAACTGTTGGGGCAGCCAGTGACGTGCAGCTTCAATTGCTGATCGAACTCCGGCAGACGCTCGTCCAACTCCTCCACCAGCCAGCGCGCGAAGCCCTTGGTTTCGGTGATTGCGATCTTGCAGAATTCGGTGCCGGTGCAGGCGACCGCGCCTCGCCAGAAGGGCGAGCCGTTGACCGGAAGTCCGAGCGCGGTGAGCGCGTTTTCCAGTCCGCTCGCCCGGGCGTTGGGAACATTCACGATCAGCAGGTTTTGCATGTTGGTAGTGCGCACGTCACCCGCGCCGAACTGCTCGGCCAATTCCGCCACGGCCTGCATCTGGCCGGCGGTCAGGCGGCCGCGCAACACCGCGGCGCCCACATAGCTGTAGCCGGGCTGCTTCTGCGGATGGATGCCCACATGGTCGCGGTAAATATCGTTGGGCGCTTCTTCAGGAACGGAGGGGTCAAGTGCGAATCCGATCCGCTGCTCAAGGTCCCGGAGAAAAGTTTCCGGGGTCCATCCGTGCCGGAGGAACAGAAACTTGAGGCGAGCCCGCTCGCGGTGTTCGCGCAGCACGCCGGCCTCGCGAAACATCTCGGCGATCCCCTGAACCACCGGGCCTACCTGCGGCCATTGGACAAATGCGTTCAGCCGCACGCCCAGGTGAGGATCGGTGGACAAACCGCCGCCGACGCGCAGCGAAAAACCGATCTCCGGCCTGCCGTTCCGCGCGCGTGGGACAGCCGTCAAGCCAACGTCGTTAATCTCCGGATAGGAGCACCACGCCCGGCAGCCGGTGATGCAGATTTTGAACTTGCGCGGCAAGTTGTAGAACTCCGGGTTGTCCACCAGGAGCCGGTTGGCCTCGCGAACCAGCGGAGAGGCATCGCAGATCTCGTCGGCATCCACTCCGGCCAGGGGACAGCCGGTGATATTGCGGGTCACGTCGCCGCAGGCTTGCATTGTGGTCAGGCCGGAGCGAAACAAGCGCTCCAGCAACTCCGGCAGCGCCTTAATCTCGACCCAGTGGAGCTGGATGTTCTGGCGCACGGTGATGTCGGCGACGCCACGCGCGTAATCCCGGGTAAGCTGCGAGATGGTGAGCAACTGTTGCGACGACAAGATTCCGTTGGGGATGCGGATTCGCACCATGAAAAAGGGTGTCGCCTTGCCTTCGCCATTGCTCCCGCCGATGGCCCCGGCGCCATCGCCCTGGGTGTACACACCCCACCAGCGGAAGTAGGTCCCCAGCCATTCCGGCGGGATCGAAGCGTGCCCTTCCCGGGCGAAGCTGCGGATTTCGTCCAGGCTCTCCAGCGGGTTCTTCTCCCGCTTGAGGCGTTCCACCCGTTGGGCTTTGGTTTCCTGCGCTGCCTGTGTCATCGAGCTCCCCTTGCGGCCCTGCAAAAACAAAAAGGCCTACCGCCATTTGTGCTTCCGGCGGTAGGCCTTTAGAAATCGACTTTAAAGTGCTAGATCTCTAAATCAGCTCTTCCTCCCCGCCCGAAGACAGGCCGCGACAACAACAACAAGCGCAGCAACAAAGGATCCGAGTCTTCTGGCAGGGGCTAGACATAAACGCCCATTAGACTCCCAAGAGAGAGTCAGGTATTCACGATTTTTTCGATACGAGAAATCAGAAAATCCTTCGCTCGACCAGGGGCGACTCCCAGAAGCAAGCGGGAAACGATTCGGCCCGCGAGCGGCGCCACAAGGCTCGCGTCGCTCGCGGACCGGGAAGGCAATGCGGGGAACTATTTGTAGGTGGCGTTGGTGCGAGCCAGATAATCGCGGTGCGCGGTGAAGTCCACCATGGAACCAAAGGCCGGGCCGCCCAGCGGGTTCGCCTTCAGGGTTGCCCGCAACGCCGCATCGACCTTATCCAGGCCTTCCGCGTTCGCCGCGATATAAAAAACCCAAAACGTGCCAGGCGCTTCGGTGTGGATGGCTTCGGTGTCGACTTCGTACTCGTGAATGGTGCCGTCGGCGAGCAGTTTCTCAAAAAACGGCACCAGCAAGCTCTTGCTGAGCGTCTCCACCGCGTCGTTGGGCGCGTCCGGCTTTAATTTATAGGACGCCCCGTGGGTGTACAGGCCCTTCCACGATCCGGCATGCCAGTTGTAATGCCGGCTGACGTAAATGGCGTCCCAGTGTTTGGTGGCACTCTCCAGCACCGGAGTAGTGGTACTGCCGGACTTGTAGAACTGTTCCAGCACATTGAGCAGTCCCGCCATTGACATGGCCGACCACCACTCGTCGTGCGTCGGCTGGTCGGGCTGGTGAACCATATTGACGTCGTGGCCATATCCCACAATGGTCCCGCTGGCAATGGCCTTATCCAGGACTTCCCGGTCAGCCGCCTCTGACTTTGCCATCTCTGCCCACTGCGCGCGGGGAAGATTCCAAAACCCGACGTAGGAGTACATCGGCGGTTTTTCTTTCATTTCCGACATCTGCGCGCGTGCGGGCGCGGCCCAGACGGCCGACATCGCGATCGCGCACATCCCTGCAAAAACCTTCCACAGTTTCCTGTTCATGCTTTCCATCCTCCGTAACTTAGTTGAAGCCGTTCTTGCACCCAAGAATGAATTCAAGGTGTGGCGCACGCCCGTCTCTCGTTCAGCGCGCCACTCTTACCGCTGACTTAAAACCAATTCAAAATCTTAGGAATGCCCACAGAGGGGCCAATCAATGGTTGGTAACGCGATGGTGCGTGGAGATGCCTACCCCGATCGAGGCTCCCTTACTGCACTTGCCTGGGACTGTAAGTTGACCGACGAATTATATGGGGAGTTGCAGTAGAAAACAACGCAAACATCGGCTTCGCGAAGAGCTGGCTGCAGCTACTTCTTGCGCTCGTCGCCGAAGACCTTGCCGTCCTTGAAGTGGATGACGCGGTGAGCGTACTCGGCGATATCGTGCTCGTGGGTGACCAGCACGATGGTGTTGCCCTGCTGGTGCAGGCGGTCGAACAGGGCCATGATCTCGGCGCCGGTTTGTGAGTCCAGGTTGCCGGTGGGCTCATCAGCCAGGATGATGGCGGGATTGTTGACCAGGGCGCGCGCGACGGCCACCCGCTGCCGCTGGCCGCCGGAGAGCTCGTTGGGCTTGTGCATCATGCGGTCGGCGAGATCGACGGCCTTCAGCGCCGCCTTGGCGCGCTCGATGCGCTCCTCCGACGCGGTGCCGTTGTAGATGAGCGGCAGCTCGACGTTGTGCAACGCGGTGGCGCGGGCGAGCAGGTTGAAGGTCTGGAACACGAAGCCGATCTCTTTATTGCGGATGCGCGCCAGTTCGTCGTCGTCCAGATCGCTGACCAGTTGTCCGTTGAGCCAGTAGCGTCCCTTGGTGGGACTGTCCAGGCAGCCGATCAGGTTCATCAGCGTGGACTTGCCCGACCCCGAGGGTCCCATGATGGCGACGTACTCGTTGCGGTCGATGCGCAAGTCCACCCCGCGCAGCGCGTGCACCTGCTGCTCCGAGCCCATGTCGTAGGTCTTCCACAGGTCCTCGGTGCAGATCATGCAATTGGACGGCGGGGCCGTGGGTTTCTCGCTGATGGTGGCGACTTCGGTGGACATTCGGCTGTCTCCCTGCTTCCCGTTTCCTGCTTCCCGCTTCCTGCTTCCTGCTTCCTAACTTAGACGCTCGCGCCTGCTTTCGGTTATGACTCTTCCTGCTTCTTGACGGTGTTATCGATTTTCACCGGGGCATCGTTCTTGAGGGTGCGCAAGACTTTGTAACTGCCCACCACGATCTCATCCCCTGGCTGGAGCCCGCTGGTGACCTCGATGTCGGTGGTGCCGGTGATGCCGGTCTCCACCGGCACGAAGACCGCTTTCTTGTCGCGGATCACGAACACTCCCTGAATCTCTTCCTTGTCCTTCTTCGCCTGCATCGGCGAGGGCGCGGCCGCCTCGACCCCTCCTTTGCCCTTGGTCTTGGGATCAAGGTCACCCCGTTGCCGGATGGTCAGCGCCTGAATGGGAATCGCCAGCGCCCCGGAGCGCGTCGCGGTGGTGATCTTGGCGGTGGTGGAGAGCCCGGGCCGCAGGTTCTGCGGCGGCTCATCCAGCGTCACCTTCACTTTGAAGTCCTTGGCTTCCTGGCTGCTGGCCAGCGTCTGCGAAGTGGCCACGCCGGTGGAGCGCACGATGGCGTTCTCCCCGATCTCGCTCACGTGCCCCTTGAACACCTTGTTGGGGATGGCGTCGATGGTGACGTCGGCGGGCTGCCCCAGCTTCACGTTGACGATGTCGGTTTCGTCCACTTTGACCTCGGCGGTGATGACCGACATGTTCGCCAGCGTCATCAGGGTGCTGCCGGGCTGGTTCTGGATGCCGATGACCACCGTCTCACCTTCGCGCACCGGCAGGTTGCTGATGGTGCCGTC
>JGI12269J14319_10004861_pt1 | contig 12130 bp, 15 predicted proteins | sample PeaSoiSIISIP2007_FD_14319 | JGI IMG/M metagenome (IMG submission 14319) | reverse complement strand
CCCAGCCAGCGAGCCGCTGAACCTCGTCGAGGTAGTGGCTCGTCAGCACGATGGTCTTGCCCAACGCCTTGAGGCGCTCGATCGCCTCCCACGAGCGCCTCCGCGCGTTCGGGTCGAACCCCGTTGTGGGCTCGTCGAGGAAGATGAGATCGGGGTCGCCGATCAGGGCAAGCGCGAGATCGAGCCGGCGGCGCTGGCCGCCCGAGAGTGTCTTGGTGCGAGCCGAACGCTTCTCGTCCAAGCCCACGATATCGATGACCTCATCAACAGGGCGCGGCTGTGCATAGAAGTCTCCATACAGGCGGAGGATCTCGCTCACCGTCAGTTCGCGATCAAATCCGGCCGACTGCAGAACAATGCCGATGCGTCCCCGAAGGTCTCTGCCTCCATGCTCAGGATCCAAGCCGAGTACCGAGACATTGCCGGCGTTGCGCCTGCGGTGGCCCTCGAGTATCTCGACAGTGGTGGTCTTGCCGGCCCCGTTTGGCCCGAGCAACGCGAAGATCGCTCCGCTGGCAACGGTGAAGCTGATGCCGCGCAGAGCGTCTACGCCGGCATATGACTTCCGCAGGCCGTCAACGGAGATAGCGACGGGTAGCATCTCTTCATCGAGCGTAGGTCTTGCCTGTATGGCGCGGTAGAGCCGGTGGTCACAACTGTGCGGCCGTGGGGAGCGACGACGTTCTCCCCCGTGGCGCGTTTGACTTCCACCATCATGGTCAGCAAGAACGCTGTTCTCGCCTGCCGGTATCAGGGTGGTTCCCCAAGGCGCTGGGCATCGTGCTGGTAGTGGCCAGCGTCCCTACATGGTCGACATGCTCGCGGCCTTCTTGATCCCCGGCCTTGACAAGCAGATTCACACCTTCACCAGCGTCGTGCCTGCAATCGCTGAGCCCTGGATGGTCGTCTCTCTGCTCGTGATCGGCGTGAAGGCCGTAAGCCCGCGAGACGAATCCTCGCCGCCCAAATGGCGAGTTAGCCGGCACACGACACGCCGCGGGTGGCCCGGAAACGGTCACCGGCGTGCGGGACCAGCCCGGTCGGGGTTCCCCGGCCGGGCTCCCTCCATTTCGCGAAGCGCCGAATTGCGCCGCTGTTTCAGGCGGAGGCTCCGCTCACTGCGCCGTGACCAGGGGGATGTATCAGCGATGGACGAGGTTGCCCAGGGTGGTCTACACGATATCCAGTGCGTGAGCGCGCAAGAACGTTCGGGTTGATACGGGCGCCGCCTTGCTGTATCGTTGTCCTATGACAGTAGGTAAAGGATCCAGCGCTGCGGACTCGTCCGGAGCGGCGTCACCGATCGAATTCCGCCTCGACCACGCGTCCGGCATCCCGACCTATCTTCAGTTAGTCCAACAGGTCGAGCACGCGCTGAGGATCGGGTATCTGAATACCGGCGACCAGCTACCCAAGGTCCGGGACGTCGTCGCCTTACTGGCCATCAACCCGAACACGGTGCTCAAGGCCTACCGCGAGCTCGAGATCAAGGGCCTGGCGGCCGGACATCCCGGTCAGGGGACGTTCGTGAAGGCCACGCTCAGCCAAGCCACGCTGCCCGAGTTGACCCGTCTTCGCAGCTCACTGCTCACCTGGCTCGCCACCGCCGACACAGCGGGACTGGACGAGGATGGGATCGTCGCTCTGTTCACGAGCGCCCTGCGAGATTTTCGGAATCAGCGCGGCGCCGCAAGCCGCGATTCGGAGGGCGTCGCATGAACGTCGTCGAATCCAACGGCCTCGGCAAGCGCTACGGAAACACCTGGGCGCTACGCGACTGCACCCTCGCGATCCCAGCCGGGCACGTGGCTGCCCTCGTCGGACCGAACGGTGCCGGCAAGACCACGCTGCTGAACCTCACTGTCGGCCTGGCAACTCGGACCACGGGCGTCGTCACCGTCCTCGGCGGGATGCCCGCCGGATCGCCGGCTGCGCTGGACGGCATCGCCTTTGTCGCCCAGGACACACCGCTGTACAAGAACATCTCCGCTGCAGACCTGCTGCACATGACCCGTAACCTGAACCGCCGTTTCGACGAGCGGTACGCCAAGGCTCGGCTCGGCGATCTGGACATCCCGCTGGAACGCAGGGCCGGTAAGATGTCCGGCGGGCAGCAGGCGCAGCTCGCCCTGACGTTGGCGCTCGCCAGACGGCCCCAGCTGCTTGTGCTGGACGAGCCGATGGCCATGCTCGACCCGCTCGCTCGACACGACTTCATGGCCACCGTCATGACCGCGATTGCCGACGACGGTGTGTCGGTGCTGCTGTCCTCGCACGTGCTGGCCGAACTGGAGCGGGTGGCCGATTACCTCGTCCTGCTATCGGGCGGCAGCGTCCAGATTGCGGGCGAGGTCGACGACCTGCTCGCCTGTCACCGCGTGCTCACTGGCCCCGCCGCCGAAGCCGGCGAGTACATCAAGCGACTGAACGTCGTGCACGTTCGGCGTGGTGAGGCCCAGGCCCATCTGCTTGTCAGGACCAACGGAACGACCGAGCCGGTTCCGTCGGGCTGGGAGGCCCACCCGGTGAGCCTCGAAGAACTGACCCTAGCTTATATGCGCGACCCCGCTGCGGCGGCGTTGCCTGGCCCCGCGCGCGCGGTCGTTCAACCCTTGGAGGTGAGGAATTGAGCGCGGTGACCATGCCCACGCGGGCGGGACGCGACGCGAGCCTGCGGCCTCTGCCGTGGCGGAGGATGGCCTGGGTCACCTGGCGGCAGCACCGGCTGACGGTGGCCGGTGTCGTCGCCGTCTTCGGCGTGGCGGCCGTGTACCTGCTGATCACTGGGTTTCAGATGCATCAGGCCTACGCCGCCGTGACTGCCTGCCGTCCGGCCGGTTCAGATGTCTGCCAGCAGGTAGCCAATAATTTCTTGGGTGCCTACGCGCCCGGCGTGGGGGTCACCGCCGGCCTGTTGCAGGTGATTCCGGCGCTCATCGGGGCGTTCGCCGGCGCACCGGTGCTCGCCAGGGAACTCGAGACTGGCACCTTCCGCTATGCGTGGACTCAGGGCTTCGGGCGGGCGCGCTGGACCGTCGCCAAGCTGGTACCGCTCGCGATCGCGGTGACGGTCGCGGCCGGAGCGTTCAGCGTGCTCGTCTCTTGGTACATGCAGCCGATCTTCGGGGCGGGCGACAACAACGGCCCGCTGTATCCCACCCAGTTCGACTTACTCGGGGTTGCGCTCGCCGCTTGGACGCTGGCCGCCTTCGCGATTGGCGTCCTGGCCGGCGTTCTCATCCGCCGAGTCATCCCCGCAATATTCGCCACCCTCGCCGTGTGGGCCGGGCTTGCCTTCGTGACCGGACTATTCCTGCGCTCGCACTACAACGCGCCGGTGGTCGACAGCAACCCCACCATTCCTGCCGGCGCATGGGTGATCAACCAGGGGTGGTTCCGGGGCGGCAATCCGGCGAGCCTCGACATGATCAACCAGACCCTCGGTCGGGTCGACGTACAGGCGGTGACGCCCGAAGTGTTCTCACCCGGGCCCTCGACTCCAGTCAACTTCGACCCCGTGGAGTACCTCATCCAGCACGGCTATACGCAATTGACGACTTTACAACCCGCAAGTCGGTTCTGGCCGTTTCAGTGGATCGAAGGCTGCTGGCTGCTCGCGCTCTCCCTGATCCTCATCGCCGCCGCCGTGTGGTTGGTCCGCCGGCGCGCGGCCTGAACTCTAAGCGCGGGCGGTCAACGCCGACTAAGCCGCTCGGCGACTCTCGAAGGGGTCGTATCAGCGATGGACGAGGTTCTCCAGGTCGGTGCCGCCACCGTGAGCCCAGTGCACCAGATGGTGGGCGTTGGTGAACGCCACCGGACGATCGCAGCCCGGCCACTGACAGCCCCCCGACCGAGCCCGCAGCGCCGCCCGCGCCGCCGAACTCGGTATGCGGAGCGCCCGGCCGACGTCGATCACGGCCGAGCTGGGGCCGAGGAGGACACGCCGCACCCGGGCATCACAGGCGAGACGCTGCACGGTGGCGGCGGGCACCGGGCCGCCGAACTCGAGATCGCCCCGGATGCGCCCTTCAGACCCATCACAGTCTCCACCGAGGCGGTGAGCTGGAGGTGGGTGCTCGCCCCACCGGTGCTGGGGATCGCCCCGAGGTCGAGGGCATGGTGGGCGATCTCGACGAGCGCGTCGGCGATGCGCCGTGGCAGCGGCCGATCGTCGCCGACCCCGCCGGGCGGGCCAGGGGGAGCACGGCGGTCTTGAGGGTGGCCGCGGCGATGGGGTCGAAGTAGCCACGCAGCGCCAGGAAGCCGCCCTCGCAGGGAATGAGCTCCCAGCGGTTGCGCTCGGCGGCGCTCACCTGCTCGGCGAGGACCGCGGCGGCGTCAGCGGCGTGGCGGGCATGGGTGCAGTCGTGGCTGAAGCGCCCAACCGAGTGTTCGCGCGCCAGCTCCAGGAGGGGGCGCTCGTCGAAGGGGCTGGGGCTGGCCGGCATGGCGAGACCGGACGGATCAGCCGGGCGGCAACCCCCGAGGCGTCGCCGGAAAGGGGAACATCGACCGGAGCCGCGCCCAGCGTCGCGCTCAGGGCGCGCGCGGTCCGGGCCAGGAGCGCGAAGTGGGCGAAGCCGATGTCCCCAGAGTCCAGGGCGGCGACGCTCGCCGGCAACCGGCCCAGCTGCGCACCCGATGCAACCGCCGTCGCGGCGGCATGCCCGGTCATGTGGCAGTGATGCCGGATCCAATCGATCGGCGAGACCGAGCCCTGGGCGTCGTACTCGTCGGTCCCCGCGAAGGACGCGGCATCCGACGCAAAGCCGAGCTCGAGCAGATCGATGCCGTGCCGGAGCCGGATGAGGTGTTCCCCGAGCGCTGCCGGGGTCAGCGCCGGCGCCGGCACCTCGAGGAAGCCGCGGATCGCCTCGAGCAGGGACTCGAGCGGGGTGGCTGCGATCCCGGCATTACACATTCCTGTAGTATAGAACATATGTTCGTTGCATTCGGTGCCGGACAGCGTTCGCGGACGCTCGACCATCAAGACGACAGCCGTCCTCGGTCGTGGACGTATGGCGGTCATGGACATCAGGTGCGCGCCACGGCGCAGCGCGTTCCTCCCGCGACAGCCGTCTGTCGCATCCCCGGAGCACCGTGCGCTCATGGACCGGCGCGCACGCATCCGTCTCCTGGAACACGCTGCATCGGAGTTGCTTGAGTCCGAGACGAACGGGTCGCTGTCGATCGCAGTCAAGGGAGCCGAATACGACCCACTCGTGGTCACCGCGCTGGGATGCAGCGTCCTGATCGCCGTTGGCCGCCGAGCCTCGATGCTCATGGCGATTGCCTCGCTGCGCCCCGATGGACGGTCCGGACCGCGAGCGCTCGCAGAGGGCTGCGAACGCACTCTCAGAGCCGTGAACGGCCTCCCGGCCGACTTCGTACCCACCCTCTCCTTTGGAGACCCAGCCAACGCCAGGCGGTTCTACGGATGGCCCCGCTGAAGGCCGCCTCCACAGGGCGCTGTCGCCGCGAGCCCGTACACTCGGACGCCAATGCCCGAGATCGCCGCGCCAAAAGGCACCCACGACATCCTGCCGGACGAGTTTGCCGCCCGGCGGTGGCTGCTCGACGCCCATCGGGCGGTCGCGGAATCGTTCGGCTACCGCGCCATCGAGACGCCGATCATCGAGGCGACGGAGCTGTTCAGCCGGGGCGTCGGCACCGAGACGGACATCGTCGAGAAGCAGATGTTCACGTTCGAGGATCGCGGCGGTCGGTCGCTCACGCTCCGGCCGGAGGGCACCGCCGGAGCCCTCCGGGCGGTGCTCGGAGCGCATCTCGACCAGGAGATCCGGCCGGTGCGGGTGCACTACGCGGGCCCGTTCTTCCGCGCCGAGCGCCCTCAGGCGGGTCGCCAGCATCAGTTCACGCAGGTGGGCATCGAGTGCATCGGGGAGGGCTCACCGGCACTCGACACCGAGATCATCGAGATCGCATGGCGCTTCTACGCCGCGCTCGGGATCACCGGGATCCACCTCCAGGTGAACTCCCTCGGGAGTCCAGAGGACCGGGCCCGGTATCGCGCGGCGCTGGTCGGCTACTACACACCGCTGCAGGCGTCGCTCTGCGACGACTGCCGGCGCCGCCTGCACACCAACCCGCTCCGCCTGCTCGATTGCAAGCGCGACGTGGCACTCGTCCAGGGCGCCCCCGTGCTGTGGGACTCACTCGACCCCGCGAGCCGCGACCACTTCGCCGCCGTGATGCGCGACCTCGAGGCGGCGGGCATCGACGCGACACGCAACGACCGTCTCGTTCGCGGGCTCGACTACTACAGCGACACGGTCTTCGAGTTCTGGCACGACGCGCTGCAGGGCGCGCAGAGCTCGCTGGGTGGGGGAGGCCGATACGACGGTCTTGCCGGGTTGCTCGGATTCCCGGCGNCGGCGGCCACCGGTTATGCGCTCGGCGTCGAGCGAACCCTGATGGTCGCACGGGCGCTCGGCACGGTTCCGGACGCCGGCGCCGCCGCCGAGGTGCTGGTCTGCTCGGTGGAGTCCGGCCAGGCGGAGGCTGCCGGCGCGATGGCGCGACTCCTCCGGAATGCCGGGGCGCGCACCGTCCTCGACGTCGCGGATCGAAGGCTCGACCGGAAACTGCGCGCCGCCGGCCGCATCGGCGCACGCGTTGCCGTCATCATTGGCGAGAACGAAGTGGCCGCGGACAGTGTCGTGGTCCGAGACCTCGACGGCCGCAGCCAGCAGACCGTCCCGGTCGCAGAGTCGGCCTCGACCGTGACCCGCATTCTCGGAGGACACTCGTGAGCACTGTCCGTACCTACTGCGGGACGCCGCGAGCTGCCGACTCGGGTGCGCAGGCGACCGTGTTCGGCTGGGTCGACCGGCGACGCGACCACGGCGGTCTCATCTTCATCGACCTCCGTGACCACACCGGCATCCTCCAGGTGGTCATCGATCCCAATGACGCGCCGGAGGCACACCGCGCCGCACGCGAGGCCCGGCTCGAGTGGGTGCTCCGCTTCGAGGGCGAGCTGCGAATGCGCGCGCCCGAGAACGTGAATCCCAAACGGGAGACCGGCGACGTCGAGTTGCGCGCGAGCGCCTGCACCGTGCTCGCCGTCGCCAAGACACCGCCGTTCCCGGTCAACGAGGACTCCGAGGTGGATGAGCAGCTGCGCCTGCGCCATCGCTACCTCGATCTGCGCCGGGTTCGCCTGCAACGCAACCTGCGCGCTCGCGCACGCTTCTGCACCGAACTCCGGCGCGCCATGAGCGAGATCGGGTTTCTCGAGATCGAGACACCGATGATGATCCGGGCCACGCCCGAGGGCGCGCGTGACTACCTGGTCCCGAGCCGCCTGTCTCCAGGCAGCTTCTACGCGCTCCCGCAATCACCGCAGCTCTACAAGCAGCTCTCCATGGTCGCCGGCTTCGACCGGTATTTCCAGCTCGCCCACTGCATGCGCGACGAGGATCTGCGTGCCGACCGCCAGCCCGAGTTCACCCAGCTCGACGTCGAGATGTCCTTCGTCGACGAGGACGACGTCTTTGCCGCCCTCGAGCACGCGATTCCGAGCGCCTGGGAAGCGTGTGACTTCCGTGGCGGCCGCCTGAGCGTGCCCTTCCCGCGCATGACATGGCGGGAGGCGATGGACTCGTACGGCGTCGACAAGCCCGACACTCGTTTCGCCTTGCTGCTCCACGATCTCACCGGCATCGTCCAGGGCTGTGGGTTCCGGGTGTTCGCGGATGCCGTCGCCGCGGGCGGCATCGTCAAGGGCATCTGCGTCAAAGGTGGCGACGATCTGACGCGCAGCGACATCGAAGGCCACCTGACCGAGGTTGCGCGTGGCGCTCGGGCACGCGGCCTTGCGTACCTCTGGAACCGCGCGGACGGCTGGCAGGGAGGGATCGCGAAATTCTTCACTCCCGATGAGCTCGAGGCGATCGGAGCCGCCACCGGCGCCGAGACCGGGGACTGCGTCCTCATGGTTGCGGACCGCGCGAGCGTGGTCAACGCCGCGCTCGGCGCGCTGCGCAATCACCTCGGCCGTGTCCGCCATCTGTACGACGACGCGCGCATCGATATGCTCTGGGTGACCGAGTTTCCGATGTTCGAACGCAGCGATGAGACCGGCGAGATCGGTGCCGCACACCATCCCTTCACGATGATCCACGCGGACGACCTCGACCTGCTCGAGTCCGATCCGCTCGCCGTGCGATCGCGCGCCTATGACCTCGTGGTCAACGGTCGCGAGATCGGCAGTGGCAGCATTCGCATCACGGATCCGTCGATCCAGCAGCGTGTGCTCGCCGCCCTCGGCATCGACGCCGGCGAAGCGCGCCGGAAGTTCGGCTTCCTGCTCGAGGCGTTCGAATACGGCGTCCCGCCCCACGGCGGTTGGGCCGGCGGCATCGATCGCATGCTCATGGAAGGGCTCGGGACCGACAACATCCGCGACGTGATCGCATTCCCCAAGAACCAGCAGGCGCAGGAGCCGATGACCGACGCACCCGCACCCGTCGACCCCGCCCAGCTCCGCGACCTGGGCATTGGGATTCTCCCGACCACCCGCACGCCGTGAGCCCGGGGCTCGGCCTCGCAATCCTCTTCGTGCTCATCGGTACCACGGTGTCGGCTCTGGTGATGCCGCGCCGCGGGACGTTTCTGCTGACGCTGTTCCTCGCCGCGGCCGGCGTGGTCGCCGGCGAGCTGGTCGCCATCGCAACCCGGGTCGGCGGCCCGCAGCTCGGGGCGCTGCACCCGGTCGCGGACGCCGTCGGCGTCGTGCTCTTCGAGGTCACCGGTGCGGTGCTCGCGCCGGCCCGGCGCCGAGGGCCATAATCAGCGGGTCGGCAATTCGGGAGGCACGTGGAAATGCGCGTACCGTTTGGTAAGAAAGGGCTTGTGGCTGCGGGCGCAGCCGTGACCGGTGCTGTGTTCTTCTGGCGCGTCCGTGCACGCCGTCGCGAAGAGGCAGAGGCACGCGAATGGGAGGCCGAGATCGCTGGAGCGGTCGACGAGGGCCGTGCCGCGACCGCGGCAGCACCGTCGACTCCCTCCTCCGAGCCTTCCAGCATCTGAGCCTTCGGGACTCGGTTTCGGCGTTCGCACGGTGGGGTATGTGAAGAGCGCCATGGGAACCGTCTCCGAGCTTCGCCTCCCCGCCGACCGCGAGCACATTCTCGTGGCGAAGCGGGCCGCAGGCGCGTTCGGATCGCTCGCCGGGTTCGACATGGACGCAATCGACGACCTCACCATCGCGATTGCCCAGGCGTGCGAGAACGCGATCCGCTGCCTCGAGCACTCGGGATCGATCGCCGGCCAGGTTCGCATCGTCTTCAAGATGAGCGACACCGGCCTGGAGGTCACGGTCCGCAGCTCGGTGAACCGCGAAGCCGAGCTCAGGGCTCGAGCCGAGCAGGCCGGCCTCGAGCATGAGGGAGAGCTCGTTGCGGCGACCGACCTTGCGCTCCGGCTCATGGGCCTCTTCGTCGACGACAGCAAGTATCGAGTCGACGAGCGAACTGGGAGCCTGCGCGTTCGGCTGACCAAATACAAGGCGTCGTGACCCCCTCGCCGGGTCGCGGCGACGGTGTGGCGACCCGCGAGCGAACCATTGCGAAGCCCGCGGATACGGCCGAGCGGACCGAGATGCGCCGCTTGCTCCGCGAGTTCCGCAAGACGCGTGATCCGCTCATCCGTGAACGCCTCGTCGAGCTCAACAGCGATCTCGTGCACTACATCGCCCGGCGCTTTGCCAATCGCGGCGAACCCCTCGAGGACATCGAGCAGGTTGGCTTTCTCGGCCTGATTCAGGCGATCGAACGATTCGACCCGTCGCTCGAGAACGAGTTCAGCACCTTCGCCACGCCGACGATTGCCGGAGAGATCCGGCGTCACTTCCGCGACCGTTCCTGGGCGGTGCGGGTCCCGCGCCGGCTTCAGGAGAACCTGGCGAAGGTCAACGCGGCGACCCAGCAGCTCCAGAACGAGCTGGGCAGGTCTCCGTCCGTCGCCGAGATCGGCGCCCGGGTGGGGCTCGACCCCGACCAGGTCCTCGCCGCGATGGAGGTTGCGCCCGCCCAGCACACCGTCTCGCTCGACGGCCCCATCGGCGGTGGCGAGGAGCCGCTCACCCTCGGCGACCGGCTTGGGCTCTCGGACGACAACCTCGACCGCGTCGAGATGCAGGACGTCCTCGAGCAGGTCATGGCGCACCTGACGCCGCGCGAACGCAAGATCCTCGCATTGCGCTTCGTCGAACAGCTGCCGCAGACCGAGGTCGCAAAACGGCTCGGGATTTCGCAAATGCACGTCTCGCGATTGCAGCGCGCGGCAGTCGAGCACCTGCGCAAGGAGTTCGGAGCGGAGGCGCCCGTGTAGAATTCGACAACTTGGGGCGTACGTACCGGTACGTATTCAGATTCAGCCCCTAAGGTGTCAGGTCTGACACCTTCTGACACCTTTCTGGTAGCATCTCGGGTAGAAAGAACCCCCGCGACGTGTGACCGTCCGGGGGCATGGCCAGCTCTGACGATAAGGAGAGAGCCGACATGGCAGATCGTACCCAACCCAAGCCCGAGTTCAGCGCGGCTGAACGCTACTACGGCGAGTGGGTGATCCCTCAAGCGATGGGTCGCGCGCACCTAGTCGCGAGCAAGAACGGCACCGTGCGGACCGCCTGTGGCGCCACCTTGGAATCGTGGTTCCCGGCCGAGGGCCGCCTCTGGGACGGCTGCCTCCGCTGCGTGGCGCTCGTTTCCCGATGACCAAGAAGCAGGCGAACCAACTCAAGGCCGCCGCGTCCGCGAAGCGCAATGCTGAGGCCCCGGGGATTCCGCGAAAGATGCGCGAGTTCTGGCTCGCCGTAGCCCGCGCGCATGAGAAGGAAGCCCAGCGATGACTGCGCCCAAGAAGCGACGCACCCGACGCCCAGCGGGGACGGGGGCGGTCATCCAGCGTGGGGACGGTCGATGGGTCGGACGTCTCAAGCAACCGGACGGCTCGGTTCGATGGTTCTCCGGTCCGAACCAACTGGCGGTGGAGGAGAAGCTCGCCGAGGCGGGACGTCTCTTAGGTGCTGGTTTGCCGATGCCCGACGCGAAGCTCACCGTGGGCGCGTGGCTGCGGGACTGGCTGGACAACCTCCAAGGCTTGAAAGCGAGCAGCGCCTACTACTACCGCAACTACATCGAGGCGTACGTTCTCCGCACCGCTCTCGCCGAGAAGCCCCTGGCGAAGCTAGAGGCGGGTGACCTCGAACGGCTCTACCGGCAGATGACCAAGCCGAAGACCGATGATGGGCTCGGGCTGTCTCCGACGACGGCGCACCATCTCCATGCGCTCCTCCACCGCGCTTTGGCGAAGGCGGTGCGGCAGGGCAAGGTGGCTCGGAACGTTGCCGAACTCCTGGATCCCGGTGACCGGCCAAAGATCGACCGCCGGGAGATGCGCGTCCTTGCTGATGACGATTTCGAGCGATTCTTCGACGCCGTCCGAGGCGATCGACTCGAGGCCCTGTTCGTTCTTGCGATCCGAGAAGGACTCCGACAGGGGGAGATTCTAGCCTTGCACTGGCAAGACGTCGACCTTGATGTCGGCACCATTGCTGTGACCGGATCGCTGCCTCAGGTCGGCGGAGCAGGGCGAAGCATCACGGCCCCGAAGTCGCGTCGGGGGAGGCGCACGCTGGCGCTCTTCCCCGAGACTGTCGAGGCGTTGCGCGATCATCGGGCCCGCCAGCGCCAGGAGCGGCTCCTGGTAGGCACGATGTGGCTCGACAGGGGTCTGGTGTTCTGCACCGAGCTGGGCGGCCTGCTAGGCCCGCAGGTGCTCCGCGATCGCCTGAAAGCGATCCTCGAGCGCGCCGGCCTCCCGCAGATCCGCTTTCACGACCTCAGACACAGCGCGGCGACCAACTGGCTGAAGGGGGACATGCATCCGAAGGTGGCTAGTGAAAGACTAGGACACGCCAGCGTCGCGATCACGCTGGACCTTTACTCCCATGTGACCCTGGGGATGCAACGCGAAGCTGTCGCGGCGATTACCCGCAAGCGGTCCGGGCAGTGACCCCCCGCGCCCGCGGCACGGGCTCGATCTACGCCCACGCGGGCGGCTGGCGCGTACGCATCCGCGACCACGAACGCGAACGATG
>JGI12269J14319_10004855_pt1 | contig 12133 bp, 8 predicted proteins | sample PeaSoiSIISIP2007_FD_14319 | JGI IMG/M metagenome (IMG submission 14319) | reverse complement strand
GCCGAGTCGGGCGGGACGATCCGCATCGACTCCCTGCCCGCCGTCGAGGCGGACCCCCAGCAGATGCGGCAGCTGCTGCAGAACCTGCTCGCGAACGCGATCAAGTTCCGCCGCCCGGACCGCCCTCCGTCCATCCGCCTCTACGGCCGGACCCTGCGCGACGGGAGCTGCGAGCTCTGCGTCGAGGACGACGGCGTCGGGTTCGACATGAAGTACGCCGGCCGCCTCTTCCAGCCGTTCCAGCGGCTGCACAGCCGCAAGGATTTCTCGGGGACCGGCATGGGGCTGGCCATCTGCCAGAAGATCGTCGAGCGGCACGGCGGGACCATCTCCGTCGAGAGCGCGGTCGACCGCGGGTCGACGTTCAAAGTCGTCCTCCCCCGCGGCGGCGCGGCGCGCGAGGACGAGCGCCGCGGCGCAGGAGCGAATTTATGGAAAATCGAGTGAGGGTCCTGCTCATCGAGGACGATCCCGACTACACGATGCTGATGAACACGTACATCGACGAGGCCTGCGGCGTGTCCGTCAAGTACGTGCTCGAGGACGCCGCGAGCCTCCAGGGCGGCCTCGATCTGCTCGCGCGCGAGGAGTTCGACGTCGTGCTCCTGGACCTGATGCTCCCCGACAGCTCGGGCCTCGAGACGCTCGACAAGGTGCGCGCGAAGGCGCCGGGACTCCCCGTCGTCGTGCTGACGAACATCGATCAGGAGGACGTGAGCCTGGAGGCCGTCGCGCACGGCGCCCAGGACTTCCTGAGCAAGGACAAGATCGACGCGCGGCGCCTGCGCCACGCGATCGGCTTCGCCCTCGCGCGCGACCGGCTGTTCCGCCAGATGGAGCTCCTCGTCGACGGCTCTCCCGACGGCACGCTGATCGTCGACCGCGAGCGCATGGTCCGCTACGCGAACGCCGCGGCCCTGGCCCTCTTCGGCAGGAAGAAGGAGCAGCTGGTCGGACGCCTCTTCGAGTTCCCGACCACCACGGGCAAGGCGGTCGAGCTCAAGCTCCCGGGTCCCTCGGGCGAGATCGCGGCGGAGATGCGCGTCGCGGAGATCGAATGGAAGGGCTACCCCGCGTGGCTGGCGTCCATCCGCGACGTCACGGAGCTCAAGAAGCTGGAGGAGGCCCGCGTCGAGGTCCGCGAGCGCACGCGCCTGGACCAGATGAAGGACCAGCTTCTGAGCACCGTGGCGCACGAGCTGCGCACGCCTCTCAGCGTCGTCAAGGCCGTCGTCGGCGACCTGCGCGACAGCCTGGCCGGCCCGATGAACTCGGACCAGACGGAGCTGGTCGCCACCGCCGATCGAAACGTCACCCGGCTGAAGCGCCTGCTGAACAACTTCCTCGACCTGTCGCGCCTGGAGTCCCGGCGCGCGCGCGTCAACCGCCGGCCGGTGGACGCGCTCCGGCTCATCCGCGAGATCGCCGACGGCGTCCGCCTGGCCAACCGGGGACGCAAGATCGTCCTTCTCTACGACCTGCCCGAGAGCGCGCCCGAGGCGCACGTCGACGCGGACATGATCGCCCAGGTCCTCGCGAATCTCCTCGACAACGCGATGCGCTACGCCCAGGCCCGAGTGCTCGTGCGCGCCGCGAGGGCCGACGCCGCCTTGGAAGTCAGCGTCGTGGACGACGGACCGGGCATACCGCCGGATCGATTCGCCGATCTGTTCAACAAGTTCGTCCAGCTCGACCGTCCGCGCAGCGGATCGGGATATAAAGGAACGGGGCTGGGTCTGGCGATCTCGCGCGAGATCCTGAGCCTCAACGACGGGAAGATCTGGGCCGAGAACGCGGCGGGGCGAGGCGCGTGCTTCCGCTTCACGCTGCCGTTGTCGGCGGCGCTGGCGGAGCGGCGCCGGGAGGAGCCCGATGCCGGGAATAGCGCGGACTAAAAGGATCCTGATCGTCGACGACGAGCGCGATCTCGTGGCGCCGCTGGAGATGCGCCTGTCGGCGTCGGGACGGTTCGAGGTGTCCTCGGCCTTGGACGGGGAGGAAGGACTGCGGAAGGCGCAGATGCTGCGGCCGGACGTGGCCCTGATCGACCTGACGATGCCCGAGATGGACGGCTGGCACCTGTGCCGCCGCCTGCGCGAGGACGAGCGCACGCGCGGGACGCGCATCGTGGTCATGACCGCGTGGGCTTCGCCGGACCTCGAGCGCCGCGCGTCATCGGAGGGCGTGGCGAAGATCCTGCTCAAGCCGTTCGAGGTTCCCGAACTGATGGCGGCGCTGGAGGGCGAGACGGAACCGGAAAAGCCTGAACGGGAGGCGAGACCATGAAGGGCACGAAGAGCCGGAGGACGCTCATCGCGGTCGTGGAAGACGATCCGGACTACCGGGACATGCTCTGCAGTTGGCTGAGGCCGCGCTACAGGACCGTCGATTTCGACGACGCGGAGCAGCTCCTGAACGCGCCGCGCGGGAGAGCCGAGGCGGAGCTCGTGATCACGGACGTCAGGATGCCCGGAATCAACGGCTTCCGCCTGTGCGAGCGCCTGCGCGCGGATATGCGCTACCATCGCGTGCCCGTCCTGTTTCTGACCGGGATCGACGCGAACGACGGGCTCATGCTCGGGCTCCAGGTCGGCGCCAGCGCGTACCTGACCAAGCCGGTCGAGCGCGAGAGCCTGCTCGAGCAGATCGAGAAGCTCCTCGATGCTCAGGCACTCTGAGAGGAGGAAAGCCGTCTAAACCCGCAGCATGCACCGCATCCTCAGCGTCGAGGACGATCCGGACTTCCAGCACCTGATCTCGCACATACTGCGCAACCAGGGCTACGAGGTCCATTACGCCTTCACCGGCCCCGAGGGCCACGAGAAGGCCCTCGCGCTCTATCCCGACCTCATCCTACTGGACATGATGCTGCCCGGCCTCAACGGCGTCGAGGTGGTCAAGCTCTTGAAGAAGAACAAGGCCACGCGCGACATCCCGATCATCGTCATGACCGCTTATCCGGCCGAGGTCAACTTCTTCGAGAGCGAGATTCAGGCGCTCGGCGCGGTCGAGTACCTGAGGAAGCCCGTCCAGACCGACGAGCTCGTCCCGCGCATCCGGCGCCTGCTCGCGGGGCGCGGCGCGAGCCCCCGGGCGGTGGTCTGGGATCGCGGGGCCTTCCGCATCGTCCCGGACTCGAAGTCCGTGTGGATCGGCGCGAAGATGATCGCGAACCTCCCGCCGAAGCGCTTCGAGGTCCTCTTCCACCTCATCCAGAGCAAGACTGAGGTCCCCTGGGAGACGCTGGTCGCCAAGATCTGGGGCCGCGACGGGACCAAGAACGACCTCGAGAAGGCCGTCCAGCGCCTGCGCGCCGACCTCGGAGACGAGGGCTATCGGATCTCGACGACCCGCGCCGGCTACCAGCTCATCGTCTGAGCGGCCGCGAAGAATCCTTCGCCAGGCCTGCAAGCGCTCGAAGACCTGACCGCGCTGACAGCGGGCCATTGAACTCCTCTCGCGCGCGCGCCAAACTGCATACCAGGCGAACGGCCGCGAAGAGGGGGCGAGCATGGAACGGCAGATCATCAGGGTCCTCTTGATCGAGGACGACCCCGAGTACGCGATGATGATGAGCGTGTACATCAACAAGGCGTGCGGCCAGTCGGTCCTCTACGCGCTGGAGAGCGCCGCGCGCCTGAAGACCGGCCTCGACCTGCTCGCGCGCAAGGAGTTCGACATCCTGCTGCTGGACCTCAATCTCCCCGACAGCCGGGGCCTCGACACGCTGATCCAGATCCGCGAGAAGGCGCCGGGCCTGCCGGCCGTAGTGCTGACGAATTTGGAGCAGGACAACATCGGGCTTGAGGCGATCGCCCACGGCGCGCAGGACTTCCTGATCAAGGCCAAGATCGACGGGGCCCGGCTGCAGCACTCGATCGGCTTCGCTCTGGCGCGCAACCGCGTGTTCCGCCAGATGGAGACGCTCGTCGACACGTCGCCCGACGGCATCGTGATCGTGGACCGCGATCGCATGGTCCGCTACGCGAACCCCGCGGCGCTCGCCTTGTTCGGCTGGACGCGGGAGCAGATGATCGGGCGGGCCTTCGAGCACGAGATCACGCCGGACCGGCCCGAGGAGCTCGCGCTGAATCCGGCGCCGGGCCGTGAGATCTCCGCGGAGATGCGCGTCGCGGAGATCGAGTGGAAGGGCGCCCCTGCGTGGCTCGCCTCGATCCGCGACGTCTCCGAGCTCAAGAAGCTCGAGCAAGCGCGCGCGGAGATCCGCGAGCACGAGCGCACGGATCAGCTCAAGGACCGGCTCCTGGGCGCCGTCTCCCACGAGCTGCGCACGCCGCTCAGCGTCGTCGACGCGATCGTCGGGGCCTTCCGAGACGAGCTGACCGGCCCGCTCACGCAGGAGCAGGCCGGTCTGATCGCGTCCGCCGACCGCAACATCGCCCGCTTGAAGAAGCTGCTCAGCAACTTCCTCGACCTGTCGCGCCTGGAGTCGCGGCGCGCGCGCGTCAGCCGCTGCGCGATCGACCCGCTCGCCTTGGTCCGCGAGGTCACCGCGGGCGTGCGCATGGCCAACCGGGAACGAGCGATCGCCGTCGACTGCGACCTGCCCGAGGCCTTGCCCAAGGTCCACGCGGACGCGGACATGATCGCGCAGGTGCTCGGCAACCTGCTCGACAACGCGCTGCGCTTCGCGCGGGGCCGCGTCGTCGTCCGCGCCGCGCCGGCCCCCGAGGCGGTCGAGGTCAGCGTCGTCGACGACGGACCGGGAATCCCCGCGGAGAAATTCTCGGACCTCTTCAACAAGTTCGTCCAGCTCGACCGGCCGCGCGGCGGGGCCGGCTACAAGGGAACGGGGCTGGGACTGGCGATCTCCCGCGAGATCATGAGCCTCAACGACGGGAAGATCTGGGCCGAAAAAGCCGCGGGCGGAGGCGCCTGCTTCCGCTTCACGCTCCCCTTGGCGGCGGCCGCGGAGGCGCGGGAGGAATCTCATGCGGGCGCAAACGCGTAGGAGCATACTGATCGTCGACGACGAGCGCGACCTGGTCTTGCCGCTCGCGCTGCGCTTGGAGGCGGACGGGCGCTTCGCGGTCGCCACGGCCTTCGACGGCGAGGACGGCTACGAGAAGGCGGTGCGCGGGCGGCCCGACATCGCGCTCATCGACCTGTCCATGCCCATGCTGGACGGTTGGCAGCTGTGCCGCCGCCTCCACGAGGACTCGCGCACGCGCCACACTCGGGTCATCATCATGACCGCCTGGGTCTCCAAAGACAGCCTGGAGAATCGGGCTCTCGCCGAGGGCGTGACCACGGTGCTGGTCAAGCCCATCGAGGTGTCCGACCTGATGCGGGCCCTCGAGGCCGCCGCGCCCGATGACGCCGCAGGAGAAGGAGGCGTCCGACAGACGGCGCAGCCGGGAAGTCCGCGGCCCAGCTCCGGCGCGCCGGGCGCCGCGGACGCGAAGCCGCTGGCCGACTTCGACGCGGAGATCATCGCGTGGGACCTGGACGCCGAGCTCGGAGGGGCCAAGGCCCATGAAGCGAGAGGCGCCGGAGAAGCCGCGGATGCCGATCATCGATTTCGCCGCTGACGCGCCTGACAATCGGGGATTGAATCAAGAGGCTTCGGCGCATATCGTATCGCCATGCCGACGCGCTCCCGCACAAAGCCGCGCCGCGACCCGCGGCGTCAGTACCGGCGCAAGCTCGTCCGCGTCCTGCGCGCGTTCCGCCGCGGCGACTTCGCGGCGGCGCCGCCCCCGGCCGGGCCCGAGGACCGCGAGATCGCGCGGGAGATCGAGGCGATCTTCGAGCTCAACCGCCGCCTCGCCCGCCAGCTCCAGGAGATCAGCGAGTCCGTCGGCAAGGAGGGGAAGATCCGCCGGCGCGCCGACCTCGGCGCCGTCGGCGGCTCCTGGGCCGAGTGCGTCGACTCGCTGAACACGCTGATCGCGGATCTGGTCCGCCCGACGACCGAGGTCTCGCGCGTGATCGGCGCCGTCGCGAAAGGAGACCTGTCCCAAAAGATCGGCCTCGAGATCGACGGGCGCCCGATGAAGGGAGAGTTCCTGCGCACCGCGCGCACGGTCAACACCATGGTCGACCAGCTGGGCTCGTTCGCGTCGGAGGTCACGCGCGTGGCGCGCGAGGTCGGCACCGAGGGCAAGCTCGGCGGCCAGGCGCAGGTCAAGGGCGCGTCGGGCACGTGGAAGGACCTGACCGACAACGTCAACACCATGGCGAGCAACCTGACGAGCCAGGTGCGAGGCATCGCGCAGGTGACGACGGCGGTCGCGAAGGGCGACCTGTCGAAGAAGATCACCGTCGACGTGAAGGGCGAGATACTCGAGCTCAAGGCCACGATCAACGCGATGGTCGACCAGCTCTCCTCGTTCGCCTCGGAGGTCACGCGCGTCGCGCGCGAGGTCGGCACCGAGGGCAAGCTCGGCGGCCAGGCCCAGGTCAAGGGCGTGTCGGGGACCTGGAAGGACCTGACCGACAACGTCAACACGATGGCGAGCAACCTGACGAACCAGGTGCGCAACATCGCCCAGGTGACGACGGCGGTCGCGAAGGGCGACCTGTCGAAGAAGATCACGGTCGACGTGAAGGGCGAGATCCTCGAGCTGAAAAACACGATCAACGCGATGGTCGACCAGCTCAGCACGTTCGCGTCGGAGGTCACGCGCGTGGCGCGCGAGGTCGGCACCGACGGCAAGCTGGGCGGCCAAGCGCAGGTCCGGGGCGTGGGCGGCACCTGGAAGGACCTGACCGACAACGTCAACTCGATGGCCAGCAACCTGACCAACCAGGTGCGCAACATCGCGAAGGTGACGACGGCGGTCGCGAAGGGCGACCTGTCGAAGAAGATCACCGTCGACGTGAAGGGCGAGATCCTCGAGCTCAAGGACACGATCAACGCGATGGTCGACCAGCTCTCCTCGTTCGCGTCGGAGGTCACGCGCGTGGCGCGCGAGGTCGGCACCGAGGGCAAGCTCGGCGGCCAGGCCGCGATCCGCGACGTCTCCGGCGTCTGGAAGGACCTGACCGACAACGTCAACACGATGGCGAGCAACCTGACGAACCAGGTGCGCAACATCGCCGAAGTGACGACGGCGGTCGCGAAGGGCGACCTGTCGAAGAAGATCACCGTCGACGTGAAGGGCGAGATACTGCGCCTGAAGGACACGATCAACGCGATGGTCGACCAGCTCTCCTCGTTCGCCTCGGAGGTCACGCGCGTCGCGCGCGAGGTCGGCACCGAGGGCAAGCTCGGCGGCCAGGCGCAGGTCAAGGGCGTGTCCGGCACGTGGAAGGACCTGACCGAGAACGTGAACACGATGGCCAGCAACCTCACCAATCAAGTGCGCAACATCGCGCAGGTGACGACGGCGGTGGCGAAGGGCGACCTGTCCAAGGAGATCACGGTCGACGTGAAGGGCGAGATTCTGGAGCTCAAGAACACGATCAACGCGATGGTCGACCAGCTGAGCACGTTCGCCTCGGAGGTCACGCGCGTCGCGCGCGAGGTCGGCACCGAGGGCAAGCTCGGCGGCCAGGCGCAGGTCAAGGGCGTGTCCGGGACGTGGAAGGACCTGACCGACAACGTCAACACGATGGCGAGCAACCTGACCAATCAGGTGCGCGACGTCGCCGAGGTCACGACCGCGGTCGCGAAGGGCGATCTGTCCAAGAAGATCACCGTCGACGTGCGCGGCGAGATCCTGCGGCTGAAGAACACGATCAACACGATGGTCGACCAGCTCTCGTCGTTCGCCTCGGAGGTCACGCGCGTGGCGCGCGAGGTCGGCACCGACGGCAAGCTCGGCGGCCAGGCGCAGGTCAAGGGCGTGTCGGGGACGTGGAAGGACCTGACCGACAACGTGAACACGATGGCGAGCAACCTGACCAGCCAGGTGCGCGGCATCGCGCAGGTCGTGACCGCGGTGGCGAACGGCAACCTGCGCCGCAAATTGGTGCTGGAGGCGCGCGGGGAGATCGCGGCGCTCGCGCAGACCATCAACGAGATGATCGACACGCTCGCGATCTTCGCCGATCAGGTGACGACCGTCGCGCGCGAGGTCGGCACCGAGGGCCGCCTCGGCGGCCAGGCCGAGGTGCCGGGTGCTGCCGGCATCTGGAAGGACCTGACCGAGAACGTCAACCAGCTCGCCGCGAACCTGACCACCCAGGTGCGCGCGATCGGCGAGGTCGCGACCGCGGTCACGAAGGGCGACCTCACGCGCTCGATCACCGTCGAGACGCAGGGCGAGGTGCTCGCGCTCAAGGACAACATCAACGAGATGATCCGCAATCTGCGCGAGACGACGCGCAAGAACGTGGACCAGGACTGGCTGAAGACGAACCTCGCGAAGTTCGCCTCGATGCTGCAGGGGCAGAAGGACCTGAGCACGGTCTGCCAGAAGATCCTGTCCGAGCTCGCGCCCGTCGTCTACGCTCAGTACGGCGTGTTCTACGTCAACGTCGGCGAGACGGGGGGCGAGCCGCGCCTGCGCCTGCTCGCGAGCTACGCGCACAAGGGCCGCTCCGCCGCGCCCGAGGAGTTCGCGGCCGGCGAAGGCCTGATCGGCCAGTGCGCGCTGGAGAAGAAGCGCGTGCTGATGACCGGCGTCTCGCCGGACTACGTGCGCGTCCAGTCCGGCCTCGGCGCCGCGGCCCCGCTCAGCGTCGTGACTTTGCCCGTGCTCTTCGAGGGGCAGGTCAAGGCGGTCGTCGAGCTCGGCTCGTTCAACTCGTTCACCGACGTCCAGCTCGCGTTCCTCGACCAGCTGACCGAGTCGATCGGCGTGGTCCTCAACACGATCGCCGCGACGATGCGCACCGAGTCCCTGCTCGCGCAGTCTCAGTCCCTGACCGAGCAGCTCCAGCGCAAGCAGCAGGAGCTCCAGGAGAAGAACACGGACCTCGAGGAGAAGGCCGTCCTGCTCTCGGCGCAGAAGAAGGAGGTCGAGAGCAAGAACTCCGAGGTCGAGCAGGCGCGCCAGACCCTGCAGGAGCGCGCCGAGCAGCTGACGCTGACCTCGCGCTACAAGTCCCAGTTCCTCGCGAACATGTCCCACGAGCTGCGCACGCCGCTGAATAGCCTCCTGCTGCTGGCGCGCCAGCTCGCCGACAACTTGGAGAACAACCTGTCGACGAAGCAGATCGAGTACGCGCAGACCATCTGCTCGGCCGGCAACGACCTGCTCGCGCTCATCAACGACATCCTCGACCTCTCGAAGATCGAGGCCGGCGCGATGACCATCGAGATCCAGCCGATGACGCTGTCGAGCCTCAAGGACTACCTCGTGCGCAACTTCGACCAGCTCGCCCACTCGAAGCAGCTCCGCTTCGACATCGAGCTGGCCGCGGACGTGCCGCAGAGCGTCCGCACCGACCCGAAGCGCCTCCAGCAGGTGCTGAGGAACCTGCTGTCGAACGCCTTCAAGTTCACCGAGAAAGGCAGCGTCTCCGTGCGCGTCGAGCCCGCGGAGCCGAGCGCCGCTCCGGAGTCGATCCGCGGCGCGGGCCCGCTCGTCGCCTACTCCGTGGTCGACACCGGCATCGGCATCCCCGGCGAGAAGCAGGCGATCATCTTCGAGGCGTTCCAGCAGGTCGACGGGGGCATCGACCGGAAGTACGGCGGGACGGGCCTGGGCCTGACGATCAGCCGCGAGATCGCGCGTCTCCTCGGCGGAGAGATCCGCGTCCACAGCTCCCCGGGAGTCGGGAGCGCCTTCACCCTCTACCTGCCGCTCGCGGGCGCTCCCCCGAAGGCCCCGGCGCGCCGCCGCGCTCCGGACAGCGCCGAGCCCAAGCCGCTCGAGGAGAGCGCGTCTCCTGAAAAGCCCGCGGCCGAGGTCTCGACGCCGGCGCTCGCGGCGGAGATCGTCGACGACAGGAACGCGATCCTGCCGGGCGACATGGTCCTCCTGATCGTGGAGGACGACGCGACGTTCGCCAAGCTCCTGCTCGACATCGCCCGCGAGCAAGGGTTCAAGGGGGTCATCGCCCTGCAGGGAGACGCCGGCCTGGCCACGGCGCGCATGACGAACCCGCAGGCCGCAGTCGTCGACCTGCGCCTGCCGGACATGACCGGCTGGATGGTCCTCGACGGGCTCAAGCACGACCCCGCCCTGCGCCACATTCCCGTGCTGATCATGTCCGGCGCCCCCGACGAGGAGCGCCGCGCGCTGAAGATGGGCGCCATCGGATACTTGGAAAAGCCGGCGACGCGCGAGACGCTGAACGCGAGCCTCGCGAAGCTCGTCGCGTTCATCCGCGCCCCGGCGCGCAAGCTGCTTCTCGTCGAGAACGACGACGAGCGCCGACGCGCGATCCTCAAGCTGATCGGCGGCGACGGGATCAGCGCCGACGCGGTGCGGGACGGCGTCGAGGCCCTGACGCGCCTGAAGTCCGAGAGCTTCCAGTGCGCGATCATCGACGCGGCCGTGCCCGACGTCGCGCGCTTCATGAATCACCTCGCGCGCGAGCCCCAGTTGAGTCATCTGCCCCTGCTGATCTACGCCGAACGGAAGCTCGGGCGCAACGAGGAGCTGCGCTTGAGGCGCGCGGCGCGGCAGTCGGTCGCCAAGCTGGTCCAGTCGCCCGAGCATCTGCGCGACGAGGCCGGCCTCTTCCTGCACCGGAGCGCGCCCGCGCTCCCGACGGAGTCCGGGGTGAAGCCGACCGACTCGGTCCTCGCGGGCAGGCGGATTCTCGTCGTCGACGACGACATCCGCAACCTGTTCTCGATCACGAGCGTCCTCGAGCGCTATCAGATGCGCGTCCTGAGCGCGGACAACGGACGCAAGGGGATCGAGTCTCTGGAGAGGTCGCCCGACATCGACATCGTGCTCATGGACGTCATGATGCCCGAGATGAACGGCTACGAGGCGATGCAGGAGATCCGCAAGAACGAGAGGTTCCGCAGCCTGCCCATCGTCGCGGTGACCGCGAAGGCGATGAAGGGAGACCGCGAGAAGTGCATCCAGGCGGGCGCCTCCGACTACATCCCGAAGCCGGTGGACGTCGAGCAGCTCCTCGCGGTCCTGCGCGTCTGGCTCTCGTGAGGAATGAGGTTCGACGATGAGCGACGACGACGAGACCTCCTCTTCTCCTCCGGCGATCCTGATCGTGGACGACGATCCCGACGACCTCTTCGCCATCCGGGTGACGCTGGAGCCTTTGGGCCTCGAGATCGTGGAGGCCGACGGCGGCGAGGAGGCGCTGCGGCGCCTGCTCGAGCGCGACTTCGCCGTCGTCGTCATGGACCTGCTGATGCCGCGCCTCAACGGCTTCGAGACGGCCGCGCTGATCCGTCAGCGCGATCGATCACGCGGCCTCCCGATCCTTCTCCTCAGCGGCTTCGATCCCGACGGGATGAGCGCGCTGCCCGGCTACGCCGCCGGGGCGTTCGAGTGCCTGAGCAAGCCCGTCGCGCCCGAGGTCCTGCGCGCGAAGGTCGTCGAGCGCGTCGCGCGCGCGGCCGGCGCCCCGCCGCGCTGATCCCGGTCCGATCTCTGGAAACCTCGACAGAAAAGTCGGCAAAAAGATAGAATCCCCGAATCGACGGGGCCTTCGACCGGCCTTGATTCTCTCGTGAGAATAAATCGATACGCGGGCGTAGTTCAATGGTAGAACGAGAGCTTCCCAAGCTTTAGACGTGGGTTCGATTCCCATCACCCGCTCGCTCTTTCTCCTGAGAGAATAAGCGTTTTTCGCTAAAGCGGTTCTTGTCGCTACTTGTCGATTTTTGCTGGTTTTTGGCAAAAACTCGACACAAATCTCGACACCGGGCTCCTTGAGGTCCTAGGTGATTTCGTAGGGGACCGGTCGCAGATCTCCAGTAAGATAAAGCGGATGTTTTGGTGTGACTCCATCCTTCGAAATCCTGAGAGCGCACAATTTCGCGCCGGCCGCACGCAGATTGGTGACTACCTCAACACCGCGTCCGCGAAGCCGTTTCGCAGGCGGCTTGCCGTACGCGAGCACGATGATCTCGGCCCGAGACGCCATGGAAGCGAGGGCTCGGTCATTCTCTGGCCCGACCGGGTCTTCAGCGCTTAAGAGCTTCTTCGGATTCGTCGCGCGGTAGGCGTGGACGTTGCCTACGAGCTGGCCGCCGTAGCCCCACTGACGAGCAAAATTTCCCGTACGGCGGAGAGTCGGG
>JGI12269J14319_10004853_pt1 | contig 12136 bp, 9 predicted proteins | sample PeaSoiSIISIP2007_FD_14319 | JGI IMG/M metagenome (IMG submission 14319) | reverse complement strand
CCGCCGAGCTCGACCGCCTCGAAGCCGCGGGCGTGATCGGCGAGGCGCCGATCTCCGCTACCCAGCGCAAGCCGCGCAGCTCGGCCCTGCTGCACGAGGCGGCGGCGAAGGCGAGAACGGGGTCCTGACAATCGGCGCCGAAAATCGGTCAAGGCGGTAGAGCGTCCGGCGCCGATAACGTAGAGCCGAAGCGCCGTCTCAGCGCCTCCGGGGAGGACCCAGCCTTGACCATCCGCGCCGTCAGTCACCACGACATCTTTCGCCACGGCGAGCACTGCATCAACCAGATCGCCACGCGGGTGCTGCGCGACGGCACGCTGGTGGCGGTGTTCAACGAGGAGCGCTTCCCGATCCACCACGACAGCGGCCAGACCCTGATCGCCCAGTCCAGCGACGGCGGCGTCACTTGGTCCGAGCCTACCGTGGTGCTGCCCTGGACCGACACAACCGGCAACTGGGACTGCGGCATCTGCGAGCTCGCCGACGGGACCTGGCTGGTCAACATGACCATCACCGGCTTCTTCAAGCGCGGCGTAAAGCCGGAGGGCGTGTCGTGGAGCACCGGCCCGGTCACCGACGAGTGGGGCGACTGGAGCTGGACCTTCAAGACCAAGGCCTGGCTGGGCACCTTCGTGGTCAAGTCCAAGGATCGTGGCAAGACCTGGAGCGATCCGATCCCGGTCAATGTGCGCCCGCTGAAGCACGGCGGCTGCCGGCTCGGCTGCTGGCAGCTGCCGTCCGGCTCGATCCTGATGGGCCTCTATGGCCGCATCCGCGGCTACGAGGAGGAAGGCGAGGGCGAGACCACCCGCTCGGCGCTGATGCGTTCCGACGACGGCGGCGACAACTGGGAATACTACTCGACGCTGGCTTACGACCCGGCCTCGATCATCGACTACGAGGAGCCGTCGATGCTGCGGCTGAAGGACGGGCGACTGGTCTCGTTCATGCGCACCCACGTCAATCCGTCGGGCGATTCCAAGAACATGGTGTTCGTGGTCTCCGACGACGACGGCTTCTCCTGGACGCCGCCGAAGTGGACCAACATCTGGGGCTTCCCGGCCGAGACCATCGCGCTGCAGGACGGCCGCTACCTGATGATCTACGGCTATCGCCGCCCGCCTTACGGCGTGCGCGGGGTCATCTCGGAAGACGGCGTCACCTGGGACGTGAAGAACGAGTTCGTCATCCGCGAGGGCGGCGTGCCCGGCAATCCGGACGCCGAGGGGCCGGATGCCAGCGGGCGGCGCCGCCGCATCAACTGGCGCCATCCCGGTCCCTACCAGCACATCGGCTACCCCAGCGTGGCGCAGCTGCCCGACGGAACCGTCGTCGCCTCCTACCACGAGTGGGACGAGGCCGACCGCCCGCTGCAGTTCGTGCTCTGCACGCGGTTCCGGGTGGATTGATTTGACCTACGTCAAAATACGTAGGTGTCGGCGAACATAGCGGGAACGCCCGGCCGATCCCCTGGGGACCCTGCCGCTATCACAGGTTCGCTCCCGGGTTTGATAAAGATCATCCCGGCGGACGCTCATCCAGGTTACTAATCGGTCCGTCTGACAGGAGGACTCGATGAGTAGCGCGGACAGGTCGCCCGAGGACGCGGCGCTCTATCGACAGGCTGCGCGGCGCTATGCGATCAAGCGGGGTCTTTTCATACACGCGTTGGTGTTCGTCCTGGTCAATGCGGGGCTGATCGCCCTCAATCTGCTGACGACGCCGCAACGGTTGTGGTTCGTCTTTGTCTTGTTCGGCTGGGGCATCGGGCTTTTCGCCCACGCCCTCTCGGCTTGGCACATCCTTGCCGGGGGGCGCGAGCGAGGGATTGAAGCGGAAGTCCGCAGGCTGAAGGCGCTCAGGGGCGGCGTCTGAGAGCGCCGCGGCATGCTGGCCACACCTTCAGGCAAGCCCCGCGCCCGCGCCATCGGTATCCCGTTCGACGGCGAGCCCGGCGCGTTCAACGCGATCACCGACATCGCCGGCGTTGAGGTCGGTTACCAGACCCTGATCCGCGGATCGGGGCCGCGCGTGCGCGGCCAGGGGCCGGTGCGCACCGGCGTGACNGCGATCCTGCCGCGGGGCCGCAGCAACGCCGACAGCGGGGTGTTCGCCGGCATGTTCAGCCTCAACGGCAACGGCGAGCTCACCGGCTCGCACTGGGTGGCGGAAGTCGGGCGCTGCGAGGGGCCGATCACCATCACCAACACCCACTCGGTCGGCGTCGCGCACGACGCCACGATCAAGTGGCTGGTGGCGCGCTCCGGTCGCGAGCGCCAATGGAGCCTGCCGGTCGCCGGCGAGACCTACGACGGCTGGCTGAATGACATCGACGGCTTCCACGTCACCGAGGCCGACGTCTTCGCCGCGCTGGACGGCGCTCACGATGGTCCGATCGAGGAAGGCAGCGTCGGCGGCGGCACGGGCATGATCGCCTATGGCTTCAAGGGCGGATCGGGCACCGCCTCGCGCCGGGTGTCGTTCGCCGGCGGGCGCCATGTGGTCGGCGCCTTCGTCCAGGCCAACTTCGGCGCACGCGAGCAGCTGACGATCGCCGGCGTCCCGGTCGGCCGGGCGCTGAAGGACTGGAGTCCCGACCGGCGCGGCGGCGGCGAGTCGGGCTCGGTCATCGCCATCGTCGCCACCGACGCGCCGCTGTTGCCGCACCAGCTCACCCGGCTGGCGCGGCGCACCGCGCTGGGTGTCGGCCGCAGCGGCGCGATCAGCGGACACGGCTCCGGCGACATCTTTCTGGCCTTCTCGACCGCGAACGCCGCGGCCCTGGCAGAGGGCGAGGCCCTGCACCAGGCCGCCTTCATCCCCGACGCGTCACTCAATCCGTTCTTCGCCGCAACCATTCAGAGCGTCGACGAGGCGGTGCTGAACGCTCTGGTCGCCAACGAGACCATGACCGGCGCCGACGACCACGTGGTCCACGCCCTGCCCCACGACGAGGTGCGGGCGCTGCTGGCCAGGCATGGCGCGCTGGCGGGCCCCGGCTAATCTGGTGGGAGCCAACCGCGCTCTTCCAGCCAGTCGTCGCGGATGTTCTCGAACCGGTTCAGCCGCAGCTTGCCGAGATCCGCGAACGAGCAGCGGCCGTCCATCACCAGGTCGCGCACCGCGTGGCCGCTGGCCGGGGAGAGGCCGAAGCCGACGCTGGACATGGTGGCGACGACCAGGTTCGCCGGGTTGTCGAGGCGATCGAGCACCGGGCGGCCATCGGGGGTGTTCTCGATCACCCCGGCCCAGCTGCGGATCAGCCGCAGGTGCGCGGCGCCCGGCATCAGCTCGGCCACGCGCCGGGCGAGGTTGCGGGTGAGTGGACTGGAGGGCCGCGCCGTCGGCCCGTCGAACGCCAGCTCGATCCACTCGTGCGGGCCGCCGCCGAACGCGAAGTTGCCGCGCAGGGTCTGGCGTCCGTAGAGCCCATTGCCGTCGACGCCGCCGATCTTCATCAGCGGCGCGGGCTCGGTGACGATCATCTCGGCGCGGCCGAAGCCCAGCGGCAGGCGAAGGCCCACCTTCGCCAGCAGCATGCCGGTCTGCGGCCCGGCCGCGATCACCAGCGCATCGCAGCCGATCCGCCCGGAGTGCGTCTCCACCGCGACCACGCGCCCGCCTTCCTCGACGATGTCGCTGACCGGTGTGTGCTGGGCGATCCGCCCGCCCAGGTCCTGCAGCGCCCAGGCATAGGCCTGCACNGTGCGNTGCGGNTTGGCGTGGCCGCCNTAGTGCAGGTGCACGCCGCCGAGNTTGGCCTCGCTCGCCATCGGGACCAGCTCGCGCACCTGTCTGGGGTCGATGTCGCTCACCGAGTAGCCGAGCTTGCGGCCCTCGGCGGCCATGCCCTGGTAGGCGGCCAGGTCGCTCTCGGTGAGGGCGAAGATCACCCGCTCGCGCTGGTATTCGGTGGGATAGCCGAGCAGCGCGTCCATCTGCGGCCAAAGCCGCTGCTCCTCGTGAAACAGCGGGCTGTGGTAGTGCGAGGCGCCGCCGCCGTTGCGACCCGACGCCTCCCAGCCGACCACGCCCTTGTCGAGCACCAGCACGTCGACGCCGGACCCGGCCAGCCACCAGGCCGCGCTGAGGCCGGTGACCCCGCCGCCGATGACGATGACCGATGCCCCATTAGCCGCGCCGTTCGCCGCCACGCTCAGCCCTCGCCGCCGAACGGGGTGACGAACTCGCGCTCGGTGCCGATGTCGTCATAGACCGCCCACTGGCCGGGGATGGCGAACCAGATCTCCCAGCCGTCGGTCATGGCCTGCGTCTCCTGCCAGTCGGCCATCACCTTCAGCGGCAGCGGCCGCACCGGCGCTCGGTGGAGGGCGAGCGGCACGTCGGCCGGTGAAATGCCTGCGGCCTGCGCCAGCGTCAGCGCCACCTGTTCGCGGCAGCGGCGGCCCTGGCAGGGACCCATGCCGGCGCGGGTAAGGCGTTTGACCTGGTCCTGGTTCGGCGGCCCGTCGGCGATCAGCGACCCCAGATCGCGCGTCTTCGCCGCCACGGTCGGCTCGCCGAGGTAGCGCGGGGCGCGGACCTCCAGCAGGTCGCCGCGCGTGACCGCCTCGCACTGGCAGACGATCAGCGAGGCATCGACATCGCGGGTGAGCGCGGCGTGCCAGGCCTGCTGATAGGCCCAGGCGTCAGGCCCGCGTCGAGGCCCACCCTCGATCGCGCCTCCCAGCGCCTGCCGCGCTGCCTGGCGACCCTGCTCGGCCGCCTCCGCCTCGCTGGCGGCCAGACCGGCGCAGTCGCCGGCCGCGAACACGCCGGACAGCGAGGTGGCCCAGCCGTCCAGCGCCGGTGCGTGCCCGCCGCGCCCGCCGTCAGGGACGATCCGGCCGCCGGCCGCGTTCAACAGCTCGATCGCCGGCGCGAGGCCGACGGCCAGGCACACCGTGTCGCACTCGATCGCGACCTCGCCGCCCTGATCGTTCGTCAGCCGCAGGCGCTCGACGCCGTCGCGCCCGGTCTCGGCGAGCCTGGGCGTATGGCCGGTGAGCAGCGCAATCCCCGCCGCCGAGAGCGCCGCCAGCCGCTCCGGCGCCGCCGGCGAGCGATCCAGCGCCTCGACCACCGCCGCCACCTCGAGGCCGCGCGTCTGCGCCGTCAAGGCGGTCTGGACGCCCAGGTCGCCCGAGCCCATCACCACGATCCGCCGGCCGGTGAAGGCGTCGTAGCGCTGCAGCAGGGCGTGCAAGCCGCCCGCGCCCACCACGCCCGGCTGGTCCCAGCCCGGAAACGCCAGCGCCACATCCCGCGCGCCGGTCGCCAGGATCAGCCGGTCGAAGCCGCACATCCACGAGCGGTCATCGTCGGCGAGGCCAACCATTGGCGCCGGGAGGGCGCGCAGGGCCGGGCCGCCGACGTAGAGCCCCCAGGCGGTGAGACCCATGCGCACATCGACGCCGAGTTCCGCCGCCTGCTCCAGCGTCGGATTGGCGGCCACCAGGCTCTCGATAAGCCGCCCGCGCCTTTGCACCGCGCCGCTCATCCGCCCACCGAACAACAATGGCGTGTCGAGGCCCATCAGCTGCGGATCGACCGGGTTCTCGTCGATCAGCACGACGCTGGCGCCAAGCTTCGCCGCCTCGATGGCGGCCGCCGTGCCGGCCGGGCCGGCGCCGATCACCAGCACCTCGGCATGTTCCTCCGGCGCGGCGAACTTGCCATCGATGGCGCTGTGATCGGTCAGGCGCGGCATCAAACCCGGTCCAGCGCTTGCGAAAGGTCGGCGATCAGGTCGTCCGGGTGCTCGAGGCCCACTGACAGCCGCAAGGTGGATTCGGTGACGCCGGCCTCCGCCAGCCGGTCCCGCGCGATCGGATAGTGGGTGGTGCTGGCCGGGTGGCAGATCAGCGTCTCCGATCCGCCGAGGCTGACGGCCAGCCGCAGCAGCGTCAGCGCGTCGAGCAGCCGGAACGCCGCCGCCTCGCCGCCCTTGATCCGGAACGAGAAGGTCGAGCCGCAGCCACGCGCCTGGCGCTGCATCAGCGCATGCTCTCGCGACCCGGGCTCGGCGAGCCCGATGAAGGTGACGCCGGCGACCTTCGGGTGTCCCGCCAGGAAACGCGCGACAGCCAGGGCGTTGTCGCAAGCCCGGGCGGTGCGCAGATGCAACGTCTCGAACGAGCGCAGCAGCAGCCAGGCGGTGTGGGCGTCCATCGGATTGCCGAGCCAGGTGCGAAGCGTGCGCAAGGGCCCGATCAGCTCGGCGCGCCCGCTGACGCCGCCTGCCAAGAGGTCGCTGTGGCCGCCGCAGTACTTGGTCAGCGAGGTCATGCAGAGGTCGGCGCCCAGCGCGAGCGGGTTCTGCAGAAACGGGCCGAGGAAGGTGTTGTCGACGACGACCAGGGGCCGCACGCCTTGCCGCGCGGCCAGTTCGCCGGCGATCTCGACCGCGGCGCCGATTTCGACCACCGCCCCGGTGGGATTGGCCGGCGTCTCCAGCCAGATCACCCGCACCGGCCCCGCCGCCGCGGCCTGCTCCGCCGCCCGGCGCATCGCCTCGGCGTCGAGACCGTCGGCGAAGTGGAACGACTTCACGCCGAACTCGCTCAGCACCAGGCTGATCAGCGAGTCCACGCCCCCGTAGATCGGCAGGCTCTGCAGCACCACGTCGCCGGGCCGCAGATGCGCCAGCAGGACGGTCGAGATCGCCGCCATGCCGCTGCAGAAGCCGGCCGCCGCCTCCGCCTGGTCCAGCGCCGCCAGCCGCCGCTCGACCATGTCGAGATTGGGATGGCCGAGCCGGGCGTAGATGTGGGCGCCGGCGGCGTCGTCTCCCTGGCCCGGACCTTCGAAGAAGATGCGGTGCGCGTCCTTGGCGTGCTGAGCCGAGCGGTAGACGAAGGTGGAGGTCAGATAGAGCGGCGGCTTGGCCGCGCCGCCGCCGCTGGCCGGATCGTAGCCGTGACCTACGGCGAGCGTCTCGGGGTGCAGCCTGCGCGCCTCTTGATCAGCCATCGCGGCGCTCCAGAAAGTCCCGCGCCTTGGCGCAGTACCAATCGGTGAAGCGCACGGTCAGCGCCTCGGCGTCAGCGCAATAGGGGCCTGGCCGATAGCCAGGCGACTCGACGCCCTGCTGGTTGTTTTCCACCAGCGCCAGGTCCTGCTGGTTGGTGCGGTTCCACAGCTCGGTCAGGTGCGCCAGGTCGTAGTCGACGCCCTCCTGCGCATCCTTGTGCACCAGCCACTTGCTGACGATCAGCGTCTCCTTCGGCGACAAGGGCAGGGCGCTGAACATGAACAGGAAGTCGGCGGTGGCGTGGACGAAGCTGTGCGGCTCGATCGACCAGCGCAGCGAGCCGATGTCGCCGTCGCCGGCCTCGACCATCAGCTTGCGCACGGCGGTCTGGCCATCGATGGTCATCGAGCGGCAGCCTTCGTTGAGCGGAAACCGGATCGCCTGCCACCACTCGCCCTCGCGCGGCCCGACCTCGAGCCCGACGGCGGCCATGCGCTCGTTGTAAGCCGCGTGTCGCCGCGCCTCCGCGCCGTAGTCGAAGTTGCCTGAGACGCCGGTCGGGAAGGTGAGGGCGAGCTCGGGGTGGCCGGTGGCGCAGTGGTAGCACTCGCGCGCGTTCTCCATCGCCAGCTTCCAGTTGCCGCGCTCGACCAGGGTGGTCTCATGGGCGAGCTTGGCCTCGGCGAGACGGTGCGGCGCCAGAAGCGGCGTTAGCGCCGTGCGAAACGGCTCGAACGCCGGCGCGTCCTCGGCCAGGCAGACGTAGACCGCGCCGCCGCAGGTCTCGACCTGGATCGGCCCCAGGCCGTGCTCGCACGCCGCGAAATCGTCGCCCATGCGGGCCGCGTGCGCCAGGGCGCCGGTCAGATCGTAGGCCCAGCGGTGGTAGGGACAGACCAGCCGCGCCGACTGGCCCTTGCCATCCGGCAGAATGCGCGAGCCACGGTGGCGGCAGGTGTTGTGGAAGCCGCGCAATGCGCCGTCGTGGCCGCGCACGACGAAGATCGGCGCCCCGGCGATGGTCAGCGCCATGTGGCTGCCGGCGCGGGGAAACTCGATCTCGAAGCCGATCAGGATCCACGAACGCCGATGGATCGCCAGCTGGTCGAACGCGAACGCCTCGGGATCGACATACAGCCCCTGCGGCAGCGCATGGCCCGGCCGCCGTGCGTCGAGCAGCGCCGCGATTCTGGCGAAATCGACCATCGATCCTCCCGCGCCCATCATGTCACGGCCGGCGTGGAGCGGCGCTGCAATCTCCTTAAGCGAAGTTTCGCACAAGGCTAGGTTGGCGGCGCAACGTTGCTCCCATGATCGGTCATCTCCCGACGCGGTCATCACCGGGCGAAAGTCCCGGTGATCCAAGAACGCGGACCTGCGGATGGCCGCGCTCGGCGCGGCCAAAGCTGGGTCGGTGTTCCTGGATAGCCGGGACTTCCGCCCGGCTATGACCGCGGGTGGGAACCGATCCCGGACTTGCCAGACCTTGCGGCAGGGTGGCTTGTCTTCAGGTCGTCCGTTCGCCGCAAGGTTTTCCCGTGCCGCTTGACCTCGCCGCCGCCCGAGACGCCTATGCCCGAGAAGGCGTCGTGTGCCTGCCAGGCGTTCTCGACCCGAAGGCCTTGGCCGAAGCCCTTGCCGCCTACGAGTGGAGCCTGGCCAATCCCGGCCCGGGCGCCACCCGCTTCGCCCAGGCGACCGACTCGACCTTCCTCAACGACCTCTACAATCCGCGCTGCCTCGAAGGCTACCGAGTGATGCTCGAGGCCTCGCCGATCCCGGCGGTCGTGGCAGCGCTCTGGGACGCCCCGGATGTCTGGTTCATGTACGAACAGGTGTTCCTGAAGGAGGGCGGCGAGACGCGGCGCACGCCCTGGCACCAAGACAGTTCCTACCTGACCATCGCCGGCCAGCACCTGGCGGTCGCCTGGATCTGCTTCGACGCCCAGGACGCCGCTGGCTCGCTCGAGTTCGTGCGCGGCTCCCACAAGGGCGTGCTCTACAACGGCTCGCGCTTCGAGCTCGGCGACGACACCGCCCCGATCAATCCCGGCTCGCCGTTGCCGCGCCTGCCGGACATCGAGGCCCACCGCGCCGACTGGGACATCGTCGCCTGGCCGGTCGAGCCGGGGGACCTGATCGTATTCCNCCCCGCCACCCTGCATGGCGGCGCGCCGACCCACCCGGGCGGGCGGCGCCGCACGCTCACCCTGCGCTTCTTCGGCGCCGACGCGATCTACGACGAACGCCCCGGCCGCGCCGGTCCGGTGGTCAGCGGCTTTCACCAGCGCCTTAGCCAGGGCGACTCCTTCCGCGACCCGTCGTTCCTGCGGCTGCTGCCGTGAGCGAGCGCCCGTTCGACATCATCGAGCAGCGCGACCTGATGATNGAGGCGCGTGATCGCGTGCGGTTGGCGACCAACTTGTTCCTGCCCGCGCTCGACGGCGGCGTCGCGCCCGGCCGGTTCCCGACGGTCGTGTCCAGGACGCCTTACGGCAAGGACTTCGGAACAGGCGCGGCGCTGCCCACCCACTTCGTCCCCTACGGCTATGCGGTGGTGGTCCAGGACGTGCGTGGCCGCTACCAGTCCGAGGGCCGCTGGCGACCGCTCAGCGACGACGGGCCCGACGGGGCCGACCTGCTCGCTTGGATCGCCAGCCAGCCCTGGTCGGACGGCAAGGCCGGGATGGTCGGCACGTCCTACGTCGGCGGCACGCAGCACGCGCTGGCCATCGAGGGCTCGCCTCATCTGGCGGCGCTGGTCCCGGTCGACGCCATGAGCAACCCCGGGCGGTTCGGCATCCGCCACGCCGGCGCTTTCGAGATGCGCTGGCTCAACTGGGTGCTGACGCTCGGCAATCCGGGAATCCACGCGCTGACGCCAGCCGGCGTCCGCACCGACGCGATTCTCTCGGAGTCGGGCGAGCCAACCGGCGCGTGGCTGCTCCCGACCGGCGGCGTCGGAACGGCGGCCGACAACGCCGAGCTGCGCGACCGGCTGGCGGCGCGCACGGCGGCGGTGGCCCGCGTCGGCGGCGACGCCGCGGCGCGCGCCACACTCACTCAGATGGGCGACCAATCCCGTGAGCACGCCCGCGCCCTGCCGCTCGCGGCCGGATCGACCCCGCTGAAGTTAGCGCCCGACTACGAAGCCTGGCTGCTTGCGGCCATGGCGCACGGCGACGACGACGAGCACTGGGCGGCGATGGGCGTCGGCGTCGTCGACCAGCAGGCCCGCTACCAGGACCTGCCGGTGCTGCACGTCACCGGCGCCTACGATTCCTGGGGCGGGCCGGTGGCGAACCTCAACTACGTCGCTCTCACCGCCGCCAAGCGCAGCCCGCAGCGGTTGCTGTTCGGCCCCTGGACCCACGGCCAGCAGGCCCAGAGCTTCGCCGGCATGGCCGAGTTCGGGCCGGCCGCGGCGATCGACATGCGCCAGGAAGAGCGTCGTTGGTTCGACCGTTGGCTGAAGGGCGAGGCCAACGGCGCCGAGGGCGATCCGCCGGTGCGCGTCTTCGTCATGGGCGGCGGCGATGCGCACAGGACGCCGGAGGGCCGGGTGTTCGTCGGCGGCCGCTGGCGGGACGAGCGTGCGTGGCCGCTGGCCCGGGCCACGCCCACCGCGCTCCACCTGCACGCGGGCGGCGCGCTCTCCGCGGCGCCGCCGAGCGACGCTCCGCCGACGTCATATCGCTTCGATCCGCGCGATCCGGTTCCGTCGATCGGCGGACCGGTTTCGTCGCAGGGCGACCTGATGCAGGCGGGCGCGCAGGACCAGCGCTGTCGGCCGGACCTATGGCCGTGCGCGGGCGATCGGCCGCTGGCGGAGCGGCCGGACGTGCTGGTGTTCCAGACCGATCCGCTCACGGCGCCGATCGAGGTGAGCGGTCCGCTGGTCGTCACGCTGTGGGCGAGCACGGATGGACCGGATACGGACTTCACCGCCAAGCTGGTCGACGTCTATCCGCCGAATAAGGACTTTCCAGACGGGCTAGCGCTGAACATCGCGGACGGCATCGTCCGCGCCCGCTATCGCCAGTCCCGCGCCAAGGCGGTGAGGCTCGAGCCCGGCCGGCCCTACGAGTTCACCATCGAGCTCTATCCGACGTCGCTCGTCTTCATGCCAGGCCATCGCATCCGCCTCGATATCTCGAGCAGCAGCTTCCCGCGCTTCGACGTCAATCCGAACACCGGCGAGCCGCTGAACGCCAACACCGGCTGGCGCATGGCCGCCAACACCATCTTCCACGATCCCGACCACCCGTCCCGGATCGTCCTGCCCGTCGTCCCGGCCTAGCCCTGGCGGTGACCCTTGGCTGTCTGGGCCCACTGCCTGTGACATATTGGATCGAGGCGCTGTTCGGGCGTGCGCTAAACTGCCCACACACCGATTCTCGGTGCGAAAGTGGAGGCTCAGGGTTGGCCAGACCTGACTACGCGGCACGCGATCTCGCGCACTGGCAGCGCTTACATTCTATTTTCGAGCGCAGCGGTTTCGGCGATCCCGATGTGCTGGGCAACTTCGCAGCTTACGTGCGACGGCGCGACATGGTGCGTTTCCTCGCGCACTATGAATTGTTCAAACTCATCGTCGACTTGCCCGGATGCGTCGTGGAGGCGGGCGTGTTCAGAGGCGCGAGCTTCTTTACATGGGCCAAGCTCATGGAGACCTTCTGTCCTGGCGACCGCAGCCGGAAAATCTACGGGTTTGATCACTTCCAGGGTCTGCAAGATTTCACTGAAGAGGACGGGCGCTTCGACGCGACGACGAGCAAGACGCCTGGCGGTTACGCCTCCTCGCTCAAGAATATCGAAGAGTTGGTGGAGTTGCACAACGATGACGGCCTGCTCCCCGGTGTTGAACGTTGCCGCGTCATTGACGGCGACGTCAAAATCTCGATCCCAAGGTTCCTGGATGACAATCCCGGACTGAAGATATCGTTGCTCCATTTGGACATGGATATTTATGAGCCAACAAAAGTGGCGCTGGAGTTGCTCTATGACCGGGTGGTGTTTGGTGGGGTAGTAGTCCTGGACGAGTATGGTCTGGTGCCATGGGAAGGCGAGACGCGGGCCGTGGATAGCTTCCTGGCGAGCCGCGACTTAAGACCGGTCATCCGAAAGTTTCCGTTCACCGCGACGCCCCCCGGTTACTTCATC
>JGI12269J14319_10004851_pt1 | contig 12138 bp, 10 predicted proteins | sample PeaSoiSIISIP2007_FD_14319 | JGI IMG/M metagenome (IMG submission 14319) | reverse complement strand
CACCTTCATCCGCGAGCCCTTCGCCGTGGCCACCCGCCACTGGATCGGCGTCGACAACCTCATGTGGTCCACCGACTACCCCCACCACCGCCACGACTGGCCCTACTCCCGGCGCATCATCGAGGAGTCCATGGGCGGTGTCCCCGACAACGAGCGCCAGCGCATGTGCTGCGACAACGCCCGCGAGTTCTACCGCCTGGGCTAGAGCCACCACCGCCCGTCGTGGCGGCGCCGACCAGGGTCCACCGGTACCGCCTCCGGCGGGTCGGGGCCATGCGCGTCCCCTCGCACCGCCGGCTGACGGCGGTCTCGGACGGACGACGGCGGACGAACGACGCTAAATCGACTGACGAACAAAGCGACTGGCGAACACAAGCGACTGGCGAACACAAGCGACTGGCGAACACAAGCGACTGGCGAACAAGGAGAACGGAAAGAGACGATGGGTATTCTCGAGGGCAAGGTGGCGATCGTCACGGGAGCCGGCCACGGCATCGGCCGGGGCGAGGCGCTCGAGCTGGCCAGTCAGGGGGCGACGGTCGTCGTCAACGACGTCGGCGGCTCGGTCCATGGCGGCGGCGAGGACAAGACGCCGGCCGAAGAGGTGGCCGAGATCATCCGCAAGAACGGGGGGAAGGCCTCGGCCAACTACTCCGACGTGGCCGACTGGGAGGGGGCGAAAGCTCTCGTCCAGCAGGCGGTCGACGACTTCGGCCGCCTCGACGTCCTCGTCAACAACGCCGGCATCGTCCGTGACGCCATGCTCTTCTCCATGACCGAGGACGACTTCGACTCCGTCGTCCGCGTCCACCTGAAGGGGACCTTCACCACCACCCACCACGCCTCGGTCTACTGGCGCGAGGCCTCGAAGGCGGGCAACCAGCCCCGGGCGGCCATCGTCAACACCGTCTCCTCGGCCGGGCTCCAGGGCAACGTGGGCCAGGCCAACTACGGCGCCGCCAAGGCGGGGATCGCCGCCCTGACGGTGATCTCGTCGCTCGAGCTGGCCCGCTACGGCGTCCGGGCCAACGCCGTGGCTCCGGGCGGGATGACCCGGATCACCGGCACCCTGATGAAGAACGCCGAGATCATCGAGCCCGGCGCCGAGGACGAGGGCGAGTACAACGCCATGAACCCCCGCAACTCGGCCCCCATGGTGGCCTGGCTGGCCTCGGACGAAGCCCTCCACGTCACCGGTCAGGTCTTTCGCGCCGTGGGCCACCGCATCACCCACTACGAGCCCTGGTCCCTCGGCCCCACCATCGAGCCCAAGAAGAGCCCGGCCCGCTGGGACCCGGCCGACATCGGCTCCGCCGTCAACGCCCACATCTTCCGGTCCCGGGCTCCGGGACTCCAGATGGGCGGGTCGTAGGCGCTCGCCCACGCGGCACCGGCGCCCTGGCGCCCGGCGGCGTCGGTGACCCTAGGGTGGCGTGACCAACACCAAAGGGGCGGCCGGCCGGTCGGCGGGTCCGCCCCGATGGGCGACGACGATCCGGTCCCGTCCGGCCGCTTTGGCCCGGAGGAGGGCCTCGTCGGCCAGGGCCACCGTCCCCTCGAGGTCGACGGCCTGCTCCGACGAGGCCACACCGAAGCTGACGGTGAAGTGGGGAAGTTGGCCGGAGTCGAGACGCAGCGCCAGCCGCTCCCGGACCCGCTCGAGGACCGAAACGGCCTCGTCCGTCCCGCACGCCGGCAGGACGATGACGAACTCCTCGCCTCCGTAGCGGCACGCTATGTCCGATGGCCGCAGCGCGTCGCGCAGGACCTGCGAGAACGTCCGGAGGGCCCGGTCGCCGGCATCGTGGCTGAACACGTCGTTGAGCTCTTTGAAATGGTCCAGGTCGGCGTAGGCCACGGCGAAGGAGAGACCGCTCTCGCGCAGGTCGCGGGTCCGGTTCTGCAGGCTCCGTCGGGTCAGGAGGCCGGTGAGCGAGTCGCTGTTGGCCTCGGTCTCGGACACCTGGAAGGCGCGGAGCATGGCCAGGCGTTCCGACGCCCGTCGGACCACCACCTCGACATCGCTCCTGATCTCATCGGAAGGAGGAGACCCGTCGACGGTAGTGACGTGGACGACGCCGACCGAGTTCCCGCCGATGCTGACCGGAACACACAGCGCCGAGCAGGACCGTCCCCGGAGGTAGGGGCAGGCGTCGATGGCCGTGTTCTCGGGAAAGACCATCGACTGCCCGCGACTGGCGGCCGGGCAGTCGTCGGGTGAGACGACCCCGCATCCGGACTCCCCGGACGTGGGGGGCGACACGAGCACCTGTCGGAAGTGGGCCTTGCTCGAGTCGGCGAGGAGCAGCTCGGCCCGCATGTCCGGGGCGGCGTCACCCAGGGCCCGGGTCACCAGGGCGAAGACCGGCTCTTCGGTCCTGGCCATCTCCAACGCCCGCTGCAGCTGGCCTTCGAATTCGTTGCGCCGGGTCGTCCGGTCCTGGACGGCGTCGCGGCCGGCCTGGTCGCGCTCCAGCCGCACGGCCTTCCGGGCCAGGAGGGCGGTGGCCGAGATCCCGAAGGCGCCGCCGAGTCCGAGACACGCCACCAAGCCGTTCCGGGCATCGCTGGCGTCGGCCTGGACCTGACGGGCGGTCCGGACCAGGAGGCTGGTGATGGTGGCCTGGAGCGCGGCCAAGCCATCGTCCAGGTTCTTGTCGGCGGCCTCCTCGGCCGCCGCCACTTGCGCGCTCTGCGCCGATCGTGTCCCCGTGGCCAGGATCGCGGCCAGCCCCGTCCGGGAATCGACGTACGCGGCCTCCAGCCGGTCCAGGCCGGGAGCGAGGCCGGCGTTCACGGGCAGGGAGAGCAGGCGGTGGAGGGCGAGGTAGCTCTGATCGACGGCGGCGGAGTCCACCACCGCTGCATTCAACAGAGCCGTGCTCACGGAGCCGGCGAAGGCCTGCGCCGCCAAGAGCTGGAAGTTCGCCACGGCGGCCCGGGCCGCCCTCACGGGGGGCTGGAGCACGAGGTAGCGGTTGGTCAACAGCGCCGCCGCCCGCTCCGCCCGGGCGTCCTCGACCACTCCGAGGGCCCCGGCGGCAACCGCCACCGTGGTCAACATGGTGCCGAGGGCGATGAGGGACCGATGGGGCGAGTACGCCCGGGCCCGGCGCGAGGGCGCGCCGGAGCGGGGTGAAAGGTGGCGCATACCCGTGGTATCGGTCCCTCCGGGTCAAGCCTGAAGGTGCAGGTGCCGCCGGATCGACGTCGAGGGCCGTGACGCCGTGGCCGGAGCGCTCACCGGGCGCCTCGGTGGGGCGCCCCGCCTTCTCGTTGCCTGCCCTTCCTGACGTACACTGCTGCCCATGCTGACGCTCGTGTCATGTTTTCCCGACCCCCCGGCCGGCGGTCGGGCGGCTGACGCACCACACTGATTGGCCGTCGAGACTGATTGGCCGTCGAGCACGGCAGAGGGGAGAACCACGATGGCGAGCGTTTGGAGCTACGAAGGCAAGCGGGTCCTCGTCACCGGCGGAGGCGGTGCCGGCATGGGTGCCGCCGCCGTCCGCGACCTGGTCGAGCTGGGGGCCGAGGTCCACGTCTTCGACCTGAAGGAACCACCGGTCGACGTGGCCTCGTTCCGGACCGTCGATCTCCGCGACCCCTCGGCCATGTCCGAGGCCGTGTCCGCCCTGGGCGGGCCCATCCACGGACTGTTCAACTGCGCCGGCCTCCCCGGACCCCCGTTCTCCGGTCTCGACACCATGCTGGTGAACTTCGTGGCCGCCCGGCACATGACGGGGCTGGTCGCTCCCCTCATGCCCGAGGGCTCGGCTGTCGTCACCATCTCGTCGGCCGGCGCCTTCGGCTGGGAGAACACGCTGGAACAGGTGGCGGAACTCATCGCCACCCCCGGCTACCAGGAGGCCAAGACGTGGTGCGAGGAGCACCCCCAACAGGTCGGTGAGGGCTATCTCCTGTCCAAGCAGGCCATCATCGTCTGGACCCTCCACGCCGCCCTCGACCTCGCCCCGATGGGGATCCGCGTCAACTCGACGGCCCCCGGACCGACGGCCACGCCGATGATGCCGTCGTTCGAGAACGCCATGGGCAAGGACTTCATGGACAAGTTCCCCAAGCCCCTGTGGGGTCGTAACTCCACGCCCGAGGAGCAGGGCCACGTGGTCGTGTTCCTGAACAGCGAGGCGGCGAACTACATCACCGGCGCCAACATCTACGCCGACGGAGGATTCTCGGCCGGCATGCTCACCAGCAGGCTCGACTTCTCGGTCCTCATGGGCGAGACACCGGCCGGCTGAGCGACAGAGATCGCCGGCGACACAGCGAGAGACAGGGGGAGACTGCAGTCGTGGCGCAACAGCGGATGGACCTCGAGGAGTTCTTCCACCCGAAGGCCGTCGCCATCGTGGGATCGGTCAACCGCAACGCGGACCCGGCCCGGGTCCGGCGTACCCACGGCGAACGCTGGGGTGACTCCTGGTACCTGGTGAACGCCAAGGGCGGTTCCATCGGCGATATCCCCGTCTACGAGCACGTCACCGACATCCCGGCCGAGGTCACCCTGGCCGTCATCAACGTCGGCACCCGCATCGTGATCAAGGTGGTCGAGGAATGCGGGAAGCACGGCGTGCCCTACGTCCTCATCTTCTCCGCCGGTTTCTCCGAGGTGGGCGAGAAGGGAGCGGCCCTCGAACGTGAAGTGGGGGAGATGGCCGCCCGCTACGGCATCCGCGTCTTCGGACCGAACACCAACACCAACGCCTTCGAGGTCCTCCCCGAGCCCCCCACTCGTCGCGGCGGCCGCATCGGACTGGTCACCCAGTCCGGCCACCAGGGCCGCCCCCTCGTCCAGGGGACGGAGTTCGGCATCGCCTTCTCCCGCTGGGTCCCCACCGGCAACGAGCTCGACCTGGAGGCGGCCGACTTCATCGAGTACTACGCCTACGACGACGAGACCGCCGTCATCGCCGGGTACTTCGAGGGCTTCCGCGACCCGCCCAAGTTGCGGCGCGCCCTGGAGGCGGCCAACGCCGAAGCAAAACCGGTGGTGGCGCTCAAGATGGGGGCCACCACGGCGGGGACCCGCATGGCCTCCTCCCACACCGGCCACCTGGCCGGGTCCGACGCCGTCGTCGACGGGCTCTTCCGCCAGTACGGCGTGACCCGGGTCTCCGACCTCGACGAGCTCCTGGAGACGGCCGCCCTCTTCGCCAAGCTGCCGGCCGGGACCGGTCCCCGTTGCTGTCTCTATTCCATCTCCGGCGGTTCGGGCACCCTCATGGCCGAGGTGGCCGAGGCGTCCGGGGTCCCCGTCCCGATCCTGACGGAAAAGACGCGTGCGGCGCTGCGGGAGATGATCCCCGACTACCTCACCGTGGACAACCCCGTCGACAACGGGGCCCAGTTCCTCGTCACCAATCCCGTCGAGGACCGAAAGCGCGTCTTCGACCTGATCGACGCCGACCCCGAGGTCGACGTCATCGTCATCGGGCTCACCGGAGCCCTGGGCCGGCTCACCGACCGCTTCGCCGAGGACATCGTCACTTTCGCCGATCAGATCTCCAAGCCCATCGTGGTCACCTGGAATTCCTTCAAGACCGACGAGAAGGGTTTCAAGACGCTGATCGACGCCGGCATCCCCATGTTCCGGTCGTTCCGCAACTGCTTCGGTGCGCTTCGCAACTTCGCTCGTTATCGAGAAGCGTCGACCCACTTCCGGGCCCGCAAGAAGATGTCCACCAAGCTCCCGGCCGCCGCCGCCGCCGCTCTCTCGGAAGCGTCCCCCGATGGTGGACCTCTCGGGGCCGACGCCTCGCGCCGGCTGTTCGAAGCCTTCGCCGTCCCTCTGGCCGGGGAGGGTCTGGCCCACACGGCAGCCGAGGCCGGTCGGCTGGCCAAGTCCATCGGTTTCCCGGTGGTCATGAAAATCGCCTCGCCCGACTTCCCCCACAAGTCCGACGCCGGTCTGGTGAAGTTGGGTGTTGACAGCGCCGGACAGGCCTCCACCGTCTACGCCGAACTGGTCACCCGGGCCAAGAAGGCCAACGGCAAGGCCCGCATCGAGGGCGTCCAGATCCAGCAGCAGTTGGTGGGGGGTGTCGAGATGATCGTGGGCGTGACCCACGACCCCGCCTACGGTCCCGCCGTTCTCGTCGGCACCGGTGGCGTCTTCGCCGAAATCCTGAAGGACGTGACTGTCCGGCCGCTGCCTCTCGACCGGCGCGACGCCGAGGAGATGGTGAAGTCGCTGCGCGGCTACGCCCTGCTCCTCGGAGCCCGGGGCCAGGCCCGGGCCGACGTCAAGGCCCTCGTCGACGTGGTCCTGGCCGTGGCCCGGATGGCGACCGCCTGCGGTGACACGTTGGTCGAGCTCGATCTCAATCCGGTCGTGGTTCAGCAGCGGGGGGCGGTGGCTGTCGACTCTCTGGTGGTGACGGCGCCCGCCGCTGTCATGGCCCACGCATAGTTGCCCGGTAGCGGACGAGGAGTCACCGTGGACCTGGAACTGTCCGACGACCAGCGGGAATTGCAGGCTTCGGTTCGCGCCGTCCTCGAGCGCGAGTGCCCACCGTCGCTCGCCCGGGCCGTGATCGAGGAGGGAAAGGGCACCGACGAGCTGTGGGCCCGTATGGTCGAGCTCGACTGGCCCGCCCTGACCGTCCCCGAGTCCGACGGCGGGATCGGCCTGGGGTTCGTGGAGCTGGCGGTGGTGGCCGAGGAGCTCGGCCGCGTCCTCTCGCCGGCGCCCTTCCTGGCCACGGCGGGCCAGTTCGTCCCCGCCCTCCGCGCCGCGGGGTCCGACGACCAGCGGCGCCGGTTCCTCGGGGCGGTGGCCGGCGGCGGCATCGTCGGGACGGTGGCGGTGGCCGAGGCGTCGGGGTCGTGGGAGGGTGCCGACCTCACCACCACGGCCACCCGTGACGGCGGGACCTGGGTCCTGCACGGGGAGAAGCACTTCGTCTTCGACGGGGCCCGGGCCGACGAGATCGTGGTGGCCGCCCGCGTCGGTGGTGCCTCCGGTCAGGCCGGCGGGGACGACGGGATCGGGCTCTTCGTGGTCCCCGGGTCGTCGGTGCGCGCCGAGCCCATGGACGACCTCGACGCCAGCCGCCAGTACGCCACCGTCGTCCTCGACGGCGTCCGTGTCGACGACGACCGTGTCCTCGGGGAACCGGGTTCCTGCGGCCCGGCGCTGCGCCGGGCCATGGACGAGGCCACCGCCGCCCTCTCGGCCGAGATGGTGGGGACCTGCCAGGCCATCTTCGACATCGTCCACACCTACGTCGGCGAGCGCGAGCAGTTCGGGGTGAAGATCGGCTCCTTCCAGGCCATCAAGCACAAACTGGCCAACATGTTCGTGGCCCTCGAGTCGGCCCGCGCCACCACCTACTTCGCCGCCCTCACCATCGCCGAGGACGACGACCGTCGTGGCTTGGCCGTGGCCACGGCCAAGGCCAGCGTCAGCGACTGCCAGCGGCTCATCGCCCAGGAGGGCATCCAGTGCCTCGGCGGCATCGGCTACACCTGGGAGCACGACATGCACATGTACGTGAAGAGGGTGAAGACGACGGCCGCCATGTTCGGCACGGGGGCGCTGCACCGGGACCGGGTGGCCCGGATGATCGGGCTGGGCGCGCCGGCGGCGTCGGCATGACGGCCGTTCCCGAGGTGATGCCGGTGGCCGTCTACCGCGCCCCCGGCGAGGTGGCGGTGGAGCAGCGCCCCGTCCCCCGTCCGGGACCGGGACAGGTCCTGGTCGAGGTGGGCCACTGCGGGATCTGCGGCTCGGACATCCACCTCATGCTCGAGGGATGGGGCAAGCCCGGTCTCGTCGGCGGCCACGAGTTCACCGGGACCATCTCGGCCGTGGGCGAGGGTGTCGTCGACTGGGTCGTCGGCGACGAGGTCGTCGGAGGCGCCTCGCCCCGCTGCGGCGCCTGCCGGCGCTGTCGCGAGGGCAAGCCCTCGCAGTGCGAGCGACGCAATGCCAACATCGACGTCCACAGCGACAACGGCGCCTTCGCCCGGTACATCCTGGTCAACTCCCGCTCGCTCCTCCGCCTGCCCGCCGGTCTCCCGGCACGCGACGCGGCGCTGGCCGAGCCGCTGGCCGTGGCCCTGCACGGCATCACCCGTTCGGCCATCGCCGACGGGGACACGGCCATGGTCTTCGGCGCCGGTCCCATCGGCGCCCTCACCATCGTGGCCCTGGTGGCGCGCGGCATCCCCGTCACCGTGGTCGAGCCGGGTGAGGCGCGCCGCCGCCTGGCCCGGGCCCTCGGTGCGACCGAGGTCATCGCCCCCGAGGCGCTCGAGACGTACTCGCCCTGGGAGCCCGAACGCCTCTCGCCGCTCGCCGTCGACGTGGTCCTCGAGTGCTCGGGGAAGAAGGCAGCCATGGAGGCGGGCTTCCACCAGTTGCGGCGCGGCGGCCGTCTCGTCCTCGTCGGCGCCGGCATCGAGGCCCCCTCGTTCGACCCCAACCGCCTGATCCTGAACGAGCTGGAGATCTCCGGGTCGTTCGTCTACGACGCCGACGGATTCGAGAAGGCGCTCGAGCTGCTGGCGTCGGGAACGGTCCCGGTGACGCTGCTCATCGCCCCCCACGACATCGGCCTCGACGGCATCTCCGTCGCCCTCTCGGACCTGGCCACCGGTCGCATCGCCGGCAAGGTCATGGTCGTCCCGCGATGACAGGGGTGAGACGATGACCCATCCGTACTACCCGTCGGGCAATCCCCGCTTCAACCACGTGGCCATGAGCGTGCCGGCCGACCTCCTGGGCGAGACCTCGCGCGCCGAGATCCTGCGCTTCTGGGACGAGGTCTTCGGCTTCGTCGAGATGCCCACCATGACCGTCGACCGCAAACGCCTGATCCTGAGCTGTGTCCACTGGGACCAGTTCATCTTCCTGATCGCCGAGGACGTCCCCATGCGCTGCCCCCGGATGGACCACTTCGGCCTGGCCGTCGGCTCGCGCGCCGAGCTCGAGGGCGTGGCCGAGAGGGCCCGGGCCTTCCGCCAGCACGACGACCGCGTCGACCTCATCGATCTCCATGTCGACGACCAGGGGCCCATCAAGATCCACTCCCTCTACGTGAAGTACCTCCTGCCGCTCATGTGCGAGCTCCAGTGGTGGGAGTTCGCCTCGTGAGCCCCCCCCTGCGCTTCGGCGTCTTCGTCCCCCAGGGATGGAAGCTCGAGTACACGGGCTGGTCGGGACCCGACGCCTGGGCCCGTTCGGTGGAGCTGGCCCGGCTGGCCGAACAGCTCGGCTACGACCACCTCTGGGTCTACGACCACGTGGAGACCGTCCCCCGGCGCGAGCCGACCCACGTCTTCGAGGCGTACACCATGCTGGCGGCGCTCTCCCAGGTCACCACCACCATCAGGCTGGGGGAGCTCGTCACCTGCGCCTCGTACCGCAACGCCGGGCTCCTGGCCAAGGAGGCGGCCTGCATCGACGTCTACTCGGGGGGCCGGCTCATCCTGGGACTGGGGGCGGGATGGTTCGGGCGCGAGTACGAGGCCTACGGCTACCCGTACCTGGCTGACCGTGAGCGGCTGCGCGTCCTCGAGGAGTCCCTCGAGGTGATCCGGCGGCTGTGGAGCGAGGAGACCGTCACCTTCGACGGGGAGCACCTCCACTTCGCCGGCGCCTACTGCGATCCGAAGCCGGTCCAGCAGCTCCCGCCGCTCCTCGTCGGGGGCGGCGGCGAGAAGGTGAACCTGCGCATCGCGGCGCGCCATGCCGACGCCACCAACTGGCAGGTGGACCTGGAGTCCTTCATCCGCAAGTCGGCCCTCCTGGCCGGCTACTGCGAGGAGATCGGTCGGCCTCCCGACGCCGTCACCCGCACCCACGGACCCGACTGCCGCCTCTTCGACACCGACGCCGAGGCCCGGGCCTGGTGCGCCGAGCCCGACGGGGGCAACCTCTGGGGCGGCGGAACAGTCGACTCCTACCTGGCCGACAACCTGGTGGGCACGCCCGAACAGGTGGCGGAGAAGACCCAGGCCTACATCGATGCCGGTTGCTCGGAGTTCATCCTCTGGCTCCGTGACTTCCCCGGCGACGAGACCCTCCGTCGGTTCATGGCCGAGGTGGTGCCGAAGCTGTCGTCAGGCTGACAGAGGGGTCGTCAGCGGCCCGGAGTCGAGATAGGCGGCCAACGCCTCGGCTGACTGCCGGCCGAAATTGCCACTGATCTGCAACCGGTCGGCGAAGGACGTGAACACCGACTCACTCGGCTCCGTGATGGAGACCGACATGGCCCTGCCGTCGACGTCGACACCGATCAACTCGTGAAAGAACCTCCGGGCCAGCGCGTCCCAGGCGGTGGCCCCGGGACCGGTCAAGGTCACGTCCACAACCCACTCCTCGGGCTGGAAGGTGACCCGGGTGCTGGCCACGGCCGGGTCGTCGAGCGCGGTGGGGCCAAGGAGGTAGCGGGCTCCGCCCTCGCCGACGGCCGGGACGAGGACCGTGCTGTCCGGGTGGGCGTCGTTATCGGTGGCCGATGTCGACGGGTACGACGACAATGCCGGATCGGGTGGGATGGCCGAGGCGTTCGATGACCCCGTGACGGTGTCCACGGTCAGATTGGGCGCCTGCAGCGAGTACCGGCTGGACGAGCACGCCGTCGGCACAATCCCCACGATGGTCCCCGGCGCCGGCGCTGTGTACCGGTCCGCCTGGCACAGGACGGGACGCAGCTGGAAAGCGCCGGTGGCGAGTAGCACGGATGCCGGGACGCGGAGGCGGCTCATCCCCGACACGACGACCGAACGTCGTCTGACGGCGACGGAGGCGCCCGCGTCCCCGAAGGTACGCAGACGTGTGCTCAACTCCCGGGCGTCCGCCGTCAGCTGGCTGGTGGACACGTTGGCGTCGACGACGACGTAGGTGGCGACGACGTGGTCGTGGCCATCGCCTGACGGGGAGCCCGACCCCGAGCAAGCGCCTGCCACCAGGCCACAGAAGAGGAGGATGGCTACCATCCCACCAGCGCGCCGCCCTCTCATGGCGAACCTCCCCCGTCAGGCCCGGCACCGGCGGTTGTCAACTGGCCCGACCTTAGAGGCCGCGCGGATAGGTGACAAGCCTGTGATCAGGAAGTTCGCGCGCTGAAGTTGGTGACCATCCACCGGTCGTTGGTGTGGCCCCGAAACAATTCGGGGTGCAGTCCAAACCACCAAACGACCAAGTGGAGGTCCCCCCATATGATGCGCGCGCTCGACCCGGAAGTGGGAGATGCCGTCTGGGCTGGTATCGAACCGCTCATTCCCGAACCTGTCGACAACCATCCGCTCGGCTGTCACCGGCGGCGAGCCGCTGACCGCGACTGCTTCGAAGTGATGCTCGTGCGGGAGGTGACGGGCTGCAGCTGGGAGGACGCCGAACGGCTGTGTGGCAACAAGGTCTCCGACACCACCGCCCGCGACCGACGCGACGAGTGGATCGCCGCCGGGGTGTTCACCGCCATCGCCAACGAGGCGATCGCCGGGTACGACAAGATCATCGGTCTCGATCTCTCCGACGTGGCTGTTGACGGATCGCTGCACAAAAGTCCAGCTGGGGGTGAGGGAACGGGCAAGAATCCGACGGACAGAGCCAAGCTCGGATGGAAGTGGTCGATCCTCACCGACAGGAACGGCATCCCCATCGGCTGGGCCATCGACGGCGCCAATCGCCACGACTCGGTGATGCTCGAACCGACGCTCGAGGGCGCCGCCGAGCTCGGTTTGCTCGCTGACATCGAGACACTGTGGCTCGATCGTGGTTATGACTCCGACGTCACACGGACGCGTCTTGCGGCCCTCGGTATCGACGACGCGGTGATCGCCAAGAAGCGCAAGCGCGGAGTGACCGAGGTGAAGAAGAACCAATCGATGGGACTGCGCTGGCCGGTCGAACGCACCAACTCCTGGCTCAGCAACTTCGGTCAGCTGAGGCGAAACACCGACCGGAAAACCATCCACCGTCTTGCTCAGTTCGCTCTGGCGGTCGCCTTGCTGCTCATCGCCAAGCTAATCGATTGGCGTAATCGCTGGTCACGGGGACTGTCACCTATCCGCTGAGCCTCTTAGTACACTATCCGATATAGGAGGGCCGGTGGCCACGGCCGCTGGCCGGGGACGGATGTCCGTCCTTCGGAGAGGGGGAGTCGAGGT
>JGI12269J14319_10004850_pt1 | contig 12141 bp, 10 predicted proteins | sample PeaSoiSIISIP2007_FD_14319 | JGI IMG/M metagenome (IMG submission 14319) | reverse complement strand
GGCTCCAGCACGCGCCCGTCGCGCGACGTGGGCTTGCCGGCGATGCCCATCATACGCGGCATCGAAGGGCCGTAGATGTCGGCGTCGAGGATGCCGACTTTGAGGCCGTTCGCCGCGAAGGCGAGCGCCAGGTTGACGGCGACCGTCGATTTCCCGACGCCACCCTTGCCCGAGGCCACCGCGACGATGGTCTTGACGCCCGGTACCAGCGCCTTGCCTGCGCCGGCGCCGCTGTGGGGAGCGTGGCCGCGCACTGGCGATGGACCCGGCGCCGCGCCGCGCCGTCCGGGTTTCGCCTCGGCGGTGAGCACGGCCGTCACGGAGAGCACGCCCTCCAGCCGCTCGACCGCGCGCTCCGCCGCCTTGCGGAGCGGCTCGAGTTTGGGACCGCGTTGGGGGTCGACCTCGATCGCAAAGCCGACGTGGCCTTCACGCACCTGGACGTCGGAAACCATACCGAGGCTTACGATGTCCCGATTGCGGTCGGGATCGACGACTTGACTGAGCGCACCCAGCACACGGTCTTGGGTCACCGCGCTCATCGGCGTCGATCCCTCATTTCCTTGACAATATCCCGCTTCGCCCGATCATCCCGGCAACGCCGCGCCGATCCTGCAAACCAGCGAGAACCGATCGCTGTCATATAGGGGATCGCGCGCGATTTGCAAAGGCGACGGCCTTTGCGCGTCAACAGGAAGGCCATCGGGCGATGCCGTGGATTAATCAGAGCGGCGGCGGTGGCGGCCCTTGGGGAGGCGGTCAGAGCCCCTGGGGACGTCCGTCGCAGGGCCCCAAGGTCGAGGACATCATCAAGCGCAGTCAAGACAAGCTGCGGGGCGTCCTGCCCGGCGGGTTCGGCAGCAAGCCGGGATTGATCATAATCATCGTTGTCGCCCTTCTGCTCTGGGGTTTCAGCGGCGTCTACCAAGTCCAGCCGGACGAGCTCGGCGTCGTCCTGCGGTTTGGCGCCGTCAACCGGATTGCTTTCCCGGGGCTGCGTTATCACATCCCGGCGCCCTTCGAAGCTGTCGAGCGCCCGAAGGTGACTCGCGTCAACCGCGTGGAAGTTGGCTTTCGTCTCGGTGACAACGGCCGCACGGCTCAGGACCTGCCGAGAGAATCTTTGATGCTGACCGGCGACGAGAACATCGTCGACATCAACTTCACGGTATTCTGGGTGATCAAGGACGCGACCAAGTACCTCTTCAACATCCGCGATCCCGATTCGACCGTGAAAGCGGCTGCGGAGAGCGCCATGCGCGAGGTCATCGGGCATACCGAGATCGCCAGCGCGCTCGCCGAGGGCCGAGCGAAGATCGAGGTCGATACCCAGAAACTCCTGCAGGAAATCCTCGACTACTATGGCAGCGGGATCGACATCACCCAGCTGCAGCTGCAGAAAGTCGACCCGCCGCCGCCGGTCATCGAAGCCTTCCGCGACGTCCAGAGCGCCAAGATCGATTTCACACGGCTGCAGAACGAGGCCGACGCCTACCAGAACGACGTGGTGCCGCAGGCGCAAGGCGATGCCGCGCGCATCGTGCAGGAGGCCGAGGCCTACAAGGCGCAGATCGTGAACCAGTCCCAGGGCGACGCCCAGAGGTTCATCTCGGTCTACAATGCCTACGCCAAGGCGCCCGACGTGACCGCGCGGCGGATCTACATCGACACCATTCAGAACATCCTGAAGAACTCGAACAAGATCATCCTCGACCGCGCCGCCTCGAGTTCCGGCGTGCTTCCGTACCTGCCCCTGCCCGCGATCACGAGTGGCAATGCTTCCACCGCTGGTCGAGGCACCCCGGCGGGCAATGCGCCTCCGGGCGCGAGCGTCAGGAGTTCCAAGCCATGAACGCGCGCGTCGTCGTTCCCGTCGTCGCGGCTATCGTTGTCCTCGTGATCGTCGTCATGAGCTCCGTTTTCACCGTTCACCAGACCGAGAAGGCCCTCGTCCTGCAGTTTGGCAAGCCCGTGCGCGAGATCCCTGAGCCGGGGCTGCAATTCAAGGTGCCCCTCCTCCAGAACGTGGTCTATTACGACAATCGGATTCTCGACGTGGAACCTCCGCAGGAGGAGGTGATTGCGGCCGATCAGAAGCGGTTGGTGGTCGACAGCTATGCTCGATATCGCATCGCCGACCCCCTGCAGTTCTATCAGCTCGTACAAACGGAGACGGTGGCCAGCACCCGGCTCTCTTCGATCATCAACAGCGCGCTGCGCCGCGTGATCGGCAATGTGCAGCTTTCCTCGGTGGTGGCGGAAAAGCGGGCCGCGGTCATGCAACAAGTGCGCGACGAGGTGAACGCGCAGGCGAGATCCTGGGGCATCGACGTGATCGACGTGCGCATCAAGCGCGCCGATCTGCCCGCCGAGAACAGCGATGCCATCTTTCAGCGCATGAAGACCGAGCGGCAGCGCGAGGCCGCGCAGTTCCGCGGCGAAGGCAAGCGCGAGGCCCAAAAGATCCATGCCGCCGCCGACCGCCAGGTCGTCGAAATCAGGGCTAAGGCCCAACAGCAAGCGGAGATCCTGCGGGGCGAGGGCGACGCGGAGAGCATCCGCATCTACGCCGACGCCTTCAACAGAGACAAAGACTTCTTCGCGCTCTACTGGAGCCTCGAGGCCTACCGGCGCGCGCTTGCCAACGGCGACACCACCCTGGTGCTGTCGCCGGACAGCGAGTTCTTCCGGTTCTTCGGCTCGTCGACCGGCACCGTGGAGCCGGCGCCAAAGCCCTGACCGCAAGCGCGGATTTTCGGGTGGCAGATGCAGGACCTCGCGACGGCGCTGGCTCTCGTGCTGGTGATCGAGGGCATCGTTCTGGCCTTGGCTCCCGACGGCGTGAAGCGCGCAGCCCTCCAGATGACCTCGGTACCGTCGGCTGCGCTCCGCCTCGGCGGCCTGTCGGCGGCCTGTCTTGGCGTCGCGGCGGTGTGGCTTATTCGGCGCTAGCCGCCGACATTGGCGGGGCGGGGACGATCGGGCTGGTTTGCCGCACCTGGTGTCACCAATTAATATGGGGTTCGGCTATTATGACGCCTCGGACGCACCCCTCTTTGGCTTGGAGTAGACTTAACTTGACCCCCCTTAACGCTTGGCTGACGCGCGTCGCGGCGCTTGTGCTCATCGGAGCCTTCGTTCTCCCAGGCGGCTTGGCCCGCGCCAAGGCCGGGCCGGAGAGCTTCGCGGACCTCGCGGCCAAGCTCTTGCCGGCCGTGGTGAACATCTCCACGACCCAGACCATCAAATCCGACAAGACGGCGCGTGGGCCGGATCTGCCGCAATTCCCGCCGGGCTCGCCGCTCGACGACCTCTTCAAGGATTTCCTCGATCGAAATCAGAAGAACGGCCAGAACGGGCATCCGGATACGTCGCCCCACCGGGCGACCTCGCTCGGCTCCGGCTTCATCATCGACCCCTCCGGTCTGGTGGTGACCAACAATCACGTGATTGCCGACGCGGACGAGATCACCGTGACCTTGCAGGACAATACGAACCTCAAGGCCGAGGTCGTCGGCCGGGACACCAAGGTGGATCTCGCCCTGCTCCGGGTCAAAGCGACGAAGCCCCTGCCGGCGGTCAAGTTCGGCGACAGCGATCAGACCCGAGTGGGCGATTGGGTGATGGCGATCGGCAACCCCTTCGGTCTCGGCGGCACCGTCACCGCTGGTATCCTCTCGGCGCGCGGGCGCGACATCAGCGCCGGCCAGTACGACGACTTCCTGCAAACCGACGCCTCGATCAATCGAGGCAACTCGGGCGGACCCATGTTCAACATGAACGGCGACGTGATCGGGGTGAATACCGCGATCTATTCGCCCTCGGGCGGGTCGATCGGCATCGGGTTCGCGATCCCTGCCAATATGGCGCGGCCCGTGATCGAGCAGATCAAGGACTACGGACATCCCCGCCGCGGTTGGCTGGGGGTTCGCATCCAAGGCGTCACCGACGAGATCGCCGAGAGCCTCGGCCTCGACAAGCCTCGGGGCGCGCTCATCGCCAGCGTGAACGATGGCGGCCCTGCCCAGAAGGGCGGGATCCAGCCCGGCGATGTCGTGCTGAATTTCGATGGCAAGGAAATTCCCGACGTGCGCCAGCTGCCGCGCATCGTGGCGGAGACGCCGATCGACAAGAGCGTCAAGGTGACCGTCTGGCGCAAGCGCAAGGAGGAGGCAGTCGACGTCAAGGTCGGCGAGCTCGACGAGAGCGATCAGGTCGCGAGCGCCGACACCGGCAAGCAGGGCAGCAGCACGACCCCCGACGACATCCCCTCGGTGAAGACCCTGGGCCTGTCGCTCTCCAGCATCACGCCCGACTTGCGCACGAAATTCTCTCTGGCCGACGATGCCGCGGGGGTCGTCGTGGTCGACGTGCAAACCAACAGCCCCGGCGCGGAAAAGCAGCTGAAGGCCGGCGACATCATCGTCGAGGTCGCGCAGGAGGAGGTGAAGTCTCCCTCCCAAGTCGTCGACAAGATCGAGGAGGCCAAGAAGGCCGGCCGCAAATCGGTGCTGATGCTGATCGATCGGGCCGGCGAGCTCGGCTGGAAGGCGCTCCGGATCGACGGCAAGGGCTAAACCCTATCCGCGCTTGATCTCGGCCTCGCGATATCCCTGCATATAGAGCAGCGCGGTCAAGTCCGCGTGCCGGATGCGGTGGCGTGCGTGCTCGTCCGCAATCGGCTTTGCGTGGTAGGCGACGCCTAGCCCGGCGGCCTCCAGCATCGAGAGATCGTTCGCACCGTCGCCGACCGCGAGCGTGTCCGCGAGCGTGAGGCGCCGGTCCGCGGCGAGCGCGTTCAGCATCGCAAGCTTCGCGTCACGGCCGAGGATCGGCTCTTGGACGTGGCCGGCGATCCGGCCGCCCGATGTCACCAGCTCGTTGGCGATCTCCACGTCGAAGCCGAGCTTGGCCTTCACCAGCCGCGTGAAGGTACGAAACCCGCTGGAGACGAGGGCCGTGTAAGCGCCTGCCGCGCGCATCGTCGCCACCAGCTCGGCGGCGCCGGGGTTGACCCGAATGCGTTGCGCGGCCTCGCCGAGCGCGGTGGCGGAAAATCCGCCCAGAAGCGCCGCCCGTTCACGAAGCGCCGCGGCGAAATCGATCTCGCCGTTCATCGCCCGGCGCGTGACATCCGAGATGCGCGGACCGAGACTCAGGATATCCGCGAGCTCGTCCAGCATCTCGTTGGCGATAATAGTCGATTCCATGTCCGCGACCAGCAGTCGCTTCCGGCGCCCCGCGCGCGGCTGCGCCGCGAGATCGAGCGGCAGGTCGCCGATCTCTCGGCCGACCGCCACGCGGACCGCAGACTCGGCTTGATCGGGGTCGACGCCATCGAAGCCGATATCGACCGCGCGCTCGGCCGTGAGCCACTCCACCGGTTCGAGGTGAGCACCCAGCGGCTCCAGCGCACCGCGAGCGACGCGCAAGACGCGAGGCCACTCCGCCATCCCATCGGCGCCGGCGATCAGCGTCAGAACGTTTTCCGACATGCAGGATTTATCGGCGCTTGGCTCCGGCATGGCAAGGCGGTCACGGCGAAAGCAAGACGCGGCTGTGCTAGAGAAGGGGCAATGACGCGCGGCGATATCCCCATCCTCTTGATCGCCGGCCCGACCGCGAGCGGGAAGTCGCGGCTGGCGCTCGCCGTCGCGGAAGAATTTCGCGGTACCGTGATCAACGCTGACAGCATGCAGGTGTATCGCGACCTCGCCGTGCTGACGGCGCGGCCCGGCGCCGAGGAGCTCGCTCGCGTACCGCACCGACTCTTCGGCGTGCTCGACGCGTCCGAGCTCTGCTCAGCCGCTCGGTGGCTCGCCCTGGCGGACGGCGAGATCGTCGCGGCCGCGCGCGAAGGCCGGTTGCCGGTCGTGGTGGGCGGCACGGGCCTTTATCTCAAGGCGCTGCTCAAGGGGTTGGCTCCTGTGCCGGATATTCCCGCGGACGTCCGCCGCGCCGCCCGCGCTCTCCATGGGCAACTCGGGGGTGCGAAGTTCCACGCGGCGCTCGCGGAGCGGGATCCCCGTGCGGCAGCGCGACTTAATCCCGGCGACACGCAGCGGCTCATCCGCGCCTACGAGGTGGTCGCCGCGACCGGCCGATCTCTCGTGGAGTGGCAGCGTGGGCAGACCCAGTACGCGCGTCCCGGCGCGGCCGCTGTCCTGCTGCTGCCGCCCCGCGACGTCCTCTACGCCGCGATCGACGCCCGTTTCGAGGCGATGGTCGGCGCTGGCGCGCTCGAGGAGGTGCGGGCGATCAGGACGCGGCCGCTCTCTCCAGACCTGCCCGTCCTGAAAGCCGTGGGCGTTCGGGAAATTGCCCGGCACCTTCAGGGCGAGATCACGCTCGCGGCGGCGATCGGAGAGGCTCAACAGGCCAGCCGCCGCTACGCCAAGCGTCAGATGACCTGGCTCCGGACCCAACTGCCGCCGCCGGCGGAGCTCCCGACCGACGTCGTCCACGCGCAATTTTCGGAAAGTCTGCTGCCGGAAATATTTTCATTTATTCGTCACTTTTTATTGACCGCTTCCCCGCAAGCTGTCTAGTTTGGCGCCCTCGCGCGGGACGGGAGGCTTGCGGCCGCGCCGCTGTCCCTTGAGGTCAGCGGAAAAGCGCCGCGTCCCGCGCGGTTCATTTGGGGCATTCTCACGAGGAGAGGTGTCATGTCGGCAGCGGCAATGCCTGGAGCGGAAATGGTCATCAAAGCCCTGCTGGATCAGGGCGTAGATGTCGTTTTCGGCTATCCGGGCGGCGCGGTATTACCGATCTACGACGCACTCTTCAAGCAGAACCAGCTCCGCCACATTCTCGTCCGCCACGAGCAGGCGGCGGTGCACGCCGCCGAAGGCTATGCGCGCTCGACCGGCAAGGTCGGCGTCGTGTTGGTGACCAGCGGTCCCGGCGCCACCAATGCCGTGACGGGCTTGACCGATGCGCTCATGGACTCGATCCCGGTCGTCTGCCTCACGGGCCAGGTGCCGACGCACCTGATCGGCAACGACGCCTTCCAGGAAGCGGACACGACGGGCATCACCCGGCCTTGCACGAAGCACAATTATCTCGTGAAGGATCCAAACGACCTCGCGCGCATGATGCACGAGGCGTTCTATGTCGCGCGCACGGGACGACCGGGCCCGGTCGTGGTCGATTTGCCCAAGGACATCCTGTTTGCCCCGGGCATCTACACACCGCCCGCGGCGATCAAGCACAAGACATACCGGCCGCAGATGATGCCGGATGCCGCGAAGATCGCGGCGGCGGTGGAGCTCATCGCGAGCGCCAAGCGGCCGATCTTCTACGGCGGCGGCGGGCTCATCAATTCCGGCGAGCGCGCCTGCGCGCTCTTCCAGGAATTGGTCCGGCTCACCGGATATCCCGTGACCCTCACCTTGATGGGGCTCGGCGCCTATCCCGCCTCCGACAAGCAGTTCCTGGGCATGCTGGGCATGCACGGGACCTACGAGGCGAATCTGGCGATGCACGGCTGCGACGTCATGGTGAACATCGGCGCGCGCTTCGACGATCGCGTGACCGGCCGCATCAACGCCTTCTCGCCGGGCTCGAAGAAGATCCACCTCGATATCGACCCGTCCTCGGTCAACAAGAACGTCGGCGTCGACCTGCCGCTGATCGGCGACGCCGCCGAAACGCTGGCGGAGATCGTCAAGCTCTGGAAGGCGAAACGGCTGAAGGCGGACGCGAAAGCGCTCGGCGCGTGGTGGAAGCAGATCGACGAGTGGCGCCGCCGCGATTGCCTGCGCTACCAGAAGAGCGACCGCATCATAAAGCCGCAATACGCGCTGGAGCGGCTTTATGCGTTGACGCGCGGCCGGGACCTCTATGTCACCACGGAGGTCGGCCAGCATCAGATGTGGGCGGCGCAGTTCGTGAAGTTCGAGGCGCCGCGGCACTGGATGACGTCGGGTGGTCTCGGGACCATGGGCTACGGGCTTCCGGCCGCCATGGGCGTGCAGATCGCGCATCCCGAGGCGCTCGTCATCGACGTCGCTGGCGAGGCCTCGATACTCATGAACATCCAGGAGATGTCGACGGTGATGCAGTACCGTCTGCCGGTGAAGGTGTTCATCCTCAACAACCAGTACATGGGGATGGTGCGCCAGTGGCAGGAGCTGCTGCACGGCGGACGCTATTCCGAGAGCTATACCGCCTCGCTGCCGGATTTCGTGAAGCTCGCCGAGGCGTTCGGCGCCGTCGGACTGCGCGCCACCAGGCCCGACGAGGTCGACGGCGTCATCAACGAGATGATCAAGGTCGATAAGCCCGTGATCGTCGACGTCGTGGTCGATCAGACCGAGAACTGCTTCCCGATGATTCCGTCGGGAGCGGCGCACAACGAGATGCTGCTCGGGCCTTCGGACAAGCAATCGGAAGGGCCGGTATCGGAAGAGGGCATGGTATTGGTCTAGCGGAGCCAGCCATCTCCGAATCCCGGTCCTCGTCCAACAAGCTCAAGGGCCGCCCGCCGAGGCGGCGGGCGCCCTCGAAGGAGCCCAACGTGAGCGGCAGCAGCAGCACTATCGAGAAGCACACCATCGCCGTGCTCGTCGACAACGAGCCCGGCGTACTCGCCCGCGTGATCGGCTTGTTTTCCGGCCGCGGCTACAACATCGAGAGCCTCACCGTAGCCGAGGTCGATCGCGCGCACGGCCTGTCGCGCATCACCGTGGTAACCTCCGGCACGCCCATGATCATCGAGCAGATCAAGGCGCAGCTCGGCCGGCTGGTGCCGGTGCACGCCGTTCGCGATCTCACGGCGGAAGGCGCTCACGTTGGGCGCGAGCTCGCGCTCATCAAGGTATCGGGTACCGGCGACAAGCGCATCGAGTCCCTCAGGCTCGCCGACATCTTTCGGGCGCGCGTCGTCGATTCCACGATCGAGAGCTTCGTCTTCGAGATGACCGGCTCGACCGAGAAGCTCAATGCCTTCATCAATCTGATGGAGCCCTTGGGCCTCGTCGACGTCTCGCGCACCGGCGTCGTCGCGATCTCTCGCGGCGCGAGCCGGCTTTGAGTTTCCGTTTCACCGCTTGCCAATAGGGGAACCATCATGCGGGTCTATTACGATCGCGACGCCGATGTGAATCTGATCAAGGCCAAGAAAGTCCTGGTCGTGGGCTTCGGCAGCCAGGGGCACGCGCACGCCCTCAATCTCCGCGACAGCGGCGTCAAGGATGTACGGGTCGGGCTCCGGCCCGGCTCGGCCTCCGCGCGGAAGGCCGAGGCCATGAAGTTTCAGGTCATGACGCCCGCCGAGGGTGCCAAATGGGCCGACGTGGTCATGGTGCTGACGCCCGACGAGCTCCAGGCCGCACTCTACACCCACGACCTCAAGCCGCACATGCGGTCCGACACGGCGCTCGCCTTCGCGCACGGCTTCAATATCCACTTCAAGCTGGTGGAGCCGCGCTCGGACATGGACGTGTTCATGATCGCGCCCAAGGGACCCGGGCATACCGTGCGCTCGGAATACCAGCGCGGTGGCGGCGTGCCCTGCCTAGTCGCGGTCGAGCAGAACCCCTCGGGCAACGCGCTCGAGATCGCGCTCTCCTACGCCTCGGCGATCGGCGGCGGGCGTGCGGGCGTCATCGAGACCACATTCAAGGAGGAGTGCGAGACCGATCTCTTCGGCGAGCAAACGGTGCTCTGCGGCGGCCTCACCTCGTTGATCATGGCGGGATACGAGACACTGGTGGAGGCGGGCTATGCGCCGGAGATGGCGTATTTCGAGTGCCTGCACGAAGTGAAGCTGATCGTCGACCTCATGTACGAGGGTGGCATCGCCACCATGCGCTATTCGATCTCCAACACCGCGGAGTACGGCGATTACACGCGCGGCCCCCGCATCATCGACGACCGCGTCAAGGCGGAGATGAAGCGCATTCTCGAAGAGATCCAATCCGGAAAATTCGCGAAGGAATGGGTGCTCGAGAACACCGCAGGCCAGGCGAGTTTCAAGGCCATGCGCCGCCGCGGCGCCGAGCATCCCGTCGAGAAGATCGGCGAGAAGCTCCGCGCGATGATGCCCTGGATCTCGCAGAACCGGCTGGTGGACCGCGCGAAGAATTAGGTGCTCGGGAGCAGGTGCGGAGCCATCCCCCTCGCCCAGCTCCGGCTGAGATCGCTTCGCTCCCTCAGCCTGCGCACCCCTCTCCCCGCCGGGGAGAGGGGTGGGTGAGGGGGCATTCTTCGTTCAACAGGGGCAACAGAGCCCTTGCCGTAACCGTGCGAAACCGTTAAAAGTACTGCGGAATCCCGGCCTTAGTGAGTGTTAACTGGTTGTTAAGGCTGCGGGGTTCAGGGTGTAAGCGGCCGGCTTGCGAGCTCTGGCCCAGGCGAGAGGTCGGTTTCGGATGGTTCGGACCGTGGCACGGCACGATCGGCGGCAGGCGCTGGTGCGCCCGCTCACCGTTGCGCGTGGCCACCTTCCGGCTGCCGCTCTCCTCCTTCTCCTCAGTGACGGGGCGCTGCGACTTAGCGGCCCCTGAACGCCGGCTCATCGCGTGCGGCGATCGGCGTTCGGGGGGTAAAGCGATCAAACCCGCTTCGTTGCACCCGTTACCAAAGGAGCTGCGCTCATGAGCGCAACCACCCATCGCAAGCAATCCGACGCCACCGATGAGAGCCGCGTCGTCATTTTCGACACCACCCTGCGCGACGGCGAGCAATCGCCGGGCGCTTCGATGAACCTCGACGAGAAGATCAAGATCGCCCTCCTCCTGGAGGAGATGGGCGTCGACGTCATCGAGGCGGGGTTCCCGATCGCCTCCAACGGCGACTTTGAGTCCGTGCGCGAGATCGCCAAGCTCGTGAAGAACTCGACCGTCTGCGGTCTCTCGCGGGCCGCGCGGATGGACATCGACCGCGCCTGGGAGGCGCTTCAGCACGCCGAGCGCGCGCGCATTCATACCTTCATCTCCACCTCGCCGCTGCACATGAAGTTCAAGCTGCAGATGGAGCCCGCGGCGGTGCACCAGGCCGTGATCGACAGCGTGAGCCACGCGCGCAACCTCTGCGACGACGTCGAGTGGTCGTGCGAGGACGGCTCGCGCACCGAGCACGACTTCCTTTGCCGCACGGTCGAGAGCGCCATCAAGGCGGGCGCCCGCACGATCAACGTTCCCGATACGGTCGGCTATGCCTTGCCCGAGGAGTTCGCTGGGCTCATCCGCATGCTGTTCGATCGGGTGCCCAATATCGACAAGGCCGTGATCTCCGTGCATTGCCACAACGACCTGGGCCTGGCGGTCGCCAATTCCCTAGCGGCGGTGGGCGCGGGTGCGCGGCAGGTGGAGTGCACGGTCAACGGGCTTGGCGAGCGGGCCGGGAACGCCTCTATGGAAGAGATCGTCATGGCGCTGAAAACGCGGCATGACATTGTGCCCTGCACTACCGGCGTCAAGACCGAGTACATCATGCGGGCCTCGCGTCTGGTCTCCACCATCACCGGCTTCGTCGTGCAGCCCAACAAGGCGATCGTGGGCGCCAACGCCTTTGCTCATGAGAGCGGAATCCACCAGGACGGCATGCTCAAGCACGCCGGCACCTACGAGATCATGACCCCGGAGTCGGTCGGGCTGCATCGCTCCAAGCTGGTGATGGGCAAGCATTCCGGCCGGCACGCCTTCAAGATGAAACTCAAGGAGCTGGGCTTCGAGCTCGGCGACAACGCGGTCAACGATGCCTTCCGCCGGTTCAAGGATCTCGCCGATCGCAAGAAGGAGATCTTCGACGAGGATTTGGTGGCGCTCGTGGACGACGAGGTCCTGCGCGGTCACGATCGCGTCAAGTTCGTATCGCTGCAGGTGATCGCGGGATCGAAGGGGCCGCAGACCGCCGAGGTCGAGCTGGAGGTTGACGGCGTGTTGAAGCACGCGAAGGTCACCGGCAACGGCCCGATCGACGCCAGCTTCAACGCGATCAAGTCGATCATACCCCACACGGCGAAGCTCCAGCTCTTCCAGGTGGGCGCGGTGACCGCGGGCACCGATGCCCAGGCGGAAGTGACTGTGCGGCTGGAGGAGAACGGCAAGACGGTGAACGGGCAGGGCTCCGATCCCGACACACTGGTCGCCTCGACTCGGGCCTATATTCACGCGCTCAACAAGCTCTTGACCAAGC
>JGI12269J14319_10004841_pt1 | contig 12158 bp, 12 predicted proteins | sample PeaSoiSIISIP2007_FD_14319 | JGI IMG/M metagenome (IMG submission 14319) | reverse complement strand
CGGCGGGGTCGATGCCCGCCGTCGGCTCGTCGAGGAAGGCCACTCGCGGCCGGCCTACCAGCGCGAGCGCGAGCGCCAGGCGCTGGCGCTCGCCACCGGAGAGCCGCTTTGCCGGGGTACGGGCGACGTCTTCGAGGCCGACCAGGCGGAGCAGTTCACCCGGGTCGCGTGGGTCGTCGTAGTAGGAGGCGAAGAGCCTGAGCGCTCGAGCGGCGCCCATCATCGGGTAGGTGCCGCCACCCTGGAGCATCACGCCGATGAGCGGCGTGACGGACGCCCGGTCGCGTCGGGGATCGTGGCCGAGGACGCGGACGTGGCCGGCGTCGGGGACGCGGTAGCCCTCCAGCGTCTCGACCGTGGTCGTCTTGCCGGCGCCGTTCGGGCCGAGCAGGCCGAGGACCTCGCCAGGCTCGGCGCTGAACGAGACGCCGTCGACGGCGACCGTCCGGCCGTAGCGGACGACGAGCTCTTCGACTTCGATGGCCGGCACCGCCGCCGAGGTTAACGGCTCGGCACTGCGGCCTTCGGCGGCCGGACGGGGCCCGCCGACAGGGAGCTCAGCGATTGCGGGGGGCCTCCAACCGGTAGCCGAGCCCCCGGATCGTGGTGATCAGCTCCGGTCTCGAGGGGTCGCGCTCGATGCGCGAGCGGAGCCGCTTGATGTGGACGTCGAGGGTCTTCGTGTCGCCCACGTAGTCGAGACCCCAGACCCGGTCGATGAGGGTGTCGCGCGTCACGACCCTCCCGGCGTTCGTGAGGAGCTGTTCGAGCAGCTCGAACTCCTTCAGCGGGAGCCGGACCTCATGGCCGCGCACCACGCACTCGTGGCGGTCCGGGTCGAGGCGCACCTCCCCGACCTCCAGCACGTTCGACGGGGGCTGGGTCTTCGGCAGCGGGGGCAAGGTGGCGTCAGGCGTGGGGCCGGGCGGGACGAGCCCGGTGCTGTCCGAGGACCGCTCGCCGCGCGGCGTCCTACGCAGGACGGCCCGCATGCGCGAGACGAGCTCGCGCAGGCGGTAGGGCTTGGCGACGTAGTCGTCAGCGCCCACCTCGAGGCCGACGACGGTGTCGATCTCGGTCGACTTCGCCGTCACCATGATGATCGGCACGTTCGAGCGCGACCGGATCGACCGGCACACGTCGAGACCGGAGATCTTCGGCAGCATCACGTCGAGGAGCACGAGGTCGAACGACTGTGCCTCGAAGCGGCTGAGCGCCTCCACGCCGTCACGGGCCACGGTGACTGCGAATCCCTCCCGCTCGAGGCCGACGACGAGCGCGTCGACGAAGGACTCCTCGTCCTCCGCCAGCAGCACGGCCACGGGGCCCTCGTCCCGTCCGGCCCCGTCGCGGGGTTCGATCGCCCCGGGCTCGACGCTCACGCGTCGGGCCTGCCCTGGACGGGCAGGCGCAGCGTGAACGTTGCGCCTTCGCCCTCGCGCGAGTCGACCTGCACGGTGCCGTGGTGGTTCTGAGCGACGTGGCGGACGATGGCGAGGCCGAGCCCGGTGCCACCGGTCGAGCGGCTCCGGCCGTGGTCGACCCGGTAGAAGCGCTCGAAGACCCGCTCGAGATCGCGCGCCGGGATGCCGATCCCCTTGTCGCTGACGGAGATGAGCACGTCGTCGCCCTCGGTCCAGCCACGGCACTCGACGACGCCGCCCTCGTAGGAGAACTTCACGGCGTTCTCGAGCAGGTTGTAGACGGCCGACGTGAGCTGGCGCCGATCGCCCAGGACCGCCACCGGCGGCGACGGCTCGTCGAGCGTGAGATCGACGTTGCGCTGGTCGGCAGCCGCGCGCACGCGCTCCGCGGCCTCGGCCATCACGAGGTTGACGAGGACGGGCTCGCGCGGCGGCGACTCCTCGCTCTCGATGCGCGTCAGGTCGAGCAGGTCGTCGATGATCCTCGAGATGCGGAACGCCTCGGTGTGGATTCGCTGGGCGAGCCGCTGGGACACGGCCGGCTCCGTCTCGGCGAGGAGCGTCTCCGCGAGCAGGCCGAGAGCCCCCATCGGAGTCTTCAGCTCGTGGCTGACGTTCGCGACGAAGTCGCGGCGGACCTCCTCGAGCCTCCGCCGCTCGGAGACGTCTTCGATCACGGCGATCACGCCGAGCGCCCGCTGGCCGTTGTCGATGCTCTGCGTGCGCACGTTCAACGTCCGGCGCGGCGGGCCGTAGAGCTCGAGCGTCCGCTCTTCCGACGCCCCCGGCGCCGTCGCCGCGAGCAGCTCGTCGACGGCCTGGGCGGCGAGCGCGTCCCCGTGGCGGCTGCCCATCAGCGTGATGGCTCGCGCGTTCCTGAAGACCGGCTCGCCGTGCTCGTCACAGACGAGCACGGCCTGGGGGAGGGTGTCGAGCGCTCGTCGGAGGCGGATGGCGTCTGCGCTCGACTCGGCGACGGCCTCGGCGGCCCGGTCCGTCGCCCGCTCCACGAAGTTCAAGGACTCTTCCAGGTTGTGCGGCTCGACGACCTCCGCCTCGGCGCCCAGCCGGGTGCCGAGCGCCAGCAGACGCTGGCGTAGGCCGCGCACCCCGCGCCGGCCCCCGCGCAGGTAGGCGAGGACGATGACGACGATCACCACGACCGCCGCGATGATGATGTCGAGGGCCGATACGCCGATTGCGGCTGTCACGGGCGTTCCCGTGCGGGCTGCACGGCTCCAGCATGGCAGCTCCCGGGGGGGCGGTCGCTCGTCTCCGGCGCCCCGGCGAGGCTCAGCACGAGATCCATTGAAATCGCACGAACGTGCGTCTAGGGTGGGCGATTCCCCGGATGACACACCAGGGTAGGTCGGGCACCGTAATGGTTTGGGCGGACTTCGGATCGCTCTTAGGCTTAGAGACATGCGCCGAAGGCAACCCGCCAAGAAGGAACAGCGCGACCACGTATTCCTCAGACAGACCGCTCGGATCGTCGGCGGTCGCGTATACGCAATCGTGACGGCTGCTCTCAGCATTTTGGCCATTGTGGAGGCGATCCACAGTCATGGAAGCGTCTATCAGTGGCTCATCGCCGCTCTCGTCCTCGTGGCTGTCATGGCTGCGGTGGAACTGGACGAACTCCACCGAAGACAGAAGAAGATCAACCACTTAGAAGCGCATGAGTTCGATCCGCGGGCCGTGACGCCCGAGCATGCATCCGCCGTCAAGGCCATGTTGTCGAGATGTGTTCCTAGTCAAATATCAATATCGCTCTCTGATGAAGAGAGAGACATTGTCTGCGGCCATTTCCCCGAGACCTACGAGCTGATCACCTCGATGGAGGCTGCGAATACTCAATGGCGTTCCGATCGCGCGGCCCTGATGGATGTCGCTAGAGCTATCGCCCCAAATGGGGCAGGGTGGAACTCGACTGATGAGTTCTGCGCCGTCATCGACGCGTACGTAACGGCTGGCGAGCAACTTGAGGAAGGCATTGGATCGGGCAGATTGCCTGTATCCATCACAATGAATGGGGACCTTGGCATGATGGCCATTGAGGGACTGGAGCACATCAGGCACCCTATTTTCCGGGCAAGCGATGATCAGGCCGACGCTATGAAGGACGAGTTGCAAAGCTGGCTCGCGAAATTTCAGCAAGATGCCGCATTCGACCGGGTTCGAGCCTCGCGCCAACGAAAATTCAACCAAGCGCGCGTACTCAACGGGGCCATTTCAAGTATTCAATCGCAACCAACCGTGAGCGTTCGGCGCACCGGGTGCTCGCATTGTTAGCAACCTGCGCGTTCTGCTTGCCGTGGATCGGCCCCACCGCGTTCGGTTCACGTTCCGGAGTCCGGTCCCTACCGGGGCACGTCGGGCACGTCGGGGAAGATTCAGGGAGAGTCCGGCCCCCATCGGTCCTGGTCATGCCACGTTGGCATGAGGTTTGGACTACGGGTGGCTACGCTTGCCGTAGGTCGGACTGCGGATACCGCCCGCAGTCGGGGACTCGACCTGGGGAGATCAGGGGCATGACCAGGACCAGTAAGGTCCGGTCGAAGGCCGAACGGCCAACGCCGGAACAGCGCCACGAGAGCGTTTCCCTGCGCCCTCACTCATTCGAAGAGGTCATTCGGCGCGTCTTCACTCCGAAGGCGCCCCCAAAGAAGCAGGAGGAGGTCGATGGTGGCGATGCTCCACGAGAGCAGCGTCGGTGACATGACCGACGACATGCAGCAACGGGTAGCGATGGGCCTTAACGAAATGCTGAAGGAACTTGGCTACCCTCCCTCCGCCATCAGCGGATGGTGGAACACGGTCCCGCTCGCCGAGCTGGGCGGTCGAACCGCTACACAAGCCTGGGTTCAGGGCGACCAAGACGCCGTGAGAGACCTGATCGTAAATCTTCGCGAGCAGTCGATGAAGGCCGCTAGAAACTTGTAAGTTACCAGCCACGTCGCCGGCGGGGGGTATCCTTCGCGCCGTGGCAATCAAGAACGCGGCAGAGTGGCGTAAGTGGGAAGCATCTAATAGACCACCCGACCCACTGAGATGGGCTATGGAGTGGTGGCTAAAGAATCTGGCGGCTGAGCCGAACCAGGCTCCCAGCTGGGAGATTGAGGGGCGCTGCGAGCCGGGGGTCCGCGAAGAACGTATGGCGGTGATCCCCGGAACGGACGGTATTTGGGTCCGTTATTTGATCGAATGGGTCCGGAGTAATGACCCGGAAGCGGACCCCGTCGCCGTGTCTTTCCTAGAATTCTCCTAGAAGCGAGTCCCGGCTAGCTGGGCGAGCAGCATCTCCATCCGAGCCGAGTCGCTGATCTTGCAGGTGGAGTAGCGGAAGTCGAATTCGCCCAGGTAGGCGGGAAGGTGGCGCTTGCTCACGTGGTGGTGAGTGCCGCTGATCGACCGCTTGAGCTGGCTGAAGTAGCCCTCAGCGCGGTTCGTGCTCACGGCATCGCGGACGTATTCGCCGCGCTCATGAGCGACGGACTGGTGCGACAGGAACTCGCGGCCCACCGGGAGGTAGGCGGATGCGGCGTCCGTGTGTAGGTGACTCTGGCCCATCTCGACGTTGGCGGCGATCACTTTGCGGAGCGTGTGACCGCTCACGTCGCGGACGACCTTGGAGCGGACCTCGCCCGTGTCGGCGTTGACGAGGGAGAGGACCGGGGACTTGTCGGTGCGCACCCGCGAGTGCCCTGGCTTCAACAGCTCTGGCTCGATCGGCTTCCGATGCTGGTTTTTGGGATCACCACCGACCCACGTTTCGTCACTGATGATGGTGCCCACCATCGGGTCCGCGTAGTCGAGCTGCATAGCCTCACGGACACGCTGGAGCAGCGACCATGCCGTATCGGTGTGCAGGCCGTACCGGCGTTCAATCTCGTAAGCAGCGACCCCGTTCTTTGCGCTGACCATCTCGAAAATCACGAGGACGATGATCCGCACCGAAACCTTCGTCCCGTGGAAAACGGTGCCAGTGAGCACGGAGAACTGCTTGCGGCACGCCTTCTCGCTGCACTTCCAGAGACGGCGCTGTGAGACAGCGCCCGTCCTCGTCCTGCGCCCGCCTGGGGCCTTCGGGGTGAGGAAGTAGTGCTCGGCGGTGCTCCCGCAGTGCGGGCACACGGGACGGCCCTGCCAGATCATCTCTTCGAGGAACCGGTACGCCGATGCTTCGTCCGGCACCCGATCCATCAGCTGCAGGTAGGTCATCCCCATGCAGCAATTATCTCAGGAGGGTGTGTCATCCGGGGAATCGCCCTAGGGTGATCGCGGCGCCGGGACGCATCCCCGGCGGCACCTCTCGGGGCCCGGTCACGTCACGGCGGCCGCAGCGCCCCCTCTCGCGAAACCCGACGGGCCGCCGCGCGGGCGGCCCGGGACCACGGAGGTACGAGGTGTCGATGCTCCACGTCGCTCTTGGCGCGCGTCTCGCCAGCGGGCTCATCACGCTCAATCCCGACAGCTCCGCCCTGCCCGGCGGCTCAGCGCTGCAGACGCTCGCGAACGGCATCGGCTGGTGGGGCCTCCTCGCGTCGCTGGTCGGACTGGTCGTCGGCGCGGCGACGTGGGCGCTCGGCTCCCACACGAACAACTATCAGCACGCATCCACCGGCCGTCGTGCCGTGCTGGTGTCCGGCGCGGCCTGCCTGATCATCGGGGCGGCGCCGCCGCTGCTCAACTTCCTGTTCAGCCTCGGCGGGAAGGCCTGAGGTGCGGTGGACGCCGCCCTCGTCCTCGGCGGCGGTGCCGGCCTCGGCGACCGCCCGGCAGCGTCCAGCATGATCGTGGCCGGCGTGCCGGTTGCCACCACCGGCCTCGCCCAGGCGCTCTTGGAGGCGCTGACGAAGTGGGTCGTCGCCGGTGCGGCCAGCTTCGTCTCGGCGCTCGGCAGCGTCCTGCAGGCGACGACGCAGCCCGATCTCGGCGCCGGCTTCCAGCACGAGCTCGGCGTCGTGGCCGAGATCGGGGCCCTGCTCGCGCTGCCATTCCTCGTGCTCGCCGCGATCCACGCCGTGGTGCGCCAGGACCTCGGCCTGCTCCTGAGGGCGGTGCTAGTCCGGTTGCCGCTCGCCGTCCTGCTCGGCGCTGGCGCGGCCCAGCTCGTCGAGCTTGCGCTCGCCGCGACCGACGAGCTCTCCTCCTCCCTCGCCGGTGCGAACGGCGCGCCGGCGTCGACGCTCGTCGCCCACCTCGTCACGGTCCTCGCGGGGAGCGGGCCCGGCGCGGCGCCGCTCGCGGGTTTCGCCGGGCTGCTCATCGCGGGGCTGGCGGCGGTCGTCGCGCTCGTCCTCTGGCTCGAGCTCGTCGTCCGTTCCGCGGCCGTCGCGGTCGCGACGCTCTTCCTCCCGATCGCGCTCGCCGGGCTCGTCTGGCCGGCGAGCGCGCACTGGGCGCGACGCCTCGGCGAGACGATCGCCGCGCTGGTGCTCTCCAAGCTCGTCGTCGTCGGGGTGCTCACGCTCGCCGCCAGCACGCTCGTGGATCAAGGCGGAATCTCCGACATGGTCGAGGGCGTGGCCCTCCTGCTGCTCGCGACGTTCTCGCCCTTCGCCCTGTTCCGGCTGATCCCGATGGTGGAGGCGGGCGCGGTCGGCCAGTTGGAGGGCGCTGCCCGTCTCGGCGGGCGCGTCGCCAGGGCCGCGGCGTCGAACGCCGCCGGGCTCGCGCTCGGGCTGACCGCCGGGGAGGCCGGAGCCGGCACGACGGTCGGCGCCGGGGCGCCGACCGTCGTCGACGACGTCGGACCCGCGACCGGTGTGGCGCGCGACTCGCCCGACGTCCTGGCCGACGCCGGGCGGATCGCCACCGAGATGGCGGCACGCGACGGCGTCGGCCGCGGCGCCGCTCCGGCGGACGGGACCGACGATGGCCGACGCTGAGACGAGGGCCCGCTTCCGCTTCGGGCCACGCGACCGCCGTGGGCTGGTCGCCGGCGTGCGCACGGGCCAGCTCGCCGTCGTGGCGGCCTCCCTCGTGTGCGCCGTCGGTCTCGCCCGGGGCGTGCACGGCCCCTCGGCCGGTGTCGCCGCGACCGGCGCGGCCCTCGCCGGGACCGGCGCGGCCTGCTGGCCTGTTCGCGGCCGGACCCTGGAGCAGTGGCTCCCCGTCGTGCTCCGCTTCCTCGCGGCCCGACCGGCGAGACGGAGCGCCGCGCCGCCCGACGCGCGCCGGGCGCCGTCCAGCAGGCGACCCCCGCAGCTCCTGTCGCGTCTCGAGGTCGTCGAGGCCAGGGCCGCCGCCGGCCGGCCGATCGGCGCCGTGCACGACACCCGGCTGGGGACGCTCAGCGCGGTGTGCTCCCTCGGTGGGGAGTCGTTCGCGCTCCTCGCCGAGGAGGAGCGGACGCGGCGGGTGGGTACCTGGGCGGCGGTGCTCGCGTCGGTTGCCCGCGAGCGCGCGGCGGTGCACCGCTTGCAGTGGGTGTCGCGCACGCTTCCCGACCCTCGCGAGCGGATGCGCCGAGGCGCTGCCGGGCGCTCCCAGGCGGCCGCCGGCGTCGTCGCGGCCGGGCACTCCTCCGCCGGCTCCGACGCGGCGGGGCACGGCAGCGAGAACGGGCTCCGAGGCGAGGACGCGGCGCACGGCGGCGATGCGATGGCCGCCGCAGCCCGCTCGTACGCGACCTTGGTGCGCCTCGAGGCCGAGCGCGCGCTCCGTAACGAGCTGCTGCTCGCGCTGACGGTCCGCGTGCGCAGCGCGCGGGCCGGCGGCGCCGGGCTCACCGAAGCGGCCGCCGTGCTCGCCGACGAGGTCGCCATGCTGGAGCGCCGGTGTCGTGAGGCAGGCCTCCCCGTCGACGGCGTGCTCTCCCCCGTGGGGCTGCGCGCGGCGTTGCGGCGGGGCCTGGAGGCGCGGTCGCGCACCGACCCGGGCTCGGACCGCCCGTGGCCGGGGGTCCTGGAGGAGCACTGGGCGTCGGCGCGGACCGACGGGACCTGGCACGCGACGTTCTGGATCGCCGAATGGCCGCGCACCGACGTCGGCAGCGACTTCCTCCTGCCGCTCCTCGTCGGCTGCTCCGAGCGCAGGAGCGTCTCCGTGGTCATGGCCCCGCTCGCGCCGCTGCGAGCCGTGCGCGCCGCCGAGCACGCCCGGACCTCGACCGTCGCCGACGCCGAGCTGCGCCGCCGGCACGGCTTCGCGGTGACGGCGCGGGCCCGCCACGAGCATGACGCCGTCGTCCGGCGCGAGTCCGAGCTGGCCGAAGGGCACGCCGGCTACCGCTTCTCCGGCTACCTGACGGTGAGTGCGCCGAGCCAGGCCGAGCTCGAACGCGCCTGTGGACGCGTCGAGCAGGCCGCGGCGCTGGCCCGGCTCGAGCTGCTCCGGCTCTACGGGAGCCAGGCCGAGGCGCTCTGCTGCACCCTGCCGGTCGGGCGGGGATGCGCATGAGGCTTCCCGCGCACGAGGCGACGACCGCGCAGCTCGGGGCGCTGTACCCCTTCGTGACGAGCCGCACGCTGCCGGCCTCTGGGGTGCTGGTGGGCCGCGACGTGTTCGGCGGCGCGTTCGTCCACGATCCCTTCGAGCTCTACGCCGCGGGCGTCCTGACGAACCCGAACGTCCTCGTCCTCGGGCAGATCGGGCGCGGCAAGAGCGCGCTGGTCAAGACCTACCTCTACCGCCAGGCCGCGTTCGGTCGGCGGGTCGTGGTCCTCGATCCCAAGGGTGAGTACGGCCCGCTGGCACGGGCGCTCGGCGTCGAGCCGATCCTGCTCGAGCCGGGCGGCGCGGTCCGGCTCAACCCGCTGGACGCGCCCCGGGCCGGCGGCCCGGGCGCCGCCGAGGAGACGTCCCGGCGCCGGCTCGCACTGCTCTCGGCGCTCGCCTCGGCATGCCTCGACCGGGCGCTCCGTCCCGTCGAGCACACGGCGCTCGAGCTCGCGCTCGCCGGCGCGACCACGGGTGCGCGTCCCCCGACGCTCCCAGAGGTCGTCCAGGCGCTGCTCTCCCCGACGGCCACCTCGACGATCGCCGTGGCGAGCGATGTCGCCACCTTGCGGGCCGAGGCGCGCGACGTGGCGCTCGAGCTGCGCCGCCTCGTCCACGGCGAGCTACGGGGGATGTTCGACGGACCCACCACGCCCGGCGTCGACCTGCACGGCCGCGCGGTCGTCCTCGATCTCTCCGCCGTCTACCACTCGCCCGCGCTCGGCGCCCTGGTGACCTGCGCTGCAGCTGCGCTCGAGGCCAGCTGGCGCGCCGGCACCGGCGAGCGGACGCTCCTCGTCGTCGACGAGGCCTGGGCGGTGCTCGCCAACCTCGGCGTCGCCCGTTTCCTCCAGTCCTCCTGGAAGCTGGCGCGAGCCCACGGTGTGGCGAACGTCGCCGTCCTGCACCGCGTCTCGGACCTCGCCAGCGCCGGCGGAGCCGGCAGTGTCGGGGCGCGCATCGCCGAAGGGCTGCTCGCCGACTCCGAGACGCTCGTCTGCTACGCGCAGGGTGCCGGCGAGGTTCCCGCGGCGTCAGCGGCGCTCGGCCTCGGCGAGGCCGAGTCCCGGCTCCTCCCCCGCCTCGGGCGTGGCGTCGCGCTGTGGCGGGTCGCAGGACGGTCCTTCCTCGTCGAGCACCGCATCGCACCCGGCGAGCGCGCCCTCGTCGACACCGACGCCCGCCTCGTCCCGGTCCCGTGACGCCTCGGCGCGGCCCCGGCACGCCGGTACGGGGGCGGCTGGCACCCCGCGGCTCGCCACCGGGCGTGCCCCTCCGCGGGGGGGCGGGGGCCCCCGCCGCCCCCGGGCGGGCGGAGCTGCCGGCGTGCCTTGCCGTGATCGCCGCCGGGGTGCTCGCGCTGGCCTGCTGGGCGACGGCCGGGATCGACGGCGTGCTCGGTGGACACGGGTGGCGAGACGTCCCGCTCCGCGCCGCCCCCACGCTGGTGCTCCGCCTCCTGGTCGATCCCTCCTCACCGGGTCGTGCCTTCCCCCCGGCGCTTCGTGCCGGTCTGCCCGGCGCAGCGGGTTGGTGGGCGACCGTCGCGACGCTGCTCGCCTCGGTGACGGCGGGCGTCGTCGGCGCGACCGTGGCGGCCCGGCGGGTGCACCGGCGGCGACCCGGGCGGGGCCCGGCGCCGCGCCGCACCGCCACCGGCGCCACTTGGGCCGCGCCCTCCGAGCTCCGGCCGCTCGCGGTGCGGTCCGCCGGGTCGGGTCGCCTCGTCCTCGGCCGGGCGGGTCGGCGACTGGTCGCCGCCGAGCGGGGCCACTCCCTCCTCGTCGTCGGCCCGAGCCAGTCAGGCAAGACGACCGGCCTCGTGATCCCCGCCATCCTCGAGTGGGAGGGACCGGTGCTCGCGACGAGCGTGAAGACCGACCTCGTGCGCGACACGCTGGGGTGGCGCCGCCGGGTCGGCACGAGCCTCGTCTACGACCCGGTCGGGGTGTCCGGCCTCCCGAGCGCCGGCTGGTCGCCGCTCGCGGCGTCGGCCAGCTGGGCCGGTGCACGTCGCGTCGCGGCCGCCCTCTGCTCGGTGGCCCGGGCCGGCGGGGGCGGCCTGGACGACGCGGCGTTCTGGTACTCGACGGCGGAGAAGCTTCTCGCCCCCCTCCTCTTCGCAGCGTCGAGCTCCGGCGGAACGATGCCCGACGTTGTCCGCTGGGTCGACACCGAAGAGGTGGACGAGGTCCTGTTCGCGCTGGAGTTCGCCGGGGTCCCCGAGGCGGTCCGCGCCGCGGAGGCGAGCTTCGGGCGCGAGGACCGCCAGCGCAGCTCCGTCTACACGACCGCCGAGACGGTGCTGGCGGCGTTCGCGGATCCGTCGGTGGCCGCGACCACCGAGCGTCACGAGCTGGACCCGGCACTGCTCCTCGACGGCGGGCGCCACACCTTCTTCCTGGTGGCCCCGTCGCACGAGCAAGAGCGGCTGCAGACCGTGTTCGTCGCGATCCTGCGCAGCGTCGTGGAGGCGGCCTTCGAGGCGGCGTCGCGCGCCGACCGTGCGCTCGACCCGCCGCTGCTCGTGGTGCTCGACGAGGCGGCCAACGTCGCGCCCCTCGCTGGACTCGACGCCCTGGCGGCGACGGCCTCCTCGCACGGGGTCCAGGTCGTCACCGTCTGGCAGGACCTCGCCCAGGTCGAGGCGCGCTACGGCGCGCGCTGGGCCACCGTCGTGAACAACCACCGGGCGAAGCTCGTCTGCTCGGGCGTCGCCGATCCCGCGACCCTCGAGCACGTCAGCCGGCTCGTCGGCGACGAAGACCATGTCGTGGACTCGACGACGGTCGACGAGCAGGGCGCCACGACGCGCACCACCAGCCTCACGACGCGCCGGCTCCTGCCCGGGGACATGCTGCGGCGGCCGGCGCCGGGCGAGGCGGTGCTCCTCTACGGCCACCTCCCGCCGGTGCATCTCGCGCTGCGGCCCTTCTTCGCCGATCGCGCCCTCCGCCGGCGCACGTCGGGCGGACCCAGCGGGTGCCGCCCGCGCGAGGCGCTCTGGGGGGCGCGCCTGGCGCTGCTCAGCGCGTGGCGCGGTCGACGGCGGGAGCGAGCACGGCCCCGGCCACCGCTGCGCCGACGGTGAGGCCGAGGACGAGCCACCGGGTGCGTCGAGGGAGCTCGCCGAAGCCGAGGAGCGTCGCCGCGGTGTCTCCGGCGTCGGCGAGGGCCCCGGCCTCGACCCACCCGCGAAGGGGGGCGTCGTAGCGGGCCGCCATCACGGCGCCGAGGCCGAGTGCCAGATCGCGCCCGCCGATGGTCCGCGCGAACAGTCGCACGGCGGGG
>JGI12269J14319_10004840_pt1 | contig 12159 bp, 10 predicted proteins | sample PeaSoiSIISIP2007_FD_14319 | JGI IMG/M metagenome (IMG submission 14319) | reverse complement strand
ACACCAGCCGCTGGCCGGTGGTGCTGCCCGGTGCCAGCGGCCACTACATGCTGGCCTTCGACGACGGCCGGATCGTGGCCGGCGCGACCCGCGAGACCGGCTCCGGCTTCGACCACCGGGTCACCCCGGCCGGCCTGGCCGAGATTCTCGAGCAGGCCCTGGCCGTCGCCCCCGGCCTGGCCGGCGGCACTTACCTGGAAACCCGGGTCGGCTTCCGCCCGATGGGCCCGGGCCTCCGGCCGCTGCTCGGACCGGTGCCCGGGCTGGCTGGCCTGGTCGTCGCCACCGGCCTGGGCGCCTCGGGGCTGACCATGGGCCCACTGGCCGGCTCGCTGGCCGCGCAGGCGGCGCTGGGCCTGCCGCCCGCCCTCGACCTGGAGCCCTTCGCCCCGTGATCATCGCCAGGTCATGTCGATCTGGCGCTCGAAGATGACATAGCCGGCCCGGGCGAAGGCCGCCGCCATGGGAACGTTGCCAACGTCGGTGGCGGCCCGGATCTGGGGCACGTTCTGCGCGGCGAGCAGGCCCGTGCCCGCGGCCAGCACGTCGTGAATGTAGCCACGGCCGCGATGGGCCGGCACCACTGCGAGGTAGGCGATGATCGGGTGGTAACCGTTGTGCGCGGGGATCACGAACCCGACCGGCTCTCCGTCCGGCAGCGTCGCGATCCGCCACCACTCGTGCGGGCTCGCGTAGCGCTCGAGTTCGTTGCGGTACTGCTCCTGCGCGGCCTGTCCGGGGGTCATGCGGGTCAGGTCGTCGCGGCTGTGCGCGTCCAGAGTGCCGTCCAGCACGAGCGTCATGAGTTCGATGAGCTCGCCGGGGTCGCGGACCGGCCGGAACGCGAGTCGCCCGCTGAGCTCGGCCACGGGCGTACCTGGTCGCCACTCCAGGCGCAGGCGTTCGACGAACAGCTTTGCTCCGACGCGCCTCAGTGCCCCCATCCGGTCCTCGACCGCCCGCCGGGTGGGAACGTGGTCGCGCCAGTCCGCGGGCAGGAACCGGCCGTACTCCGGGGGCGTCGCCCCGGCGGGGACCAGCGCGGCCAGCGCGGTCTTCAGCAGCAGCACGCCGTCATCGATATCGCCGTCGATATCGAAGATGTCCATCAACAGCGGCTTCTGGTCGCCCGCCCACGACCACCATCCGGCCCGGGCCACCACGCGGTCATCGCGCAGCGCGAGCCAGAGCCATTCCGGGCGGCGGCGACCGGCCGCCAGGTCGTCGCTGACTTCCTCGTTGAGCACGTAAGGCAAGCGGTTGAACAGGTCCAGCTCATCGGGCCCGGTGATCGGGCGCAGAGTCAGGTCACGCTGATTCAGGTTCAAGGCATTCTCCATCGTGGAGGCGCCCTGCCCGCTCCGGGATCAGCTCAGCTGGTTACCCGGGAGGACACGAGCGCAGTGTGTGTGGCGTACATGGCTCAGCCCTCCTTTCTCCGGATAGCTCCGGCCACCACTTCTATCCGGCACGCCCTTAATCCGCAACCCATTAAACGACCGACTGCCGCCAGGGGGCGACCCAGTCTTCGTCTAGCAGGTCCGGTCGGCGCAGGTAGGACATCATCAGCTGGACCGACTCGGCCACGTCGCGTGTCAGCCGGAAGCACCCGGCCGCCGAGCCGCAGCGTTCCGGCGCGAACTGCCTGGCCATCGCCACCACCACGTCTGCCAGGCCGCCCAGTTCGCTGGCGTCTTCCGGGTCCAGCGGCCACGCCCCGTGGCCGGAGGCGGCGCCCGTGCTGGCTACCTGGGCGCGCAGCCAGTCCCAGGGGCTGGCGGTCAGCGCCGCGTCCCAGGCCCTCGGACACGGCTCGTTGCCGGAGAACCTGGGGTGGAAGTGAGCCACGCCGTAGCTGCCGGGCGGGTCGCCGACGCGGTCGAACAGGTCGGCGCGCCACAGCGGGCGGTCCGCCGTGACGATCTGCGCCGCTGACTCGCTGCCGCGGCGCTGCTGCGAAACCAGCTCGCGCAGTTCGACCCGGGCGCCGTGCTCCATGGACGCGTCGTCCAGGTCAATCTCGAACCAATGCCGCGCGATGACGGCGCACCGCGACAGGGCGATGATCTGCTGCACACGACCACGCTACGCGGCGTATGTCCGTGATTGACGGAGAGCCGTGGCGACAACCAGGATGACCATGGCGGCACTACCAAGGAGGCCCGGCGTGACGAAAGTACCGAGTGTTCGGGGCAAGAAACGTTACCGCCCCGCTTTCTGGATTGAATCCATGGCGGGTTCCCTGACCGGCTTCCTGGCCATCCTGACGCTCGTCTGGCGGGACTGGATCGAGGGTGTCTTCGGTTATGACCCCGATCACCACAACGGCTCGTTCGAATGGGAGCTGGTCATTGCCTGCGCCTTGCTGACGGTGCTCTTCGCGGCCCTGGCCCGGCGCGAATGGCGCCGGGCACCTTCGAGAGCAGCCTCAGCGGGCTCGACGGTCTCCTGAGAACATGCCGGAGAACACCAAGGTCGTGCTGACCCGCAGCCCGAGTCACAACGTCCAGGTCACCTCGGGCACGAACCCGGCGACCGGCGCGCGGGCGGAGTCAACGGTGGCGATCAGCCCCGCGAACCCGGACCTGATCCTGGCCGCCTCGAAGACGTTCATGGACCGGGCGCACTACGACTACAACGTGGCGGCCTACATCAGCGACAACGGCGGGATCACGTGGCGAGAGTTCGATCCGCCGATCGAGACGTCGTGGGGCGGGCTGGACGACCCGTGCGTGGCGTTCGACAACAACGGCCGCGGGTACCTGTGCGGCATGTTCAACGGGCCGGTCGGATCGGAGGGTGAGACCGAGGCGCTGGAGGGGATCGCGTGCTACACCTCGACCGGGAACCTCGTCACCTGGGCCCCGCCCACGTTCCCGGACTCGATCGTCGGGAACCTGGACGACAAGGACTGGTTCGCCGTCGACCAGTCGGGCGGCCTGTACGACGGCCGCATCTACGGATTCTGGGACATCAGGGTCACGACCCCCAACGGCCTCGGATTCTCACGCAGCCTGGACGGCGGCCAGACCTGGGTGGGCTTCGGCTCGCCGCCCAACCCGGCGGCGACGCCGCTGGTCGCCGGCGGGGTGACGATCGGTTCCACCACCCCGTACACGTGCGTCGGACCAGACTCCTCGCTGCACGTGTTCTGGATGCAAGGCGGAGACATCTGGTGGACCGTCTCTTACGACGGCGGGGACAGCTTCGCCGCCCCGCTGGCGGTCACGGCCGGAATCGGCTCCTTCTCGACCGAGCCGTCAAACGTGACTCTGCCGTTCCGCACCTACACGTTCCCGACCAGCTCCGTGGTCGATGACGCCCTGATCCTGGCCTGGGCCGACGACGGGGACCCCTCGGGGATGGTCCGCATCTACTACCGGGCCTACGACCTCTACGGCCGCGTGTGGCTGGGCGATGCCCGCGGCGCGCCGCTGCTCACCGGGGCCGTCGCCACCGGCCCCGCCTTCCACGAGCTGTTCCCGCAGCTGAGCTCCACCCAGGATGCCCTGGTGCTGGCGTTCTACCAGTACGGGCCGAACGGCCCGCAGAACCAGGACTGGATCGACGTCGTAGTAGCGGTCGGCGACGACGACGCCTGGAACCGCATCACCGTCACCGACCAGCCGTGGGACCCCACCGTCGCCGAGGTAATCGACGAGAACGGTAACGGGTTCATCGGGGACTACTTCGGCCTCGACGCGCAGGCTGGCGCGGCGACCGTGGTGTGGACGGACACCCGCACGGGGCTCCAGGAGATCTTCACCAGCCAGGTCCAGATCCTCGTGCAGAGCCTGCGGGTCGTCACCGACCAGAACGAGTTCGCCTACGACACGGTAAACGCGCTCCACCCGACCGCCGCCAGCCCGGCCGAGTTCCCGACCGCCCTGTACGTGATCGCGGGCGGCCTCACCCCCGAGCAGGTGGGGGTCAACAGCACCATGACCCAGGCGCAGATGGCCGCCCAGGCCCCGCCGCTGACCTTCACCGACGCCGCGGGCCCGGTCGGCACCATGACCTACAAGGCCACGCTATGCGAGCCGGAGGACAGCACCTTGCCGGCCGGGATACCGCAGAGCTTCACCTTCACCTACACCATCGAGTTCACCGGGACCGGTGCCTTCCCGGTGGGCGGCGCCCAGGACACGGTCGCGGTGACCGTGACCGCCACCGGTTTCGGGCTCACCGATCAGGGCACGCTCACGCTGACCTACCAGCCCAGCCCCTACATGCTCGACGGGGCCACCTCCTGGCTGTCCGAAGACCTGAGGGTCTTCCAGGTCACCGAGGGCGTCCCGGACCCGATCTTCGGGCTGACCTGCGGCGCCGACAAGATCGGCTATCTCGGCCAGGTCCTGGCCAAGCTGCGCGGCCCCGGGGGGCATGCCCTCTTCGAATCGATGCCGACCGTCCCGACGCCGTTCGACCCGACCGGCGGTGAGCTGGAGCTCTCCCAGCAGGTCGGCGGCGTCAACGTGTTCAACTTCGCGATCGCCCAGGTCCGCTACGCCGGCGGGACCCTGCCCGCGAACCAGGTTCCGGTCGCGTTCCGGCTGTTCACCACCGCCGTCACCGGCACCGACTACGACCCGACCGGCACGTACGCCACCAATGGGGCGACCCCGCCGGTCGCCCTGCTCGGCCTGCACTTCGGTGAGCTGGCCAGTATCCCCTGCTACGCCAGCGCCCGCCAGGACCCGCTCACCGGGCAGACCGACCCCGGCAATGTCCTCAACTTCCCGGCCACCGGCGGGGTGGAAACCTACGACTTCGCCGGCTGCTGGCTGGACTTCAACCAGCCCCTGCCCGCCTACTACCCCCGCGACACCACCTCCGACGCCGGGCCCTGGCCAGCCGCCGACAAGCTCCCCATCCAGAGCCTGATCCGCGGCCTGCACCAGTGCCTCGTCGCGCAGATCATCTACGGCGTGGCACCGGCCACCGGCACCTCCACCGCCAACACCGACAAGCTGGCCCAGCGCAACCTGGCCATCGTGGGCGGGGATAATCCCGGCGGGGACGGCGCCCGCACCTTGTCGCACACCTTCCAGCTCAAGGCCCTCGGCGGCACCCGCATCCGCGACGCCGCCCTGGCCGGCGTGGCGTTCGGCTCAACCGCCGCCGCCGACGTGGAGATTCCCCCGGACGTGCTCGCCGTGCACTGGGACAACCTCCCGGCCGGAACCAGCGTCGAGGTGTACCTGCCGACCCTCGACGCCGACGAGATCCTCGCCCTGGCCGCCGACCGGCCCACCCCGCCGCGGCTGCAGCGGGTCGACCCGCACACGCTGCACTGCGCCGGCCCTGCCGTCACCTATATCCCCCTGCCGTCCACCGGCTCGACGGCCCAGATCCCCGGCCTGCTCACCGTGACCACGCCCGCAGGCACCCGCGCCGGTGAGCTCTACCAGCTCCACGTCCAGCAGATCACCGGCTCACCCGCCCGCGTCGTCGGCGGCTTCCAGCTCTCCATCCCCATCCGCAAGCGGGCCGACCTCATCGAGGCCGAGGCCCGGCACCTCTCCGTCCTCCGTTATATCGGGCTGTCCATCCCGCCGCAGGATCCCTGGCACCAGGTGTTCACCCGTCACCTCACCCAGATCGCCCTCCGGTTGCGCGAGTGGGGCTTCGACCCCGACACCATCACGCCCTCTCCCGACGGCAGCGGCGTCCCCCCGCCAGGCCACCGGCACCGGCACCATCACCGCCACCACCGCTGGCACCATCACCGCGAGTGGTGGTAACCCGAGCCATTTTTACTCCGAACGCCGCACCCCGGGCCCATCAGAACCCTGACAGCGGCTGAAATCCGCCGGTGAGCGCGAAAATGAGTGGCGGCAGCCGCGTGATCGTGGCTACGATCCTCGTGCTCGTTGCCGAGCCAGGGAGGACGATCGTGTACCGCCACCAGGCCTTTTGATCGGACCAGCAAGCGCCGCCGGGGGGTACCCGCTAGCGCGTCTCGCGTAACGCGAGGCGATCGCATCGCCGGCATCGGCGCGAGTGTCCGCCGACCTGGCCTGGGCCAGCGCCACGCAGTGCGCCTGCCCTTCGTAACCTGACCCGCGCGAGATGAGCATCGACTCGACCTGGTCGGCTGGCCCGGGCCGCCGCCTCATTGCCGCCCACCACGAGGCCATCCGTGGTTCCCGCCCGCCCTGGCCGTGCGCGCCGCCGCGCCGTCGCCATCTACGGGCCGACATCGTCCGGGAAGACTGCGCTGTCGCTCGACGTCTGCGCGGCCGCGTTCGAGCGTGGCCTGCGTCCGGTCGTGCTGAACGCCGACTCGCGGCAGGTCTACGTCGGCATGGACATCGGCACGAGCAAGATCAAGCCGTCGCAGACGCGAGGGTTCGAGCACCGCTTGCTTGACGTGGCCGAGCCGTCGTCGAAGCTGTCGCTGGAGGCGTACGCAGAGCTGGCGCGGGACGAGCTCGCGTCGCTCGCCGCGTCCGAGGATGCCCTGCCGGTCCTCGTCGGCGGCACCGGCGTGTACGTCCAGTCCGTGCTGGATGGCTGGGACCTGACCGGGACGGGCACACTCCGGCGGTCGCTCGAGCGCGATTTCCCGCCCGGCGACGCCGAGGCCGCGTACCACGTGCTCGCGCGGGTCGCGCCCGATGTGGCCCGGCGGGTGCACCCGAACGACTACGAGGCGATCCTCAACGCCCTGGTGCGCCGCATAGCCGGCCAGGCGGGCCACAAGGTGGCCGCGCCGTTTGCGTTCGCGGTGTACGGCGTGGACCGGGGGGAAGCGGAGACCGATCGGCGGATCGAGACGACGTTGGACGCCCAGATCCGCGACGGGCTGCTGGCGGAGATTGCCGAGCTCGACCGCCGGTACCGGCTCGTCGAGCAGGCTCGCCGACCGGGGCGCAGGCGCAACGTGGTGTCGCAGACGCATGGGTATCGCGAGTTCGTCCGCGTGGCCGCGTCGACCGGGAAGGCCATCGCGGAACTCGACGGCGCCGACCTGGCCGCCGCCCGGGCCGAAGCGCTCGGCCGCATCTGGGCGTACTCAAGACGGCAGCGGTCGTGGTTCCGCAAACTTGGCGCGTCGCGGGTCGACCATCGATCAGCGGTGAAGACCATTCTGTCGCGTCTGCCGTGACCGAAAGAGCCCTTGCCTGCGGGGTTGGGCCCGGAGTCGTCCCGCTAACGCCGGGGCCCGTTAGGCTCATGGCTGTGCGCCTAGGGCCGCGGTTCCGGGTCGCGGCCCCCCATCTCTGCGCTGGCGCGCCGCGGGAGGTTAGCAATGGCGTCGTATGAGTCCGTGATCAGCACCCTGGAAGCCGAACTGACCGCCGTGGCGGACGTGTTCGGCAGCCTGGCGCCGGAGCAGTGGCAGCGGCCGACGCTGCTGGTACCGGTGGATCCCGAGCTGCCCAGGTGGACCGTGTTCGAGCTGGCCGGCCACTTTGACATCGCCATCGGGCTGACCCGCATGCTGATCGCCGGGCGGGAAGATGCCCAGCCCGCCCGGGACCGGACCAGCTTTTTCATCAACCCGCGCTCGGAAACCGGCCCGGTGGTGTACTCGTACGCCTACACCATGGTGGAGGGCAAGACGCCGGCCGACATGCCCGGCGTGCTGGCCGAGACCTTCACCAAGACCATCTCCGAAGCGCGCGCCGTCCCGGCCCACCTGGTCGGTCCCGGCTACTTCGCGCCGATGCGGGCCGATGAGTTCGTCGCCAGCCGCATCGTCGAGGCGGTGGTGCACGGCATCGATCTGGCCCAGGCGCTGGGCTCGCCGTACTTCGCTACCGCCCACGGCATCGCCGTGACCGCCGCGATCCTCGATGACCTGCTGGCCCGGCGGACAGCCGGCCGCAGGCCAGCTGAGCTGTCAGACGACATGGACTGGATCCTGGCGGCCTCAGGCCGGGCCGGATCCAGCGACAACAGGCTGCCACTGATCGGCTGACTCCTGGTCATCTTGCCGTACCAACCGGAGAAACCGCTGTCCTACCGTGGAGGTATGACCGCATGGGGCAACCTGCCGCCCGCCCTGCCGCCGCATGGCACGGTGCTGGCCTGGGCGCGAGGCTGCCGGTGCGAAGAATGCGAACGCGAGCACCGGCGCTTCTTGTCCGAACTGGCCTGGCGAGGGCCGATAAGGCTCCCTGCTCAGCCGGAGCCCCGCAAGCTGGATGCTGGCACCCTCGCCCGGCTGGAACCGGCGGTGAGCCAGTCTGAGTGCCCCGTGTGCGGCGCGTTGCGGCACCAGCGGTGCCGCAACCTGGCGTTCCCCCAGCATTTCGCGCCGACTCATCCTGAGCGCAGAAGCGGCCCGTAACGTTCTCGGGACGATCCGGGCCTAGCGTGGGCTTGCGTGGCCCAGCAGACCTCGATCATCGCGTCAGCGATCATCTCCGCGCCTCCGGAACGGGTATGGGAGATCGCCTGCGACAGCCGCCGCTACCCCGAATGGGTGGAAAACACGCTATGGATCAGCACCGACGGGCCCACCCGGCTCGGCGCAACCATGGAGGAACTCACCTGCGGTGACGATGCTCGAGCATGTCACGGTCTGCCTCGGGTCGGCGGACATCCGCCCCTATCACCTGGTCAGGGCCGGGTGGGGCTGCCGGTAGCTTCGCCGGCGTCGCGCTGCAGTTCGATGGCGGTCAGGAGGCTGGGCAGCACCGTCGCGAACAACCCGGGTGCGGGCGGCAGGCCCGGCCCCCGCTGCAGGGTCTGACCCGGCAGGCGCCGCTGGACGGTGACGATGGTGCCGCCTGCTTCCCCCACGCCGACGTACTCGGGCGCGGGGTAGCCTCGCCGGCGCAGGTCGCGGACGAGCCTGACCAATCGCCGCTGGTTGTCCATGGCCCTCCGGCCGCCCGGGACCAGCTTGACGACGAACTCGTCACCGACAGCGGTAACGGCAAAAGTCGAACGGGATTCCCCGCGTAGCGTCTCATCCGCGACCAGAACCCGGTCGACGCCAGCCAGTCGCGCCACCGCCTCAAGGAGCTGCGGATCACGCTGAACTAGCTCATGGTCAGCCATGGTGATCTAGCCCCTCTGGAACGTACCGGTTAGGCCCTGGCTCGGGTCGGCGAGCCTCCGCCGATGAATCTGAGCGCCTGCTCCGGCCTTACCGTTAGCGCAACACGCAGACTCAGCGGAAGGACGGGGCCCATCATGCCCGAGGTCGACTCGGTGGCTCATACCCTGGACGTGCCCGGTGCACGGCTGTATTACGAGCGGCGCGGCACCGGCCCGCTGCTGCTGCTGGTCGGCTCGCCGATGGACAGCACCGGTTTCTCCGGGTTCGCCGGCGCCCTGGCCGATCGCTACACGGTGGTCACGTACGACCCGCGCGGCATCGGCAACAGCAGCCGCGAGGACACGACCGAGGATGTGACGCCCGAGCAGCAGGCCGACGACCTGCATCACCTGCTGTCGGTGCTCGGCGGCGAGCCAGCGCACGTGTTCGGCAGCAGCGGCGGAGCCGTCGTCGGGCTCGCGCTGGTCACCGCCCACCCAGACCAGGTGCGCACGCTGGTCGCCCACGAGCCTCCGGTGGTCGAGCTGCTGCCCGATGCCGAGCAGGTGCGGGTCCAGATCCAGGACATCTACGACACCTACCGCGCTGAGGGGGCCGAGAAGGCGATGGTCAAGTTCATGGCCCATGCCGGGCTGGGCGGGGGACCCGGCCCGCAGGCAGGCGCGCCGCGGTGGGAACCCTCTCCGGAGCAGATGGCCCGGATGCGCGCCGCCAACGACGTGTTCCTCGCGTACCTGATCCGCCCGACCACGCGGTACCGGCCCGATATCGAGGCGCTGCGGGCGGTATCAGCGCCCATCGTGGTGGCCGCCGGGGCCACCTCCACGGGACAGCTGGCCAACCGCACGGCAATGGCACTCGCGGACCGGCTCGGCACGCCGGTGATCGAGTTCCCCGGTGACCACGGCGGGTTCCTGTTCCAGCCGGAACAATGCGGCCGTCTGCTCGATCAGGTGCTCACCCAGATGTCCTGACCCGTGTGACTGGCCGCGGGGTGATGAGCAGGGACTGGGCGGCTACGCCTACCGGGCCCTCCTGGTCGGAAAGCACCGTGGTGGCGAGCCCGGCGCCGCCGGTGGAGATGGCGGTCTGCGCGTCCAGGCAGATCCATTCGCCGACGGCCTCCCGGTTCACGTGGACGGTGAGCTCGGGATTGATGAAGAGCCAGCGGGTCATGTCGAGTTCCCAGGAGGCGCCGCTGCCGCTGTCGGCGATGGTGAGCACGCGCTCCAGCGGCGTGGGCTCCTCGTCCGGCACGAGCGGGTAGCGCATCCGCGTCCACAAGGTGGCAGGCCCCGGCGCGCCGAGGCTTCCCTGGACCTGCCGCCACTCGATGGCCGAGATGTACCCGTCCGACCAGCCAGCCGGCGGCAGCACCGGCGGCCCGTCCGGCAGTGGCGGAGGTGAGGGGAGCCGGGACGGCACGTCCGGGCTGCCGGTCCTGTGCACCCGCCAGGCGGCGGCCCGGGCCACCTCGAGGCCGTCCGCGCTCGCGGTGGCCTCGAGCAGTTCAACGTTGCGGCCAGGGCGGACGAGCCGGGCCTGCACGCTGATGTCGCCGACCGGGATGGCGCGCAGGATTTCGCAGGTGAAACGGGCAATCATCATGTCCGCCCGCGGCTGGCAGCGCTGCACGGCCCGGCCTAGCAGCGCGCTCGGCGGCCCGCCGTGCTGGCTGCCGGCGTCCCACGGGCCGGCCGTGTGAGGTGTTGCCCGCCACGCGCCATCTCCGAGCGGAACGTAGAAGCTGTCTGCCACGCAACGAAGGTTACTGGCCAGTCACATCGGGCTGTCGATACCACCGCCTGTTCGGCCAAGATCTAAATTCCTTTTTTCCCGAACGGCGGTGGTGTTACCTCCGGACCCTCTTGATCCACCCGGAAATCGGCGCGCCCGTTGCAGGCGGAGCGTGGGTAACGGCATTGGCTGTCACCCACGCTGCCGATTTAGGGTTGTGCTGGCGGCTGGACCGCGTCGGCTATGAGTTGGCGCCGATGACCTGGAAGTCCTGGTTCACGAAGATGTGGTGGGGCCAGTTGACGCCGATGTAGTGGACCTCGTAATCACCGTTGCCCAGCGCTACGACCCGGTCGACGATGCCGCCCGGGTAGGCGGCCAGCGCGGCTTCCGTCGCCTGGTCCGCGGTAGTGCCGCTGACGATCGTCCCCGACCCCTGGCTGTAGTCCGAAGGGATCTGGCCGACCTGCTGAGTGGAGCCCTGGCTGCCCTGGGCGTAGGGGATCACCTGCCCCCCGGGCGATGTTCCGCCGCTGCTGGGCGGCTGCACGATGACCTGGGTGGCCGTGATGGTCGTGCTACTGGTCGTCCCCAGCACGAGGACTGGTTCGCCGGTGCTGACGGCACTGGCCGAGGCCGGGCTGGCGACCGGCAGCGAAGGCTAATCAAGCAGGTGTCGAATGATTAAGCTTCGTGCATGGTCAGTCTCCGGACCCCGCAGATCAACGGACTGGCATACCCGCCGGCCCCGAACCAGGGAAAGTCAGAGACCACCGAATGAGGCCCATGCCGCGACGGCTCAGCGAGATCCAGATCGAGTCATCCCCGGGCCAGCGGCGATTGTCCGCCAGGTCGGCTCACCTGACCACCAACACGGTCGCTGTGGACTTCTCCCACGGGGACGTCGACGCCTTCCCGCCTCATCCCGCGGCCGAGGCGACCTTCGTGGCTGCCCTGGGTGAAGGCGGGCAGGCCGCTTACACCCAGTACCGGGGTAACGCCGGGGTGCGCCAGCGGCTGGCCGGGCGGCTGGCGGCGCTGACCGGCGCGCCCGTCGATCCGCAGCACGAGCTCATCATCACGCCCGGTACCCAGGGCGCCTTGTTCCTCGCGCTGGCCTCGCTGGTCGAGCAGGGCGACCCGGTCGGCATCATCGAGCCGGACTACTTCGCCAACCGGCGCATCGTCGGTTTCCTGGGCGGGCAACCGGTCCCGGTCCGCCTGGACCTGTTCGGCCGCCTCTCGCAAGCCGTGCTCGACGTCGGGGCACTACGTGCCGCGCTGCGGGCTGCGGGCGCACATGTGCTGTGCCTGTCTAACCCGAACAACCCCACCGGCGCGGTGCTGCCCAGGACGACGCTGGCCGCGTTGGCCGAGATGTGCGCCGAGGACGACGTGTTCGTGGT
>JGI12269J14319_10004839_pt1 | contig 12160 bp, 9 predicted proteins | sample PeaSoiSIISIP2007_FD_14319 | JGI IMG/M metagenome (IMG submission 14319) | reverse complement strand
ATCTTGGTTTTCTTCCCGGCATTCACATGGATTTTCATAATTTCAGTGTTCAGCAGGGCACCTTTTGTTGCTTTTATTTCCGGCAGGGTATTATTTTTCACCATAAAATCTTGTTTTGACTGATACACCGTTTCTTCGTCCGGTCTTTCCTGCAAACGAATCTCGTTTCCAATGTAATCATGGATATCCTTTAAAAACTTAGCCTCATTTTGGCTGACAAATGTAATAGCCTTACCAAGCTTGTTGACACGGCCTGTTCTGCCGATTCGATGAACATAACTCTCTCGGTCATAGGGGATATCATAATTGATGACTAAGCTTATATCCTCGATATCCAGCCCTCTCGCTGCAACATCTGTCGCACATAGATATCTGAAATGTCCTTGCTTAAACTGATTAATGACGCCCAATCGGTCTCGCTGTTCCATACCACCGTGCAGCTTCTCACACGAGTAGTTCAACTTTAGAAGTTCAGCGAATACCTCATCGACTGTTTGTTTGGTATTGCAAAATATCATGCAGCTATCCGGATTTTCAACCATCGTTAAATCTCTCAGAAGCTGCATTTTATCGGACGGATCGATCAGATATCGTTCCTGATCGATCCGATCTGCCGCTGGATTCTTGGCTTCGATTTCCACACGGATTGGGTTTTTCATAATTTTACTACATAAAATATGGATGTCGGGAGACATTGTCGCTGACAATAAAATGGTGACACGTTGTTGAGGCAAGCTGGTAATGATCGTTTCAATTTGTTCGATGAAGCCCATATTTAACATTTCATCGGCTTCATCAATGACAAGATAGTGTATCTCAGATGTATCTAAGGTTCCTCGTTCGATATGATCGATCAATCGACCTGGCGTGCCAACTACGACATGGGTTTTTTGTTTAAGTTCCTTTTCCTGAACATGAAACGGGTACTTCCCATAGATTACAGCTACTTTTAACCGTTTAAATCTACCAAGATGAAACATATCTTCTCTGACCTGGACTGCAAGTTCTCTGGTGGGGGTAAGCACTAAGGCTTGCGGTTTATTCTCCTCCCAATCCACTAATTCGCAAATAGGAATGGCAAAGGCGGCCGTCTTTCCGCTTCCGGTCTGAGACTTAACGCTGATATCCTTTTGGGCGAGTACCGCCGGGATCATCTGCTTCTGGACCTCGGTGGGACTGCTGAAATTTAACAAGCTAATTGCTTTTAATAACTCGCCGCTTAATTGATAGTCGCTAAAATTGCCATTGATCACTTAGTTTAGTCATCTCTTTCATTATTATAATTTCTAAAAACGCTACCCAATTTTCACCAATTGGTAGTTTGATCTCTCCCGTTATCAAATTTTGCGTACTTAAGGATAAACGAGGACATGGAGCTTTAACCAATATTAAGGCAGCCTTTTCTTAAAAGCAACAACGTTTTGAATTTTTTCAAAGGCGTAGTTGCTTTTATTGCTTACGTTGCAAACCTTATCGATCGAATTGAATATAATGCTTAATAAAAAGATCCTGCCCAAAATACATAAAGGAGGCATCCATATTATGAATAAACGATTAAAATCGGTATCGATCGTTTTACTTAGCTTGGTAGTATCTACGAGTTTATTACTTAGCGGCTGCGGTTCAGCTGCACCCAACACACCCCAGTCCACAGCAACAAAAAAAGATACCATCGCCATAGCAATCCCCAGTGAGCCCAGTACCATGGATGTTCAGTTCGCTGACGATGGCAATATGCGAGCAGTGACAGATAATGTGATTGAAAGTCTCCTGACCTTAGACGGCAAAACCATGAAAGTCATTCCTGCTTTGGCTACTGAGGTTTCAAGAATTGATAATACGACATGGGATATTAAACTTCGCCCGAATGTTACGTTTCAAAATGGCAACCCCTTTACCGCTGACGATGTTGTCTATAGTATCAAACGCATTATCGACCCTAACTTCAAATCAAATATTGCAGGCTTCTTTGCTACCTTTAAAGACGCTCAAAAAATCGGTGATCTCGAAGTACACATCATCACGACTGGTCCAGATCCGAGTATGCCCACCAGACTCACCCTGCTGGATATTCTCAACCAAAAAGAAATGCTAGCCTCTCCAGATAAAATTAAGACCGCTGTATCAGGAACAGGACCTTACAAAATTGCGAGTTGGATGAAGGGTCAACGGATTGTTTTAGAACGCAATGACAATTATTGGGGCACAAAGCCGGCCATTAAGACCGTCAACTATCGTTTTATCGAAGAAGATGCCACTAGAGCCGCCGCTCTAAGAAATGGTGAGATCGACTTCGCCACCAATATGCTCCCCGAATATGTCAGCACTTTGCCCCAAATTCAAACGGCTGAAGGTCTGGAGTTCAGTCTGGTCCGGATGAATGCAGTCAGTGGAGTTATGAAAGATCAAAAGATCAGACAGGCTGCCAGCTATGCAATTAACTGGGACGCCATTTCCAAATCGTTGTATCAAGGGTATGCCAGTATTGCCCCCGGACAGGTCTTAAAACCTTCTTATTTCGGATTCAACAAAAACCTCAAAGCTTACCCTTTTGACTTAGCCAAAGCCAAACAATTGCTCGCTGAAGCTGGCTATAAAGGCGAGACGATAACCTTCGTCGGAGAACAAGGTCGTTGGCTCAAAGACGGCGAACAAGAACAAGCGATCGCTCAAATGTTAAGAGATGCCGGATTTAAAGTTGACGTCAAAATGCTCGCTTTCTCTCAGTGGCTTGGTGTGTTATTTCCTCAAGACCCCACTTCTACCCCCCCAGATATGATCTTTACGTTCCACAGTAACGATATTTATGATGCCGACCGCACGTATAGCACGTATGTCCTTACGACAGGTTCAGCATCCTCCTATCCCAAAACCCTGGATGCCCAAATCATTGCTGCTCGTACCGAATTAGATACCACAAAACGCCAACAAGAATATGAAGCAATTAGTCAAACTCTTTATGATAATCCCGCCTGGCTCAACGGCATTAACATCAAAGATATCGACGGAATGGGTAAGGATGTTGTTTACCAACCTCGGGAAGATATGAGACTGAAGGTATCGGAGATGAGTTTTAAATAGGACCCCAAAAGACTAGAGGTAGGAAAGAGCCCTCCTACCCTTAGCCTAGATTATCAAAATAGTGGGGCAACGTTCGAACCAAGGAGGAAATTACCATGGCCACTTACCTTCTAAAAACATTGCTCAAAGCCCTGGTCGTTGTGTTGGGAGTCTCATTGTTGGTTTTTGTGCTGACTCGGTCAATTGGTAATCCGGTGAACACCATGCTCCCACTGGGTGCCTCCATGGCGGAGCGGGCACGTCTGACTCACCAGCTCGGCCTTGACAAACCTCTTTTAGCTCAACTGGGAGATTATGTTGTAGGGGTCGCCCAGGGGAATTTCGGGGAATCATGGTGGCAACAGGAATCAGCTCTGACCGTAGCTCTACGACCCCTGCCTTTTACCATAGAACTTTCCGGTATCGCTGTAGTCATATCCCTGGTTTTTGCGATTCCGTTGGGAATACTATCCGCCCTTAAACCACGTTCCCTCCTTGATAAGGTGGCCTCTACGTCTTCGATGTTGGGCATTTGTGTCCCTAATTTTTGGCTGGGGCTCATACTTATCCTGATTTTTTCCAATCTCCTCCATTGGTTTCCGACCTCGGGCACTGGAGGTTGGCAGTATTGGGTCTTGCCTTCGGTGACCCTGGCGGTATTGCCGTTAGGTCGCATCACTCAAATTGTGCGCACAGCGATGTTAGAACAGCTGAGGGAGTTGTACATAGTAACCGCTCGTTCGAAGGGCTTACCTGAATTCTGGGTGGTTACAAGACATGCTTTGAAAAACGCCGGCGTTCAGATTGTCACAATGTCTGGTTGGGAATTAGGGCGGATGATTGCTGGGTACACGATAGCCATTGAAGCAGTGTTCGGCTTACCGGGCATCGGTAGTTTGATTGTGGATGCCATTGGCCAGCAGGATTTCCCCTTAATTCAAGCCATTACCTTCGTCATCGCAATCTGCATTGTCTTCTTAAACATCTTGATTGACTTATCCTATCCCTTATTTAACCCCCGGGTTAAGTTTAAGTGAAGGAGGTTAGGATTTTGGCGAATTCAACTTTAGTAGACACGGATACCCCTGAGTTAAGAGAGAGCAGGCCTCGCTTTTATGAACTCCATAGAATGAAGAAAAAGATGGTCAAAGACCGCCTGGCTCTGTACGCGTTGATCTTTTTAATGCTTATTTTCTTATCGGCTCTTCTTGCCTCTATTATTTCTCCCCATGACCCTACCACAGGTGATATTTGGAATAGGCTTAAACCACCGTCTTTCGCCGGAGGGTATTCCGGTCACCTACTCGGAACCGATCAATTGGGCAGAGATATTTTGAGCCGCTTGTTCTATGGTGGACGCGTTTCTCTGCGTATAGGGTTCATTACAGTTCTGTTTTCATCCTTGGTCGGCATATTTTTTGGTCTTCTGGCGGGGTATGCCGGTGGTAAAACGGATACCATCATCATGGGACTCGTCGATATTCAATTTGCCTTTCCAGGCATGCTGGTGGCCTTGGTCTTCGTTATGGTCTTAGGGCCCAGTGAATTACACTTGATCTATGCCTTGGCCTTTAACGGTTGGATGGTGTTTGCCCGGATGGCAAGAAGTCTCGTGCTCACGTTTCGCGATGGGCCCCTCGTGGAAGCGGCCAAGGCAATCGGGGTGAAACCGTTGCAGGTGATGATCAGACACATTCTGCCCAATATATTTGCTCCTTTGGTGACACTTTTTGTTCTGGAAGTCGCTAGAATCATCGGAGCCGAGGCCATGATGAGCTTTCTGGGTTATGGAATTCAGCCACCGAGCTCCTCTTGGGGTCTGATGATCGGAGAAGGAAGAGCGTACTTCCCTATGGCTTGGTGGTTAATTGTGTTTCCTGGAATAATGATTGCCTCTACCATTCTAGCGCTCAATATTTTCTCAAATTGGTTTACAACAGCCATTGATCCTTTACAAAAAGGGCAATCAGGGTAAGGGGGATTAAGTGATGACAAAAGCACCCAACCTTCGGGAAGACGTCTCCCCTCTACTTTCGGTTCAGGACTTGAAAACCTACTTTCGTAAGGAAGAAGGTGGATCAGTTAAGGCCGTCGACGGGGTAAGTCTCCATATTCGGAAAAAAGAAATTTTAGGTGTGGTCGGAGAATCAGGCAGCGGCAAAAGTATTACAGCGATGTCCATCCTGCGCTTATTTCCTTCCCCCCCCGGCTACATTGCAGGAGGGGATATACTGTTCGAAAATCAAAGCCTGCTGGCAAAAACTCAAAAAGAAATGCGGATGATTCGTGGTAAAGATATTTCCATGGTGTTTCAGGAGCCTATGAGTTCGTTAAACCCAGTCTATACCGTTGGCTATCAGATCAGAGAAAACATCCAACTCCACCAGAATGTGACAAAAAAAGAAGCCTTAGATCACGCAGTGGACATGCTGCGTCTTGTTGGCATTGCTTCACCCGAAAAGAGAGTTCATGATTATCCGTTTCAAATGTCCGGTGGCATGCGGCAACGGGTGATGGTCGCCATGGCGCTTTCTTGTCAGCCGAAGCTACTGATTGCGGACGAACCGACGACCGCACTGGATGTTACTATTCAAGCCCAGATTCTACGTTTAATTTTGGAGACAAGGGAGAAAGTCGGGAGCGCCATTATGCTGATTACCCATGATCTAGGGGTCGTAGCAGAGGTTTGCGAACGGGTTGTTGTCATGTATTCCGGCAAAGTGCTCGAGGTCGCCTATGTCAATGACCTGTTTAATCATCCCGCCCATCCCTATACACAAGGTTTGCTTCAGGCTATTCCCAGACTGGACGACACTCGCGACAGGTTAAGTATTATCCCCGGAAGTATCCCTAACCCTGCCAACCTGCCCGAGGGGTGCCGGTTCCATCCACGCTGTCAGTACGCCGAGGAACGATGCCAAACCGAGCAACCTCCCCTCGTGTCACCTAAACCGAGTCAGTGGGTTTCCTGCTGGCGTGTTGTCGGAGAAAAGGGGGTGGATTCCGATGTCATTGCCGCTACAGCTGTTAAAGCCCCACTCAACGTATAATGCTCAGCAGAAAATATTGTTAGAAGTCAAAAACTTAACGAAACATTTCCCTATCACAAAAGGGATTTTAGGTAGAGAAGTCGGCAAGGTTCATGCCGTTGAGCAAATTTCCTTCAGCATCGCGAGAGGGGAGACTCTAGGATTAGTCGGTGAGAGTGGCTGCGGCAAATCGACGACCGGCAGACTCATTCTACGCTTAATCGAACCTACCTCAGGAGATATCTTCTTTAAAGGTCAACGGATCAACGATTTAAGTCAAAATGAGCTACGTCGTTTACGAAAAGAAATGCAAATCGTCTTTCAAGATCCGATGGCTTCCTTAAATCCGCGGATGACGGTAGGAGACCTTATCGCCGAGCCCATGAAAGTTCACGGAATTAACAAGGGACAAAACAAAGATAATTATGTCCGTGAATTGCTGAATGCCGTTGGACTGAGACCCAACCATATGTACTGTTTCCCCAGGGAATTAAGCGGCGGTATGCGCCAAAGAATAGGGATAGCTCGCGCCTTATCCTTAAAACCTCAATTAATTGTTGCCGACGAACCGGTATCTGCTCTTGATGTCTCGATACGTTCTCAAATTATTAATCTTCTGGAAGATCTTCAGGAAGAATTTAACCTAACTTATCTTTTTATTGCCCATGACATGAGTGTGATTAAGCATATTAGTGACCGAGTTGGCGTCATGTATCTCGGCAAAATCGTTGAATTAGCGCCTAAACCCTTATTATTTGCCAACCCACAGCATCCATATACCCAAGCTCTCTTAAGTGCCATTCCTATTCCAACCCCTGGAGCCAAGCAAAGGCCTATCATTTTGGAGGGTGAGATTCCGAATCCTATTAATCCGCCTGCCGGCTGCCACTTCCATACACGCTGCCGTTATGTCATGGAGCGCTGTCGTCAAGAAGTACCTATACTTAAAGAAAAACCCGGCTCACATTTTGTCGCTTGTCATTTAGAATGAATCTAACGATTTAGCAAGCAGGGGGACTCCGCCTTAAAATAATGACCGCACAGCCTAGAAGTCAATGTTAATGAAACATATGGAATGCCTATATATGCGCAAATACCATGTAGTAACGATACAATGATTAGACCTACCCCTAAGGGAATATGCTTTTTTCGGAGTACTCTGCAGAGATCTTATAAACAGGATAATTCCCCTTATTGCAAGCTCCGGCGCATAGGAAACGATGGTCAGATATTTTCATGATTATCTTGAGGATTAACTCTAAATCCCCGCATAGACTGTTTCACATCACTGATCGTAGTACCGAACCAGCCGTTTCAGCGCTTGTTCTTCCTTTTGGAGTTGATCTAATTGGCTTTTAATCTGGTCCATGTTCTCGATGGTATCCGAAAGTGGACGTAGTTCATCATCCGACAAAGACGGCAGGGCCTCGTTTAAGATCTCATAAACCACGGTGGGCCGAAAATCCTTGGAAAGTTTAGGGCTGCGCAATTGAATCAAAAGCTTGATTAAATCGTCATAGTCGTCTACGGTTTTAAAGCCAAAAAGGTAGCGATTCACTCGTTCCATGTAATCCTTTTGAGTTTTGACCACCTCGCCCCCCTCACCAATCCGATTTTCCAATTCGCGTCGAGTGAGCGGAATTTTTTCCAGTTTACCATCCAGGGCTCGTTCCGTTTTGTAGAGTTTCAGATCAATTCCGATTCGGCGGTTATCCAGAAGAATGAATCCCCAGAACTCCAAAGCCCCCTGACGTTTGGCCTTTAAACCGATGCCCGTGGTGATATATTCCTGCGTACCGGGTCGATGATATTCTAGATAGAGGTATCCTGTCCGTTCATCGAGATCCGTTACATCCATTTCTCCGAGCAGGTAATCTTCCATACGACGAGCACGAGAACCAAAGGGGTCAAGGCGATCGGGTGTCTTGCGTCCATCCAAAAGATTGTTGTTCAATTTCTTTTTCCTTTAAATAGGCCTCTACGGCAGCTTTTTTGCGTTCCGATTGATCAACCACCGCATTCGGTCTGCCTTTTTCTCGGTAGTTTCTGACCTTAGGCCGAATCTCGATTTCAGAGGGTGCTTCATCCCAGATCTCGACTTCGAAACTTTCCGTCTGCTTGGGGCGATCGACCCATAAGTGCCGCGTATGGAAGACGCCAAAAACACAGGCAGAGAGTTCATGAGCCTCTTGTAAGGTGTCTAAGTTGGAAAACCACTTAGCCAAGTGTAAATAATCCAGGCGTCGGTTGCGCAGATTGTGATGAGTTTCGCCAAGACGCTGGGCAAAGCGGGTTAGACGTCGAATGGTATCATTGGTTGCGTTCTGGAGATAGAGCAGATCACTTTCGCTGCCTCCTTCTCCCAGGAACCAGGTTCTAAGACTTTCCCATTCATTTTGAAAACGTTCCATCAACTGTTCTTTGCTGGGACGAACGTCCAAGCGGAGAATAGACAGTTCATAGTCTGCGACACATTCCGTGAGTTTTCGGGAGAACGTCAAGGGGGCTTCCTCGAGTATGCCTTCAATCCGGAAGGAGGTTCTCAGTAAGCTCGTCATAAAATTACGGAGGTACTCTGTTAACGCCTCTTTATAGACCAGAAATGCATCGGTCATCATTTGTTCCTCTACTTTTTCACTATGCAGGTGGGCCAAGTAATCGGCCGCATTATCTGTCAGGCGATGAAAGTTCTCATACAGGTCTTGCCAGAGGAGATAAATCTCTTCGTTCGTTTTACTAAAAACAGCGTCTGGTTTCACCCAAGCGACGGTAAGGTTCATTAAATTACCCAGTAAGCGATCAAAAAGGGTTCGTTCCAGTGAACCTCCAAACCCTGCTCCTAAATGCTCCAGGCCTAAAACCATACGTTCAATTTCAATTGTGTAGGGTGTCAACTGATAACGAAATTTTCGTTTCTTAAATTCTTCGATGCTCGCTACATGTCCTGTATCTTGACGCGGTATAAGATTCTTCCAGCTAACCAGTTGATCTAAATCCTGCAGGAGCTGCTCCTCAGTGTACTCTCGAAAGTGAGGATCCTGCTTCAAATGCTGCAAAATTTCTTCGAGAACTATGTAGTAACGTAGTCGTTCGTGTTGCTGATAAACGTAACGCAAAATAGAACGATAACGCCAAGCATTCGATACCGTCAAATAGGTCGCTTCTTGAATAGGTTTGAGAAGTTGTTCATTCATTTCATTTACCTCTAAAGCAGAATTAATGTTATACTCATTTATTCGCTCTATTTTAACCGAAACCTACTTTAAGGCAGAATTTATCTCCCCACTTTGTGGCAACACTACACAAATGCACTAAGTTGATAATATCGCTGGCATTTATTATAGGTTATTATAATACTAGAAAGAAAATCAACTCAGAAATATGAAAGGCATGGGTGTATCATGGGTAACTATCAAAAAATCAATCCACTGAAAAAGAACGGAATTGAAGCCAAAAAAGCCTATTTAATCGGTGGCGGTATTGCCTCTCTTGCGGCGGCTGCTTATCTGATCCGAGATGGACATATGGCAGGAGAAAACATTACTATCTTAGAAGAAACTCTCGTTCTCGGCGGTAGTATGGATGGCGCTGGAGATGCCGAACAGGGATATATTATACGTGGTGGTAGAGAACTTGAGGAGCATTATGAGTGCTCCTGGGATCTGTTTAGCTTTATTCCTTCCTTAAACAATCCCAGCAGAACAGTTTTGGATGAATTCCGTGAACTGAATCTTGCAGAACCGATTGAATCTCACTGTCGCTTGATTCATAACTGTGGAGAAAAAGCAGATTTTTCAACCTTAGGCTTATCAGACCTGCATATTAAACAGATTACAAAGCTCTTTCTGGCCACTGAGGAGCAACTAGGCGCAACAACAGTTGAGGATTTCTTTGACGCCTCTTATTTTGAAACAAACATGTGGTATTTCTGGCGTTCCATGTTCGCTTTTGAAAACTGGCACAGCGTCGTGGAGATGAAACGCTATATGGAGCGCTTTATGCATCTCCTTCCGGGTATGAACCAGCTCAAAGGAATCTTGCATACTCAGTATAACCAGTACGATTCCATGATTCTACCACTTATCACCTGGCTTAAGCATGAAAATGTCAACTTTGACCTCCACACACAGGTAACCGACTTGGATATCAGCCTTGTTGGCAGACAGAAGACCGTCACTGGTATTCATCTAGTCCGTAATGGCCATTCTGAGAAAGTTGCAGTGTCTGCCGACGATCTTGTTTTCGTTACCAACGGTTCAATGACCGAAAATTCCACGTTGGGCAGTATGTATGCCCCGGCTGTTTTGAACAGAGATAAGGTCAACTGCGGTTGCTGGAATTTGTGGAAGAACATTGCCAGCAAAGACCCTTCATTTGGTCATCCAGAGGTATTCTGTAATGACATTGATAAAACGAAGTGGGAATCCTTTACCATGACCTTTAAGGGACCGTTCATGGACAAATTCCTCAAGGAATTGACTGACCAAGATCCTGGCCAAGGCGGTGTTGTTACCATCAAGGATTCTAACTGGTTGATGAGCTGGAGCTACTCTAAGCAGCCTCACTTTATTAACCAGCCAGATGATGTCTTCGTATTATGGACATATGGCTTATTCCCAGACAATGTCGGTGATTACATTAAGAAGAAAATGTGTGATTGCACTGGCGAAGAACTTGTCTCAGAGTTATTGTATCACATGGGATTGAAGGACAAAATCCACGAGATTCTAAAAACCGTCAAGGTAATTCCTTGCATGATGCCTTATATCACCAGTCAATTTATGCCTCGTGTTAAGGGAGACCGTCCTGATGTGGTTCCTGAAGGCAGTACAAATCTTGCTTTTCTTGGACAGTTCGCAGAAGTTGCCGACGACTGTGTTTTCACGATCGAATATTCCATTCGTACAGCGATGATGGCTGTTTATACCTTACTCGAACTTGAAAAACAAGTAACTCCGGTTTATGCTTCGAAATATGATATACGCGTGCTATTGATGGCCGCTAAAACCCTCTACAGCGGTCGACTTCCAGGTGAAACTATTATCCGAAAATTACTCAAGGATACGACACTCGAAGGTTTATTCTAATCATAAACACCCCCCCTTGGACAACACGAAGTATGATTCAACGTACAACGTGTTGACCAAGGGGGGGCTAGAAGAAATTACTCCCCGAATTATTTTACTGCCCTTAGATCTCTTACAATTTGAAATTCTTATTAGCCAGGAACCGCTATCCGAAAAAACACTCACTGAGATCGTTGATGATATTTTTATGCCACTGGTTCATCCATGAGCGATCATAAAAGTATGTTTGAAGTATCTATGACAAAAAAATTTGGCACAATTTTTCTAGTGACCTTTAATAATGCAGAAGAGACTTCCTAAAATAAATTTGGAGCTCCTCTTATACTATAACAAATCGCCGTAGTCACGGTGATTACATTGACTACGATGACTACTTATAATAAACTTGAAAGTGAGGATTATGATGGAGACTAGAGAGGATGTCAATAAAATGCCATTAGCAATACCTAAGTTCAATATTCGAGATACAAAGAAGCACTATTCTGAACTTAACAATATCGCTCTAAAAGGAATCGAAGTAATAACATTCAATGCAAATAATGAGAACGAAATGGTATCACATATTAAAACTTCTTATCTTGATACGCTTTTGTCCCATTTAATTTTCAAACCAGAAAAAGAGTTTGATAAAGAAATTGGAATTCATACTGTTTCTCTTCCGGAAATTGACCTTTATGGTGAAGGTCCTTCGTTAGAAGCTGCTATCAATAATCTGCTTGATAGCGTTCTGGAATTTCTTAGTATTTATGTTGAGAAACTAGATATATTTTCAAAAGTTGAGTCTGACCAAAAACAAATATATTTGCTTAAACTTCTAAGATGTCATGGAGATAGGGATTTGATACAGAAAGAGTTAGGTTTGTAAAAATGCCTATACGATTCTGTCAGGGAGATATACGCAAACTTCTTTCACATTTCAATATGAAACCAGAAAAGAGCTCAACTATATATCTGGGAATAGGCAGAGACGGTATTTGGCGTAAT
>JGI12269J14319_10004838_pt1 | contig 12160 bp, 12 predicted proteins | sample PeaSoiSIISIP2007_FD_14319 | JGI IMG/M metagenome (IMG submission 14319) | reverse complement strand
AGCGTCTGCCTGGTCATTACGGATGAAAGCAAATCGTCCGCAGGTAAGTCGTCTGCAAGTAAAGCAGGGCAGCCCTGCGCGGTTCTGACCGGCGATACGTTGTTTATTGGCGATGTTGGACGTCCGGATCTGTCGCGCACGCACACGCCTCGGGAACTTGCGGGATTGCTCTATGACAGTCTGCACAAAAAGCTGCTGGCGCTGCCGGATGCGGTGACGGTGTATCCGGCGCACGGTGCGGGCTCGCTGTGCGGACGCGCCATGCGGGCGGAGCGCTCCTCCACCATCGGGACCGAGCGACTTACGAACTATGCGCTGCAGATTGCGAGCCGGGAGGAATTCATCGCGCAGTTGACCAGCAACCTTCCAACTCGTCCCGAGTATTTTCTGGAGGATGCGGAGATCAATCGTTCGGGTGCGGCGGCGTTGACGGAATTACCGCCGCTTCCAGGACTTTCTCCGGCCGAACTGCAGGCGCTGTTGCAGCAGAATGCGCGTCTCGATATCAATATCAATATCAATATTCTTGACGTTCGTCCGGGTGACGAGTACGCGGCGGGACACGTGCCGGGGTCGATCAACATCGCGCTCTCGGGGCAATTTGCGTCGTGGGCAGGCGGGATTATGGGGATCCACTCGAAGCCGGTTCTGATCGGCGATACCGACGCGCAGATTGAGGAAGCTCGGCTGCGACTGGCTCGTGTGGGCATCGAAGAGTTGGGCGGTTACCTGGACGGCGGTGTGGTGGCGTGGCAGAAGGCAGGGCTGCCGGTGCTGAAGACTGCGCAGATTTCCGTTCAGGAATTGAATCAGAAACTGCGCGAGGGAAAGTGGCGGGCGCTCGATATCCTTGTCCTCGACGTGCGCCGTGAAGGCGAATGGCAAGCGGGTCACATCGCCGACGCGCAATGGCGGGCGCTCGATACCTTTCCGCAAGGACTGCCTGAAATCGACATTGCGCGCCCGGTTGCGGTGCACTGCAAAAGTGGGTACCGCAGCATGATTGCCTGTGGTCTGCTCGAGCGCGCCGGCCATCGCAACGTGATCAACGTCGTGGGAGGTTTCGACGCCTGGCATGCCGCCAAGCTTCCGGAAGTCGCGGAGCAACTCGCCCGGTCATGAAGGTAGTGGCTCAGTTTGGAAGACGCATTCCCTCAGCGGCTAAAGCCGTCGATGAAAATGGGCTAGTTATCGCAGCGGTAAACCGCTGCGCTACCCGAAATCAATTGCAATAGCGAGTTTTTCCGGCAAGATCTGAAGTCGTGCCCTTTCAAAACAAATCGAAACTGAGCCACTACCGTCATGATGGTGTTTTCACCAGCGTTGGCGGATTCGAGACGTTACTTAACCCCAAGCGGACAACACCCTTCGGTTACCTGTCATAGTACTGTCCTTTCGTGCCATTCTCTTCTTGCCGTCACAGGCCCATCGACCGTGACCGCAGGGCCAACTCCCGCTGCGGGCGCGGATCTCAAGTGAGGTTTCATTCATGTTGCAGTCTCCGGAACCGAAGTACTCTCCAAACGCAGTACCCGCCACGAACGCCTACACTCCGGTCAAGCCGGCCACCTCACCCATGGATCAGGCCAACATCGGACGCTCGGTCGTCATCAAGGGTGAAATAACCGGTGCGGAAGCGCTTTTCATTGACGGACGCATCGAAGGCACCATCAACTTTCCCGAAAATCGTGTCACCATCGGTCGCAACGGAAACGTCGCGGCCAACATCACTGCTAAAGAAGTCGTCATCATGGGCAAGGTGCAGGGCAACGTCGAAGCGGCGGACCGGCTGGACATCCGCAGCGAAGGCGTGCTCTCGGGCGACGTGATCACGCATCGCATCAGCGTCGAAGAAGGCGCGATCCTCAAGGGCGGCGTCGAAGTACGCAACCCCGAAAAGAAAGATCAGAAACCGCAGGTACAGGCGCAGGCCCAGAACAAGCCGGAACCTCCCAAGGCCCTGGCGGCGACTGCGGGCAACGCGTAATCCAGCTAAGTCTGAAAAACGAAGTCTGAATTCGAAGTCGGAATTCAAAGAATGGCGATGGAGGGACGGGCGTCTTGCCCGTCCTGCCGGGCGAGGACGCCCGGCGCTCCATCGATTCTTTTTGGTGATTATTACTTCTTCGGCTTGAAGTCGAGGGACGCCGAGTTCATGCAGTAGCGCAGGCCGGTCGGCCCGGGGCCATCGGGAAACACGTGGCCTAAATGCGCATCGCAGCGCGCGCAGCGCGCCTCGGTTCGAGCCATTCCATAGCTGGTGTCGGTGTGTTCGCTGATGTTCTTGCGATCGGCTGCCGCGAAGAAGCTCGGCCATCCGGTTCCCGAATCAAACTTTGTTTCCGAGCCAAACAGCAGCGCGCCACAGCAGACGCAGTGGTAGGTTCCGTCGTCGTGCTTATTCCAGTACTGGCCGGTGAAAGCGCGCTCGGTGCCACAGGCACGAGCTACCTGATACTGCTCAGGAGTGAGTTGCTGCCGCCACTCGGCGTCGGTCTTGGCGATCTTTTCTCTGGCAATCTTTTCTTCGGCGATCTTGTCGCTGGTCTTTTCGGTCATCATCTTTTCTCCAGAAAATAGGATGCGGAATGGGCGCGAAAGTTGCAAGCCGGCGGCGTGAGCCGGAATTGTCAGATGTGGGAAGAACGTCGGCGGCAGGTACAAGATCAAAAGCTTGAACCACAGGGGGCACAGAGGACACAGGGGTCGCGCCGCTTGGCAGCATCCTAACTGGCATCCTATAACCAGGCTGTAACTATGGCTAGTGCGCCAGCGACTGATTGGTGCCGAGCAGGAGGCCGATGCCGGCGCGCTTGCGCAACTCCGACAGCAATGCGGTGGCGGCGTTCTGGTAAGTGCGATTGGGATCGGACGTATCCGCCCAAACCGCCTCATAGACAATCTTTGCCGCTTCTTTCGCATCCATGTGGAGAGCGGCTTCCATGCGGTCAGCCTGCTGGCGCACTTCGCCGTAGCAGGTATGGCAAACGGCGGCCGGCTCGGTGGCTCCGCTGTGCTGGTGCTGGAGAACGCACCGGAACGTGGCCGCGGTGTTGATTTGAGTATGGGAAGCGAAAGCCCGGGACTTAAGATCTTTGAGCAAGCGTTCTCGTTCGTTATCGATTTGCGCGTTGGTTGCGGGTTGTGGCTCAGCGGCAACCGCGGAATGTATCACCGGTTCGGTGGCCGAGACGCGTTCCGCGCACTTGCAGATCGGGCAGACTTGTATATCCGCGGGATAGTAGGCATGGCATTGCGAACAAGGCAGGCCATAGCCGGCGAATTTCTTCTCCGCCTCGGATCCAAACGCCGGATGCCGCTCAGGGGTGGATAATGCCGCTCGGTTAACCGGTTTCTCGTGTGCTTGCTGGGTTGCGCTGGTTGCCATGGGGAGCCCCGGCGGCGCCGCGAGCGCCGCAATCACTTCCCACATTCTAAGTTTGTTGATGGCAGGAAGCGATACACGTCAGTGCATGTCAAATCATGCCCGATGGTGTATCTGGATGGGGATACTTTAGTAGTTACTTCGAGGTGGTGATCAACCGGACGACCTCCTGCATGCGGGCCCGGTACAGGTTCTGGCTGGGATCCATGCGGGAAGCGATTTCGAGTTCTCCGAGAGCCTCTTCGTATTGGTTAAGCGCCATCAGGCAGGCGGCGAGAGAGTAGTGATTCTGGGCGCTGGGCTCGAGGTGGAGAGCCTCGCGAAATTCTTTTTCAGCCTCCGCCAGTTGCTGGGTGTTGACGAGCGCGGTGCCGAGATAGTGGTGCGCCAGACTGGATTCCGGATTGAGCGCAACCGCTTCGCGCAGCACGTCGACGGCCTCCTGGTCTTTTCCCGAAAGCAGGAGCGCCTGCCCCAGGACGCGGTGCTCGGCCGCTCCGGCGGGATTGGCTGCAATGGCGGCCTGCAACTCGCGAATGGCAGAAGGGTAGTCGCGCTTGGACATGTAGGCGCGGGCCAGGCAGTTGTGGCCACCTTCCCACTCCGGATTCTGACGATAGAGATCCTTGAATTCCGCGATGGCGCTATCGAAGTCTTCTTTGTCGCAAAGCGTATTACCCAGATTGTTGCGAACGCTGGCTTCCTCGGGTTTAAGGCGCTTGGCGGAACGATATTCGGCGACAGCCTCATCCAGTTTGCCCTGATCGTGCAGGACCACGCCCAGGTTGCTGTGCGCCTCCCAGAAGTCGGGGCGCAGGGTGAGGGCGTGGCGATAAGCGATGGCGGCGCGGCGCAAGTCTCCCTGATCGCGGTACGTGATTCCCATGTCGAAGTAGACGTCGGCGTTGGCCAGGGAATTGGCGGGTTCGCGCTGCAGCGCCTCTTCGAAGGCGTGCAATGCGGCATCGTAGTGGCTCTCCGCATAGAGCGCGAGTCCGAGGTAGCGGTAGGCCTCGGCGTTGGCGGGATCCATGCTGAGCGCGGTGCGCGCTTCGGCTAGGGCGTCCTCGGCATCGTCTGTCCGGTAAAAAAGGTACGAAAGCTGACTGTGCGTTTCAGGGAACCCGGGCAGCAGGCGCGAAGATTCGGTAAATTCATCGAGCGCTTCGTCGAAACGGTCTTGCCGGCGCAGGATGTTTCCGAGGACGAAATGCAGCAGGGCATTGTTTGAATCGTCGTGAAGCAGAGCGCGGGTCTTGTTTTCGGCGGCGCCGAAGTCCTTATTGTGAACCAAAGCGGCGACCTCTACCGCGGGACTGGAACAGGCGCAGGAGGCGCTCTGGTGGCCGACTTTCGTTCGGGACTCGGATGCGGCCTTGGGATCGATATTCTGACGGACGAGGCTCTGAACCAAGCCCGCGTCAGCCCCGGCCTTTTGCAGGGCGCGGGCGCATAGCCGGTTGCATTGCGGCGTGGACGGGCAGGAAAACGCTTCGGCTTCGCCCCAGGTTTCGGCCAGGCGCTGGATGCGTGCGCTCGAAATTCCTCCCGCCAGCCACAGGAAAATGGCAGCGTCGGAAGCGGGTGTGGACGGAGCTTGTTCGGCTTGCAACGAGCCTGCCACCAGCAAAAGCAAAAGCCATCTCAAGATACAGCGCTTCACAAAGTCCTCCACCGGTTTTGACGCGCGAGAATTGCCCTGTGGCAAAAATAGTCCAGCGGCGGTAACGCCGATAGGTCACTTAAGTAATTCCGATAGGTAATTTTGAAGGCCCTGCCCGAACCAGGCGGTGAGGGTAGCGATTCTAGCGCGCAATCGGGTAGTGGTGCAGTTTGAAGATTGCCGTCCCTCAGCGGCTAAAGCCGCGATGAAAATACGATGCTTACGGCACGGCTGAAGCCGTGCCCTACCCATCCGTGCTCGAACATAGTTCCGGGGTGACCCAAGACGGGGCAAGCCCCGTCTCTACACAGCATTTTTCCGAAAGCTGTGAAGCCGTGCCCTTTCAAAACCGATTCAAACTGCACCCCTACCGCGAATCGGCGAGACTGTGGGCATCAGTTGGAGTAGACTATATGGGTGGTGCTGTTGTCCGGTGTTCCCGGCCGCGACGTCCGAGGTGGAGGCTTTATGTTTGAAGGTCTGTTTCAACCCATGCACCTGCTGGTGATCTTCTTCATCGCGCTGCTGGTGTTTGGCCCCAAGAAATTGCCGGAGTTGGGCAAGGGTCTGGGCGAAGGCATTCGTGCTCTGAAAGATGGCATGAAGGATAACAGCACCAAGACCGAAGTGAAGACTGAAGCGAAGCCCGAAAATAAGCCCGAAAACAAGCCCGAAAATAAAGCCTGAGTCCACGGCGGCATCTGATTGCCTGCGTGCCCGAACTATTGCCAGACAGTTATAATTCCAGCATCCAAATCAAATAAATTGTGGCCAGTGGGAAATTTCTGCGACTCACTTCTGTGGAATTCCGTTGTGTGCGCAAGCTTGCGTTAGAAATTCCATTCTATTTTTGCGTCACCCAGTTTTGCATCACCCAGGAGGCTTTTGTGCATAGGAAATTTGTGGCGTGTCTTCTTTTGCTATTCGCGATTCCGGCGCTCGCCGACCAGGTGGTCCTGAAGAACGGCGACCGACTGACCGGCTCGATCACCAAGTCCGACGGTAAGTCGCTGGTGATTAAGACCGACTACGCCGGCGACGTAACCGTGAAGTTCGACGCAGTCCAAAGCATAACTTCCGCGGGTGCCTTGAATGTCACGCTCGGCGGCAAGACCGTGGTGGGACCGGTGACCACGAACGGCGACGATGTGGTGGTCGCAACCAGGACCGCGGGACCGGTGGAGGGGCCGAAGTCTTCGGTCACCATGCTGCGCAGCCCGGCTGAGCAGGCGGCCTATGAGAAGAGCCTGCACCCGGGACTGCTGGAGGGCTGGGCCGGCGGCGTCAATTTAGGCTTCGCGCTTACGGCCGGTAACAGCGAAACCAAAAGTTTCAACCTGGCGTTCAATGCCGTACGCACCGGTTTCCACGACAAGCTGATCCTGTATTCAAACTCGATCTATGCCGTTAATGACAAGCTCACGGCAACCCAAACCACACCTCTGACCAGCGCAAACTCGATTGGCGGCGGCGCTCGCTACGACCATGATTTCTCGCCGCGCACGTTCGCATTCGTGAGTGGCGACTTCTTTTCCAACGCACTGCAAGATCTTGACCTGCGGTCGATTCTGGGCGGCGGTGGTGGCCTGCACGTGCTTAAGACTCCGGCGACCATTTTCGATGTTTTTGCCGGATTGAACTACACGCATGAGAGCTTCTCTGGTGTTCCGATCCCGAATCCGGTCCCGCCCCCGGCGACCATCCTCACCTCGTATTCACAGAGCTCCGCGGCCTTGACCTTGGGCGATTCCTTCACGCATAAGCTCGGCAAGAGCTCAGTTCTTACGCAGAGCTTTCTGCTCTACCCGAACCTCAGCAATACCGGCCAATACCGCGGCGCGCTTAATTTGGGACTGGTCACCAAGTTCAACAAGTGGCTAGGGTGGCAGCTGTCGCTGGGCGATGTTTTTGACAGCGATCCTCCGTTCGCGACGCCGGCAATTGAGCGCAACGACATTCAGTTTGCTACCGGCTTGAATATTGCCTTCACGCACTGAGGCGTAGTTGCGTAACCGTGGTTGCGTAGCGGTGGCCGGGCGGGGACGCCCGGCGCTCCACCGGCGTCGTTTGTTATCCTAGGCGCGTGCCGCGCGCCTTCCTGATCGACACCGACACCGCTTCCGACGATGCGGTTGCGCTCATCATGGCGCTGCGGGCTCCCGACGTGCGCGTGGTGGCGATCACGACCGTCGCCGGAAATGTTTCCGTCGTGCAGTCCACTCGAAACGCCCTCTACACGGTCGAACTCTGCGGAGCGAATGTACCGGTCTACCAGGGCGCGGATAAACCGCTGCTGCGCACCTATCAGAATGCGACCTGGTTTCACGGCCACGATGGGCTGGGCGATCACGACTATCCCGCCCCTCGTCAATCTGCGGAAGGCGGGCACGCGGTGGATGCGATCATCGAAGCGATTGAGGCGAATCCTGGAATCGTCATGGTCACGCTGGGACCGCTCACCAACGTCGCATTGGCGCTGGCGAAGAAACCCGAAATCGCCGCGAAGGTTAAACGCTGCGTGGTCATGGGTGGCGCGCCCTGCTGTGAAGGCAACGTGACGCCGGCCGCCGAGTACAACATCTGGGTTGATCCCGAGGCCGCTGGCATGGTCATGCGCAGTGGCTTGCCGGTCGAACTCGTGGGCTGGCACCTTTCCCGCGGAGACGCCGTGGTTCGCCCTGATGATGTTGCTCGCGTTCTCGGATTCAATAACCCGCTTGCGAAGTTTGCCATCGAGTGCAACAGCCACGCGCGAAAGGCCTACAAAGTGCAAACCGGCGAGGATGGTATTTGCCTGCCGGACCCCGTCGCCATGTCGATTGCGCTTGATCCGAGTATCGGAACGGATTGGAGCGAGCATTTTATCGAGGTTGAGACGCAAAGCGAATTAACGCGCGGCATGACCGTGATCGATAGGCTGAACGTGGCCGCCGATGAACGGAATCGGGCGGCCTGGGCGGCTGCCCTGGAAAAGAAAGCCAAAGCCAAAGTCTGCTGGACACTGGACAACCAACGCTGGAAGGAGTCGTTGTTTGCGGCGCTGAGATAGCGAGAATGTTGTGTGGTGACGGGGCTCCGCCCCGCTCGGCGGGGCAGAGCTCCGCCACCACACAAGGATGGCCAGCGGAGGTCTGATATATTGGCCTCTCTCGGAGGTGCCCCCATGTCTCGAAACGTGCGCTGTGGACTGATTCAGGCGAGCAACGCGCTCAATAGCCGCTCGCTGCCCCAAGTCAAGAAGGCGATGATCGACAAGCACCTGAAGCTGATCGAGCAGGCGGCGAAAAAGAAAGTGAAAATCCTGTGCCTGCAGGAACTTTTCTACGGCCCTTATTTCTGCGCCGAGCAGGACATTCGCTGGTACGACCTCACGGAGCGCGTTCCCGATGGACCCACGACAAAATTGATGCAGAAGATCGCGGCCAAACACGGCATGGCGATGGTGGTTCCAGTGTACGAGGAGCAGATGCCGGGTCTGTACTTCAATACCGCCGCGGTCATTGATGCCGACGGCAAATATCTGGGCAAGTACCGCAAGCACCACATCCCGCACGTGCACCCTGGGTTCTGGGAGAAATTCTATTTCACGCCGGGCGACCTGGGTTATCCCGTCTTTGAGACGAAGTATGCGCGCATTGGCGTTTACATCTGCTATGACCGTCATTTTCCCGAAGGTGCGCGCGTGCTCGGACTGAACGGTGCGGAAATTGTTTTTAATCCTTCGGCCACGGTTGCGGGACTCTCGGAATATTTGTGGGAACTCGAGCAGCCGGCACATGCCGCGGCGAACGGCTACTTCGTCGGNGCGATCAATCGTGTGGGNCGGGAAAAGCCNTGGAANATNGGNGANTTTTACGGCAAGAGNTACTTCTGCAATCCGCGNGGCAAGATCGTCGCNCAGGCCAGCCGCGANAAAGATGAAGTGCTGGTNGCCGATCTCGATCTCGANATGATTCAGGAGGTAAGAAGGGTCTGGCAGTTTTATCGCGACCGGCGGCCGGAAACCTACGGGGCGCTGACGACTCAGACGGGACAGACGGCGGCGGACTAGAGAGTTCTCGGTTCCCAGTTCTCAGTTCTCAGAAAGTGCCGCTCGGTTTTACTGAGAACTGAGAACCGAGAACTGAGAACTTTTCTACTGCGGCACAAGTATGCCCTCACGAATCGAATCCAGCCCGCTCTATAACAAGGACCTCGCGCCTGCGACCGCCGAGCGGCGCAACTGGGGTACCTACAGTTTTGCCGCGCTGTGGGTATCGATGTCGGTCAATATTCTGACTTACATGCTGGCTGCCAGCCTGATCCAGGGAGGAATGAACTGGAGGCAGGCGGTGGCCACCGTGTTTCTCGGCAACACGATTGTTCTCGTCCCAATGCTGTTGAACTCGCATCCGGGAGCGCGCTATGGGATTCCGTTTCCGGTGCTGGCGCGCGCTTCGTTCGGAGTGCTGGGCGCGAATGTCGCCGCGGTTTTGCGTGCGCTTGTTGCCTGCGGGTGGTTCGGCATTCAGACTTGGATTGGCGGCGAAGCCATCAACACTCTGATCACGACGCTCGCTCCCGGCTGGGGGCAAGTCGCCCACGGTGCGGCGATCTGCTTCCTGGCGTTCTGGCTCATCAATCTCGCCGTCATTCTTAAGGGCATCGAGTACATACGCTTTCTGCAGGGGATCAGCGCGCCGATTCTTTTGGCGGTGGGCCTCTTGCTGCTGGCGTGGGCTTACAAATCGGCGGGCGGATTTGGGCCGATGCTTTCGGCGCCGTCGCGCTTTGTGAGCTTTTCGGATTTTCTGAAATTCCTGATCCCCGCGCTGAATGGCACGGTCGGTTTCTGGGCCACGGTGTCGCTGAACATTCCGGACTTCACGCGCTTCGCACGCAGCCAGCGGCAGCAGGTGATTGGGCAAGCGCTCGGCCTGCCCACCACCATGACCCTCTATTCGCTGATTGGAATTCTGGTGACGTCGGCGACGGTGGTGATTTACGGGACTGCGATCTGGGATCCGGTGCAACTGCTGAGCCGCTTTCATTCGCTGGTGGCCGTGGTGATTTCGCTGCTGGCGATTCTGCTGGCGACGTTGAACGTGAATATTGGCGCCAACGTGGTTTCTCCGGCGAACGATTTCTCCAACCTGTGGCCGCGAAAAATCAGCTTTCGCACCGGTGGCGTGATTACCTGCTTTATGGGCATTGCGCTGATGCCGTGGAAACTGCTCTCCAGTTACAGCACCTTTATCTTCGGATGGCTCGGCGGCTATGCCGCGTTCCTGGGGCCGGTGGCGGGCATCATGATCTGCGACTACTTCGTGATTCGGAGGCGCGTGCTTGTGGTTGACGATCTTTACCTGCGCGGGGGCGTCTACGAATATTCGCGCGGCTTTAACTGGCTGGCCGTGATTGCGCTGGCTTTGGGAGCGGGGACGGCGCTGGTGGGATTGGTTGTTTCTCCATTGCGCGTTTTGTATTCCTATTCGTGGTTCGTGGGATTTGCGGTTTCGTTCGTGGCTTACTATATGTTGATGAGGTTCGCGGGGAGGCCGGGGATACCGGCGCTGGAAGAGGTGTAGTGTGAGGGAAAACGCTGGTTACAACAATTACTTCTGAGTAGCCCGGGTCCGGGCACAATCCCGAGAGGCCCCGCTAACCGACTGCGAAGGGGGCCCTTCTACGAGTAGCCGGCTACACAGCCAAGTGAGGGGATACGACCACGCTTCGGCTTTCGCTCATTCTGTGCGTGATGGGTCTGAGCCAGACGGTTAGCAATGATGGTGTAGACCGAAGAATTGAAGGCCAGTCCGATGTGGGTGCCGGAAACGGGGAAATCGGCTTCTGGGTTGTCGGTCTTGCAATACCGCCAATCAACCACTCCGTCATCGGGGGTGTAAACTGCAGTTTCTAACACTGATGGAGGCACGCTGCGCTGCAGGTGATCCACAAAATCGCAGGTGCAATGCCCAGTGTAGCAAGCGGGAAGCACTCCAGTCCCCCGTTTTTTCAGGATACGCAGACGGACCGCCTCGGCTGCGCGCAGGATGCTGGAGTGAGCCACTGTGCCGCGGAAGGGCGCGCCCAACGTGATCACGGAAGCGATATCCTTTGGCCGTTGCCCCGCGATCGAACGGGCGATAACCCCTCCCAAACTGTGGCCGATCAGATGGATCCTGCGGCCGGTCTTGGCCAGCGCCTTCTCCATGGTCTCATTCAGGCAGCGTTGAATCAGGAGGTTCGGGCACTCTGCGTTCAAACTGATGCCGGAAAAGAAAGCTTCGTACCCTATCCGTCCCAGCCATTTATGCAGTGGGAATAAGTAATGATCGGGACACAGGAAGGCGGGGATGAGAACCACTCCTGAACCGTCGCCGTGAGGTGTCCCCAGTCCGTAATAAATGGGCGCGGCATGCAGCAGAACTAGCTCGGCTGCAAACAGCACTTCGCTCAAGATGGGGAGATTAGCTTCCTGAAAATCCCGAGTGAGAATAGTGGGGCCGCGATCCGCAGACCGAACGTTTGTTCTTCTCATTGGCCGGCTGTCTTTTTGTCGGCGGCCAGGGCGGCCCTTGGTCCAGACTGTCTCACTTTATTGGCGGACACGCATACCAACTGGTGCTCTTCCAAGTCGCTCTTGGCGCGCTCCATATCGACGTTCTTGTAGGCCGCAAGCTCCGTGCTGACCCGATAATATGCAGCGGAACGGACTGCGATGTAGTTGCGGCGTCTAGATTCAAAAACTCGTTCCAGATCCTCACACGTTGGACAATCCATAACTACCCCCTCCAGCCCCCCAATCAAATTCACGGGTGTCGGTGCATGGTGGCCCCTTTACCGCTTCCGGTTGAGGATCTCCCGCTCGGCGTGGAGCCAGTCCTGTTCGTCTTGGCCGGGTTCACGACCACGGCCTTCATAGAGCTCATAGGCCCGCTCTCTAATCCTGCCTTGTGATGACACGGTATCTGGCGTCATCACTACCTTGCCAGGAGAGCTTTTCGGGTCGACGACGATCTTTGGCGGCGGTTGTTTTTGAGTCTTGAGACTGCGCATGGGGAACCTTCCCGGTGCTATCGGAACTAAGGGGGACTTACTTCAGATAAGCTGACTTAGTCCAGGGGACCTGA
>JGI12269J14319_10004836_pt1 | contig 12163 bp, 14 predicted proteins | sample PeaSoiSIISIP2007_FD_14319 | JGI IMG/M metagenome (IMG submission 14319) | reverse complement strand
ACCAGGCGTCGCAGGAAGCGGTGAAACTGAATCACAAGCTGCGGCAGGCGCTGCGCGAGCAAAGCTAGGGGTCAGACTCCACTGTTTGACCCGGGTAGTCCTCCGGAGACCAGCCCAAGTGCCGTCCGTTGCGGGACTCGATTGGTTCGATTTCTTATTCCGCCGCTTCGCGGCTGGAGCAGTGCAGGATCCACTTCACCCTGGGCCTGAGGCTCACCGCGACAGGGTCGTGCTGGGGGACGCCGGGGAGACGCGGCGAGCCGCGTCTCTACGGGAAATCAGAACACTAGCCGAGTTTGGCATCCATCGTGATTTTTGCGTTCAGGACCTTGGATACGGGGCAGCCGGCTTTGGCGTTTTGCGCGGCGGTGCTGAAGGCTTCCGCGCTCGCGCCCGGCACCTTGGCGGTCACATCCAGGTGGACGGCGGTGATGGTCCAGCCGGCATCGAGTTTCTCCATGGTGAGGGTGGCGGCAGTGCTGATGCTTTCCGGCGTCAGGTTCGCGCCTCCGAGTTGGGCCGACAGCGCCATCGAAAAGCATGCGGCATGCGCGGCCGCAATCAGTTCTTCGGGATTCGTCCCCGGAGTGTTTTCAAACCGCGTGGTGAAGGAATAGGGCGTATTCGAAAGAACGCCGCTGGTGGACGAAACTGTCCCTTTCCCGTCTTTAAGACCGCCCTTCCAGACTGCACTGGCTTTGCGTTGCATTCCAATCTCCTGGTGCAAAGGATTAAAACGAAGTCGCACTGCATTATAAATTCAAATGCGTGGGGCATGGACGGCAATGGCTGAAGCCATGCCCTCCGCAGGAACGATTCTTGAGATAGCTTGTACACTAATAGCTCAAATTTCCCCCAAGGACTGAAAGTGGCAAACAATCCTATTCTGGTGGTTCACGGTGGCGCCTGGGCGATTCCCAACGATATGGTCGAGGCGCACCTTCAGGGCGTGCGCAAAGCCGCGGCTGCGGGATGGCGGGCGCTGGAAGGCGGCGGCTCGGCTTTGGACGCGGTCGAAGCCGCGGTGGTGGTTATGGAAGATGACGAAACCTTCGACGCCGGCCGGGGCAGTTTCCTGAACCGCGATGGCAAGGTGCAACTCGACGCTTTCATTATGGACGGGGCGACGTTGCGCGGGGGCGGCGTCGGGTGTGTGGAGCGGCTGCGCAACCCGGTTCGGGCCGCGCGCAAGATTCTCAGCGACAGCACCCACGTCTATTTTGTCGCCGAGGGCGCCGAGCGCTTTGCCGCCGAGCACGGCATCGCTCTTTGCCGCAACGAAGATCTCATCATCCCTCGCGAGGTCGAGCGCTTGCGCGAATACCAGGCGCAGGACTCGACCCACGGCAACGATCTGTTTGCGCCCGAAATTTCGCACGACACGGTGGGAGCCGTTGCCCTTGACGGCGATGGCAATATCGCGGCATCCACCTCAACCGGGGGCACGCTGAATAAAGATCCCGGCCGCCTTGGCGACTCTTCGCTCATCGGTTGCGGCTGCTATGCCGACAATCTGAGCGCGGCGGTTTCCACCACGGGATGGGGCGAACCGATCATGAAGCTGGTGCTGGCGAAGTGGGCGGCAGATCGGGTCGAATCCGGAAGCCTGCCGGAGTGGATTGCGAAAGAAGCGATGAATTATCTGAAGCAGCGCCTGAACGGCCACGGCGGAATCATTCTGCTGGATGCCCAGGGCCAATTCGGGATTGCCCACAATACACCGCGCATGGCTTGGGCGCTGCAGAGCGCGCAAAAACAAGAAGCTGGAATTACGCGGAACGGTTGAGGCGGCAACTCTTAAGATTTGAACGCGGCGTTCTAGAATTCCACATGAAGGCGCAGGCTCGGGACTATGACCGGGCCGCGGTCGCGGTTGTAGCCGGGATTGTTGATGTGCTGCACTCCGGGAGCGATATAGATCCCGCGCCAAATGTGCGCTGTGTAGTAAGTCTCTTCAATGTTCTCGCGGCCGTAGTTCAACCCTCCATCACCCAGCAGGAAACCCAGGCCGCCATCGGCAAGGTAGACCTGGTGATCTTTCTTGATGCCGTTTGTCACAAAGGCAATGCCGGCCCGGTCCTGCTTGCGATGCCATAGAGCGCCATTCGCCCCTACTCCCTGGTTGAACGTGGAATCAATTTCGGTGTAGGCGAAGGACTCGGTCTTTCCGTTATCCCATCCCCAGCGGGCATAGGCGGTGAAATAGCGCGTGAGATTCTGTTCGACGTTTACGCCGAAGCCATATTTGCGGGTGATGTGCCAGGGGTGGCGAGTGATATCAGGGGCCGGGACCAGGCCTTCTTTAAACTGAGCCACCGCATCGCGGTAGATGCCCATATTGGCGTAGTTAGTGTACGCGAGGAGCCGCACGACGCCGGGTTTCTTTGGGATGATGCCACGCCGAAGTTCGTATTCCCAATTTTCCGCATGAGCCTGCCACGGCCGCCACACCAGATCAATTCCGTTTGCGACCTTCGGCATCAAGCCCTCGCCGAAGCGGAAACCCCAGTTGCGGTCTTCGTAATCAGCGGTGAAGCCGACAGTGTAGCCGCGTGTGTCGGCAGCGTAGTCCCAGGCGCCGTTGTTATCCACCGACCAGTTCATGAATTGAAAGTGAGTATCAGTGCCGACCGAATTCATGTCGAAGAAATCCGGCAGACTGAATTTGCCGAAGCGGATTTCGAGGCGGCGGCGCGGCAGCTCATCGAATAACGATAGAAAACTGCGCTGGTTCTCGATCTTATCTTTGCTCAGCGCGAACACTTTGTGGATCATGCCGCGCCCCAGATAGGGTTCCTTGCTTAACAGCGGATTGCGCACGATGTCCAGATCTGTATTTCCAGCCAAGCCCAGGCCGGTGCTGAGGGCGGCGCCACCGGCTTCTTCGATATCTAGCAGAAGCTCGGTGGAATTATTGAGGCGGACGCCGGTGTAGAGCGTCATGACTCGCGACGTGGCTTTGTCATAGTGTGAACTGAGGCTGTTTGGCCCGCTGTAGTCGGCGGGAAAGTCAGGATGAGTTTGGAAGATGAAGTTCATCTGTCCGGAGAGCCAGAAGCGGCTGTCCCTGAAATGAGGGAGCATGGCTTGGGGATCACCGCTGGCGGGCGGGTCGGGCGGGTCGGCCGGATTGCTCGGGTTCGCTGGTGGAGAGTCGGCCTTGGGCAAAGTTGCATCAGCCTGCTGCGCGTACGCTGGGATGCTCCAGGTTGCGGCCGTCACCAGCCACAGCACGGCCAGCAGCAGCGTCGCCGCAGTCCAGCCTGCCGATTTACAATCTTGCTTTCGCATTTTCCCCACAAGCCATCCCCGTAGTATCTACACAGCCGGTTAACAGAAGGTTACAGGTGCGGCGCACATTCGGAGAGCCGCGGTCTTTCCTCTTGCTGCTTGCCTCTTGCTGCTTTGATTCGGACCCGACGCTCCCCAGGCCAGACGATTAACGCAACCATAGCACAGATAGTTAACCATGGTTAATATCATCCGACACTAGCAATCTGCCTGCGCCGCTCCATAGAATTCGGAGTTGGCGTCCGCCGTCGGTGTCGGTGACCACGGTCCAGTTCATGCGAAGTCCTTCTCCGATCTTTTCCAATTGCGAGGAAGCGGCATCTTCGTACCGGATCGCCTGCGCGACCTGCGTGGTCGCCACCGCCATGGTTTCCGCAAATGCAGCCAGGCAGGTCAATGTCGTTTCCTCCTTTCTTGGAATTCGTCGAACTTGTTCTCGCTTTGGCCGATCTGACGACGCACTTCTCGCACGTGATCCCACGCGACGCTGTTTCGCTAGCGGCCGGAGTAATCCCGGCGGCAGGGCCGCCGCGGGCTGCGTTCTCGTCTCGATTGTCTGGGGATGGGAGAAGCAGAGGTGAAGCGATAGGGAAGAGTGCAGCGGCTATCGTGTCACATCTACTGCTGCCATCCAGTGCGCCGCCAATTCGGAGGCTCACACGCACTGCTGGTTTTCATAGATCCTTTTTAGTCTTGGCGGGAGGTCTGGCGTTCCCGCTAGGAATATTATATCATACCCCCCTAGGGTACATGTCAAGGGAAAAATGCAGGAAAATCAAGAAAAAATTATGAAAGGCAAACTTCCGGAAATCTCGAAAGAAAAACAGAAGCTGCTGTCGCGGATCAAACGCATGAGCGGGCAAATTGACGCGGTCGAGCGCGCGGTGACAGGCGGCGATGAGTGCGCCGATATCCTGATGCAGTTGGCGGCGATTCGCGGCGGCGTCAACAGCCTGATGGCGGAGATCCTCGAGGATCACATCCGGCTGCACATCACGCATCCGAATCACGGGATGGAATCGAACGAAGAATTAACGGAAGACCTGATCAGTCTGGTGCGGGCATACCTGAAGTAGGACCTTGCGTTACTCGAAGCGTCGGAAAGTAAAAAGGACAGCCCGGAGCCCCCCAAGGCCGTCCCAAAAACCCTCCCGGTTAGAAGGGCAACTGGGATCACGATAGCTGCGAGAGATTGCGGGAGTATTGCAATTTCGTGAAAGTCCGATGAATTCGGTACGGCTACGCCCGGCGTTCCACCGGCAAGATCCGACTGTTATATTCGTCTATATTCGTCTGAGGCAGCTACCGCTGTGGAGGAATTATGGCCCGCAAGACAGAACAATCCCGCGCGCTGCAGAAACGCGCCGAACAGCTGATTCCCGGGGGCGTGAACTCTCCCGTGCGCGCTTTCGGCAGCGTGGGTGGGGAGCCGCTGTACATTGTGCGCGGCCAGGGCTCGCACCTTTGGGACGCCGACGGCAACGAGTATGTGGACTACATCGGCTCCTGGGGTCCGCTGATCCTGGGGCACGCCGCACCGACCGTGGTCGAGGCCGTCATCGCGGCGGCGCGCAAGGGCACCAGCTTTGGAGCTTCCACGCCTGCGGAAGCGGATCTTGCCGAACTAGTGATTTCCGCTTTTCCCCACATGCAGAAAGTTCGCTTCGTCAGTTCGGGGACGGAAGCGACTATGTCGGCCATCCGGCTGGCACGCGGATATACGAAGCGGAAATATATTGTGAAATTTGAAGGCTGCTATCACGGGCACTCCGATGCGCTGCTGGTGAAGGCAGGATCGGGGGTGGCGACGCTGGGCATTCCGGGGTCGGCGGGGGTTCCGGAGGAATTTACCCAGTTCACACTCGCGTTGCCTTACAACAACATCAGAGCGCTGGAGCAGGCGTTCGAGAAATTCAAGCAACAGATTGCCTGCGTTATCGTGGAGCCGGTCGTGGGGAATATGGGATGCGTGCCTCCGGCTCGCGGGTACCTGGAGGCTCTGCGCGTGATTACCGCGCGCGACAAGGCGCTGTTGATTTTCGACGAGGTCATGACCGGATTCCGTCTGGCTTATGGCGGGGCGCAGGAAGTCTATGGAATTCAGCCCGATCTCACGACCATGGGCAAGATTATCGGCGGAGGGTTGCCGGTGGGCGGTTACGGCGGACCGAGCGAAATCATGGATATGGTAGCTCCGCTCGGGCCGGTGTACCAGGCGGGAACGCTATCTGGGAATCCGCTGGCGATGGCTGCGGGTTATGCCACGCTGAGCTACTTGCGTGAGCACAAAAATGTCTACACGACCCTCGACCGGCTGGCTGGAGCGGTGGTCGCCGGGGTAGCAGCCGCGGCCCATGACGCTGGAGTGACCATGTGCCACAACCGGGTGGGGTCGATGTTTACGTGGTTCTTCGCCAAGGGCCCAGTCACTGATTGGGACTCGGCCGCCAAGTGCGACACTGAAGGCTTCGGGCGGTTCTTCCGCGCGATGCTGGAAAACGGAATCTATCTGCCGCCTTCACAGTTCGAAGCGGCATTTATGGGCGCGGCGCACACCGAACATGATGTGCAGCAGACTATTGCCGCGGCGAAGCAGGCGTTTGCGATGGCGGCGGCGTAGCAAGAGCGTCAGTTCTTATTTATGGGAAGGCAACGCGGTCCAGATTGCGGGATCCTCGGCCCCCAGCACCCACGAACAAAAGCCTTGCAGATGGCGATCGCGGGCTAAGTTCAGGCGCTCCTGAAATCCGCGCTTATCGGTGTAGAAGACCCACTCGCGAGAGTCGTCGCGGTAGAAGTAGAACCAGGCGGCGCGATCGAACGAGTCCCACTCGACGTGCGGGTGATAGGCAGCCACATACTGGTCGATTTCCTGCTGCCCTACGTACTCAGCCATGGGGTTCGGTTTCTCATCTTTGCCGGGGTCGCCGGCAAACCAGTGATATCCATAAACCGGAATGCCCAGCGACAGTTTTTCCCTGGGAACGAATTGCAGAGCGTATTCCAGTTGCTGCACCGTCCACGGATAGCCCGCGACCGGACCGGGCGGCGTCCAGCGCGTGTTTTGATCGTAGGTCATCAGACAGATCAGGTCGGCTACTTGGGCCAGGGCTTTGAGATCGTAGGCGCCGCGCCAGTTGGCGTAGAGCCAACGGGCGTAGCTGCTGTTGCCCGGGGCACCGGGAGCGTTGGGCACGGTGGCGATGGTGAGTTGCAAGCCTTGCTGGTGGAGGGCGGCTGCGGTTTCCGAAACCAGGTCCGAGAGCAGATCGCGGTCGGTCCATTGCACATTTTCGAAGTCGATCTGAAAGCCGCTGTATCCGTTCTTCTTGCACTCGCTGAGCAGCGAGTCGATGAAGGCCTTGCGCGCCGCCGGAGTGGTGAAAAGTTTGTGCAGTTCCGCTTGCACGGTGGTGGCGACGATGGGCATGACGGGGACATGGTGCTGCGCCGCGGTCTGCAGAACGTAGGGATTCGGTCCGCCCCAAAGGAGTCCGTTGCCGTCAACGCCATACCAGGCAGGCACGAGAATGTCGATTTTGTCAGCGTGCTCGGTGAAGGATTGCACGGAGTTGGGCCGGTCCATCATGTAGAAGAGCGCCTTGGGCTGGGCTGCAGCCACGATCACGCTCACGAAAAGAAAGAAAATGACGTGCTTCATGGGATGACTCCTGACGGTTGCATTTGCATCTCTTCCACCGACACAAAATCGTAGCCCTCATCCTTGTACCGCCGGATCAGATTTTCCGTTGCAATCACTGTCTGTGCGCGGTCGGCTCCCAGGCCGCGATGGCTGCCATCGTGGAGCAGGATCACGTCTCCTCCGCGCACTTGCCTGTCGACCTTCTTCTCGATCACCGCGGCAGGCGAGGCATTCCAGTCATAGCCGGTAACGTTCCACATCACGGTTTCCAGTGCGAGCTCGCACGCGATCCTGAGGGTTGCCGGGCGTCTTCCTCCAAATGGCGGACGAAACAATCTTGAATGCTCGCCAATCGCGTCCTGCAACGCCTGGTGGCAATCGACCAACTCTTTGCGCGTCTGCGTTTCCGATTCGAAGATGAGCAAGGGATGGGTAAAGGTGTGATTGGCGACGACGTGTCCGGCCTGCGCTACCGCGCGGGCGATATCGGGGCGCTGCTGCACGTAGCGTCCGATCATGAAGAACGTTGCGCGCACGCTGTGCTTGGCCAGGACATCGAGCAAATTCAGCGTGTGGGGATCGTTTGGTCCGTCGTCGTAGGTGAGGGCGAGTTGCTTGCTGCCTGGTGTCCCCGCAACGAATGTCCGCCCAAACCACTGGCCGGTTGGCGACATGGACTGATACCCGGCCGTCGTAGCAGCGGCAGTGGCCGTCAGTCCGATTAGAGCGGGGAGCATGAGGAAATTGTATGCGATGGCAGAGGTCAGAGGTCAGATTGCAGAGGTGAGAATCTCCCGCGTTCTGCGGTAACGCACAATCGTTGGGGTTTAACCTCTGCAATCTGACCTCTAACCTCTGACCTCTCCATAATCCGCAATTGCGTCCGGAGGCGAAGCAATATATTCTGCTCTGCAGTTCCCACGACAATCGTCAGTCTATGGCCAAGCTTTTCGAACTTCCCCGTTACATTGCGGTTGAAGGTCCCATACGCGTTGGGAAAAGCACGCTGGCGCGGGTTCTGGGAGAGCGACTGGCGGCGCAGCGAGTGATCGAACCGGAAGACAATCCATTTCTAAAGGCATTCTACGAAGGCGAGCCAGGAGCGGCGTTCCAGGCGCAGTTCGCATTTCTCATCCGGCGCTTCGAGCAACTGAGGGCGCTCGATCTGGGGCCGCGGTCAAATAAGACAGTGGTTGCCGATTACATCTTTGAAAAAGACAAGCTGTTTGCCTGCCTCAATCTGAACGACCAGGAACTCGATACTTACAATCGCTACTTCAATTGTTTTCGCGAGCAACTCCCGACTCCGGACCTGGTCATTTATTTGCAGGCCTCCCCGGAAGTGCTGAAGAAACGGCTGAAGAAAAAGAACGCGGCCAGGGAGAAGGCCATCAGCGAGGATTACCTGATGGAAGTGGTGAAGGCATACGAACACTTTTTCTTTCACTACACGCAATCCGACCTGCTGATCGTGAACACGTCGGAGATCGACTTTGTCGACCGCAACGAGGACCTGCAGGAGTTGCTGAAGAAAGTTTCCGCGCCGATCAAGGGCACGCAATACTTCCTGCCGCTGGGCGGACAGGACGCGGCCAGCGCGTGAGAGAAGGTCTCAGGTGTTAGGTGTCAGGTCTCAGGAAATTCAACAGCCTGGTTTGCCTGAAACCGGTGGTCGTGGGCCGGTAGTTGTTGGCACTATCTTTCTACGTTACTTCTCATGCCTCGGCAGCGGATAGACGGCCAGCGCTTTCCCAACTTTTTGAAACTCAGGATCAGCCGTGACCAGCCAGGCTCCGCGCTCGATGGCCAGTTCGGCGGCGAATGCGTCGGCGTACCCGAGGCCGTGCTTCTGCTTCAAGGCACCGGCGCGGGAGGCGCGCTCCCGGTCCGCGGAGATGACTGCAATGGGCATTTCAAGCAAGCTTGCCTCGGCTTCGCGCGCCTTGGCTTCGCCGCGATAACGCCACTCCGTGTAGAAGACCTCGCCCCAGTTGATGGCCGACATCAGGATGGGCAGATCCTGGCGTGCCGCCTCACCCAGCAGGTGGCGGACCTTTTCCGCAGCGCCCCGGCGCAGCTCAAAAAAAGCGATCAGCGCATTGGCGTCGAGCACATATCGCCTCGCACTACCGCGGGGAAAGACAGCCGTCATTGATCCTCTCGTTTGCGCTCACGTTCGCGTTCTTCAAAGAGTCCCTCGAATGCCGATGGCTCGCCCGGAGCGGGTTTAAGGAAGCCCATAATCTCGTCCAGTCGCCGTTCGGTTATCGGAGTCAGCACCAGTCGCCCCTTATCTTCGGTCCAGACAGCACGGGTACCTCGATCCAGGCCGTACTCCTCGCGCAACTCGGCTGGAATCACCACCTGCCCCTTGGAACTGATGACAGTTCTGTAGCTTCGCATATTTGATTCAATCCTACCACTAAGTAAGACAGATGTACAACGTCTTACTATGACTCCTTGGCCGCTGCTCAACAACTATCGACCACGCCCCCTTTTGCAGCTATAATCTCCCCAGCGTCATCCAAAGATGCGTACAGGCTCTATCCGCGCGGTTGGCGGAGGGGCACTGGAGGACATCGTGAGTCTCACGCCTATCGGGGAACCCCGCCGCAAGATCACCACTGCCACGCTCCGCGAAAAAAAATTTCAACGCGAACCCATCACCTGCCTGACCGCCTACGACTACGCCACGGCGCGCCTGGTGGACGAGGCCGGAATCGACATTGCGCTGGTTGGCGATTCGCTGGCCATGACCATGCTGGGCTACGAGAACACGCTTTCAGTCACCGTGGGCGAGATGCTGCACCACGTCCGGGCAGTTCGGCGCGGTGTGAAAGATGCGCTGCTGATTGCCGACATGCCCTACGGGTCTTATCAGGTTGACCCCAAAGACGCGATTGAGAACGCCGCCCGTTTCGTGAAAGAAGGGGGCGCCGAGGCGGTCAAGATGGAAGGCGGCGAGAAGCGCGTGGACGTGATCCGGCGCGTGATCGACGCCGAGATTCCCGTGGCGGGGCACATTGGGCTCACGCCGCAATCGATCAACGTGATGGGCGGCTACAAAGTACAGGGCAAGACTTTGGATGCCATCGAGCAGCTCATGCGCGATGCGGTCGCGCTTGACCACGCTGGAGTGGCCTGCATCTATCTGGAAGGCATTCCGCGCGAAGTGGCAGCCATGATCACAGCCGAGGTGGAAGCGCCCACGATCGGTATTGGTGCTGGTCCAGACTGCGATGGCCAGGTGCTGGTGTTCCACGATCTGGTCAACCTGACGTTCGGACATCCGGCGAAGTTCGTTCGCCGTTATGGAGACGCGGCCGCGCTGATTACCGAATCCATACTGGCTTTCAAGGCTGACGTGGTTTCGCACCAGTTCCCGAACGATACTGAGTCGTACCACCTGTCGAAAGAAACGCAGGCCGCACTCGATACGGTACTCCTCCGCAAGCAGGCCATGCGGCGATAATAGCGGGCGGAGAAAACGTTGTGCGAATTATCGTGCGAGAGCTAGCCACTTTCATTTTGCTTGGGGCGCTGATCGCCTGCTCCAAATCGCCACAGCCTGAGCCCACGGAGACGCCGCATGTGAGCGGCCTTGAGTCCATACCCGCGGCGGATCCCGCGAAATATCCGTCGTTCGCCAACATGAGCGGTTGGCGGAATCCGTACTTGATTGTTCGCGACGATGGGATCGGCTTCCTTGACCTTGCCAATCGCGAGATTCATCTGCTGAAGCCGGAAGAAGTCCAGGCGGAGTTGGTCGCACTGCCGTCGAGCGCGTGGCCTTACGGACGCGTGGTGTTTGTCGCCGAGGCCGTTCCCAAAGCTCCGAGCGAGCAGACGAAGGCAGACGTGCGCAAGAACCGCGCGCTGCTGCTCGGAACCCTCAAAGAATTGGACGTGGAATACCGCGAGGCGCCGTGAGGGGTCAGAGGTTGGTGACCAGCCCCTAAAGGGGCGGTCAAACCGGGATAAGTGTCGGCATGGCTAAAGCGATGCCCTGATACGAACCCTTGGTTTCTCTGCATCGGCCAATCGTTGACGTGCTAAGCGATGAAGATATGCTCGACGATTCGGGAAGCTCGCGCGTCTTGCCGCGACGCGCGCGTGAGTGGTAAACGCCTGGGCCTGGTTCCGACCATGGGCGCTCTGCATGAGGGACACTTGTCGCTGGTCCGCGCTGCTCGCGCGCAGTGCGACGCGGTTGCCGTTTCCATTTTTGTAAATCCAACACAATTCCGGCCGACCGAAGATTTGTCGAAGTATCCGCGTCAATTTGATCGCGATTGCGGACTGATGGAAAAAGAGGGGGTCGAGATTCTGTTTGCGCCGACCGTCGAAGAGATCTATCCGCAGGGCGCAGTCTCCTGGGTTGTGGTCGAGGGCCTGAGCGAAAAGCTCGACGGACGGTCCCGGCCCGGCCATTTTCGGGGCGTGACCACGATTGTCGCAAAACTGTTTCACATTATCGAGCCCGAGGTGGCGTTCTTCGGACAGAAAGACGCGGCGCAGCTGGCAGTGATCCGGCGGATGGTGCGTGATCTGAATTTTCCGGTGGAAATTGTCGCTTGCCCGATCGTGCGCGAACCGGATGGCTTGGCCCTGAGCTCGCGCAATGCGTACTTGAATGGGGAAGAACGCAGGCGCGCACTCGTGCTGCAACGGTCGTTACAGGAAGTTCGGCAGCAATTTCAAGCCGGAGAAAGAAGCGCTGGCAAACTGATCTCCGCCGCTAAAGAAGCGTTCGAAGGAGAGCCGCAAGTTCGTTTGGACTATTTTGAAATCGTCGATCCCGACACGCTCGATCCCGTCGAGCGGATCTCGCAAAAGACGCTGGTTGCCGTCGCCGCCTACGTTGGATCCACTCGGCTGATCGACAATGTTGTGCTGGAACCTTGAACCGAAGCGTCAGTTGCCCCGAAAGCCTTCAGCGTCTAGGCCGCCTAATCCTCCGCGTTGTGGCGCCGATAGAGTGTGCAAGAGGCGTGGTCGATGCCTGGTTATGGGGAAACAGGGTGTTTTCTGGACCCATTGGAAATAAGGGCCGACTGCGAGGGTGAGTCCGTGATTAATGTGGAGATGATTCAGAAAGCGATTGCAGCGCATGCGAATTGGAAAGCACGGCTGCGAACCGCCGTCAACACCGGGAAATTCGATGTGGCGCCCGCCGCGGTCAGGGTAGACAACCAGTGCGAGTTCGGGAAATGGCTGTACGGCCCGGAC
>JGI12269J14319_10004833_pt1 | contig 12167 bp, 14 predicted proteins | sample PeaSoiSIISIP2007_FD_14319 | JGI IMG/M metagenome (IMG submission 14319) | reverse complement strand
GCGGGCGCCTGTCGCTAGACGGCGCGCGCGCCCTGCAGGGCCTGCGCCAGGTCGGCGCGCAGGTCGTCGAGCTCTTCGATGCCGACCGACAGGCGGATCAGGCCGTCGGCGATCCCCATCTCGGCCCGGCGCTCGGCGCCCATCTCGTAGAAGATGGTCGCTGCCACCGGAATTGCCAGCGTGCGGTTGTCCGCCAGATGGCTCGACAGGATCACCACGCGCAGCGCGTCGAGGAAGGAAAAGTGGTCGATGTCGGGGCGCAGTTCAAAGCTCAGCAAGGCGCCAAAGCCGCCAAATAGCTGGCGGGCGCGCTCGTGCTGCTCGTGGCTCGCCAGCCCCGGGTAGTAGACGCGCTGGACCTGGGGCTGCTCCTCGAGCCACCGCGCCAGTGCCATGGCGTTGGCGCCGGAGCGCTCCATGCGCAGCGCCAAGGTTTCCGCGCCCACGGCGATGCGGTGGGCGTCCTCCGCGCGCAAGGTTGCGCCCAGGTCGCGCAGCCCCTTCTTGCGGATCTGCTGCAGCCCCCAGCTGGCCGGATCGCCCTTGCGGTACGCGGCCAGGATGTTCGGAAACTTTGTCCAGTCGAAGCGCCCGGTGTCGCAGACCGCCCCGCCCATGGCGTTGCCGTGCCCGCCGATGGCCTTGCTCAGGGAGTGGACCACCAGGGCCGCGCCCACGTCGCGCGGCCGAAACAGCACGGGCGTGGTGAGCGTGTTGTCGACGACGTACAGCAGGCTGCGCTGCGCGCACAGCGCGCCGATGTCGGGCAGGTCGGCGACCTGGGTGCGCGGGTTGGCAATGGTCTCGACGAACACCATGCGCGTGTTGGGCTGCAGGGCCTCTTGCACCGCGCCGGCGTCGGTCGCGTCGACGAAGCTCACGGCGATGCCCAGCCCCTGCAGCGTCTGCAGCAGGCTGTTGGTGTTGCCGAACAAAAACCGGCTGCTGACGACGTGGTCGCCGGCGCGCAGCAGCGCAACGAAGACCGCCGCCACCGCCGCCATGCCCGTGCTAAAGCACGCCGTTGCCCGCGCCTCCTCGAGCAGCGAGATCTTGGCTTCGAGGGCGGCGCTGGTCGGATTGCCCTGGCGTCCGTAGAGAAAGCCCGGCTTGTCCCCCTGGAAAACCGCCGCCAGTTCGCGCGCCGTGGAATAGCGGAAGGCCACCCCGGTGTGCATGGGTTTGTGCGCGGCGCCGTGCTCGACCCCGCCGAAGCGGTCGGCATGCAGAATGCGAGTGGTCAAGCCGTGCGTCATGATTGCGGAGGACAGCGTTGCGGTAGCGCAATTGTATGCGCCCGCATGGCGCCCCGGCGATCGTGGCCGCGGCTGCGGCGGGCCTCACATCACGGTGAGCATCGCCGGACTGCTGGTCTTCATGCCGTAGGCGTTGCTGACCTGCACTGCAAAGCTGGCGCCGTTATCGGCCGTGGTCGTCATGGCAATCGTGTAACTGGCCATCGTCGCCCCCGCAATGGCTACGCCGTTTTCCAGCCATTGGAAGGAAAGGGGCGCGTAGCCTGTGGCTGCCACGGAAAAGGTGGCGCGACTGCCGGCCGATACGGAGATGCTCTGGGGCTCCATGGTGATGACCGGCGGGTTCTGTGCCATGGCGTTCATCGACCCGCCCCCGCCGTAGCCGCCCCCGCCGCAGGCGCTGAGCAGCAGCAGCCAGGCGCCCAGGGCCAGCGGCAAGGCGCGGGCGAAATTGCGTTGCGTTAGCCGGCTTGGGTTGCGGATCATCTTGGTCCTCCGTCTTTGGGTCGCGCAGCTATGGCCGCGTACTTGCGCGAACGCACCTGGCGGCCGATTGCCCGAGCATGTGGGTCGCGGCAGGCGCGCCGGGCATGACCGTAACAGCATCTGCGGCGGTGTATTCCCGGCCAGCGCGTTTTGGTTCAAGGGCCCGCTGCTCAGAACGAGCCCGTGACCGACACGACCCAGGTTCCGCTGCTTTGGTTGTCGCCGACGGGGTAGGCGGGGCTGTCGCCGCTGCTGGCGACCCGGCTCAATTGCAGCCGCAAGGCGCGCCAGGAAAGTTCCACCCCGGCGCGCGCATCACCATGGGCATGCCCGCTGCCCGTCGGACCGGACGCCAGCCACAGCACGCCGGCATGGCCGACGAGCTTGATGTTCTGGGCCACCGGATGCGATCCATTGAACTCGGCATAGACGGTGTGCGCGTCCTGGCCAAAGTAGTTGGGGGCGAAGTACAGGCGAGCGGCCAGCTCCTCGGTGGCCAGGCCGGCGTGCAGCTCCAGGTAGTCATAGTCGTTGTTGCCCGGAAGGCTCGAATAGCTGGCACCGGCATCGAGGCTCCAGCCTTCGCGCAGGCGCCGGGAGTATCCGGCGTAGACCAGTGCCTGGGCGCGCGTCGGCGAGTAGGAGTCAAAGCGCACGGTGGAAGCAAAGACGCCTGCATACCAGTCGCGGTTGGGGTCATCGCTGGGCCGGTCCAAACCCACGTCGAGCTGGGCGGCGGCCCGGTCGTTGCTCAGCGATATGCCGCGGAACCGGTAGTCGGAGACGAGCGCGGCGTCGGCCGAAACCTGGGCGACCGAAGCTCCCGGTAACAGAGCCGTCAGCATCGCAAGCAGCCACCGCGCCACGAGTGCGTCTCGATAGCGCTACCAGGGGCGGGCGCTGACCTCGGCCTGTGCATTGCCGTCGCAAATGCAGGGACAGGCGCGCGCCGCGTGAGCGATCACGGCGCAAACATCGGTCCGGGCGCCAGGCTCTGGCGTTCGATCCGTGGCGGGCGCTACCGAGGCCGACAGCAGCTGATCGCGCGCCTCGCCCGGGGCCATGGTCGGCGAGATCTCCCGCAGCAAAGCCATCAAGCCGGAGACATGCGCGGCGGCAAACGACGATCCGCTGACAAATCCCCAGCGGGCGCCGGGAAGCGTCGTGGGAACGTCGTTGCCCGGCGCTCGCACGACGGCAGTGCGGAAGGCGCCGTCCTCCGCGCCGACGGCGATCACGCCCGGGTGGGATGCCGGGAACCCTCCGCCGGATGCCAGCGGATCGAAAGCGCCAACGACGGCCACGCCGCTGGCCTGCGCGGCGTCGAGCAGCGCCCCGAGCAGCCGATCGCCGGGCCCGGTCAGGCTCATGTTGATCACCTGGGCGCCGTTGCGAAGGGCAAACTGCAGGGCCTTGGCCAGCGTGAAACTGTTGCACAGGGTCATGTCGGGACCGGCCTGCCAGCAGGCGCGCAAGGCCATGAGGCGCGCCCCGGGCGCGATTCCGACGATCCCGATCCCGTCGTCGGCGCGGGCCACGATGATTCCCGCCACGGCGGTGCCGTGGGATTCGGCAAGGTACGGGTTGCCGTCGACAAAATTCTCGGAAATCGAGACCTGCCCGAGGAGGTCGGGGTGGGTCGTCTCGACGCCACTGTCGAGTTGCGCAACGACAACATTGCGACCGGTCGCGAGCCGGTGAATCTGGGTGAGGTGCCAGGCTTTGGCGCTGGGTTGCAACGCAACCAGCGGGTCACCGTGCCCCTGCATACGAAAGGTATTGGATGCCTGCGCCCAGGCGATGCGCGGATCGCGGGCGAGCGCATCGAGCACAGGGCCGGCAGGCCGGCCACCGGGCAGCCTCATCAAGAAGCAGTCGACCCCAAGCGAGCTCATGGGCCAGTCGGAAACGAGCTCAAGCTCGTGCGTGCTCGCCAGCTCTGCGGCGATCCGGCGCCGCGCGTCGCGGCCGGCCTGCTCGTCGTAGCCGCCGGCGTAATCGGCGCCGGGCCGAAAATGAGCCGGGGCGATCGGCAGCATCACGAGTATCTGCTCGCCCGTCGCGGCATCGCGTGCTGTCGTCCCGACCACTGGATCGGGGCCACCGGCCGCGCACGCGGCCAGGCCCAAAACCGGCAGCAACGCGAGCCAGCGGCGGGCGCGGCCGATCATGGCGTGTCGCGCGATTGCAGCAGTTCGACCAGGGTGACGGCGTGCTCGGCACGCAGCCGCTCGAGCGCCGAGCGCATGCCGCCCGCCGGCACGTCCAGCACGTATGCGCCCGAGGCCAGCGGCCCGTCGACGATCCGCGCGCCCGAGCTGCGCAGCAGGGCTTGCACGGTTTGCTGTGGCGCGCCCGGATCAAAGACGATGACCAGCTTGCCCTGAGCCTGGATCGCCGGCGCGGGGGAGGAGAGCGCGTGATACGAGTCGTTCGCCACGTCGGTGCCCGCGAGCGCCCATCCGAGCGCCAGGATGATCCCCAGCTGCGTGGCCAGCGCCAGTGTGGCCCACGCGGGCAGCGCACGCCGCGCACGCCGCAGACGATCGAGCAGGCGCGCCGGCCACGCCGTCTGACCCTCGCGCGTGGCCAGCAGGCGCGGGCGCAACCGGGACAGCGCTGCCTCCGGGTCGCGCTCGCTGTCGCTGCCCGCGTAGGCCTCCTGGAGTTGGCGCTCCGTAGCTAGTTGCGCGCGGCAGTCGACACAGCCTTGCAGGTGGCTCTTGACCATCTGCTCTTCGTCGGGCTCGAGCGTTCCCATCAAGAACCAGGGAAGCGCCTCGCGCGCGCGCTGGTGCTGGGATTTTGCAAAGGGAAGCACGTCTCCGGTCATGGCAAGTCCTCCATCCGGTCGGGCAGCAGCTGGCGCAAGCGCTTGCGCGCGTGGAACATGCGGGTCTTCACGGTATCGACGGGACAGCCCATGATCTGGGCAATTTCGCGGTAGGGGTGGCCCTGGTAGTACGTGAGCTCGACCACGGCCCGGTGCTCGGCCGACATGCACGCCATGGCCCGGTCGAGCGCCGCGGCGAGCTCGCGCTGCATCAGCGCGCGGTCGGGACCTGGAAGCGTTGACACGGCCTGTTCCGCGTCGAATTCGACCGGATCGTCGAATCGCTGCATGGCCTTGAGTGCCCGGCGGTAGGCGATGGCAAAGATCCAGGTGGAGACCTTCGACTGGCCATTGAAGCTTGCCGCCTTGCGCCAGACGACGAGCATTGCGTCGTTGAGCACCTCCTCGACGGCATGCGGGCGGCGCAGCACGCGCTCCAGAAAGCGCGTCAGCCGCGGAAAGTAACAGCGGTAGAGCGACTCAAAGGCGGCGCGGTCGCCGGCGGCGATCCGCTGCAGCAGGGCGAACTCGCTCGCGCCAGCGGCATCGGCTCCGCTGACGCCGCCGCTCAGGCTGGTCGTGCGACGCTGCAGCATGGCGCGCTGCTCCTCGGGAATTTGCGTTAATTCCCTCGTCCGGCGAAAAGGTTCACACCGGGACGCTACTCCGTGCCGAGGATCCCGCACAGACGCGGTGCGGGAAACCTCTTACGCCGGGGCGGGCATTCACCGCGGCCCATCCTATCGCCACCAAACGAGGAGAAGACCATGTTGGAGCTATGCCGATTCGTCACGCCTTGCCTGCGCATCGCCGCAGCGGCGATCGCCTTCCTTGTCTTGACGACGCCGGTGCGCGCCGACGACGAGGCATTGCTGCAGCGGTTCCCGAGGATCGTGACGATCGCCTCGACGATCCCGCCCAACGGCGACCTCAATCCCTACGGCATTGCCACGGTGACGCGGACCATGGGAGCCCTGCATCGCGGCAACGTGCTGATCAGCAATTTCAATGACGCGGCCAACCTGCAGGGAACCGGGACGACGATCGTGCAGATCGATCCCGAGGGCCGCATCGGCGTATTTGCGCAGATCAATCCGGCCAAGCTCGATGGCCAATGCCCGGGAGGCGTCGGCCTGACGACCGCCTTGGTCGTGCTCGAGCGCGGCTGGGTGATCGTGGGCAGCCTGCCCAGCTCCACGGGACAGGCGGTCAATGCCGGTGCGGGTTGCCTCCTCGTTTTGGACGCGCACGGCACGGTCGTCGAGACCTTCCGCGGCGCCGGCATCGACGGCCCCTGGGACATGACGGCCCTGGACGAGGGAGATGATGCGATCTTGTTCGTCAGCAACGTGCTCAACGGCAACGTGACAAGCGGCAGTCCTCACGTCGTCAACGAGGGGACGGTGCTCCGAATCGTCCTGGAGGTTCCGGAACAGGGGCAAGGGCGGCCGCGTCTGGTGGCGACGACGGTAATTGGATCCGGATTCTCCGAGACCGCGGACCCGGTCGCCCTCGTCATAGGTCCCACCGGGCTGGGGCTGTCCTGGGACGGGACGCTCTACGTGGCCGATACGCTCAACAATCGGATTGCCGCGATCCCCGATGCCCTGACGCGCCAGACCGCGCTGCCGACCGGATTGACCGTGGCGCATGGCGGGTCATTGAACGGGCCGCTCGGGCTGGCCATTACCCCTAACGGCAACATCCTGACGGCCAATGCGGGAGATGGCAATCTGGTCGAGACTACGCCCGGCGGCGCCCAGGCCGCCGTGAAAACCGTCGACTTTGCCACGGGCGCCGGCAGCTTGTTCGGGCTGACCCTCGCGCCGCGCGGTAGAGGTCTGTATTTCGTCGACGACGGGGACAACACGCTCAAAGCGCTGGTGCGCTGAGTGCGCACCACGCGTGCGCCTGGTCGCGGCCGATCTCGCTCCGGTGCCCGGTGCGCAGAATTGGGAGGGTCGGCCCGGCTATTGCCGGGCCGGCCGCTTGGCCAGCTTGCGCTGCAGCGTGCGCCGGTGCATCTTGAGCGCGCGCGCCGTGGCCGAGACGTTGCCGTCGTTGTCGGCCAGCACGCGCTGGATGTGCTCCCACTCCAGGCGCGGCACGGACAGGGTCTGCTCGGGCGCAGCGTGCGCATCGGGCTCCTGGTCCTGCAGCAATGCCTTGACGATGGCCTCGACCTCGACGGGCTTGGCGAGGTACTGCCGCGCGCCCAGCTTGATCGCGTCGACCGCGGTCGAGATGCTGGCGTAACCGGTGAGAACGACGATGTCGCACTGGGCATTGACCCGCTTGAGGGCCTCGATCAGCTGCAGGCCGGAGGTGCCGGCAAGGTTGAGGTCGAGCACGGCGAAGTCGGGCAGGTAGCCCTGGGCGAGCAGCGCCGCGCACGAGGGCGCCGAATCGGCGCTTTGCACGGCAAAGCCGCGTGCGGCCAGCGCGCGGGCGAGCACCCTCGTCAAGACCGCGTCGTCATCGACCAGCAGCAAGTTACCGTGGTGCTGCGGACGCTCTGGCGCGGTCATGGCGTAGGTGTCGTGACGTCGGTGACCCATGACGTCAGGCCGCCGGCCACGGGCGCCAGCAGGCTCTGCAGCGGCAGGCGCAGCCGCGCGACCGTGCCGCCGCCCTCGCGTGCGGCAAACTCCAGCTGCCCGCCGCTGCGCTCGATCGCCGCAAAGGCCAGCACCAGGCCCATGCCGTGGCCCTCGCCGCGCGTGCTCACCAGATCGTGGCCCAGGCGTTGCTGCAGGTCCGCAGCAATGCCACTGCCGCGATCCATGACCAAGAGCTCGAGCTCGCGCTCGCTCCAGCGCGCCTGAATCTCGACCTTTTCCGGGCTGGCGTCGGCTGCGTTGTTGAACAAGTTGACGAGCGCCTGGCCCAGGGTCGCGTCGATCGCCAGGCGGGGGCCCGGTCGCGGCCCCTGCAGGCGCACCTGGGGCTCGATCACCGGGCGTTGCACTCGCCAGCGCCCAAGCAACTGCTCGATCCAGGCATCGAGCGCCATCGTGCCCAGGGCCTCGGCGCGCGAGGTTCCGGCCTGGGCCGCGAGCTCGGTGATGATGCGCTTGCAGTCCCTGACCTGCGCCTGCATCAGCTCGACGTCGGCCCGCAGCGCCGGCGCCAGGCCCGAGTCGCGCAGCAACTCCCCGGCCAGCACGGCCATCGTGGCCAGCGGCGTGCCCAGTTCGTGGGCCGCCCCGGCGGCCAGGTTGCCCAGCGCCACGACGCGCTCGTTGCGCAGCGCCGCCTCGCGCGCCGCCGCCAGTTCGGCGTCGCGCCGGCGCACCGCCGCCGTCAGGCGCACCACGGACCAGCAGATGGTGATCGCGGAGAAGACGAAGATCAGCCACATGCCGACCAGGTGGGTCTCGAGCGCCTTCTCGTGGTCGTGGATGTGCACGTCGGCGTGCACGAAGTTGACCAGCGAGTAGCAGGCAATCGAGACCGCGGCCAGCGCCGTGGCCAGGCGCGCCTCGAGCATCGCCGCGCCCACCGCGATCCACAGCAGGTACAGACCGATGAGCGGGTTAGTCGAGCCGCCGGCCAGGTACGCAATTGCCGTCAGCGCGCCGGTGTCGAAGAGCAGCTGGGCAAACAGCTGGCCGTCGCTGGCCGGCGCGCTTGCTCTGCCGTAGGCGATCGACGCCAGGTTCAGTCCCAGCTGCGCGGTGCACACCGCCAGGACCGGCTCGAGCGCTGCTCCCGTCCCCAGCCACTGGCGCGTAAGCAGCACCAGCCCCAGCTCGGCGACCACGGCGACCCAGCGCAGCGCCACCAGGCGCCGCAGGCGATTCGAGGGATCGGACGGCGAAGGGGCGAAGGAGCTCATCGTGGCTTCCCGGCGGGCATCATACGGGAGCCCCCGGCACGCACGATGCTTACGCAGCGCTAGCGGTAGAGCACCCAGTCGAGCAGCAGGTAGGCCGTCCAGCAGGCGACCCAGCCGACCAGCCAGCAGGCGAGCCAGCCCATTGGGCCGTAGGACGCATTCGCGGACACATTTGCCGGTGGCGTCGTCTTGCGCCGCGCGGTGGCAGGTAAAGCCAAAGCCGCGCGCTCGGGCATGCGTGCAGAGGCTCGCTCATGCCAATAGCTTGGCAATCGCATGCTGCAACCCTTTCCCCGCCACCATGACCCCTTGGCCCTGCGGCCAGCCTCATCTGACGATGGGCTGTTGCCCGCATCGGCGGGCTATCGTCAGATGAGGCTGGCCCCGCAGGACCGTTGGGTGCCGCTTCTGTCGGACGCGCCTGCCATGCCTTGGCTAGTGCAGGAGCGATCGCGCGACACGCCTTTGCCCGAAATGGGAAGCAATTTGCGTGCCCACCACTGGATTTCGCCCGCTACACGATATATTTATTCATAAAAAACAGTATGTTAGAATGTTTTCCCGGCGACGGCGGACGCGCCGGCGCCGACCACAGGCACGAGGCAAGGGTGAAGACGCGCGTCAGCGTTGTGCAGATTCGCGCTGCCCTGCCCCAACTTGGTTCAGCATGGCGCAGCACGGCGGGGTGCCCGCGGATGAATGCCCCGGGCGAAAGATCTCCATGCGCCGGTAGAACATCGCCGCCAGCCCGATGGCGATCACCGTCGCAAAGAGCAGCGGAAAGAGCATCGCGCCGATCGCCCAGCGTCGTCGCCGGCGCCGGGCGCGCTCCTCGCGGGCGCGATCGGCCGGCGTCGCAGTTCTTGCCTGGTTCGATTTTGCTGACATGATCTTTTGCCTCCCCGCGTTGCCGAGGACCCCGCCCATGGTGCATCGGCACCCGGCAGGATATGCTGCCCTTGTCCGGATCCGAACCCCGCACCGCTCCCGACCCTCTTGCCGCCCGCGCGTCCATCGACCCGATGAGTGTACTTTCGACCGATATCGATCCGCGCTCTGGAGAGTTCCAGGCAAATGCTAGCGCGATGCGCTCGCTCGTGGACGAGCTGCGCTCGCGTGCCGAGGAGGTGGCCCTGGGCGGCGGCCCCGCGGCCTGCGAGAAGCACGTCGCCCGCGGCAAGCTGCTGGTGCGCGACCGCGTCGACCAGCTGATCGATCCGGGCACGCCGTTCCTGGAAATCGGCCAGCTCGCGGCCTACGGGATGTACGACGGCGATGCGCCGGCCGCGGGCCTGGTGGCCGGGATCGGCACGGTCCAGGGGGTGCATTGCATGATCGTGGCCAACGATGCCACGGTCAAGGGCGGGAGCTACTACCCGATGACCGTCAAGAAGCACCTGCGCGCGCAGGAGATCGCGCAACAGAACCGGCTGCCGTGCATCTACCTGGTCGACTCGGGAGGCGCGCACCTGCCCCGACAGGACGAAGTGTTCCCGGACCGCGACCACTTCGGGCGGATCTTTTACAACCAGGCCAACATGTCGGCGCAGGGCATCGCCCAGATCGCCGTGGTGATGGGATCGTGCACCGCGGGCGGGGCCTATGTGCCGGCGATGAGCGACGAGGCCGTCATCGTGCGCGAGCAGGGAACGATCTTTCTGGGCGGCCCGCCCCTGGTGCGGGCGGCCACCGGCGAGATCGTCACGGCCGAGGAGCTGGGGGGCGCCGACGTGCACACGCGCATCTCGGGGGTCGCCGACCACCTGGCGCAGGACGACCACCACGCGCTGGGCATCGCCCGGCGCATCGTGGCCAACTGCAACCGCGCGGCCTGCGTCCCCGGGGCAACCGCGCGCGATGCCCCGGCCAGCGAGGAGCCGCTCTACGACCCCGCCGAGATCTACGGCATCGTGCCGAGCGACAAGCGCACGCCCTACGACGTGCGCGAGGTGATTGCCCGGGTCGTCGACGGCTCGCGCCTGGACGAGTTCAAGGTGCGCTACGGCACCACGCTGGTTACCGGATTTGCGCGGCTCTACGGCCAACTCGTGGGCATCGTGGCCAACAACGGCATCCTCTTTGGCGAGTCGGCGCAGAAGGGAGCGCACTTCATCGAGCTGTGCGCCCAGCGCGAGATCCCGCTGGTGTTCCTGCAGAACATCACCGGCTTCATGGTCGGCCGCCGGGCGGAGAACAGCGGCATCGCCAAGGACGGGGCCAAGATGGTCACGGCCGTGGCCACCGCCCAGGTCCCCAAGATCACCGTGATCATCGGCGGCTCGTTCGGCGCGGGCAACTACGGCATGTGCGGCCGGGCCTACTCGCCGCGCCTTCTCTGGACCTGGCCCAACAGCCGGATCTCGGTGATGGGGGGCGAGCAGGCCGCCGGGGTGCTGGCGACCGTGCGCCGCGAGGGCATCGAGGCGCGCGGCGGGATGATGAGCGCTCCGGAGGAGGAAGCCTTCAAGGCGCCCATCCTCGAGCAGTACGAGCACCAGGGCAATCCCTACTATGCTACCGCCCGCCTGTGGGACGATGGCGTCATCGACCCGGCGCAGACTAGGCGCGTCCTGGGTCTGTCGCTGGCGGTGACCCGCAACGCGCCGGCCGCCCCGACGCGCTTTGGCCTGTTCCGCATGTAGCGTTGCCCCCGGGGCGCCGCGCAGTGCGCTGGCCCGGGCATGGATAATTGCCGAGGAGTTTGCAGATGCTGGTCGTCACCACCGAGAACATCACCGGCCACCGCGTGGTCGAGGTCAAGGGCCAGGTTTTTGGCGTGGTGGTGCGCAGCCGCGGCCTGGCCGGCAACATCATGGCGGGGTTGCGCTCCATCGTCGGCGGCGAGATCACCGAGTACACCGAGTTGCTCGAGGAGGCGCGCCGCCACGCGGTCGACCGCATGGTGAGCAACGCGCACTTGATGCGCGCCAATGCGGTCGTGATGATGCGTTTTGACTCGGCCGAGATGGGCCAGACCATGAGTGAAATCGTGGCCTACGGCACCGCCGTGGTCGTCGAGAAGATCGCTCCCTAGGCCGGCCCCGGCGATGCTGCGCAAAGCCCTGCTGACCTTTGCCCTGGCGCTCCTTGCGCTGGGCCTCGGGTCCTGGCTGGGGGGTGCCCGGGGCGCCTGGCCCATGGTGCTCTGGGGCGCGCTGCTCACTGCTGCGGTGCTGTTCGAGCGCTGGCGCTATTCGGGCGCGAGCGCAACGTCCAAGGACGCCTGGCAGCCGACCAGCGAGCGCTTCGTCGACCCGGAGTCGGGCCAGCCGATGCAGGTCTGGTACAACCCGAGCACGGGCCAGCGGCGCTACCAGGCGCTGCCGCAGGAGGATCGCCCGGCGGCCTAGCCTGGCGCAGCACCCCCGATGTTTTCCTCGCTGCTCATCGCCAACCGTGGGGAGATCGCCTGCCGCGTGCTGCGCACCGCGCGCCGCCTGGGCATGCGCACGATCGCGGTGTACTCGAGCGCCGACGAGGGCGCGCTGCACGTGCGCCAGGCCGACGAGGCGGTTTGCATCGGCCCGGCCAATGCGCGCGAGAGTTACCTGCGGGTGGACCGGATCATCGCTGCCGCCCGCGGCCATGGGGCCCAGGCCATTCACCCGGGCTACGGCTTTTTGTCCGAGTCGGCGCACTTTGCCCAGGCCTGCGAGCAGGCGGGGATTGTCTTCGTCGGCCCCCCGGCCGACGCCATCCGGGCCATGGGTTCGAAATCGGTGGCCAAGTCGCTGCTGCAGACCGCCGGCGTGCC
>JGI12269J14319_10004831_pt1 | contig 12169 bp, 8 predicted proteins | sample PeaSoiSIISIP2007_FD_14319 | JGI IMG/M metagenome (IMG submission 14319) | reverse complement strand
CCGGCGCTGGCGGCGGTGCACGTGCACCGGCGGGCCAACGCGTCGTTCCTGGCCGACGCCCGCCGGCAGGGGGCGGCGTGGACGGCGCTGGCCCGGGCCTACCCCGACCGGGCCGGGGCCGTCCACGGCCGGCGCTCGCGGCACCTGGGCCTCGCCCTGGGAGCCGCCGTGAGCGTGGCCGGCGCCTCACCGGCGGCCGGCCCGATCGCCCGCGCCGTCCTCGGGAGCGGGACGGCGCTGGCCCGGCTGGGGTGGTCGGACGCCGAGCTGAGTTCGGCCCGGTTGGCCCGGCGCATCATGCAGCGGCGCGGCGCCCGGGTCGGCGAGCCGGGCCCGACGCGGCACCGTCGGGCCGGTCGGGAGGCGCTGGCGAGCCGAGGATGAACGGCGGCGGGTCCTCGTTGCCCACCACCCGGCGCGAGGCGGCACGGTCGATGACCTCGGACGTGAGCTGATCGGCCTCGACGGCGATGGCCAGGCCGCGCCCGGCGAGCTCGGTGGCCAGCTGTTCCTGGTGGTCGTCGACGTGCTCGCCCCGGGCCCGGCGGCGGGGCACGATGATCGGGCAGTGCCCGGCGCCGAAGGCGGCCAGGGCCGAACCGACCCCGGCGTGGCAGATGACCACGTCGGCCGCGGCCATGGCCCGGCGCAGGTCGTCGTCCGGCACCAAGGGGCGGGGCGAGAGCGCCAGGCCCGAGGTGTCGGTGGCCCCCGTCTGCCACAGGACCTCGGCGTCGGCCGGCACGGCGGCGTGGGCGGCGGCCACGAGGCGCCGGAAGCTGTAGTCGCTCGTCCCCACCGTGACCACCACCCGGCGCACGTCGCGCCGACCACGGGCCTCGCCCGCGTAGTCGTCGAAGATCGAGCCCCGGTAGTGCCACCCCGGGCGGTCCGGCCACCGGTACTGGCAGTAACGGTGCACGCCGGGCACCTTGTCGAGCAGGGTGGCGCTGAGCGACGGGCCCTCCACCCGGGTGGCGCTGTCGATGAAATGGCACTCGATGCCCCGCGTGCGGGCCAGGGTCAGAAAGGGCACGGCCGGCAGGCAGCCGGTGGACACCACCGCCTTCCACCGCCCGAGGCCGAGCACGTGCATCGCCAGGCGGGTGTGGACCACCGTCGCCCGGGCGTCGCGGGGCCGAGCGGGGGGGATGAAGGTGCGCTGCTCGTGGCGCAGCAGCGATCGGCTCTGAGGGGTGTCGAAGGTGAGCCACCGGCACTCCCCCTCGAGCCCGGTGAAGCGGGGACGAAGGCTCCACAATTCCTCGAGATGCCCGCCCGCACTGGCTACGAACAACGTCTGCACGCCGCTGTCTCCCACGAGGTCATCCAGCCATCGTCTCGGGCAGTCCACAGGTTGGAGATGACGGCCACGGGACGCCGTCGGGGAAGAGCCAGCCCCGCAGCTCCCGCAGCTGCTCCTCCCACCGTGCGAGCTGCGTGGCCCGGGCGGCGCCGGCCCGGGCGTCGAGTTGGTCGAGCTCCCGGTCGGCGCGGTGCAGAGCGGCGGCCAGGCCGGCGGCGTCGTTGGCGCAGTACAGGGCGGCCGGGAACAGCTCCCGGGAGATGGGCCAGTCCGACAGGACGAGCGGCCGCTCGGCGTAGACGGCCTCGTACGCGGCCCGCATGACGGAGTCGGGCTCGGTGGTCAAGGTCACGACCACGTCGGCCTCCTCCAGGTGGGCCTGGTACCGGGGCGGGTCGAGGAAGCCCACGAAGCGCACGTTGGGCGGCGCCGCGGCCCGCACGGTGTCGGGGCACCGGGCGACGTCGCCGGTCACGACGAGCTCGCACTCCGGCACCAGCCCGGCGGCGGCCACGACCTCCCCGATGGGCTCGTCGGGGGCGAAGGTCCCCACGTACAGGACCCGGAGGGGCCGGTGACGGGGATGGCGGTGACCGGACGGCGGCCCCGGTGCCTCGTGCACCACCATGGCCCGCCCTCCCCACGACTCCACCTCGCGCTGCCACTCGGGGGCGGCCACCAGGGACACCGTCACCCGCCTGGCCAGGAAGCGGTGCACGGGCAGCAGCCGCGCCGCCACCCGGTTGTCCTTGGCCCCGAAGGCGCCGGGGTGGCTGTCGAGGGCGACGACCGCCCCGGTCAACCGGGCCCACACCAGGGCTAGGAGCCCGGGGATCACGGGCGGGTTGGTGACCACGACCACCCGGGGGCGGCGACGGGCCAGGAGCACCACGGTGCGCACCGTCGACAGGGCATAGCGGACCAGGACGGGGGGACGCCACGCCGTCGCCGGGGGATACATGCAGGTGGCGGTGCCCCCCAGGGCGGCGACGATCTCCACCGAACGGCCCTGCACCGCCCCCCAGGCCAGGAAGACGACACCGCCGGCGCCACCCCGGCGGTCGACCGACGGCATCCGGAGAAGCTCGGTGCCGAGCCGGGCCCCACGGGCGCGACGCGTCATGCCGCTGCAGATCGCCCGGGTTGGTGGGCCACGCCCGGGGTGGCGCCGCCGGGCCGGCCGAGACGGGCCGTGGGGCCGAGGAGGAAGGGGGGCGGGTCCTCGTTGCCCACCACCCGGCGCGACGCGGCGCGGTCGATGACCTCGGAGGTGAGCTGCTCGGCCTCGACGGCGATGGCGAGGCCACGGGTGGCGAGCTCGGTGGCCAGTTGGGCCTGGTGGTCGTCGATGTGCTCGCTCCGAGCCCGGCGGCGGGGCACGACGACCGGGCAGTGCCCGGCACCGAAGGCGGCCAGGGCCGAGCCCACGCCGGCGTGGCAGATGACCACGTCGGCCTGGGTCATGGCCCGGCACAGCTCCTCTTCGGAGACGAAGGGGCGGGGGGAGATGCCGAGGCCGGCGGTGTCGGTCGTCCCCGTCTGCCACAGCACCTCGGTGTCGCCAGGGATGGCGGCGCACGCGGCGGCGACGAGGCGCCGGAAGCCGTAGTCGCTCGTCCCCACCGTGACCACCACCCGCCGCACGTCCCGGCGCCGGGCCGGCTCACCCACGTAGTCGTCGAACACCGAGCCCCGGTAGTGCCATCCGGGGCGGTCCGGCCACCGGTACTGGCTGTAGCGGTGCACGCCGGGAACCTTGGCCAGCAGCGCGGCGCTGAGCGACGGGCCCTGCACCCGGGTGGCGCTGTCGATGAAGTGGCACTCGATGCCCCGCGTGCGCGCCAGGGTGAGGAAGGGCACGGCCGGCAGGCAGCCGGTCGACATCACCGCCGACCACCCCCCCAGGCCGAGGACGTGCAGGGCCAACCGGGTGTGGATCACCGTGGCCCGTGCGTCGCGGGGCCGGGCCGGGGGGATGAAGATGTGCTGCTCGTCGCGCAGCAGCGACCGGCTCTGGGGGGTGTCGTAGGTCAGCCACGTGCAGTCCCCGTCGAAGCCCTGGTCCTGCGGCCCCCGGAACCGGGGTCGCAGGGTGAAGAGCTGCTCGAGGTGCCCGCCCGCACTGGCGACGAACAACGTCTGCACGGTGTTGTGTTCGCACGCCGCCATCCTGCGGGCGTCCCACCTGGGGGAAGTCCCGGCCGTGACGGTCCTGAGACGCGGCCCCGGACCGTCCCTGCATCCGGGCCGGGAGGCCGAGCCCGGAGCTGGACCGGGGTTCGGGGTGCTACAGGGGCAGGGCGGGCACCTGGTCGTCGTCGGGGGTGACGGCGCCAAGCGAGCGGCGCACCTCGGCCAGGGCGTCCGACGGCGGCAGGTCGAGCTCCTCGAGCATGCGGGCGGCGTGCTCGATGACCCGCAGGGCACGGCCCCGGTTGCCGCTGCGGACGTAGAGCTCGGCCAACTGCAGATGGTGCTGCTCCTCGTAGGGGTCGGCCTCGATCAGCTGCTCCAGGATCTGCATGGCGTCGTGGATGTGGGCGGATCGCAGCGCCTCGGTCAGGAGCAGCTCGAGGAGCTGGATGTGGAGCCGGGCCGACGACTCACGCCGACCCGTGGCCCAGTCGGCGTAGCGCTCGCCCGGGAGCAGGTCGCCGTGGTACATGCGCAGGGCGGCACGGGCGGCGGTCACGGCCTCGTCGTTCGGCGTGGACGGCTTCAGGGCGGTGGCGGCGGACCGCCGGAACAGGTCGTCGTCCACCGTGGCCCCTTCGGCCAGCCGGATGAAGTTGCCGTCGCGCAGCAGCAACCCGCCACACGCCACCCGGATGCGCCACAGCACGTTGCGCAGGCGCCGCATGCCCACCCCCGGCTCGGCGTCGGGCCAGAGGATCTCCACCAGCTCCTCCACGGGGATCTTGCGCCGCAACGCCGCGATCATGAGCGCCTGGGTGGCGAGGCTGTAGGGCATCTGCACCACTGCCCCGTGGCGGCGCACGACGAAGGAGCCGAGCAGCTCGATCTGCCACTCCGGTCGGGGTTCGTCCGACGCCGACAGGGCGGTGTCGGTGCCGTCGGGGCCGGGCGCGCCGGCCGGACCGGGCGGGCCGGCGGTGGCGGCGGTGGTGGCGGTGGTGGCGGTGGTGGCGGCGGCAGCGGCGGCAGGTTCCGACGATCCCGGCGCGGCGCCGGGGGGGGACACAGCCTCGGCCCGCGCCGCTGCCCCCAGGGCGGCCAGCTCGCGGTCGGCCAGGGTGGCCCACCCCTGGGCCTGCATGGACCGGAAGGACCGACCCGCCGACGCCAGGCGCGTCCGAGCGTCGGCCTCCTTCCCCGCCTCCGCCAGGCGCACGCCGGCCATGAGCTGCACGCGGGCCTCGACGAGCGGCACATCGCCCACGGAGGCGGCGGCCGACGCCAGGTGGGCCAGCGCCTGGTCGAGGTCGGGGGAGCACAAGCCCCGGATCCACGCCATCCAGAAGGCACGCGGGCGCCCCGGGGGCAGGGCCCGCTCCACCACGCCCACCAGGGGCCAGGCCTCCGCCCCGCGCCGGCCGAGGACCATCATCTCGGCGATGGACGGGGCCCAGCGGGCGCACACCGCGTCCCACGGGTCGGCCTCGCCCCGGTCGTCGAGGCGCGAGGTGACCTCCTCCCAGGCCGACGCCAGCCACGCCGACATCGACGATCCGGGGTGCGACTGCAGCTCGAGGTTGGCGAGTGACACCCGCGCCTGCAGGCGCGGCACCCGCCCGACGTCGCCCGACAGGGCGAAGAGCTGGCTGGCCGCTTCGAAACCCTCGCGGTAGCTGCCCGCCGCGGCGTGCACGGCCGTCAGGGTGGCGAGCACGCGCGCCGCCAGCTGCCGGTCGGCGTGGACGAGGGCGGCTTCGGCGTGGGCCCGGGCCTCGTCCACCGCGCCCGCGCTGAGCGACAGCGTGGACAGCAGGGCGAAGGACGCCGACGCCAGCGCCCGGTTGCCGGAGGACTGCGCGCACCGGCCGATGGCCTGGGCCCACTGGGTGGCGAGCGACCGTCGACCGTCGAGCACGAGGTGATCGCCGATGACGTAGGCCAGGTGCGGCGACGCCGAGAACCCCTGGGTGAGGCTGTCGAGCACCATCGTCCACCGCCAGCCGCCGGTGTCGTCGTCGGCCGGTCGCCCCTCGAAGCTGCAAGCCGCCGTCAACGTGGCCTGGGCCAGCGCCTCCACGTGGCTGTTGACGCCGCTCGCCAGCTCGAGCGCCCGGCGCGCCGTGGCCACCGCCCCGGCCGGGGAGGAGTGCAGCAGGTCGCACGCGGCGGCGTCGACCAACATGAGGGCGGCCCGGTGGGGCGAGGTGGCCAGGCACAGCTCCGCCGCGGTCCGCATGGCCTCGGCCGGGGCGACGCCGGTGGTGGTGCCCCTGTCGGCGGCGGCGGCGAAGGCGAGCCGGGCCCGGCGATAGTCGAGCTCTCCCCGGACGGGGCCCGACACTGACAGCCGGTCGGCCCGATCCAGGTTGGCGAGCGCCCGATCGTGGTCGCCCACCGACGTCCACAGCGCGGCCGCGTGGGCCAGGTGCGACGCGGCTCGATCGTCGGACTCGGCCAGTTCCGACGCCATCTCCTCGTAGGTGGCGGAGCGGGACGGATTGCCCCGGTCGAGCGCCAGACGCGCCACCGCCGCGTAGCGCCGCGCCACGTCGTCGTGCGGCGCCATGGCGCTCTGGGCGGCGTGGAAGGCGCTGTGCACGATGTGGCCCCCGGCCTCGAAGGCGTCGGACACGGCGAGATGGATCCGGTCGCGCTCCTCCTCGGGCATCTGCCGGAAGGCGGCCACCCGTACGAGGGGGTGCTCGAAGTCGACGTGGTCGCGCAGCACCTTGAAGATGCCGGCCTCCTGAGGCTCCTCCAGCATCTCGATGGACAGCCCGAGCAGGTCCAGGGCGGCGGCCAACACCGGCGTGGGGGCGCCCAGGGCGGCGACGGCAGCTGCCATCCGGCCCCGCTCCGACAGCGCGGCGGGGCGCACCCCGTAGGCCGAGGCCAGACCGTGGCCCACCGGCACCGGCCACGGCAGCGGCCGGCGGCCCTGCAGCTGGGGCACGCTGAGGCGGTCGTGCACCTCGATGAGGGCGCACGGCACGCCGGCGGTGGCGTCGACGAGCAGCCGCAGCACCGAACGCTCGGGCACGCGCATCTCGAGCCGGACGAACAGCTCCTCGGCCCCCTCCACCCCCAGCGGGGCGAGGCGGAGCTCGGGGACTCCCGGCACGCCGAGCTCGAAGGAGGGGACGTGGGGCGTGTCGCGCCACGCCAGTACCAACCCCACGGGGACGGCCAGCTCCGGTCCGGCCACCGCCTCGGCCAGGGCGGCCGAGAACCACCGGGGCAGGACGTGGCAGTCGTCCACCACGAGCAGCAGGGGCCGCCGACCGACGTCNGCCACCTGCTGCAGCNCGGCCACGGCCGACCCGACCATGGCCGCCTGGCGGCCGNGGTCCTCGGACCGCCCCTTGCGGGCNGACGCCGGCGCCCCACCCGGCTCCGGCGCTGAGGACTCGAAGCGCGTCAGGAGCTCGTACAGCGCCGGTGGCCACTCCCGGGAGGCCCGGCGGACGTCNGCNGTGCCGCGCAGCTGGACGGTGCCCAGATCGGTGGCCCGGCCNGCGGCCGCCTGGATGAGGGCCGTCTTGCCGATACCGGGCCAGCCCCGCAGCGCCACGGCCGCCCGCTCGCCGCGACGCACCGACGTCAGCAGATGGTCGATGTGGGCCAGTTCACGGGCCCGGTGCACGAGGCCGGTGGGGGGCGACAGCTCCCCCGGCGTGACCACGACGTTCGCCGGGAGGGGCCACTCGACTTCGCGATCCATCGTGCCTTTCCCTGGTGACGAAGCAACAAGGCATCCGACGTGGAGAGACCACCGGCTCGATTCACACTACCCGTGGGATTTCCTCGTCTCGATTGAGGATCCGCTGTTCTCATTTTCCACTGGTGCACCATCAACAACAGAGTCACCGCGCACAGTCGACACAGATCACTGTTCGGGGTAAGTCAGGGGGCATCCATGCACACTCCGCCGGTCTGGTGCCGACACCTGCGGCCGGATCGACGGAGACCGGCGCCCGGTCGAGCGGTTTGGTGCCCCGGCGACAGCGGAAATGGAGAGGCGGTGAGCTCGACGACAGTCAGGGCCTCGACGACAGGCGACAGAGCACGGCTGTTGCGGAGCACACGGACCCGGCTGGACACTCGTGGGACGGCGTCCCGCCAAAGTACGGTCGACGTCGAGGGCAACGACGGAGGGATGTGCGCGCCATGACCGAGCCCGACCAGCACCCCGCCCCACCCGCCCGGCGCGGCTGGCGCGGGCCGGCCCTCGTCGGCCTGGCGGTCGGGATCCTGGCGGTGTGCGCCGTGGCGGTGGTCGGCCCCACGGTGGGCCGCGCCGCTGCCGATCCGGTGGTCGTCCAGAGCGGCCAGAGCAACGTGAGCAACATGAACGGGCCCACCACCTTTTCGGCCTCGTTCTCCCGGCCCACCACCGCCGGCGACCTCCTGGCCGTGAGCGTCGTGTGCGGCGTGATCATCGGGGGTATGACGGCGCCCACCGTGTCGTTACCGGCCGGCTGGCAGAAGGGGGTGGGCCTCGTCGGCGGCATCCTGGGGGGGCTCGAGGCGGACATCTCTTACTACCCCGACAACCCCGGGGGCATCACCACCTTCAGCGCCGGATCGGTGCCGAGCGGGACCGAGGCCTACTGCACCACCTTCTGGGCCGAGCTGTCGGGGCTCGGGAGCAGCGTCAGCGTCGACAGCTCGGGCGTGGGGAGCGCCAACTCGGGCACGTCGATCACGGCCCGGACGGCCGCCGCCGTGCCCGCCGGTGACCTCGTGCTGCTGTCTTCCACCGACGGCACCGAAGTGCCCGACAACGTCTACACCCTGCCACCGGGCTTCTCCTTCCTGGCCCAGCAGAACGCCGGCCACGTCGCCCAGCCCGGCACCTTCTCCGACCTCACGGCCCCGGGCGACGCCACCCAGGGGGGGGCGATCTCGTGGGACGGTGGATCCAACGACAGCGTGGCGGTGGTGGTGGCGCTCAGCACCTCGTCCTCGACCACCACGACCACCACGACCGGGGGCACGGGCCTGGCCGTGACGACGTCGTCGTTGCCCGGCGCCACCGACGGCGAGTCGTACTCGGTGGCCCTGTCGGCCACGGGCGGCAACCCCCCCTACGAGTGGCGGGTGCTGGCGAGCACGGGTCGCCCGCCCCGGGGCCTGCGGCTGCACGAGCACACCGGGGTCATCTCGGGTCGTCTGGCCCGGGGGGCGACGTCGTCCACCTTCACGGTGGAGGTGCTCGACACGCGGGTCCGGGCCGCGCACCACGCCTCCACGCGGGCCGTGGCCACCAGGACGCTGTCGATCGCGGTGTCGTAGGCGGCGCGCTGGTACCAGGTCTGCTCCTACGTCGCGCCACCAGGCCGGTGACGTCATCGAGAAGTTCGAGGTACCGCCCGCCGATCCGCGGTATCACTGACCACTCCCGTACCGCCAACCCCACTGTTCGCGCACAGTTGAGGTTGCCGTTCCCAGGCGTTCACCTTGGGTGACTACGCTCGCGCCTGTGGGGGGCACGCAGGTGCGCAGCGACGACGTGGCCCGCCGTCGGCCGACGACGGTACGGGCGCGACGGCGCGCCGCCGACCGGTGCCGGACGTTGCCCGCGGCACGGGGGTGTTGACCCCGTGCGCCGCTTCGTCCTCACCGTGCGGTGCCCCGACCGGGTCGGTGTGGTGGCCGCCGTGACCGGCTTCATCGCCGCCCACGGCGGATGGGTGGTCGAGGCCGCCCAACACGGTGACCTCGGCACAGGGCAGTTCTTCCAGCGCATCGAGATCCTGGCCGACACCTTGTCGTTCGGCCCCGAGGACTTCGGGGCGCGCTTCGCCGAGGTGGCCGGCGCCTTCGACATGGACTGGCGCCTGAGCGACACCGACGTCCCCAAGCGGGTGGTCATCCTGGCCAGCACAGAAGGTCACTGCCTGGCGGACCTGCTGTACCGGTGGCGCGGTGGCGACCTGCGCTGCGAGATCGCAACGGTGATCTCCAACCATCCCGACCTCGCCCCCATGGTCGAGTGGCACGGGGTCCCCTTCCGCCACGTCCCCGTCACCGGCGACACCAAGGACGAGGCCTTCGCCCGCATCCTGTCGCTCGTCGACCAGGCCGAGGCCGACGCGGTGGTGCTGGCCCGGTACATGCAGATCCTCCCCCCCGAGGTCTGCGACCGCTTCCCCGGAGGCATCATCAACATCCACCACAGTTTCCTGCCCTCCTTCGCGGGGGCGAAGCCCTATCACCAGGCGTTCGAGCGGGGGGTCAAGCTGATCGGGGCCACGTGCCACTACGTGACACCCGAGCTCGACGCCGGACCCATCATCGAGCAGGACACCATCCGCATCGACCACGCCGACAGCGTCGAGGAGCTGCTGCGCATCGGGCGGGACATCGAACGATCGGTGCTGGCCCGCGGGTTGCGTTGGCACCTCGAGGACCGGGTCCTGTTGAACGGCAATCGGACCGTAGTCTTCGCATGAGGAGGGGGAGGACGGACATGGAAACGGGCGCCACATCGACCTGGTCCGAGCCCAGCGAGCCCCGGACCCGAACCATCGTCCGGCGGCTGGCCCTGGCCCTCGTGAGCGTGGTCTCGGTGAGCGCCGCCCTCGTGACCGGGGCCACCGGGCTGTCGGGCTCCGAGGCCGCGGCGTCCACGTCGTCCTCGACCCTGGGGGCCTACGTGGGGGCGGCCGACCCCTCGGGCGTGTCCTCCTTCGGCTCCTCCACCAGCGCCCACATCTCCCTGGCCACCGACTACCTGCCCGACGCCACCAAGTCGGGGCAGAGCTGGGCCCAGGCCTGGAGCACGGGCGCGCTGTCATGGCAGCTCCCGGTGTGGGCCGGCAGCCCCTTCCACCTGTCGCTGGGCGTCCCCATCATCATGAAGTCCTCCACCGGTGCCTCCCTCGGCACGCTGGCCGGCGGGGCCGACGGCGCCTACGACGCCGACTTCACGACGCTGGCCCGGACGCTGGTGACCGACGGGGAGTCCGACGCCTACCTGCGGCTGGGGTGGGAGTTCAACGTCACCGCCGAGTACGCGTGGTCGGACACCGACTCGAGCACGAGCGCGGACGCCACCGCCTACGTCGACTTCTTCCGCAACATCGTCACCACCATGCGGGCCGTTCCCGGTGCCGACTTCAAGTTCGTGTGGAACCCGGGCATCGACCAATGGGGCAACGACATCCCGGTCAGCGACTACTACCCCGGTAACGCCTACGTCGATGACATCGGCCTCGACGTCTACGACCAGTCCTACGTCAGCACCTGCGGCCCCGGCCTGCACAACTCCTCGACGCCGGCCGAGTCGCAGTGCGTGTGGGAGAACGACCTGCTGGTGGGGGCGTCGGGCGCCGGCCAGGGGCTCAACTACTTCTCCTACCTGTCGGCCGAGACGGGCAAGCCCCTGGTCATCCCGGAGTGGGGGGTCACCGTCAATCCCGACGGTTCGGGCCTCGGTGACGACCCGACCTTCATGACCAATTTCGTCAACTGGATGAGCGAGAACCACGTCGCCTGGAACAGCTACTTCAACTTCGGTAACGCCCTGATCACCAAGTACCCCAACTCGCTGGCCGTGTACCGGGAGGCCTACGGTGCGACCTTCTCCATCAACACCACCACCCTGCCGAGCGCCGCGCCCGGCTACTTCTACACCGTGCAACTCGAGGCTAACGGGGGGGCCACACCGTACAAATGGACGATCGTCCCCGGGTCGGGCAAGCCCCCCCGGGGACTGCGCCTACGGTCCAACGGCGTGTTCTCGGGCAAACCGCGGGCCAAAGATGCGCCCGGCAACTACACCTTCACCGTGCAGGCCTCGGCCCACGCGTCGAAGGGTCAACCCGCCGAGCGGACGTCACAGCGACTGACGCTCACCGTCACGTGAGCCGCCGTCCATCCGGCTCGACATCGCAACGACATCGATCTTCATCAGTAGGGCCGAACGTTCCAGCCTCTCGCGATCTGGCGACCGGCGTCTGAGTCCTGGGTCACGAGACAGGTGGTCGATCACGCGATCGTGATCGAGACCTCCGTGGTGGTCCGGTGGTGCGAGTGTGGTCTGGCCGCGGCGCGGTGGTCGACGACCGTCACGGTGAAGGTGTAGGTCCCGCTCACCTTGGGCGCACCCGAGATGACCCCCGTGGCCCGGGCCAGGTGGAGGCCCTTCGGGAGCGTGCCCGACGACACCGACCACCGATAGGGGGGACGCCCGCCCGTAGCGGTGAGGGCGGCCCAGTACAGATTGTCGTGACCGGTCGGCAGCAGCTGCCCGTGGAGCGGCATGACCGTGAGCTGGTCGTCGGCCGCCCGCTGGTCGTCGGCCGTGAGCTGGTCGTCGGCCGACCGCTGATCGTCGGCGGAGGGCTGATCGACAGCCGCCAACCGGGTCGAACCAATCCCGCCGGACATCGGGTACCTCCGCCAGCGGCGCGCTGAGGCGCGCCGACACCATGGACCGTGCTCAGCATGCATCGGTGCCGTCAGCGGCGGCAGGGCCGTTCGGCCCATGTCCGTCCCGACACCCGTCCCGATGTCGGGCACGGGAGGCGACGGGCGTGGATCAGCCCCCGGGGACGGTGACCGTCTCGGTGTGGGTCCCGGATCGCAGCACCGCGCCCGGGCGGGCGTCGGTGACCTCGCCGGCGGCGACGATCTCCGTCCCCGCCACGAACACATGGGCCATCCCCACCGCCCCGGCGAACAGGCGCATCCCGCCGCCGGGCAGGTCGTGGCGGGGGCGGG
>JGI12269J14319_10004830_pt1 | contig 12170 bp, 8 predicted proteins | sample PeaSoiSIISIP2007_FD_14319 | JGI IMG/M metagenome (IMG submission 14319) | reverse complement strand
CGGAGAAATGGCAGGGAGAACTCACCAGCCCGAATCGTTTGACCCGGGTTGGGTGGACCAAGAGTTCCATCAAGCCCGGCGATACCATCATCATCAGCGGCTATCCCACGAAGAGCGGCTCTCACGAAATTTGGATTCAGAAAGTTGTGATGGGGACTGGCGAAGAACTTCCGACGGGTGGCGGCAACTAATAAATTCGGCGTCGCTTCTGCAATGATTCGTGCAACACAATCCTTGCTCCAGGGGAGAATTTCCGTATGCGGAATCGCTTTGGTACATTCATTCTCGCGGGGGTCGCTGCGGTAGCTGTCTCCTCCGCTCTCCCCGCTCAGACCGTTCAACAACAGGGATCGGCGAAGCCTGCGGCTGCATCCGCACCCGCCCCGGAACATGATCTAACGGGCGTCTGGAACATGCACTCCACACCCGCGCAGCGAAAGTATACCGGCAGCACGTACACGGCGGAGCCGCCTGATATGACTCAGTGGGGTACGGAGAAATACAACGCTTACAAGCCATCTAACGGCCCACGGACGCATTCGCTCAAGGAAACCGACGACCCGGTTCTGAAACAGTGCCTTCCTCCGGGCACTCCGCGAATCTACCTCCAGCCGTTTCCCTTTCAAATCGTGCAGACTCCCAAGGAAATCCTCATGCTTTTCGAGTACGACCACACCATCCGCCAAATCTTTGTGGACGGCCGCGCCCATCCCGAGGATGTCACTCCCACCTATATGGGCCATTCGATTGGCAAGTGGGACGGTGACGCGCTGGTGGTCGACACCGTCGGATTCAACGACAAGACCTGGCTCGACCGCGACGGCCACCCGCACAGCGATCAGTTGCACGTCACCGAGCGGTTCCACCGCGTCGATCGCGACAACATGACGATCGATATCTCCATGGAAGATCCGAAAGCCCTCGCAAAACCATGGAAAACGCAGCTGAATTTTCAGCTGAGGCCGGGGTGGGACATCATGGAACTGGCCTGCACCGACAACAGCGCCTTTGAAGACTTCGAAAAGTGAAAGACTTCCCTGTTACGGCAAGGGNCCAAGCNGGTTCCTTGCCGNCTNCGGNNTGACTCCACAANAGAGATTGTGCTCCGCACCTTGTCCCGCCTGATTTCCAATACCGATCTTCGTTTAGAACTAGCGATGCAATCTTCTGAGAGTGTCTGCCCCATGAATTGCCCGGCAATTCCTGCAATTGAATTGATTCTCATCTCCAGCCCGCGGGCCTGCCGAATTCCTCGCTGAGAACTTTTCCGATGCCGTTTGGCATTCTCCGCAAAGTGCAATTCTTAACTTGACATTTAATTTTGGTTGGACGAGTATCGGATTCATTGGGGATGTTGTCAGGGTTTGCGTTGTTGATTTACTTCAGGGTCCGAATATTGGGGTAATTTGGTTTCTCTCAAATCTTTAGGGGTGGCAGATCGTAGCGAATCCTGGCAATTCTGCTCGGCCAGATAAAGACGTGGCCGCAAGAAGGCGTGTGGCCGCTCGTTCGCTAGGACTGCAAAACGAATCAAGGAGGGTGGGTCATATGAAGCTTGGGATGTTGTCTTCACCGAAGTGGAAAAGCGCTTTTGCAGTTTCCATTCTGATCGTTGGATTGTCATTGCTGAGTTCTGCTCCGCTCTTCGCTCAAGGTAGTTCAGGCCGCGTCGTAGGAACCATAACGGACGCGAATGGCGGCGCGGTCACTGGCGCCACCGTTACCATCCTGGATGTGGATCGAGGCACTTCGCGGGCCCTGACCACGGATGATTCAGGCGCGTTCAACGCTCCAAATCTGCTCCCGGGCAATTACAAAGTGCGCGCCGAGTTCAAGGGTTTCAAGACTACTGAGCGCCAGAACATTGTCCTGGAGGTCGGTCAGGAACTCCGCATCGACCTTGCGCTTCAACCAGGCGAACAAACTCAGACGATCACCGTCACGGAAGAAATCCCCCTCGTCGAGACGACCAACGCCGAACTCGGCGGAACGATCCAGAATGAAGTCATCAATGACCTGCCCTTGAACGGCCGGAACTTCGAGAACCTTCTAGACTTGCGCCCCGGTGTCACCAAATATGTGGGCAACTCCGGATGGACGCAAAGTTCCAACGGCCTTCGTCCCCATGACAATTTCTTCATGGTCGAAGGTGTGAACAGCAATGATCCCTGGATGGCCCAGAGCATGATGAACGCGGTCATGGCTGCTGGAGATGCTGGAACCATGCTGCCCATCGACGCCATCGACGAATTCAAGACCCAGCAAAATCCGCGCGCGGAATACGGCTGGAAGCCCGGCGCTATCGTCAACGTCGGCGTGAAGTCGGGAACCAATACGATTCATGGCTCCGCGTACGCGTACGGGCGCAGCGAAGCGTTCGATGCGCGTAACTACTTCAACGGCGACGCCCATAGCAATCCAAATTGCGCCTCCGATCCATTTCTATGTACCAAGACGCCGGTCGAATTGGAACAATACGGCGCAAGCGTGGGCGGGGCGATCAAAAAGGACAAACTCTTCTACTTCGCAAATTACGAGGGGCAGCGGTATGGCGTGGGGAATCCAGTCCAGCACACCGGCATTCCAATCGCGAATACTTCGCCTGCCGTCACAGGCGCGGGCGGGCCCGCAGTAAACCTAAACACATCAAGTCTAATTGGCGCTTGCCTGGCGGCATTACCAGCGAACGGAGGGAGCGGAGCTACTGCGCTCAGTCTGCAATTGGCGGGCCTTGATGCCACATGCACACCGCTATCGAATTTCCCGGGCTTATTCCCAGCCAATAATGGGACAACAACGACCTTTGACACCGCGTTAACGAGCGTTAACAGAATTTACTCGGGTGTGGCAAAAATTGACTATCACCTTAACGATAGGAATTCGTTTAGCGGGATGTATTTCATCAGCCCGGGAGACGGAACCTTCGTTGACGACCCACCTCACGAAGTCTCGCAGCAATGGCTGACGGTTCAACATGCCCGCTCAATGGTGGGGTCAGTAGGCTGGAACTACGTCCCGAACTCCTCATGGGTAAATTCCTTCCGGTTCGGCTATTCGCATTACTTTCAAACGTTTGTGAGTGCGGATAGCACCCAGAATCCCGCCAGCTATTCTTATAACGGCTCCACCTACAACCTATTCACAGGCCAGACAGATCCGAACCGGTTCGGACTTCCGGAAATCCAGTGGAATGGCAACCCTTATTTCTTGGGGGCGAGTTGGCCCAAGACTGTCGGCCCCGACAGCGTCATGCAGTTTAGCGACAGCGTTTCGTATTTGCGAGGAAATCACGCATTCAAATTTGGTGGCGAAGTGCTCGTCCTGCAGAGCACAAACAACGTAACCGCGAATACCAAGGGTCCGATCCGGTTCCCTGATTTGACAAACTTCTTCGAGGGAAACATGAACCGGGCACGGTTTACCTCTGGAGATTTGTTGCGTCACTTGCAAGACGAAGGCTATGCGGCTTTCGTGCAAGATGACTGGCGCATTACCCCGAGACTTACCGTGAATTTGGGTGTCCGCTACGAACTCACCACGGTCTTGAAAGAAAAAAACAACTTGATGGGCAATTTCGATCCAGTCAAAGGTCCGGAACAAGTCGGGGTTGGAGGGTTCTCAAATGTCTATAACGGCGACCATAACAACTTCTCGCCCCGCGTCGGGTTTGCGTTGGATATCGCCGGCAACGGCAAGACCGTGGTCCGTGGCGGCGCCGGGATCCTATATGAACAAGGCAGCTTTGACTCGTTGATGGCGATTGGCAACCTGCTAGGGTTGCGCACTGAGCCTACAGGAGTGCCCATCTGGACAGCGGCTAGTGCGGGGGCGACCCTAGGTGGCACGATCGATGTTGGAGAAGTTGATTACACTGGCGGGAACCTCGGACCAATCATAACGAACTGGGCAAACAATTCTGCCAGCAACCCCCTTTACTCACCCACACCCGTTTGCGGCGATGGAAATACCACCGTCCCTGCCGGCAATGGCTCACTTTCCGGCACAACGCCCGCGCCATGCAGTGTCCTCGGCGTTGACCGTAACCTTCGCACGCCTTATGTTAGCACGTGGAGTTTGGGCATCCAGCGCGCTCTGACGAATAGCCTTTCTCTTGACGTCACCTACGTCGGCAACCACGCAACGAAATTGGTCGGATTGAGCGACTTGAATCAACCGGCAATCGGATCCGGTTGGGACCCGGGAACCCTTGCAGGCTGCATTAGTGCACCAGGGGGTGGCACGTGTGCGCCCGGACCGGAACCTCAGCCATATGCAAGCAAGTTCCCTTATTTGAATTACATCTACTGGTTATCGAACAGCAACGTCTCCAATTACAACAGCCTTCAAGTATCCATGACTCAGCGCGAAATGCACGGGCTGTCCTTCGTGCTCGGCTATACTTTTGCCCACGCCCTTGGTGAGTCTCCTGATAACTGGAGTTTCCTCAGTCCTATCAACAGCAACAACCCCAGGGAAATTTATGGAACAACTCAATTCGACGTGAGGCACCGCTTCACGTTCTCGACTACTTACAACATCCCTGGCAAAGACGGAATGGGCCAACTCATAAAGGGCTGGTCGCTGAATTCCATCGTTACTCTCGAGAGCGCCACGCCCTGGGGCGTTAATGACTTTACGACCGACTTCAGCGGAACCAACGAGATTAATTCCAATTCTCCGAATGGGGAGCAATGGGACTTTTTCGGCAACCCCGCGGATTTCCAGACGACGAAAGCGCTGATTAACACGAATGGCGGAGCGGGTGGAATTCCGTACGCTGCTGGGGCCTGCACAGCTGCGGCCGCTGGTCTAGGTAACCCCTATGGAAATACAGACCCATCCAATCCAGGCTGCACTGTATCAGTCACTGCCATTGGCGTTGCGAATCTCTCTACCAATCAAACCTGCAATACCAAAGCTGCCGCGATTGGCGCGGCCGCCGAGGCATCGCTTGCTACTCTTGGCTGCTATGTTTCACTGAACGGCAAGTCGGTCCTGATCCCGCCTGCGTTTGGCACCCTCGGCACCACCGCCCCCAATATGTTCCGGGGCACGCCCTACTACAATGTGGACCTGAACGTGACCAAGGTGTTCAAGGTTAAGGAACGCCTGTCGTTCCAGTTCCGGGCCGAATTCTTTAACATCTTCAACCACCCCGAGATCTCCAATCCATTCGGGGGCCCGGGAGGCGACAACACGTATACCGATCCAAGTGGAGACGCGGGCGCAAGTTTCGGCTTCCGCCCCACAACGCCCGACGTACTCAGCTCCAATCCGGTGCTTGGTTCCGGTGGAGCGCGTGCCATGCAGTTGGGCTTGAAGATTCTCTTCTAACCCGACCCTCGCGGATCGGCTGAAATAGCAAAGGGGCCGGATTCACCTCCGGCCCCTGCTTTATTTGGAATAGATGACGGGATTTGTGATACATGAATGTTACAGCAGCATGCCCACCACACTTGCAAGGCTGGAGAGACAGCGATGCCGAGCGAAAAAGTTCCAGTTACCACAAAAAATAATTTAGTTGAGAGGCGAGATTTTCTTAGCGGCGCGGCAACTCTGGCGGGCGCTTCCCTGGTCGGCGGCGCCGGATCGTCGTTGCTGGAAAGTTCGCCCAACGCTGCTCCCTTCCCCGAGCCTGCGCCGCCTTCCATGACGCCCAACGCCGAGCGCAAACTGGCGCGCTGGCAGGATCAGCGCTGGCTGCTTGACGCGGTGATTGCCGCGCTTGGCCCGGAGTGGGATCAAGGCCGGCTGGGAGGCCTCGGCAGCATTCCCAACGGCGCCGCCGATGCCGCCGGATTGCGCGCACGCATCCACAAGTTCAACGACATCTCGCGCGAATTCACGCGCGCCGCGGTGCGCCGGGAGAGAGAGGCGAGGCAATACGAGAAGGACGAACGCACGGTTCCCGCCCGCGAAAGTTATTTCCTCGCGGCGCATCTTTACGCCGGTGCGCAGTGGCCGATCTTCGAGAACACGCCCGACAACATCGCGCTCAACGACAAGAAAAACGCCTGCTACGCCAAGTACATTCAGTTCGCCGACCACGAAATTCGCCGCGTCGAAGTGCCGTTCGGCGGAGGCGGCAAAACTTTGCCCGGATATTTGCACCTGCCTCCGAACCGGACAGGCCGCGTGCCTTGCGTGTGGTCCATCTCCGGCTTGGACAGCAACAAAGAAGGCGGAGCGGCCATCTACGGCGACGGGTTGCGCGAGCGCGGCATCGCCACACTCGCTCTCGAAGGGCCGGGCCAGAATGAATGCGCCATTCGCGGAATCTACCTCACGCAAACCAATTGGCAAGAGGCGGGCCGCGTGGTGCTGGAATGGCTGCGTTCGCAAAGAGAAATCGATCCAGACCGCATTGCGTTGCGCGGCGCGAGTTTGGGAACGTATCTGGGGACGCAAGTCGCTTCGGTCGACGCCCGCCTGAAAGGCGCTGCCCTGCAGGCCATGGCGGTTGAGCCGACGATGCACACGGCGTTCGAAACAGCTTCTCCCTCGTTCAAGCTGCGCTTCCTGTACTACACCGGTTTGGAGAATGAAGCGGAGTTGGATAAATTTCTGCAATCGTGGACGCTGCATGGCGTGGCCGAAAAGGTCAAGTGTCCTTACCTTCTGGTCGGCGGCGAAGATGATCAGCTCACTCCCGTCGAGTATGGCCTGCAACTGATGGATTTGATCTCCGCGCCGAAGCAGATGATCCTGTACGAGGGCGCCCTCCACAGCGTCACTGGCTCGCCAGCAACAACCAACGGGCCGAGCACGGGCACATTTGTGGCGGAATGGTTCAAGGACCGCTTTGACGGCAAGCCGATGCCCAGCAAGCTCATGAAGGTGGACGCGGGCGGGCAGGTGCACGATTTCAAGTTCGAGGACTCGCGCAAATCGCTTTCCGTTTCGCTGTTGTGGCAGGGCGCAGAGCAGCGAGCCACTTCCCCGGAGAAGCCGACCCAAGCGCAGGAACCGTAAGGTTTGGGAAACCTGTTCCGCACCGAAACGCGCGGAGGCCACTTCAGCGTCAAACAGGAGTAAGTCAAAGCTAGACTGCTGTAGAAGCACTCCAACGGAGGGGGAAGATTTTATGACCGAAATGACACGGCGTACTTTCACGAAAGGCGCGGCAGCGCTCGCGCCACTTGCGTTTGCGCCCTTCAGTCTGGTGGCGCAAACGGCCCCGTCCGATAAATTCGATATCGTCGTTGCCGGCGCCGGGCACAACAGTTTGGTCGCGGCGGCTTACCTGGCCAAGGCGGGCTATCGTGTTCTCGTCCTGGAGTATCGCCCACAGGTCGGCGGCGGAGTGAAAACGGAAGAGATCACTCTGCCCGGATTCAAACATGATACGTGCTCGACCGCGCATGGCGGCATTCAAGCCAACCCGATCATGCGCAACGATGAGCTCCATTTGATTCGCGATTACGGGATTGAGTACATCGAGGCGGATCCGATTTACCACATGCCCTTCCCCGATGGCAGCTACATCACGCAGTGGCGCGATCTCGACCGCACCTGCGAAGAATTTGGAAAGTTTTCAAAGAAAGATGCGGCGGCCTACCGGCGCATGCATGATGAAAATGAAGCGATAAGATCTGTCTTCGAGGGTAACGGTTTAACGCCGCCCGGTTTTCCCGGAAAATCGGTCGCCGAACGCCTGGCCGAACATCCCCAAGGAAAAATATGGCAACGCCGACTGGCCATGTCGCAGTGGGAGATCCTCCGCGATAATTTTGAGGACGACCACTGCCGCGCGTTCATGATGGGCACGCCGCCGAGTATGTCGCCGCCGCAGTATCCGATGTCCGGCCGCACCGCCTATTCGGCGATCCGCACCAGCCGGCCGATTCCAAAGGGAGGATCGGGCATCTTGACGCAGGCCCTCGCTAAATTCATCGAGGCGCACAACGGCGTGGTTCTCACGAGCAAGGCGGTCACGCGCCTGATCGTCGAGAGCGGCAAATGCGTCGGCGTCGAATGCGCCGACGGAAGTTCGTATCGCGGCGAGAAAGCCGTGCTGTCCACGATCCACGTCAAACAGCTGGTCGACATGGCGCCGAAAGATTTGTGGGGCCATGACTTCCTCGACGGTGTGGACACGTGGGAAGGCGAGATCTCCGAAATCGTGGCGCATTACGCAACCAAGGAGCCGCCCAAATATCCCGTCAAAGGCGGCACGCTTGCGGTTTGCGAATCGGCCATTCTGGTATCTTCCGCGCGGCTGCTGCAATATGCGTCTGACTATCCGAATGCCACCGTCGGTCTCGACGATCCGCCGTTGACTATTTTCTGCAGCACGGTTGCCGATCCTTCTCGCGCCCCGGCGGGCATGCACACGCTCAAAGTCATCGGCTTGCAGCCTTACGATCTGAAAGAGGGGCCGAATCACTGGGACGCGATCAAGGAAGAAGTCGCCGAAGCCAATCTAAAATATCTGCGCCGCTTTGCGCCCAATCTGACCGACGACAAGATCCTCGCCAAGTTTGTCGTCAGCCCGCTCGACATCGAGCGCAGGAATCCGCACATGTGGCACGGCAGCGTTCATGCCGGTTCCTCGGAACCGTCTCAATCAGGCAACATGCGGCCAATGCCAGGCTGGGCGCAATACCGGATGCCGATCCCCGGCTTGTATCAAACCGGCGCCTGCACGTACCCGGGAGGGTCCGTAACCGGAGCGCCCGGACGAAACGCAGCCATGGTGATGCTCAAGGATTTTGGAACGAGTATCGAAGAAGTCGTGAAGAAGACTTAGTAGAACAGGTTTCAGCCTGTCTGCCTTTTTGTCCCAACGAAAATCAAAACCAGACAGGCTGAAGCCTGTCCTACCAAACGCTACGACTCCGCCCCGAAGGTCTTCGCCGCCCAATCCGGAAACACAACCGGCCGCGACAATCTCGGTCCGCCCGCATTGGCCGCCTGAACGTGGCCCGTGCCCTCGACCATGTCGCGCTTGGAATTCTTGGCCGCCTCGAAGAGCCGCAAGGCGCCGGCTGGGTCCATAATCCGGTCGTCCTTGCTGTAGCCGATCAACATGGGGGCTTCGATCTTTTCCGCTCTTCCCTCCGCGAGGTTATATTCGCCAAGTTTCTTCCTCGCGTCGGCCAGATCCTTCGCTCCGATGATCCAGCGCACGCGCTCCTGAATCGGCGGATAGTATTCGAACAAGTCGGACCTCAAGTCGTAGGAGCCGCTGCTCATGAATGCAGCCTTGATTCTTTTCTCGCCGCTCGCGGCTCGCGGCACGCCGTATCCGCCCATGCTGATTCCCTGCATCCCGACGCGGGTGGCGTCCACATCCGGACGCGTCTCGAGGTAGTCGATCATGGCTTTTGCAACCCGGTCGGTATCCGGCGGAAGGTGCAGATCGTGCAGGCGCATCGCTCCCCCCTGGCCCGGGAAATCGACGGCCAGATACGCCATGCCGCGGGACAAGTAGGCGCCCGCGCCCATGATCGTGGCCTCCGCCATCGTGTCCGCGCCCTGGAACGGAATCACCACGGGAAACTTCTTCCCCGCCGGGCCGTTCGGCTTCCGGAAATAGCCGTCCAGCATTTTCCCTTCGTAGTTGACCTGCACGCGCTCGAAAGGCGGCCGCGTCATCTTCCAGGCCTTGTCGAAGGTGTCTCGCATCTTCTTGTAGGTCGTCATCATGCGAGGTTCGTCGACCGGCTGAGGCCAGCATGCTTCGCGGTAAAAGCCGGAGGCCTTGAGATAGTATTCGTTGGCCGTCACCTTATAGCCCTCTGCGGCGAACTTATCGCCCAGCTCTTCGTTTCTCTCCGCGACTCGTGTCCACTCCACGATCCAGGAATCCAGATTGAACGGCTTCATTCGCTGCGCGACTTCGAGCGCGTCCGGATCGCTCGTATAGATAGATTGCGTCAGGCGGATTTCAAGCTGTCCACCTCCCTGCAATCCTTTCGCGGGGTACAGCTCTTCTTCCGCCCGGCCGCCGATCGCGCCTTTCTTTCCGCCTTCGGCGCTGGCATCCTGGGCAAGCGCGTTCGCACGGAAGGCCCTGGTGAGCATGGGAAGTCCGGCGGCGGCCAGGCCCCACTTGACCAAGCCTCTCCGGCTTACGTTCAATAAGGAATCCATATTCTCGCCTCCATTCATCGCGCGAATTTCAATACCGGGTCTTGAGCAATAAGACTGTGCTCGGAGGGGGGTCGGTTTCAGGCATTTTCGGACGGCGCCCCGCCGGCACTCCCCATTTCGTCCCAAATCAACGAAGCTATTTTGTTAAGAACATACGGCAGGGCATACCTGCTGTCAAGCATGGGCTTTCCACCGGCGCGCATTTATATTACTTATATATATTATACATTATCAAGAATATGCCTTTGCCTGTGGTACGATAAGGATCGCACACAGCCCCCTTTTCATGTAACCGCCGTTCTCATTGACACGTCTACTCGAACAGTGCGATATTCCACGGAACGGGGAGGAATTCGTCCATGAGGAATGCTCTGCTCGCATCTGTTTTCGTCGCTCTATGTCTGTTTATGTTTTCCGGGCCTGCCCTTGCGCACCACGGCGGGTCGGCAGCCTACGACGTGGCCCATCCGCTCACCATGACGGGAACCGTGAAGGAATTCCTGTTCATCCAGCCACACCCGCTCATCACTCTGGAAGTGAAAGACGACCAGGGCGCCGTCACCGAATGGTCCGTGGAAATGACCGCGCCGAACCATTTGGTTCATTATGGCTGGAATGGAAAGAAACTAAAACCGGGGGACCAGATCACCGTCGTCGGCCTCCCCTCCAAGAACGGCTTGAAAGTTCTGAATCTCCGGAAAATCTCCTGGGCGAACGGCGAAGTAATTCCTCTGGGCCCGCCACCGGAGCCCGGTCAGTAGTAGATCCGAATGGCTCTCATGAATCGCATCGCAGCATTGCCTCTCCTCCCGAGATCGGCAATGCCCGGTGCTCCAGGGCTGCTTGATTCGATCCGAACGGCAGGAGGATTTCCAGATATGAAAAAATATTGGGTGGGCCAGATCCTTGCTCTTGTGACAGCTTTGACCTTCTCGTCCGGATTGTGCGCCCAGACCTCGCCGAAAACAGCCACAAAAACAGCAGCGGTGCAAGCCCTTCCCCGCACCGCGGACGGCGTGCCGGATTTTTCCGGCGTTTGGGAGGGACACATGCCAGCCAGCGCTCGCAAGTATGCTGGATATTCCTTTACGGGGGATATACCGGAGATGACGCCCTGGGGAAAAACGCAATACGAACAGACGAAGCCGTCCTGGGGGCAACGCGCCGTCGCGGATTCAACCGATCCCGTTAATCCAACAACAGGCAACGAAATCGGATGTTTCCCAACGGGCGTCCCGCGAATTTACGTGCACCCTTTCCCGATGGAGATTCTTCAAATTCCCGGCCGCGTCGTCCAACTGTTCGAATTCAATCACTTTATCCGGCAAATCTATACGACCGGCCCCCACGAACATGCCAAGGATCTGGACCCCACCTGGATGGGCGATTCGGTCGGCTGGTGGGAAGGCGATACGCTGGTGATCGACTCGGTCGGTTTCAACGAAAAGACGTGGCTGGATCGCGCAGGCCTGCCGCATTCCGATCAGCTCCACGTCATCGAACGCATCACGCGGCCCAAACACGACACGCTGGTCGTTCACATCACCATCGACGATCCGAAAGCGTATACCAAGACGTGGGAAGGCGAGCGTGTCTACGTGCTCGAACCGGACTGGAAGCTGACGGAAATGATCTGCGAAGACAACATCACATTCAATGAGCTAAAGAAGGCAGGAAAAGAACAGTAGCCGTTTTTGGTGGCGCAGGCTTCAGCCTGTGGGGGTTTGACCTTGCAGGGACTAAACCCCACAGGCTGAAGCCTGCGCCACTAAACCCCGTATCCCGAAGTCTTTGACTCTTGCATCAAGCGCAGTTCAACACGTAATTGAACTTCTTGTGAGAAATCCCGCTTAGCGCACATTCTTATCGAGCCATTGCGCGAAAAATTTGGCGATCTCGTCGCTGTTTTTGTCCAGCATCAGTTCGTGTTCGTTGCCCGTGAGCCCCACATCTTCGAGCTTTACGTATTGCGTCTTTACTCCCGCCTGATTGAGCCACTTGGGAATGCAGGAATCGAAAACGCGGTGATAGCTCGCCTGCGTGGAAACGTCCAGCACCGGAATGTCCTTCATGTT
>JGI12269J14319_10004824_pt1 | contig 12177 bp, 9 predicted proteins | sample PeaSoiSIISIP2007_FD_14319 | JGI IMG/M metagenome (IMG submission 14319) | reverse complement strand
CCCGCCGTTCGCCGCGCTGTTGCCGATGTTCGGCAGACTCGCGCCGTGGCTGGTCGTCACGACCGGGTTTACGTTCCTCTATTCGTTCGTGCCGAACACCGGGGTCCGGCTCAAATTCGCCCTCGCGGCGGGCATCGCCGCCGGGGCCGCCTGGGTTGCCACGAGCGTCGGATTCGCGCAGCTGGTGGCTTACTCGACCCGCACGATGGCGATCTACGCGAGCTTCGCGATCGTGCTGCTGGCGCTGATGTGGGTCTGGGCCAACTGGCTCATTCTGCTGACTGGCACGCTGCTGGCGTTCTATCTGCAAAACCCGCAGTACCTGCGCTCCGGGCAGCGGGACGTCGTGCCGACCGCACGCCTCAGCGAGCGGCTCGCGCTGAGCGTGATGTACCTCGTGGCGCGGGCCTTCACGTCGGGCGAGCGGCGCTGGACGGTCGAGACGCTGTCCGAGACGCTGGCGGTCCCGAGCATCGCGCTCGGGCCGGTGGTCGATGCGCTCGAGGCCGCCGGGCTCGTCGAGACGACCGAGCACGAGGCGCTGATTCCCGGGCGCGACCCGTCGGGGATCATGCTGGACGCCGTGCTGACCGCGGTGCGTGAGGGCAGCAAGAGCGGTCGGGCGGTCGCGCTCAAGCATGCCCGGCTGGTCGGTCCCGCCGAAGCGCTGTGCGACCGCATGGATGCCGCGATCCGCGCGCAGCTCGGCCGCATATCGCTGCGCGACTTCAGCGCCACCCCGCTCGATGCACAGCCGCCGGGCTAGACGCGCTCGAGCGCCTGGCTCACGTCCTCGACGAGATCGGCCGCATCCTCGATGCCGACCGACAGTCGGATCATGGACTCGGAGATGCCGAGCCGGCGGCGCACGTCGGCCGGGACGCCCGAGTGCGTCATCGCCGCCGGGTGGCTGGCGAGGCTCTCGGTGCCGCCGAGGCTGACCGCGAGCTTGATGACCGAGAGCGCATCGAGAAAACGGAACGCTCCGGCCTCGCCGCCCCGTACCTCGAATGAGAACGTCGAGCCGGGTGCCTGGCACTGGCGGGCGAACACCTGGCTGCGCGGATCGTCAGGCGCGAGCAGCCCGAGGTAGTTCACCGATGTGACCTTCGGGTGCGCCGCCAGACACTCGGCGACCGTGCGGGCGTTGTCGTTCGCCCGCTCCATCCGGATCGCCAGCGTCTCCATCGAGCGCAGCAGCATCCACGCCGAGTTGGGGTCGAGCTGGGTGCCAATGGAGTGGCGCAGCATCCGGATCGGCTCGACGCGTGCGACAGAGCCCGTGACCCCGCCCGCCACCAGGTCCGAATGGCCACCGACGTATTTGGTCAGCGAGTAGACATTGAGGTCGGCCCCGCAGCGCAGCGGGTTCTGGTAGAGGGGCCCGAGCATCGTGTTGTCGGTCACGACCGGCGGTCGGTAACCCTGCCGCCTGCCGATATCGTCCGCCGTCGCCGCCATCAGTGCGAGATCGACGAGCGCGTTGGTGGGGTTAGCGGGCGTTTCGGTCATGATCAGCCCAATGCGGCCGAGCGGGAGCGCCTCGGCGGCCGCGGCCTCGACGGCCGAGGGCGTCAGCCCGTCGGTGAAGTCGACGGTACGGATGCCGTAGTTCGGTAGTACCCGCGCGATCAGCGTCTCGGTCCCGCCGTAGAGCGGCTGGCACAGCAAGATCACATCGCCGGCCCTGAGATAGGCGAGGAACGTGGTCGCGATCGCCGCCATTCCCGAGGCAAACACCGTCGCGGACTCGGCCCCATCCCACAGCGCAAGCCGGTCCTCTAGCACCTCGAGGTTCGGGTTGTTGAAGCGCGAATAGATCAGGCCTCCGGCGGCCCCCGCCGGCTTGGACTTGCGGCCGGAGTTGTAGTCGAAGAAGTCCTTGCCGTCCTGCGCCGTCCTGAACACGAACGTCGAGGTCAGGAACACCGGTGGCTTCAACGCGCCTTCCGACAGATGCGGGTCGTAGCCGAAGCCCATCATCTGGGTCTGCGGGGATAGCGTGCGTTTGCCGACGGTGCGCTTGTGATAGGTGTCGACCATGGGTGGCCTCCGCGGTGCTCGGCAAATGGATGCGGCGCGCCCCGGCGGGCCCGCCGGCTGTGCGCCGGCTACTCGCCGGCGATCGTCATCTCGTCGATCAGCATGGAACCCGTGCGGATCGAGCCGCGCGCGTCGACGTCGCGGCCGACGGCCACCAAGTTCCGGAACATGCTCTTGAGATTCCCGGCGATCGTGATCTCGCTGACCGGGAAGCGTGCCTCCCCGCCCTCGACCCACAGGCCCGCGGCGCCCCGCGAGTAATCCCCGGTCACGCCGTTGACGCCCTGGCCCATGAGCTCGGTGACGATGAGGCCGCGCCCGAGGCGCTTCAGGAGCGATGCGTAGTCGTCCTCACCAGGGTGCACGAGCAGGTTATGCACGCCGCCGGCGTTGCCGGTCGTCTTCAGGCCCAGCTTGCGGGCCGAGTACGTGTTCAGAACATAGCCGTCGAGCACGCCCCGGGAGACGAGCTCGCGGTCGTGGGTGGCGCAGCCTTCACCGTCGAACGGGGCGCTGCCGAGTCCGCGCGCCAGGTGCGGGCGCTCGGAGATTCCGAAGAACTCCGGGAACAGCTGCCGGCCCGCGGCTCCGAGCAGGAACGAGCTCTGCCGGTACTGGGCGCCGCCGCGGATCGCCCCGATGAAGTGCCCGATCAGCCCGCGCGCCAGTTCCGGCACGAACAGCACCGGCGCGCGGGTGGTGGGGATGCGTCGGGCCCCGAGCCGGGCCACGGCCCGCTCCGCCGCCGTCCGCCCGACCGACTCGACGTCCTCAAGCTCGCGCCAGTCGCGCGCCGCCGTGTACCAGTAGTCGCGCTCCATCTCGCCGTCCTGCTGGCCCATCACGACGCAGGAGACGCTGTAGTAGGTGTTCGGGTAGCCGCCGAGGAAGCCGAGCGAATTGCCATAGACGCGCAGCCCCCGGTGCGCGCCGACCGAGCCGCCTTCGGAGTTGGTGATACGCGGGTCGCGGGCTAGCGCGGCTGACTCGCAGCGACGCGCCAGATCGATCGCTCCCTCGGCCTCGAGATCCCACGGGTGTGATAGTGCGAGGTCGGGAACCTCGCGCGCAAGCGTGTCCGGGTCCGGCAGGCCCGCGCAGTCGTCCTCGGCGGTGAACTTCGCGATCGAGACGGCCTTGCGGACCGTGTCGGCGATCGCCTGCCACGACAGGTCGCCGGTGGTCGCAGTGCCTTTCTTCTTGCCGACGTAGACCGTGATGCCCATGCCGCGGTCGCGCTGGTACTCGAGCGTCTCGACCTCGCCGAGCCGGACCGTGACTGAGAGCCCCGTGTCGACGCTCAGCCCCACGTCCGCTTGGCTTGCGCCGGCGGCGCGCGCCTCGTCGAGCGACTGCTCGATGAGGGCGGCAAGGTCGGCGTAGGCCAGTGTGGGAGACTGCATGGGCGTCCGTGTGGGGCGGCCCGCGCATTCTAGGCTAGGATGGGTCATGACGGCGCGGAACCCCGACCGGGCGGACCCGGGCCCGGAAGGCCCCAGCAAGAGCCAGCGCAAGCGCGACGCGGTCGAGCTCAAGGAGCTGGGCGATGAGCTCGTGTCCCTGCCGCCCGATGAGCTTGAGGCCCTGCCGCTCACCGAGAAGCTGCGCGATGCGATCGAGCTCGCCAGGCAGATCACGGCCCGCGGCGGCGCGGCCCGGCAGCGCCAGTTCATCGGCAAGCTGCTGCGCAAGGCGGATGTCGCTGAACTCAAGAGAGTGATCGCTCGCCGCACGCTGGAGCGGCGCTTCGCGGCACGCGAGTTCCACCGCATCGAGGTCTGGCGCGACCGGCTCGTCCGAGAAGGTGCCCCGGCGCTCGCGGCGCTGCTCGCGGCCGAGCCGAGACTCAACGCCCTGGAGCTGCGCGCACTCGTCGCGACCGCGCGCGCCGAGGCCGCCGCGGGACACTCGCCGGCCGCCACGCGTGCCTTGTTCCGCTGGCTGCGCGCGGCGCTCGCGGCCCGTGAGCCAACCGCGTAAAATCGCTCGGCATGCAGCCACTCGTCGGCATCATCATGGGCTCGTCTTCCGACTGGGAGACGCTCAAGCTCGCCGCCGACACGCTGACCGAGCTCGGCATCGCGCACGAGGTGCGGGTCATTTCCGCGCACCGCACGCCGGACCTGTTGTTCGAGTACGCCGCCGCGGCCAAGGGCCGTGGGCTCGAGGTGCTGATCGCCGGCGCGGGCGGGGCCGCCCACCTGCCCGGCATGACCGCCGCCAAGACGCTGCTGCCGGTGCTCGGCGTGCCGGTGCAGTCGAGGACACTCAACGGCCTCGACTCGCTCCTCTCGATCGTGCAGATGCCTGCGGGTGTTCCGGTCGGCGCGCTCGCCATCGGCGCCGCGGGCGCCACCAACGCAGCGTTGCTTGCGGCCGCGATCCTCGCCAACAAGCACCCTGCCATCGGCGCCGCGCTCGAACGGTTCCGCCGAGAGCAAACCTCCGCCGTGCTCGCCAAGCCCGATCCGCGGTCCGGATCCGGCGCGTGAAGGTCGCGATCATCGGGGCCGGCCAGCTCGGGCGGATGCTGGCCCTGGCCGGTTATCCGCTCGGAATCCACGCCGAGTTCTACGACCGGACGGCCGACGCGCCTGGCGGCCAGGTGGGCCCGATCGTGACCGGCGAGTTCGATGACCACGCGCGCCTCGCGACTCTCGCCCGGCGCGTCGCGGTCGTGACCTTCGACTGGGAGAACGTTCCGGTCGCATCGCTCAGGACCTGCGCCCGGTTCGCGCCGGTCTACCCGCAGCCCGATGTCCTCGCGGTCGCACAAGACCGGCTGCTCGAGAAGACTGTGTTCCGCGACCTGGGGATCCCGACGCCGCCGTTCGCGCCGGTGGACATCCGCTCGGACCTCGACGCGGCCGTGCGGCGCATCGGGCTGCCAGGCGTGCTGAAGACGCGGCGCTTCGGCTACGACGGCAAGGGCCAGGCCCGGCTGCGAGGCAGGTCGGACCTCGAGCGAGCGTGGCAGATGCTCGGCGGACAGCCGCTGATCTACGAGGGCTTCGTGCAGTTCACGCACGAGGTGTCGCTGCTCGCGGCGCGCAGCACGCGCGGCGAGATCGTCTGCTACCCGCTGACCGAGAACGTCCACGAGCACGGCATCCTCGCCTCGAGCCGGGCCCCGTATCGCGCGGCGCGCCTGCAGCGCGCCGCCGAGCGCTATGTGCGCGCGATCCTCTCGCGCTACCGCTACGCGGGCGTCCTCGCGGTCGAGTTCTTCGTGGCCCGTGGCGGTCTGATCGCCAACGAGATGGCCCCGCGCGTGCACAACTCCGGTCACTGGACCATCGAGGGTGCGACGACCAGCCAGTTCGAGAACCATCTGCGGGCGATCTGCGGGCTGCCGCTCGGCAACCCATCGGCACGCGGCTACAGCGCGATGGTCAACTTCGTCGGCCGCCTCCCGCCCGTCGGGCGCGCGCTGAAGGAGCGGGATCTGCATCTGCACGTCTATGGCAAGCGCGATGCGCGAGCGGGCCGCAAGCTCGGTCACGCCACGATCGTTGCCGACTCAGCCGCGGCGCGCGACCGCGCCCTGCGGCGGGTACTGCGGCTGCGCTGATCGGCCGGTCGGGCGCCGCCGACCGCCTCCAGAGCCGCCGGGCGAGGCCAAGCGAGACTCCGGTCTTACCGCCTGTTCGGGGGGTACCGTATAGTGGCGCTGCCGGGGTGTACCTGGCCGGGCCGGTGAGCGCCGCAACGATGTACCTCGAACTGTTCCGTCTGAAGGAGCTGCCGTTCCGGTTGAGCCCGGACCCGCAGTTCCTCTACCTGTCGAAGCAGCATGCACGCGCCAAGGCGTACATGGAGTCGACCATCTGGTTCACGGATGGCTTCGTGGTCATCACCGGCGATATCGGGTCCGGCAAGACGACGCTGATCGAGACGTTCCTGCGCGATCTGGACAAGGACGTGATCATTGCCCAGCTGAACCAGACGCAGATCAGCCCCCTTGGCTTCCTGCAGGGCGTGCTGGTGCAGTTCGGGTTCTCGCCGTTCAAGATGGCCAAGGCCGAGCTGCTCGCCACTCTCAACAATTTCCTGATCGAGCAGTACGCCGCCGGCCGCAAGGTCCTGCTCGTGGTCGACGAGGCGCAGAACCTGTCGGGCCGGGTGCTCGAGGAAATCCGGCTGCTGTCCGGTGTCGAGACCACCAAGGACAAGACGCTCAGGATCATCCTCGCGGGCCAGCCCGAGCTCGATGCCAAGCTCAATTCGCCGGAGCACGCCCAGCTGACGCAGCGCATCCGGCTGCGGTTTCACCTGACGCCGCTCACGAAAGAGGAGACCTGCGCCTACATCGTGCACCGGCTCGAGGTCGCCGGCGCGGGCGGGCGCGAGATCCTCACCCAGCAGGCCATGGCGCGCGTCTATGACTACACGGCGGGCGTGCCGCGGCTCATCAACACGCTGTGCGATACAGCGATGATGGCCGCCTTCGCGATCGACAAGGACACGGTCGACACGGCCGAGGTCGCGGCCGCGGCCGAGGAACTGCGCTGGGCCGAGCAAGCCGGGGGCACCAGCCGCGTGCCGCGTCCCGACAGCCCCGCGCAGGCGCGCCGCCGCGCCTCTGCCGATACAGTGATCGGGCATCTGACGGTCGCGACCGACGGCCAGACCGTGGCCACGTGGGATCTGCGCCTCGGTCGCATGTTCATCGGGCGAACGGCCGAGAACGACCTGCAGATCGACTCGAAGTACATCAGCCGGCATCACTGCCAGCTGCTGGTGTCGCCGGAAGCGGCAATCATCGAGGATCTGAACAGCACCAACGGCATCCTGCTCAAGGGCACGCGCGTGCGGCGTCACGTGCTGCGGGATGGCGATGTGATCGTCATCGGCCTGCACGAGCTGAGGTACAGCGAGGTCAGCCCGCACGGCACGGACACCGTCGGGAAAATACCGGCCGAGCCGGCAGCGGGCGGCTCGCAGGACGAGCTGAGCGCCGACGCCCTGCTCGAGCAGCCCGCCAACCGGCCGCACTGAGCGGCGAGGGGTGCGTCAGTCGTCGAGCGAATGCGGGTCGTAGCGCGCCGCGTCGTCGCGGTAGGAGCGCCGCCGCAGGATCAGCACGACCCCTGCCACGATCGCGAGCCCGCCGACGGCGAACGCCGAGTTGCTCCACACCGAGCCGCTGCCCAGGTAGGAGCCGATGCACAGCAGCAGGCCTGCCACGACATAGGCGTACGGCAGCAGCTCGTACAGGCGGCGCGGCAGGTACATCGGGATCCTCTCGCTGGCCGCTGATTATCGCGGCAGCCGGGCTTCGCTGTCAGCCCGTGCCGCCGACGGTCAGTGCCTCGACCTTGATCGTCGGCTGGCCCACGCCGACCGGAACCGTCTGGCCTTCCTTGCCGCAATTGCCGACGCCGGCGTCGAGCTTGAGGTCGTTGCCGAGCATCGTCACGCGCTGCAATACCTCGGGACCAGAGCCGATCAGTGAGGCCCCCTTGACGGGCCGGGTCACCCTTCCGTCCTCGATCAGGTAGGCCTCGTTGGCCGAGAACACGAACTTGCCGCTGGTGATATCCACCTGGCCGCCGCCGAAGTTCACGGCGTACAGGCCCCGCTTGACCGAGCGGATGATCTCCTCGGGATCGTGCGGGCCCGCCAGCATGTAGGTATTGGTCATCCGCGGCATCGTCGCATGCGCGAAGGACTCGCGGCGACCATTGCCCGTCGGCTGCGTGCCCATCAGTCGCGCGTTCAGACGGTCCTGCATGTAGCCTGTCAGCACGCCGTTCTCGATCAGCGTGGTGCACCGGGTCGGCGTGCCCTCGTCATCGATGTTGAGCGAGCCGCGGCGACGGGCGAGCGTGCCGTCATCGACCACGGTGCACAGCGGGCTCGCCACGGTCTCGCCCATCCGGCCCGTGAAGGCCGACGTGCCCTTGCGGTTGAAGTCCCCCTCGAGCGGATGACCGACCGCCTCGTGCAGCATCACTCCGGGCCAGCCCCCCGCGAGTACGACGGTCATGGTCCCGGCCGGAGTCGGGACCGCCTCGAGGTTGATGCTCGCGGCATGTACCGCCTGGCGCGGCAGGTCGTGAACCGCCGCGTCCTTGACGAGCTCGGCGATCGTGTAGCGCCCGCCCATGCCGGCGTACCCCTGCTCGTGCCTTCCGCCGTCTTCCATGATGACGCTGACGTTGACGCGCACGAGCGGGCGGACGTCGGCCGCGAGCGTGCCGTTCGAGTTGGCAACCAGGATGATCTCGTGGACGGCGGCGAGGCTCGCCATGACCTGCCGGACCCGCGGATCGAGGCGCCGGGCCTCGCGGTCGAGGCGCAACAGAAAGGCGACCTTGTCGGCATCGGCGAGCGTCACGATCGGGTCCGCCGGCAGATAGAGCCGGTGGCCGGTCACGGCGCGCGCTGAGGCGACGGCGTGGCCCGCCGGCGCCGTGCCGCCGCTGCCGTGCCGGGCGATGGCGCGCGCCGCGCGCGCCGCTTCCTGCAGCGCCGGCAGCGCGATGTCATCGGAGTAGGCGAAGCCCGTGCGCTCGCCGGCGATGGCCCGGACGCCGACGCCCTGGTCGATGCTGTGCGCACCGTCCTTGACGATCCCGTCCTCGAGCGACCAGGACTCGTCGCGCGCCATCTGGAAGTAGAGCTCGCCCTCATCGACCGCGTAGGCGTGGATGATGCCGAGCACGCTCTCGAGCATGCCGACGTCGAGCCCAGCGGGCTCCAGAATGCTGCGGCGCGCGATGTCGAGCGCGTCCGGTTCCTTCAGTACTGCCACCATGTCTGCCCGTGCCTCAGGAGTTGAAGACGCGATGCGCGAGCGACGGGAAGCCGGCTCGCGTGGCGGCCATCGCCGCCCGGTCGATGCCCGCGGTGACGACTCCGCTGCCGCGCGGCAGTCGGGTCAGCACCCGGCCCCAGTAGTCGATGATCAGGCTGTCGCCGTAGGTCTCGCGGCCGTTCGGGTGCACGCCGGACTGCGCGGCCGCCACCACGTAGCAGAGGTTCTCGATCGCCCGCGCCCGCAGCAGCGTCTCCCAGTGCGCGCGGCCGGTCGGGACGGTGAATGCGGAGGGCACGACCAGGATCTCGGCGCCGGCGGCGCTGAGGCGCCGGTAGAGCTCGGGGAAGCGCACGTCGTAGCACACGCTGAGGCCGACGCGCCCGGCCGGTGTGTCGATCAGCACGACCTCGTGGCCCGGCGCGACGTGCGCGCTCTCCCGGTAGCTCTCCTTGGGTTTCTCGGGAACGTCGACGTCGAACAGGTGAATCTTGTCGTAGCGTGCGACGCAGCGGCCGCTCGCGTCGTACACCAGACACGAGTTCGTGACCCGGCCATCGCGGTCGGCGGCGGCGAGCGGCTGGGTGCCGGCGATGATCCACAGCCCGAGCGTCGCGGCGCTGCGTGCCAGGAGGTCTTGGGTCGCACCCGAGCCGACCACCTCGGCCACGGTGCGCTTGTCGGCGTCGCGCCGGCCGATGAAGTTGAAGTTCTCGGGCAGCAGCGCCACCGTCGCCCCCGCCGCGCTCGCCTCGGCGAGCAGCGTGCCCGCGACCGCGAGGTTGGCGCCGACGTCCGGGCCGGAGGTCATCTGGATGGCGGCAAACATCGTCAAGTCGGCCTCCTCACGGCGGGCCGCCGCTGGTCGCGGCGCTCTGGGTGGCCTCGCGCCCCGCAGTGGCGCCGATCCGCTCGACCTTCGGTTGCTCCCAGGTGCCCGTGATTCGATAGTACCCTCGGGCGATGCCCGACAGGGGCTCCTTGAACACCGTCGAGAACAGCAGCAGCGCCGCGCCGACCGCCGGCCCGCCGGCGAGCGCGCCGGCAGCCGCCAGCGGCCCGCCGAAGTGCCCGGTCACCTTGGCCGTCTGGTCGTAGTCCCTGGCATCGAGGCCTGTCCGGCCGACGATGCCGATCTCCGCGGCGGGACCTTTTAGTACCAGATTGTTCGTATAGGCATTGCCATCGCGGAACTCGAAGTCACCGGTGATCGAGTCGAAGGCGAAGCCCTTGTCCGTCAGGTCGGTGAAATCGAGCGTCAGCCGGCGCGGCAGCGCCGCGACCGACAGCAGGCCGAGCACCCGGCCGGCCCCCGGCGCGACCGTCATCAGCTGGCCCTCGTTGACGACGATGCGCACGTTGCCCGCGAGACGCCCGATCACGTCCCCGTCGATGCCGCCGGGCCAGCGCAGCTCGCCGGTCGCCTTTCCGGATTTGGCCGACAGCGTCGGCGTGAAGCCCCATGCGGTCAGCGTGTCGAGCAGGTCGGTGCTCGCGATCGTGAACGACACGACGCTGCTCTGGCCCGTCGAGGTCAGCGCCCACGTGCCGCGGCCGGACCCCTCGAACGAGGCTCCCTTGAGCGTCGCGCTGTCGAGCTGCAGGCCGTCCTCGGTGCGCGACACCTGCGCGTCGAGCGAGCCGACGTGCCGCGTCTGTACGTCAAGGTCGTGGACCGAGATGGCGAGGCCCGGCAGCTGCGTCGGGTCGGTCCGCGCCTCGCCCGGGCTGCCGGCGGGGAGGCGCTCGCCGAGGACGAGGTGCTCGAGATCCAGCGTCAGCGGCCGCGAGCCGCGCAGCTCCCACGGGATCACGATCGTGCCCTTCGCCGCCGGCCCGTCGACCTCGGCCCGCCACTCGGCCGCGCCCGCCGTGAGCGCCAGCGAAACCTCCGGGAAGCGGTAGCCAAAGATGCCGAAGCGCTCGACCACGACGGTACCGCCGCGCAGATACTCGCCGATGGCCGTGCCAGGACCCTCCGTCAGCTGCACGGCAAGCCAAGCCGACAGGTCGTAGTCCGCCAGGCGCCCCTCGAGCCACACGCCGCTCGCGTCGCGGAGCACTGCAGTGCCGCCACCGAAGCGCAGCGTACCGCGCCTGAGCGCGTACTCGCCGTCGTGACTCCACTCGAGCGTGCCCGTGTCGCGGCCGAGCTGGATGCGCGCTGCCAGCGTCGGTGCGCGCGGCAGATCGCGCGACCTGAACCTCCGTGGCAGCGGCGGCGCGCCGGACTCGAGCCCGGGATCGATCACGAGGTCCAGCCGCGCGGCGCGCGCCTCGTCGGCGGGCTTGGCGAGCGGCGCGGGCAGGCTGATCGCGAGCCCCTCGAGGCTTGAGTCGACGTGCACCGTGACCGGGAGCGGACGGATCTGTATCTCTTGCGGGACCGGCGTTGCATCCGGCGGGGCGGTGGCTGGCGGCGGCCCGGGTGGCGGCCGCCACTCGTAGCGCGGCAGTCGCGCCTGCGCGTGCCAGCCGAAGTCGCCAACGAGCCACTGGCCGCGGGTGATGCCGAGGAGCGGCTGCAGTTGCCCGCCGGCGGCGCGACCGTGCGCCTCGACGACCAGCACGCGGTCACCGGCGAGTCCGGTCGGGCCCGCCACGGTCCGCGCGGTCGCGCTGACCTCGCCACCGAGCATCGTCGCCGTGATTCCCGGGACCTCGAGCTCGAGGTCGCGCAGCGTAAAGGCGCCCGTCAGAGCGGTGACCTCATCGCGCAGTCCCGGCAGCCGCGCGCTCGCACCCTCGAGACGGCCCGCGACCCCGACGTGACGCTCGGCGAGGCGCTTGAACGGCAGGTCGAGCGTGACATCGGCCGACAGCGGCCCATGACCAGCGACCTTCATGAAATAGGGCCCGAGCTTCGGTCCCAGCGGGGAGGACTGCAGAAACGCGAGCGCATCGCTCGCATCGCCGTGCGCAACGGCGCTGGCGATGAGCTCGGCCGCGCCGAAGTCCGGCATCGCGGCGCTGCCGTTCGCGACCTCGAGCCCGCCGACCCGTGCGTGGGAGGCATGCGCGGTGAAGCCCTGGTTCCTGAACTCGGCCTCGCCGGTTGCGTCCTCGATGTCGGCGTAGCCGTCCTGGTAGTGGATGCGCATGCCGGAGAATGGCACCCGGATGCGGAACAGCCCACCGCCGTCGCGGAACGGGAACTCGCGCGTCGGGCCGACAAGTTCGAAGCGCACATCCGTGACGCGCCCCGCGAGGAAGGCCTGGTCGAGCCAGTCCATCACCGCTGCCGGAATGGTCTTGGCCGGCAAATACCGGGTCGCGGCGCGCGCGTCGATGTCGGTAAGCTTAAGGTCCAGCACCAGCCGCGGGGACTCCCCGTTCGCCGGCAGCCACAGGCGGGCCGTGCCGCTGCCGCTGCC
>JGI12269J14319_10004820_pt1 | contig 12185 bp, 14 predicted proteins | sample PeaSoiSIISIP2007_FD_14319 | JGI IMG/M metagenome (IMG submission 14319) | reverse complement strand
CCCCCGCCGTACCGGCGGCTGCGCCTGCAGCGGCGGCCGCGCGTGGGCGCGGACGGCCTCGAAAAGCCGAGGTGCCGGCGACGGGGCTCGCGGTGAAGATCGAGACCTTGTACCTCGACTGCGGGCCGGTGGGGGTCTCGACGCCGGACGCCACGCACTTCATCACCCTCGCCAAGAAGCGGATCGCCGCCGAGGGCCTCGCGGACTACCGGTTCGCCGAGTTTGGGCACGGCCCCGGTATGCTCGCCGTGGCCGCCGCCGCGGAGCTGGACGCGCTCGAGGGCGTCTTGCCGGCGCTGCGGCTCGACACCACGACGCCCGAGGGTTCGATCGTCGCGGTCGAGCTGGTCGCGCGGGCCGGACTGGTCGTTCGGTGAGCCCGCACGGCAAGTGGTACTTGGAGCGCGTCCGAATCAGGCCGGACGGGACGCTCATCTCGATCGGCGGCGATTGGTGCGGCCCGTACTGCCAGCGTTTGCAGCGGATGTCGCTGCTTCGGTCGGTGGTTCTATGAGGCCGCAAGAAGAGCCCGCGATCTGCCCGAAGTGCGGCAGCTCGGACGTCGTGGATGGCGAGTGTCAGACCTGCGCGGAAATTGCTCGAGAGGAAGAAGCCTCCGAAGCGCCGCAAGAAGAGCCGTGACTGCGACTTCGCCGTTCGGCAGCCGATACGTCCCCAGCACTCCTGAAATAGCCCGCATCGCGGCCCTGCCGCGACGTACGTGGTCCGATGAAGCGGCGGCGACGCTGGCAGAGATGCTCACGCGGGAGCTGAAGACTCCCGGCGGGACCATGAAGCTCCGCCCGGTGCAGGCCGTCGCGCTCTACGAGGCGATGGAGTGTGGGGGTTTGTTCGGGCCTATGCGCGTCGGGTCTGGGAAAACTCTCGTGACGCTCCTCGTCTCTTCGGCGCTCGAAGCCAAGCGCCCGCTGCTCCTGCTGCCGGCGTCGCTCGTCTCCAAGACCTGGAACGATCGCAAGGTGCTCGCAGAGCACTGGCGATTGCCCTCCAATCTACAGATCGAGTCGTATGAGTCCCTGAGCCTCGTTCAAAGCGCGAGGAAGCTCGAGTACATTCGACCCGACCTGATCATCGCGGACGAGGCTCATTTCCTGAAGGGGCGCCGGGCGGGCAGGACCAGGCGTGTGGTCCGCTACATGGATTCGCACCCTGAGACGAAGTTCGCTGCGGTCAGCGGGACGATCATGAAGGCCAGCTTGCGAGATTTTGCGCACCTTCTTCGTTTCGCGTTGAAGACGCAGGCACCAATTCCAGCAACCGATGACGAGGTCGAGACGTGGGCTGATGCGCTTGATGAGAAGGTAAACCCACTCGCCCGGCGGCGCCCCGCGGACATTCTGGAACTGCTGGGAGAACCGTTGCCGAACGACCGCGGTAGAACGCTCGCGAACCTGCTCGACACGCTGGAGCAGGACGATACTGCGCGGGCGCGGCAAGTTTTCCAATCGCGTCTCCTGGAGACGCGCGGGGTCGTGGCTTCGTCGAAGACGGATGGTGTTACCTGCAGCATCCGTGTTCAAGCCCTCGAGTACCAGTTGTCCCCGATCGTGGAAGAGCACTTCAAGACGCTGCGAACGCGCTGGGAGACGCCGTGCGGTAAAGCGTTCGGCGAGGCGACCGAGATGCGGATGTATGCTCGGGAACTCGCTCTTGGATTCAGTTACACTTGGATTTCTAGGGAGAAGTCACGGGAATGGGAAAGCTTAGTGAAGAAGAACGGAAAGCAAGGCGAAAAGAGGCCACCAAGCGCTGGAAAGAAGCTAATCCAGAACACGCTAGAGAGCTTGCGCGGGCAGGCGCAAAGCGTTGGTGGCACAACAATCTTGAAAGAGCGAGGGCTCTCTCCAGAGAAAATAATAAGCGTTACCGAGCAGCAAATCCAAAGCTCGCTGCCAATAACAGAGAGAGCGCCAAACGTTGGCGTAAAGAGCGCCCAGAGCGTGCCAGGGCAAGTCACATCAAAAGCTCGTACGGAATCTCCTACGAGGAGTATCAGCGACTTCTTTCGTCGCAAGGAGGTGTCTGCGCCATCTGCGGAAGTGTTGGAAGAGGTAAGCGAAAAGAACTCGACGTCGATCATGACCACAAGACCGATGTTGTCCGAGGGCTTTTGTGCAACGGGTGCAATACAGGACTCGGCAAGCTTGGGGACAACTCCGCTGGGCTTGAGCGAGCCCTTGCGTACCTTCTTAGAGCAGAACAGGCCGCCACCGGAGTGGCTCAATGCTCGCCGAGCGTGGTGCAGCTTCGTGAGGGAGCAGATCGACCAGTCGGAGAGGTACGACACCATGCTCCAGGTTGCGAATGCCTGCCGTGTCGGTTTGCTGGCCTCCGAGACGCTGGACGCTTGGAAGGCGATCGAGAGCAGCTACGAGCCGCTTACGAGGCCGATCTTCTACGAGATGACGGCGCTGGAGACATGCCTGACGTGGCTGAAAGAGAACGTCGGCATCATATGGGTTGAGCACCGAGCATTTGGTGAAGCGTTGTCGCAGCTCGCGGAGGTGCCGTACTTCGGTCCCGGGGGGCTCGACGCGTTCGGCGTCTCGATCGCGAACGCAAAGGGGGACGAGCCCGTGATCGCCTCGATCGCCGCATGCGGGCAGGGGTTCAACCTCCAGATGTTTTCGAAGAACCTGATCACTTCCTGCCCATCGGGAGCAGCAACCGTCGAGCAAGTTCTGGGGAGGACGCACCGTGACGGGCAACTCGCGGACGAGGTCGAGGTGTGGATCCTTTTCGGGTGCCGAGAGCAGTACGAAGCGTTTGACAGAGCGCTCGAGGGTGCGAAGGCAGCCGAGGAGCTACTTGGACACTCTCAAAAACTTCTTCTGGCGGATATCTGCATGCCGGACATTTCCAAGAGAGTAGGTCCGCTGTGGCAGTAACCAGCCCTAGGACAGTGACCAGCCTCCTGTGCCAGAAAGTGGTGATCGAGGTCAGCCTCCCTCTGCGCACGCGCTCGACGCTCAACACGCGCGAGCACTGGAGCCAGCGTGCGAAACGCGCTCAAGCAGAACGCGCGCTCATTCGGATGCGCCTCGCGGGCGTGCGGGGGTGGCCACCGGCGCTACCCGTGAACGTGACGCTCACGCGCGTCGACCCGCGCAAGCTCGACGACGACAACTTGCAGGGAGCATGCAAGCCCACCCGAGACGGGGTGGCAGATGCCCTGGGAGTGGACGATGGGTCTGAGGACATCCAGTGGTTCTATAGCCAGGAGAAAGGAGACTACGAGGTCCGAGTGAAGATCGAATCGAAATCAACACAGGAGATCTAGATGAATACCAACAATCTGTTTGCAGGGCTCAAGTCGGCGAAGACCTTTGAACGCGGCACTTTTCTGAAGCCGGGATCGTACGAGGTTCGCGTGAAGCGCGCTATTTTCAAGAAGACACGCACGAAAGGGGACGCTTTTATTTTGGAATTTACTATCGAGCGCTCGACCTACGAGGTCGACAAGAAGAAGGCCATCGCGGCGTTCGGCACCAATCCATTCAGCATGCAGGAACTCGAGAAGCTTCTGCCAAATCAGGAAGGCACGACGGCGTCGTGGTACCAGTCGCTGCAGGACCTCGACATCGGCTTCGGCGCGCTCAAGAGCTTCGCCGCGAGCATCCTCGGGCAGAAGCCGGAGGACCCGGAGTTCATCGAGCAGGTTGAAGGCTTCATGAACGCGGTCGTCAGCGAGGGCGTCATCAACGGGATACTCATCCCCGTGGAGGCCGTCATGGTCAAGAAGAAGGACGGCGGTGACTTCACCCTGCACAAGTGGGGAACCATCATCGAAGAGTCCGCGGTGGCGCAGGCAGGGCAGTGAAAGCGCTGGCAAAGGGTCCGGGGCTTCGCCCCGGGCCCGCGCCAGCTCGGCTGCCCTGGTGCGCGCTCTGTGGCGGCCGGGGCTACATCCGGCACGAAGAGGGGGCGTACGCGCGCTGCCGGTGCGGCAGACCCCCGAACACCGCCGGCCAGCGGCTGCTCGCGGAGCAGGTGCGGCTCGCGGCGAGGCTCGATGAAGTGCGCCGTGGACACTGGTAAAGCGCGTGTGCGCCGAGTCGTCGAGTACAGGGTGTGTCGATGTCTCGGCTGCCAAAGCTGCGACCCCAATGGGGACGCACGAACCAAGAAGTCATGCATGCGCAAGGCGGTCCGCGATCAGCGCTGCAAAGAATGCCTGAAGGTGAAGTAGATGCTCGTTCTCAACACGTCCGCGCTCGCCGTCGACCTCGCCGCCGTCGCGGCGGAACCGCCCGACGTGATGGTCGTCGACCCGCCCTACCGCGCGCACGTGCACAAGAGCGCCGTCTCGCAGTCGATCGGCGGGGGGTCGCGGTCGCGCGACCTCGGGTTCGATCACCTGACCGTGGCCCTGCGCCAGCGCATCGCGCGGTTCGCCGCGCTGACGAAGCGGTGGTCGGTCATCTACACGGACCTCGAGTCGATGACGTGGTGGCGGCTGTCGCTGCAAGCCGCAGGGGCCACGTACATCCGCGCGATCCCGTGGGTGCGGTGGAGTATGCCACAACTCTCAGGTGACAGGCCCCCCACAGGTTGCGAGATGATCATCGTTGCTTACGGGTCCGGCGGGGGCAAAAAGCATTGGAACGGTCCCGGGAACCTCCTGTCCTTCGAGCACACGTGCCTGCGCGGCGAGGGCAAGCACAAGACCGAGAAGCCCCTCGATCAGCTCCTGGACCTCGTGAGCTACTTCTCGGATTCTGGGGAGACCGTGTTCGACCCCTGCTCGGGGAGCGGCACGACGGGCCTGGCGTGTAAACTGCTCGACCGGCAGTTCGTGGGGCTCGAGGTCGACCCGGCGTGGGCGACGTTCGCGAATGCACGGCTCGTGAGGGAGTTGACGGAGCGTGACCAGACGCGGCTTGACCGGTGGCTGAAGGGGCAGGAGGAGCAGGCGGCAGACCGGGCGCGGGTGGAGGCGCACACGGCGGGGGTGCGGGCGAAGGCGGATGCCGCAAAGAGGGTGCGGTAAGAGAATGCCGATCACCACCGAGGGGGTGCCGTTCGCGAGCCGGGAGACCTCCCGCAAGGCCGCCGACTCGGTGTCCGACGTCGCGGACATCCGGATGCGGGTCTACGCTCGCATCCTGCAAGCAGGGGCGAGTGGCCGGACCTGCGACGAGCTGGAGGTCGAGTTCGGCCGCATCCACGAGACTGTCAGCGCCCGGATCTGGGACCTCAACGGCGGCAACCCCCGGCTCCAGACGCTTATCGTGGACTCGGGGGCGCGCCGGCCGACGAGGCGCAACCGCAAAGCCATCGTCTGGGTCGCGAAGAGGATCCCCTCGGACCTGTTCATGAGCAGAGTCGAGGTCAAGCAGGATACGCCGTGGACGAGGGAGCGCGTCCTCGCGTACGTGCGGGCGAAGAGGTCGCGATGATCCGTGTAATAGATAGGCATCGATGAACGTTCGGGTGCTGGATACTGAGACGTGTTTGTTTCGTCCTGGTGTTATGGCTCCGGAACCGGTTTGTATTAGCTTTGATGTGCCCGGCGAGGAGCCCGGCATCATCCACGCGGACGACCCCGCCGCGCTGCCACTCGTGACCTCCTGGCTCGAGGGTCCTGAGCTACTCGCGGGCCACCACGTGGCCTATGACTTTGCCGTGCTCTGTGCCAAGTGGCCCAGCCTCGTGCCGCTCGTCTTCCGGGCGTATGATGCGGACCGGGTCACGGATACGCGTCTTCGACAAATGCTCCTCGACATCGCGGCCGGGGAGTTCCGGGGGTACCTGCGCCGGTTCGACAAGGAGGTCGCGGTCAAGGAGTGCCTCGTGCACGAGGACTGCGACGTTGAAGTGTGCCCGCACGCGGCCCTCGCGGTGAAGATCACCAAGGGCGCGCGGTGGGTCCCTCATAACTACGACCTCGATGCCGTCGTCTACCGGGCGACCGGCCGGCACCTCGACAAGGACACCTGGCGCCTCCGGTACGGGGAGTTTTTGCACACCCCGATCGCAGAGTGGCCGGAGGGCGCCCGCCAGTACCCGCTCGAGGACGCCAGGGCGACGCTCGATATCTTCCTGAAGCAGGAGGAGCACGTCCAGTACATCCCCGACCAGTACCGGCAGGCGCGGGCGGCGTGGGCGCTGCACCTGACGAGCGTGTGGGGCCTCAGGACGCACGCCCCCGGCGTCGACAAGCTCGAGAGGGAGACGATCGCTGCACTGGCAGCGATTGAGGGGGACCTCCAGGCGGCGGGCCTCGTGCGCGCGGACGGGAGCCGCAATATCAAGGCAGCGCAGGCGATCATGGTGCAGGTCTGCCAGCAGCTCGGCAAGCCGGTGAGGTTGACGGCTCCGTCGCTCAAACACCCCAAGGGGCAGGTGTCGCTCGATTCGGACGCGTGCGAGGCGAGTGAGTACGACTTGCTGGAGGACTACGCCGAGCTGACGTCGCTGAAGAACGTGCTCGTGAAGGACATCCCCGTGCTCCGGGCCGGGACCGTGTTCCCCGTGCACACGTCCTTCGGCCTGGCCGCTTCAGGGAGGAGCACGTCGAGCAAGCCCAACGTACAAAATCCCCGACGCCTGCCAGGTATCCGCGAGACGTTCATCCCGCGCGCGGGCAAGGTGTTCGCGCAGGGGGACTTCTCCGGCCTTGAGCTGCACACGCTCGCGCAGTGCTGCGTCACATTTTTCGGGCAGTCGCACCTTGCCGAGGTCTTGAACGCCGGCCTCGACCCGCATACGGCGATGGCAGCGGACATCCTTGGCATCACGTACGACGAGGCTGCCCGGCGCAAGGAGGCCGGCGATGAGGAGCTGGACAACGCGCGTCAGACGGCGAAGGTGTGTTTCCACCCCGAGACTGAGGTTCTCACCAAAACCGGGTGGGTACCGATCGCGAACGTGACGACGGACACGGAGATTGCCGTGCCGAGGCTTGCGGAGCACACTTTGAACGTCTCTCTGCAGTGGGAGAGACCGCTGCGTGTGACAAGTCGCACGGCGCTGGAGCTGGTCCGTGTGCGCAACAAATCGTTGAATCTGCGAGTCACGCCAGACCACAATATGGCGGGTTGGGCGCAGGTAAATTATCGCGACGGTCGGAAAGGTCTGAACGAGAAGTCGCTGAAGGCGACGCATACGAACCTGTACCGGTACATTCCCAACGCGGGCAAGCTATCGGGGGGTGAAGAGATGCCGCGTCGGTTCGTGAGGATGCTCGCTGCGACACAGGCAGACGGCTCTTACACGGATTCCGGGAAGATACGCTTTGGGTTCACCAAAACGCGCAAGATTCAACGGTTCCGATGGTTGTTTCACGGCTTCTACACAGAGGACGTGTCCTTACAAGGCGCGACGACCTTTGTTGTAGAGGGGGAGCTAGCTAGGCACATCGTCGAGCACATGCCAAAGAAAATTCTCACGGAGAAGATGCTCTCGTGGAGTTTCGAGGCTCGGTTGACGCTTGTTCGAGAGACGCGTTTCTGGGACGGGCACGTTTACGTGAACGAGGAAGCAGATTGGACGCGCGGGCGTCACGGTTGGAACTACTGTTCCACGTTGAAGCAAAATGCAGACGTGTTGACAGCTCTCTGCGCGACCATCGGGTATAAGACGTCCGTTCGCCTATACGAGAGGCTCGGCGAGAACCTGTCGGACGCGTACATCGTCTCGATCAAGCAGAGGCTCTACACGCGTGGTGGCAACATCGAGACGGTGTCAGAGCCGTACGGTGGCCTCGTTCACTGTCTCACGACGACATCTGGTTTCGTGTTGGTGCGCGCCAACGGCAAGACAGTGATTACACGGCAGTGCAATTTTGGATTTCCGGGTGGGTTGGGTGCCGAGAGCCTGTGCCTGTTCGCGCGCAAATCGTACGGCGTGATCTTGACGGAAGATCGAGCCCGCGAGTTGAAACAAGCGTGGCTCACCCGGTGGCCGGAGATGAAATTGTTCTTCAACCGCTGCGGCGAACTCGTGGACGAGGACACGGGGGAGGCCCAGGTCAATCAGTTGTTCTCGCAACGCATACGCAGTGGGTGTTACTATACGGCAACATGCAATTCATTTTTTCAGGGGCTTGGCGCGGATGCCGCGAAGCGAGCGCACTACTTGGTAGTGCGGGCGTGCTATGCGGAGCCGGCGAGTGTCCTCTACGGGTCGCGGCCCGTGAACTTCGTGCACGACGAGACGATCTGCGAAGTCGACGACGACGAGTTGGCACACGACAAGGCCGTCGAGCTGGGCCGGCTCATGCTCCTGGGCGCGAACGAGTTTCTGCCGGACGTGCCGGCGCGGGTCGAGCCTCTCCTCGCGCGGTGCTGGTCGAAGAAGTCGAAGCCCGTCTACAGTAACGGGCGACTGGTGCCGTGGTCGGCTTGAGACGGTATTTTTGCGAACATCTCCCGGTAGAACTCCCGGAACGGTGACTCCTCCAAGAACTCCTCCCGCGTGACCCACTTGACCGGGCACCCCTCCTCGGTCTCTCTGGGCTCGCCGGTCGCGACGACGCGGAAGACGAACACGTGTCGGCCGCGGTCGCTCGTGACGTGCATCGCGGTCGGCGCGTCGTAGATGAGCGTCGCATCGACGGTTTCGAGTCCGGTTTCCTCCTTCAGTTCCCGGAACTGCGCCCCGACGGGCGATTCGCCGGCCTCGACCTTGCCGCCCGGCATCGCCCAGCCGTGGTAGCGGCGATTCCAGACGGCAAGGATGCGGCCGTCGGCGCGCTCGACGTAGGAGACGGCGGCTTGTGGCTCGTGTTCGGGCTCGAGTAGCCGGAACTCGTTGGCAGCGGTCAGCAGCTCCACGACCGTTCGCACGGTCAGATCAAACGTAAGGCCCGTGTTCGCGCTCGACTCGGCGAGTTGTCTGCGTGCGCGATCGATGACGTGCTGGAGCTTGTCCCTCTCCTTTCGGTAGTATTCCTCGTTCGCGGCGTGCTGCGCGGCCGTCTCGATCCAGGCTTTCGCGAACCGCTTCCCCTCTTCGACCGTGGTGATGCGCTGCTCGTCGACGATCTCATTGGCCATCGCGGCGCGGTCGGCGTCGCGCCGGCGCTGCTCGGCGACGAGCTGATCCACTTCCGCGTCTCGCGTTTGCTCATTCATGGGGGTCGGTTCCTTATTTTGATGGGACGTCGATGATTCCGCCGAAGGCGGATGGGGACTCGTCGTCGGCGTGCGACGCGATCCAGCCTTTGCCGCCGCATATTTCGCAGGTCATGCGCTCCCCCCATTGGATGGTACCCATGACCCGTCTCCCGGATCGACCATCAATTTTATATCGCGTCGATTGATGGGTGGCAGTGGTGAAGGTAGCTCAATGCCTGATACGAAAACGTGATTACACAAGTCGAGGATCGAACCGATGTCGTCAAGACATAATTCGTGATCGCATTCCTTGTACCAGCTCAGCATCTTCTGACCGTAAGCGATACGCATCAGCGATTCGTCGAAGAATGTGATCGTGAAGCACAAGCCGCGATTATCGCCGTGGACGAAACCGAACCATACACCTTCCCGGACAGCGCAAACGAATCGACCGCCGGCATTCGGTACTATGGAGCTAGGCGACAGGCATAGTTTTTCAATGAGTCTGGTGTCCTGTTTTTTAGAAAGTGTAATAAACGGTTTTCGACCTTCGTGGAAAGAGCTGATCGCACAGTACGCAAACCCGTTTGGAAGTCGAATCTTTGGAATAAGCGCGATTGAGGTTGCGAGGGCACTGGCTGCTCGCGCGCGCGCGAAGTCGTGCTTGGTGCGCTCATCCATCGGTCGGCTCTTCGGGGGACGTGACGTCGATGACTCCACCGAAGCCGGACGGAGACTCGTCGTCGGCGTGCGATCTGGGCACGCCGTTGCCCTGTACTAGCTCCAGGTTCGCGTCGGCGTCCTCGTACCCGCAGTTGCCGCGAGTCGTGTGCCGCGCGCAGTACCAGACGTACTGGCCCTCGAAGTCGTACTTCGGCACGAGGAACGTGTCCGGCGGGTGGTCGCCGTAGAGGATCTTCTTCAGCCGGTAGACGTTGACCGGAGGGGCTGAGCACCCGACTTGCTGGCACCGGGCACGTTCCTCCTCGCTGGTGAGGTGGTGCCACGGGACGTCCTTCTCGCCCTCGTTCGCGGTGACGATGTGCCAGCCCATCCCCATCGCGGCGTCGCCGAACGTCCGGAACTTTCGTTCGGTCAGGATGACGCCCTTGCGCTTGGCGACGAGCACGGCGTTGGGCTTGCCTAGTAGGCAGGCGGCGCGCTGGTAGATGAAGTGTGGTCCGTAGGCGGCGAGATCCCGGTGCATCCGCCCGAAGCTCTGCCGGACGAGTGGCCCGTCGTGCCCGTCTCGCTTCACTTCCAGGATCGCTGAGATGCGCCACTCGTCGCCCGAGAGGCCGCTCGTCTTGTAGCGGGGCACGATGAAGGCCCGGAGGTGGACCGTTTCCGCGTCGATCGCGACCTCGTCCCAGTAGTCGTCATCGCGGTGGCGTCGGAGCGGCATCGCGTCGCGCTGCCCCATCGCCGTCTTGAGCGTCTGTCCGATTCTCTCGACTCTATCCACCGATGACCTCCTTGGTGACCATCGCCGGATCCAGCGGTGTGATGCGGACTTCGACGAGGCACAGGCAGCCGAAGACGTCGGCGAGCGCGTGCCAGGTCCCGTCGAACTGCTGGACGGCTTTGCCGAGATAGCGGACGCCGCGACTGTCGACATATCCGTCAATATCGAGCTGCGTGGGTTCGCGCAGTTTGAGTGCGAGCTGGTAGTCAGGTCCTGTCAATTGGTCCCTGGTCTGCTTCACGAACAGCACGAAGGCGCTTCGCTCGAAGTCGGTCACGACAGGCTCCGGTTCATCACTGGCACGCGGATGCCCTTCGCCTGGATCGCCATCATGAGCTGCACCTTGTGCCGGAACGCCTCGCTCTCCTCGACGATGCGGTCGACGTCCGCCTCCTCGATGCGCCGCTCCACTATGGCCTCGACGACGGCTTTCCACGCGACGGTCCACTCGTCGTAGGGCAGCTCGACGACGCCGACGCGGATCGTGAACTCTTTTTTCTGCGTCCTCAGCACGACGAACATCATTCCCGCTGGTTCGTAGGGAGTCGCCGTCGTGTTCTGGTGGAAGAAGACGACGTCCGGCTCGAACCCGAACCGCCGGAGCACCTCGAAGGTGCCGAGGGCGGCGCGCATCGCGGGGTGGATCTCGGCGTAGGTCATGGCTGCTCTTCGGGGTCGGGCGGCGGCAGCGTGGGTGCGAAGCTCGCGGCGAACTTCCGACCGCGGTCGCGCTCGTCGCGCGAGCAGTAGCCGCGCTCGGAGAGGGCCAGGTCGAGCGCGCAGCTCGGTAGGTGCCGGGTGCCGCCGCATACCGGGCAGCCGGAGGTCATGCCCAACGTCCCGCTGGACCACTCGGCGAGGAGCAGCGCCTTGTCGACGTTCGTCATCGGCGCTTGCCGTTCGCCTGCAGGCCGCGCTCGAGGAGCAGCCGCGCCACATCATTGAGGCTCGGCTGGATGCCAGTGAGCCTAGCGATGCGTTGCTGCTCGGCGACGATCCTGGTGCGGAGGCGTTTGGACATCCGAACGCCCATGATGATGTCTTGCGTTTCCATTTCGGTAACGACCGTACACGATGTTGTTGACTGTTGCCAGTACGGCAACGACCGTACACGATGTTGTTGACTGTTGCCAGTACGGCAACGACCGTATACGATGTTGTTGACTGTTGCAAGAAGGGGCAGTACGGTCTCTTCCGTCATGTCGAAAGCACCCGCACCGCGTACCCCCGGCAAGAAGCGCAGCACGGGCAGGTCCGAGAAGAAGCTCGAGGACGCGGTGGCAGCGGCCATCGCCGATTGGATCGACAAGAACTGGAACGACACGGACTGGGGCGGGGCTCCCAAGGAGATCCCGCGCCGCATCCGGGCGGGCGAGTGGCGGGAGAACGCNGCGCAATGATCCCCGTCGTGGGAGTCCTCTTTCTCCTCGTCGGCGCTACCGGCGTCGGGATCGCCGTCGGCGTCCGCCTCTCGTGGGAGCGGCACGGCGCGCTCTATCGGCGGCTCGCCGCGCAGTACGAACGGGAGGTCTGCATGATGGCCAACAAACTGTCCGCGATCCCGCCCGCTTCGCCGTTCACGAGCGACACCGAGCCGACCCCGCTCGATTACGGCGAAGTGATCGGCCGGTGCCGCCCGA
>JGI12269J14319_10004816_pt1 | contig 12189 bp, 12 predicted proteins | sample PeaSoiSIISIP2007_FD_14319 | JGI IMG/M metagenome (IMG submission 14319) | reverse complement strand
TCGTGTCGGCCAGATTGAGATTCGTCAATGCTTACGGTTGGCGCCGCGCGGCGCTCAGCCGACAGCTCGGGGCGCGCCGATCTGGCCCTCGTCGCACTCCAACGCGGACCGGTCCCAGCGGGCCAGGTCGGCGGCGGCCTCGTAGGTCGACTGCAGGAAGGCCAGCAGCGCGGCGTCCGGATCCGGTGCGGCGCGGACGGCTTCGTAGGGCAGCAGGAACTCACCCAGCGCCGCATCGAAGCGCGCGGCCGCCGGCGCCACCTTGGCAGAGGCGAACCCGTCCGGCGCCGGATAGGCGTAGGCATAGAACGAAGGCTCGTCGACGCCGCCGCCGCCCGGCCAGAACCCGGCGCTGGAGACTTCGTGCGAATAGGCCTCGCGGGCCACGGCGTCCGGGAGGTGCGGCACGCCGCCCGGATGCAGCGGCGCCGGGCGGCCGGAGAAGCGCGTCACCGCCAGGTCGAAGCTGCCCCAGAAGAAGTGGACCGGGCTGACCTTGCCGATGAACCGGGTGCGGAAGCGGTGGAACACCCGGTCGACCTGGACCAGCGCGCGCCAGAAGGCGTTCGCCACGGCGGGATCGTAGGGCCGCGGCGCGGTGTCGCGCGGAAACGCGATCGCCTCCGGCAGCTCGTTGGGGATCGGATCGATGGCGGTCGGCGCGCCGACGCTCTCGAGCGCGCCCAGCACCCGGGCATAGAAGTCGGCGATGCTGCCCGGCCCGAGCGCGATGCGGCGTTCCTCGCCGCCGGTGGTGCGCACCGCGAGCGCGCCGGCGATGAAGTCGAACTCAAGCTCCAGGCCGGACCCACCGTTGGGGATCAGCGAGGTGGTGAGGCCGCGCGCCGAGACGTAGAGCGTCACGTGCCAGGAGTGATTGACCCAGGGCGTTCGCGCCAGCCGCACCTTGCCCACGATCTGAGTCATCAGTCGCAGCGTCTCGGCCGTCGGCTGCAGGGCCTGAAAATCCAGTTTGGGCCAGTCGCCGTTCACCACCATGCTCATCGCCGCCGTCCTGCGAGACTTCGCGGGACCTTAGGCCGGCGCCGGCGTCCGTTCGAGACCTCCGGCGCGTAGAATGGATGTAACCTCGCGCCCGTCCGCCACGTATTCCTGGCCAGGCACGCTCAAAGGACCGCTCGATGGCTTTCCTCCCCAAACTCCCCCGCGTCGGCGACGCGATCCGGTTGACGCTGATGGCCGGCGCCGCCAGCGCGGCGCTGGTCGGCTTCGTATTCGTGCGCGGCGTCGTCGCGCCATCGCCGGCCGAGGCCGCGCCCGCCGCCGTGCCCGCGGCGGCGTACGACGAGCCCGCCAGCGGCCGCTCCGAGACCGCGGTGCTCTCCGGCGGCTGTTTCTGGGGCATCCAGGGCGTGTTCGAGCACGTGAAGGGCGTCAGGCAGGTGGTGGCGGGGTATGCCGGCGGCAGCTCGGCGCTGGCGCACTACGAGCTGGTTTCCACCGGCACGACGGGCCATGCGGAATCGGTCAAGGTGACGTTCGATCCGGCGCAGGTTTCATACGGCCAGATTCTGCGCATCTTCTTCTCGGTGGCGACCGACCCGACCCAGGTCGGCGGCCAGTACCCCGACGAGGGTCCGCAGTACCGCTCGGAGGTCTGGTACACGAGCGAGGCCCAGAAGACCGTCGCCGAACGCTACATCGCCCAGTTGGACGCCGCGCACGCCTTCAGGTCGCGCATCTCGACCCGGGTGGATCCGCTGACCGGCTTCTTCGACGCCGAGGGCTATCACCAGGACTACCTCGTGCATCACCCCGACAGCCCCTACATCGCCACCTACGACCTGCCGAAGGTCGCGGCGCTGAAGCGGGTGTTCCCGCTCAGCTACGTCCCGGCGCCGGTGCTGACGGTGGCGTCGCGCTGAGCGCAAAGCCCCGCGGCAGCGGAAAAAGAGATTTGTCCACGAACAACACGAACAACACGAACGGGTTCAGTTTGACCGCGGGACGCAGAGCTTCGTTCGTGTGTGTTCGTGTTGTTCGTGGATTCCCTTCTTCCTTCCTCTCAACCATCTCCGCTTCGCGGATCTGACTTCAGACGCCGTACGCCTTCAGCGCGGCGACGACGGCGACCAGCAGGATGACGTAGGCCGCGGTGCAGCCGCCGATGAAGAGGCGCTCGGCCAGGCGGCTGCGCGCTGGGGCGGGGCGGACATCTTGGCGGCGCATGCGCGTCTCCTGCGTCGTTCGCCCCGGCCGCGGTCATGGCGCGCCCGGGTCTCCAGGTGGTTTCGGCGACGTGGCCGGCTTGCAATCACACGTCAGCGCGGCCGCGTCCGTTCGCGGCCTCACGAGAATGTGCTAGCGGCGGGCGCTGCAGACCGGAAAGGGCGACAGCGATGGCCGAGGACTTCAGCCTGGACGCGTTCGAGCGGTTCGACTTCACCGACCCGGCCGGACGCTGGACCCGGCCGGTCTACCGTCGCGGGTCCGGGCCGGCGGTGATCGTGATCCACGAGATGCCGGGTCTGCACCCGCTGGTGCTGCGCTTCGCCACGCGCGTCGCGGCCGCGGGCATGACCGTCTACTGCCCGCACCTGTTCGGCGACGCCGGCAAGGAGATCCGGCCGCTGAGCTCGGTCGGCACGATGCTGCGGGGCATCTGCATCCGCCGCGAGTTCGCCGCCTGGGCCACCGACCGCTCGAGCCCGATCGTCGACTGGCTGCGGGCGCTGGCCAGGCAGGCGCACCAGGCGTGTGGCGGGCGAGGCGTCGGCGCGGTCGGCATGTGCTTCACTGGCAACTTCGCCCTGGCGATGATGACCGAGCCGGCGGTGGTGGCCCCGGTGCTCTCGCAGCCCTCGCTGCCGCTGCCGATGGGGCCGGGCGCGAAAAAGCGCGGCGCCGCGATCGGCGTCTCGCCGGCCGAGATCAAGTGCGCGCGCCAGCGCCTGGAGGACGAGGACCTGACCATGCTGGGCCTGCGCTTCGAGGGCGACGCCTATGTGCCGCCGGAGCGGTTCGAGGCCCTGCGCGCGGCGCTGGGACCGCGCTTCGAGTCGATCGAGCTCGATCCCAAGGACGCGGCGCCGAACGCGCTGATGGCCATGGCGCACTCGGTTCTGACCATCCATCTGAAGGACGACGACCCGGACGGGCCGACCAAGCAGGTCGAGCAGCGGGTGATCGCCTTCTTCAAGGACCGCACAGCGTCGCCGGCGCCTTGAGCGCGCCATCTCAAGGCGGCAAAAGGCGAGCGATGAAGCTCAGCTGGAAACCATTGATCGCGGGTCTGGCGCTGCTCGCCGCCGCCTGCGCCACCGCCCAACGCGTCGACGCGGCGGGCGACGTCCACGCCCTGCTGATCGCCATCCGCGACGACGACCACGCCGGCTTCGAGGCCCACGTCGACCGCGAGGCGCTCGAGCACGAGTTGGAGGCGCGGATCCTGGATCGCACCCAGGCCAGTGCCGCCACTGACACGATCAAGGCGCTGGGCGCCGTGCTGGCCCATCCGCTCTCGCAGCTGGCGGGCGACGCGCTGATCCGGCCCAAGGTGTTCCGCGCGGTGGCCGAGTACTTCGGCTACCGGCCGCAGACGCCGATCCCCAACCAGTTGGAGATCGCCGGGGCGCTGCGGGCGCTGCCCGACGGCCGGGTCTGCGCCGCCAAGAAGCGCGACGGGCCCTGCCTGATCACCTTCGCCAACGAGGCGGGGACCTGGCGGCTGGTGAGTTTCGACGGTGACATCAGCCTGCTGCGCCTGCCGGGTTAAGAGCCCGGCCATGTCGCGTATCGCCAGCTTCGCCGCCGCCGCCGCCGCCGCCTCGGTTGTCTGCGCCCCCGCCGCCGCCGCCGTGCGCATCTTCTCCTACGACGCGGCCAACGATGGCACCCGCCATGTCGCCGGCGACCTGACGTTCCAGTTCGACCAGCGCCTGATCTTCACCACGATCCTCAACATCCGCTCGACCGAGGGCCGCGCCAGCGCCGACCTGAAGCCGGCCGACGAGCACGCGCTGGGGCCGGGCGGCCTCAACCGCCTGATCGGCGCGACCGCGCAGGAGCGCGACCTCTACGAGGTGAAGGGCGACGCCCAGGGCGCCGACCTGGTGCATGCGTTCTGCCCCGGCTCCAGCCGCGCCTGGCTGGCGTTCGGCCGGCTGGTCGAAGGCCGTCCGCTGCGGGTGCAGGTGATCGGCGATGCGCCCGGCGGGCGCGCCAAGCTCTGCCACACGCTGGACTTCAACTACCGCGGCGAATGGAAACTACCCTCCGGCGCCGGGGTAAAACCCAGCGACCTGAAAGAGCCGCGGTTTCCTTATTGAGCCAGGCTAACCTTCTCCCCATCGCGATGGGGAGAAGGTCGACCGGTCGCGGAGCGAGCGGACGGGTGAGGGGACCTTGGCGCCGCAGGCGGCAAGGTCGACGCCGACAGGCGGCGAACCACCTCCTCGCTGCGCGAGCTCGTCGCTGTGCGCCGAGCCCCTCACCTAACCTCTCCCCGCAATGCGGGGAGGGGGATACGAGCGGCGCTAGCGCAGGGCCGCCGCCGCCCGCGCCAGCTGCTCGATCTTCGCGAAGTCTCCGGCCGCGATCATCTCCCGCGGGGCGAGCCAGGAGCCGCCGACGCAGGCGACGTTGGGGAGCGCGAGGTAGGTCGCCGCGTTGGCGGCGTTGACGCCGCCGGTCGGGCAGAAGCGGGCGTGAGGGAACGGCCCAGCGAGCGCCTTCAGGCCCTCGACACCGCCCGCCTGCGCCGCTGGGAAGAACTTGAACGCCGAGAGTCCGGCCGCCATCGCGGTCATCAACTCGCTGGCGGTGGCGATACCCGGCAAGAACGGCAGGCCGGAGCCGATCGCCGCCTCCAGCAGCGCCGGCGTCGCGCCCGGTGAGACGATGAACTTGGCGCCGGCGTCCAGCGCCGCCAGCACGTCGGCGCCGGTCAGCGCGGTGCCGACGCCGGGGATCGCGTCCGGCACGTCGCGGGCGATCGCCTGCACCGCATCGAGCGCCGCACCGGTGCGCAGGGTGATCTCGATCGCCCGGATGCCGCCGGCGACGAGCGCCCGCGCCAGCGGGACGGCGTGGACCGCATCATCGATCACCACCACCGGCATCACCGCGCCGGCTTGCAGGATGTCGTCGATGGTCATGGGCCTCTCCGAGGGACTGGCAACTTGCGGTGCGGCGGCGCGTTGGCGCACCGTCGAGCGCGCAACGCATAGGACGGTCATGGCGTCCCCGAAACAGGCGAAATCGGCGGCGAGCGCCGTGGTGATGGGTGTCGCGCTCTCGCATCCCGACAAGCCGCTGTGGCCCGACGACGGCGCGGGGCGGCCGATCAACAAGCTAGACCTGGCGCGCTACTACGAGGCGGTCGGCGACTGGATGCTGCCGCACATCAAAGGCCGGCCCTGCTCGATCATCCGCGCGCCGGACGGGATCCAGGGCGAGCGCTTCTTTCAGCGTCATGCCGGCAAGGGAACCTCGCCGCTGTTCGAGGTGGTCGACGTGTCAGGCGAGCCCTACCTGCAGATCGACCGCAAGCCGGCCCTCGCCGCGGCGGCCCAGCAGGCCGGGGTCGAGCTGCATCCGTGGAACAATTGGCCGGGCGATCCGGACCTGCCCGGACGCCTGGTGTTCGACCTCGATCCGGCGCAGGGCCTCGGCTTCGACGACGTGGTCGACGCGGCGACGTCGGTGAAGGAACGGCTCGAGGCGCTGGGGCTGGTTGGCTTCTGCAAAACCACCGGCGGCAAGGGGCTGCACGTGGTGGCGCCGCTGACGCACGACCCGAAACTGGACTGGCCGACGGCCAAGGCTTTCGCCCGCGACGTCTGCGCCCGTCTCGCCGCGGACGATCCGGACCGTTTCCTGATCAACATGGCCAAGGCCAAACGTGGCGGGAAGATCTTCCTCGACTACCTGCGCAACGATCGCGCCGCGACCGCCGTCGCCCCACTCTCGCCCCGCGTTCGGCCTGGCGCGCCGGTCTCGATGCCGCTGACCTGGGCCCAGGTGCGGCCGGGGCTCGATGCGCAGGCGTTCACCCTGCGCACCGCGCCGGCGCTGATCGCGACGTCGACGGCCTGGGAAGGTTACGAAGATGGGGCCCGGCCGCTCGGGGACGCGATCGGGCGACTTGGCAAGCTCTAGACCCTCGTAGCGGCGCCGACGGCCCCTAAGCCGTCGCCACTCTTGGCAGCGTGTCCGGGGTGGCTTCGAGGCGGTTCATCGCGGCCAGGCGTTCCTTCAGGGCGGCGACCGGCTCGGGTCGGGCGAACAAGTAGCCTTGCATGGCGTGGACGCCGGCGACCTTGAGGAACTTGCGCTGGGCCTCGGTCTCGACCCCTTCGGCCACCACCTTCATGCCCAGCGCCCGGCCGATCGAGACCACGGCGTGGACCAGAGTGGCCGACTGCACGTTCTCGGCGCAGCCGGTGACGAAGGCGCGGTCGATCTTCAGCTTGTCAAACGGGAACAGCCGCAGGTGGCTCAGCGACGAGTAGCCGACCCCGAAGTCGTCGAGGGCGATCTTCAGGCCGATCTCGTGGAGGCGGGCCATGTTGCGGCGCACCTCGTCCTCCTCGGCCAGCACCGCGGTCTCGGTGACCTCGATCTCGAGCCGGTGCGGATCGAAGCCGCAGCGGGCGATCATCACCGACAGCTCGTCGACGAACGACGGGTCGGCGAACTCCACCGCCGAGGCGTTGAAGCTGATGGTGAAGTCGCCGAGGTCGCGCGTTTCGGTCATGGCGCGGTTCAGCACCCAGTGCGTCACCCGGCCGATCATGCCGTAGCGCTCGGCGATCGGGATGAAGAACGCCGGGCTGACGAAGCCGCGCACCGGGTGGGTCCAGCGCACCAGGGTCTCGATCCCGGTGATGGTCTCGCCCTCGCGGTCGTACTGCGGCTGGTAGACCAAGGTCAGCTGGTCGTTGTCGATCGCCTCGGCGAGGTCGGCGAGCAGCGCTTCCTCTTCGGGCGGGGCGCCGGAGCTGGCGGTTGGGCGCAGATCGGGCGGATAGCCTTCGAGCACGTCGAGGGTGGCCAGCAGCTGGCGGTGCAGCACCTGGGCCTGGTCGACATTGACTACGGCGAGGTCGCGGGCCTGGGCTTCGAGCCTGGCGGCGGTCTCTGCCACCACCCGCGCGCCCATGTTGAGGCTCATCGACTTCAGCGCATGCGCCGCGCGGGCCGCGCCGTCGGCATCGCCGGCGACGCAGGCCTGGATCAGGGTTTTCACCGCCTCCGGAGCGTTCTCGCGGTAGAGCCGGCGGACGCGGGCGACGAAGTCGCTCTTGCCGGACGCCGCGAGGCGGGCCAGCTCGCCGGTCACCTGCGGGTCGAGCAGCTCGGAAGCCGACTGCGGGGTGATGGTCGCGGTCTGGGCGCGCGGCGCNGCGGCCGGCGCGGCTTCCGCAGCGTCNGGCGCTTCGGCGGCCGCTTGCACCGACGGCTCGAGGAACTCCGCGAGCTTCGCGGCGAGCGCGGCAAGGGTGAACGGCTTGGAGAGCATGCCGTCCATGCCGGCCTCGCGCCAGCGATCGGTGGCGGAGCCGACCACGTGGGCCGTGAGGGCGACGATCGGCAGGCGCTCGGCGGCGGCAGTCTGTTCCGCCCTGCGGATTTCCGCGGTCGCCTCGTAGCCGTCCATTTGCGGCATGCTGGCGTCCATCAGCACCAGGTCGAAGCTTTCGGTCGCCACCGCCTGCACCGCCTGGCGGCCGTCGTTGACCAGCGTCACATGGCAGCCGAGCCGCGAGAGGGCTTCCTGGGCGACTTCGCGGTTGACGGCGCTGTCGTCGGCGACGAGCAGGCGGCGGCCGGCGAAGCTCGGCAGCGCCTCGCTCTCGGGCCGGGACGCTTCGTCCAGCGCCTCGCCGATCGGCGCGCCGACGGCGACCTGGCCCAGCGCCGCGAGCAGCTCTCGCCGGCGCAGCGGCTGCACCAGCACCAGGTCGACCATGCCGGCGTCGTGCAGCGCCTGCGGCGCGCTCTCGCCGTATTCGCCAAGGCAGACGACCGGGGCGGCGCTGCGCGGCGCGGCTTTCAGCGCGGCGGCGTCGGCGAACACCAGGCCCGGGGTCGCCGCCTCGCCCGGCGCCACGACCGCAAGGCCGGCGGAGCGCAGATAGCGGTGCAGCGCGGCCCGCGTCGCCGGGGCGGCGACGGCGAGCACCGCCGTCTCGCCCTCTAGGTGCGGCCAGTCCGGCGCCGGCGCCAGCGCCTTCATCGGCAGGTCGAGCGCGAACACCGAGCCCTTGCCGAGTTCGCTGGTGGCGGTGAGCGTGCCGCCCATCGCCACGGCCAGGCGCCGGCAGATGGCCAGGCCCAGGCCGGTGCCGCCGAACCGGCGGGTGGTGGACTGATCGGCTTGGGTGAAAGCCTCGAACAGGCCGGCGATCTTGTGCTGCGGGATGCCGATGCCGGTGTCGCGCACGGCGATGCGCAGCATGGCGCCGCGTGGCATCGCCTGCACCATCACCGCCCCCGATTCGGTGAACTTGATCGCGTTGTTGACCAGGTTGCCGATCACCTGGCGCAGCCGCGTCGGGTCGGTCTCGATCAGGGCGGGCATTGCCGGGTCGATGTGGGCGGACAGATCGAGACCCTTGGCCCTGGCGCGTTCCCAGAACAGGGCCAGGCAATCCTCGACGATGTCGGCCGGGTCGGCGGGCAGCGCCTCCAGCTCCAGCTTGCCGGCCTCGATCTTGGAGAAGTCGAGGATGTCGTTGATGATCGCCAGCAGGCTCGCGCCGGACTTGGCGATCACCTCGGCGAAGCGCCGCTGCTTGGGCGGCAGCTCGCCGGCGGCCAGCATCTCGGCCATCACCATCACGCCGTTCATCGGCGTGCGGATTTCGTGGCTCATGGTCGCCAGGAAGTCGCTCTTGGCGACGCTGGCGGCCTCGGCGGCTTCCTTGGCGATCTTCAGATCGACAGTGCGCTCGGCGACGGTGTTCTCGAGGCCGGCCATATGGGCGGCGATGGCTTCGTCGCGGCTGCGGATCTCGGACAGCATGTCGTTGAACCCGGCCACCAGGTCGCCGACTTCGTCGTCGGCCGCGACATTGGCGGTCTGGTCGTAGTCGTGGCTCTCGCGCACAGCCTGCATCGCCTCGGTAAGGGCGACCACCGGACCGGCGATGCGCCGCTGCAGCCGCGCGGCGACCATCAGGCCCACCAGCGCCGCGGCGAGGCCGGCGCCGAGGCTGAGCAGCAGGCTCGACAGCAGCCTGGCGAACCCGTCGTCCAGCTTGCCCAGCATCACCACCTGGCCGACGCGATGGCCGGCGTAGAGGATCGGCGCGCGGACCTCGGCGGTGTGCGAACCCACCAGGGTGGCGATCGAGGCGCCGGCGCCGGCGTCGGCCGCGACATCGCTGCTCAGGCGCTCGCCGGCGCCGGTCTCGGCCAGCAGGGCGCCGTTCGGTCGCTCGATGCGGGCGTAGGCGATGTCGGGCATCTGGGCGATGGCGCGAAGCGCGGCGTAGGCGCGCTGACGGTCGCCGGCGGCGGCGGCCTCTTCGCTCATCGCGGCGGTGACCTTGGCGGCGGAACCTAGGCGATCGAGCGCGGCGCGGGTCTCGCGCTCGCCATCACGCCAGGCCAGGACGCCGGTGACGAGCGTGACCGCGACGCCGACCGAAGCCAGCACCAGGAGGGTCAACTTCCCCCGGATCGACCTGCGCCGCCCGCTCCCCCCGAATCCAACGGTTCGGGAGTCAGGTGATTTGGATGCTTCCTGCAAGTCCAGCCGACCCTGCCTACGCCACCTCCCAGGGGTTACGCGGGATTAATGACTCCTGGCTTAATGACGCGGTTCACCAAAGCGCAAAGCGTACACCCTGCCATGGCGGTACATCCCGACAACGCCGGTCCGTTCTTCTACGTGCTTCGCGAGGCTGTGCGGATTCTGTTCGTCGACGACGATCCGATCCTGCGCGAGTTCGCGGTGGTGAACCTCGCCAGCGAGCATGCCGTGGTCGATACGGCCAAGGACGGCGTCGCGGCGCTGGCCGCGATCGAGGCCAACACCCCCGACCTCGTGCTGCTCGACCTGGAAATGCCGACGCTGGACGGCTTTGGCGTGCTGAAGGCGTTGCGGGCGGATCCGCGCTGGCGCGATCTGCCGGTGATCGTGGTCACCGGGCGCGAAGACGTCGACGCGGTCGATCGCGCGTTCGGCGCCGGCGCCACCTCGTTCGTGGTCAAGCCGCTGAACTGGCGGCTGCTCAGCCACCAGCTGCGCTACGTGCACCGGATGTCGACCAACGAGCGGCTGTTGTCCGAGGCGCGCGAGGCGACCGCGACCCAGCTGATGCGCCTGGCCTCGCACGGCGCCCACTTCATCGCCCAGGCGCTGGCCCGCGAGCCGGCGCTGCGGCCTCAGGCCGTGCGCTTCGCCCAGGCGGCCGACGCCGCGCTGAAGCGGGACACGCCGCCGCCCGCCGATCAGCCGCCCGGTCCCAACGTCCGCGACGACCATTTCGCGGGCGACCACGTTCCTGACGCCGATGAAACCGATCGGGCTGCTTAGCGCCCTCTGCGCCTTNCTTCGGGAGGCGCGGGGTGGGACGGCGGTGATCTTCGCCCTTGGCGCGCCCGCGCTTGCGCTGCTGGCGTGCGGCGCCATCGATCTCGCCGGTCTCAACAGCGATCACACCGCCATGCAGGACGCCGCCGACGCCACGGCGCTGGCGATGGCCAAGCAGCTCGGCGTCGCGACCGCCGCCGGCATCCAGGCCCGGGCCACCGACTATGCGGATGGCCAGCTCGGCCCGATCGCCACCCGCGACGGCGTCACCGTCACCACCACCATCGCGGCCGACAACTCCAACGTCACCGTGGCCATCGCCGGGACGCGGCAATCGTTCTTCGGCAATCTGCTGCCGCCTGGAGGCTGGCAGCTGGCCGCGCAGGCCACCGCTTCGACCCTGGGCGAGCTGCCGCTGTGCGTGTTGAGCTCCGGGACCAGCGGCACGGACAATCTGCTGGTCCAGAACGCCTCGCTGCTGACGGCAAGCAGCTGTCTGGTGCAGTCGGACCAGAACATCGTGGCCGATACCGGCGCCAACCTGACCGCCGGTCTGGCTCAGGCTACCGGAACGGCGAGCGGCCCGATCACGCCGGCGCCGCAGGCAGGCGCCCCAACCATCGCCGACCCGTTCGCCTCAATGAGCATCCCGCCGCCGTCGCCGCTGGGGTGCCTCACCAGCGTGCTGGACCTGACACAGGTCCTGCTGGTCGTTCTCCCTGGCACTCACTGCGGGACCATAACCATCGGTCAAGGTCAGACGATGCAATTGCTGCCGGGTACGCACTATTTCAAGGGCGGCACCCTGACAATCAAAGACAACGCTGTGCTGAAAGGCACGAACGTAACGCTGATTTTCGACAATGACGCGTCGTTCAACTTCACCGATACTTCATCGATTGACCTGACTGGGGCGCAGAACGGCTCCTATGCCGGCTTCGTGATTCTCACGACGCGAAACAACACCAATGCCTTCACCATCTCCTCCGATAACGCGCGACGTCTGGAGGGCGCGGTCTACGTGCCGGACGCGACGCTCCAGGTGACAGGGACGTCCAACAACGTGGCCGACCAGTCGGCGTGGACTGTGGTGGTGGCGAAAAGCCTGCAGCTGACGGGCAGTCCGAACCTGGTGATCAACGCCAACTACGCCGGCTCCAACGTGCCGGTGCCCGCCGGCGCCGGGAACAACTACCACAGCGGCAAGGTCGCGCTGACGAAGTAGCGCTCGATCGTCGCGCAAGAGAAAGGGCGGCCTGGGATTCTCCCGGCCGCCCTAGTCGCATCATCGAGATAGGGTGCGGAGACGGCAGGCTGACTATCGCCAGCCTCAAGTCGGGGGGGCGTCGCCGCCTCCGCAAATCTGAAACGACGAAATCGAAGTCCGGTTCCAGCCCAGTTGCATTTTTCTTCGCTAGACCACCGAATTCCCCCGGATAGCGCGCATCACGAAGCTAACTACCAGCAAAACCAAGAAGATAACGAACAGCAGCTTCGCCACCGAAGCCGCGAAACCGGCGAGCGCGCCGAAGCCCAGGAACGCGGCCAACAGCGCAAGAATCGCGAAAGTGAGGCTCCAACCGAGCATGACGTCCTCCTTTCGGTCGGACGCGAGCGTCCGTGTCGGAGGAATGAACGCCATCCCGCGGGGCGCCGTTCCGCGTCGACGCTACACCGGATTCCGC
>JGI12269J14319_10004813_pt1 | contig 12194 bp, 14 predicted proteins | sample PeaSoiSIISIP2007_FD_14319 | JGI IMG/M metagenome (IMG submission 14319) | reverse complement strand
GATGAGAGGAACTTCGGGTACTCCGCGGCACACGAAGCGATCCCGGTACCGTTGCTCCCTTCCGGGCCTGGCGGGGTTCGCGGGACTTCGTCGCACGGAGCCCGAAGTTCCACGCATCGGCAGTCGCTCCACTCGGAAGCGGCTGCCAACGCAGTCTAGCACAGCGACGCGCGCGAAAAAAGAAAACCACTTGAGTTCTAAAAGTGATTTTTTGTAAAGACTGCGGCTGGCACCCCTGGTTGCATACGCGCCGCTCTGAGACGCTATGGGGAAAGCGAAATTGTTTGTGGGTCACGGCTCCAGCCTTTACATTAGGCTTGCGAATTCAAAGCGGCTCTACAGGCTACGGAAAAAAGGCCCCACACTTCTTGTCATTCCGAGCGAAGCGAGGAATCTCTCTTTCTTTTCACCCGGTCAAATCGAAGGGAGATTCCTCGCTTCGCTCGGAATTACAAAACAAAATTCTTTTTCCGCGGCCTGTCTAGCCGCTGGCTTATTGAAATGTGGTTTGTCTTTCAGCCTTCTCAGAGAGCCGGATAGGCGATTTGGATGAACGTGTCGCTGTTGAACAAGCCCTTGCCCCAGACCGGATCGAGATCGTCGAGAGGTTTTGCGGCGACCGCTTCGTCCATGGTCTTGCTGGCGGATTTCATTTTCTGGAGCCGGTCGCGCACTGTCGTCAGCATGTCGCGAAATTTCATGAGGTCCGCCTTGTTTCCAAGCGGGCCGTGTCCCGGAACGATTTTGGTATTGTTGTCGGCCACGGCCAGAAGTTTCGTCGCGCCCGCGATCATGCCGCTGACGCTGCCGCCGGTTCCGTCATCGATGTAGGGAAACATGCCGTTAAAGAAGATGTCGCCCGTCTGGATCACGTTGGCCTTCTCGAAATGAAGATAGATGTCCGAATCCGTGTGCGCCGGCGGGACATGCACGAGTGACACGGTTTCGCCGTTCATCGTTATCTTATGGCTCTGCTGGAAAGTTTGCTGCGGCAGGGCATTCGCCGGGGAGGGCGGGAATGTCAGGTTCAACACGGCGAGTGTGTGCGTTTCGGACATGCGTTTCTTGGTGTTCACATGCGCAACCAGGATTGCGCCCGCGGCGCGGACGTTCGCGTTGTTGTCGGAATGATCGAAGTGCCAATGTGTGTCGACGGCGGTTTTCAGCGGCGCTTTCCCGATGGTATCCAGCGCGCTTTTGAGCCCCGGCCACGCCGGCTGGACAAATGTATCGCCAATCAACTTTCCGTCCGCGCCATTCAGCACCACCACATTTCCGCCGGGACCCGACAGCAGCGTGATGCTGTCCGTGAGCGGCTTTGTCTGTATCGGCATGCCGCCAAATTGCGCGCGCATGGCCGCGACCTGCTCGGCCGCTGAATTTTGCTGCGGGAAGGCCGCAGTTGCGGCACGAACGAGTGTCGCAGGGAAGAAGCCTGCCGCCAGCGCACCGCCAGTCAAGCCAGCCGCGGCTCGCAACATCTCGCGTCGCGTGAAGAACTTCATCGTGGGATTGGATTCCATTTCGAATCCTCCTTAGTCGTGATGAATGATTTAGTCCGCGGATCAGGCGGCAATATACTCTGCCGACCCGCCATATACAATCCCGCTGCCGCGCTTTCCTGCCCAGCAAGCCTTGCACCGTGGTCACAGCAAACTATGACAATATTGGCTTTTCCAAACACATCCTCATACTTTCAGAGGGACGGTGACCGTATCCTGGGGTACGATCTTTCCGGACGTTACCTCCGCATCCGGTCCGGCACGCTCCCGCAGGGCGCCGCCGGGCGCACAGCGCCAGCGCATGGCCTCACGTCACGAGGCATTGCTCGCACACGGCCGCACGAGCGGCCGGCGCGATTGGATGGAGGATCCCATGAAACGCATCGTTTTATCTCTAGGTGTATCGTTTGGCGCTTTTGTGTTGCTGTTCGCCGCTGCCGCGATTCCAGCTCGTGCGCAATCCCATGAACTTCTGCAGGGCACCGAAGTGCACTTGCGACTGCTCACCGGTTTAAGCACCGCCGTTGCCAAAAGCGGTGATCCCTTCGTCGCCGAAGTGACTCAGCCGGTTAACCTGGGCAACCAGGTGATTCTGCCTGCCGGAGCCCGCGTTCACGGCACCGTCGGGGGAGTCATTCACTCCCGTCATTTCTCGATTTTTCGCGGCCAGGCTGCGATGAGTCTTTCCTTTCGCGATCTCGAAGTCGACAGCCGCATTTTCCCGGCAAAGATGAGCATCCTGCGCCTGGAACGCCCATCATCAGGTGACCGGGAAGGAAAGAAAAGGAGAGACATCAAAGTAGATGAGGGCCAGGTGGTCGAAGCCAAGCATGACGTCAAGGGGGACATTCTCGGCGGAGCCATCGGAGCAGGCGGCGGAAGCCTTGTCGGCGCCGTGTTCAGCAACGTGACGCGCGGTTTTGGGTTTGGGTTGATCGGCGCCGGCGTGTACATCGTGGAACGCAAGGGCAAGGAAGTGGATTTGCCCGCGCAAACAAACATCAGAGTTCGAATGGACAACACGGTCACGCTGCCCAGATTCACGGCCGACAACGGTGAAAGGGAATTGGGCAAGGCGGACTCTGAATAACAACGAGGGTCGCCTGAATCACTCCAGTGCCCGGGACTCACCGGCTGGGGATTGAAATTGCGCCTGGATGAAGAGAGTCGACTGGCCAAGGTTGAAATTGAAGAGCGTCGCGCTGGTTCCGATCGGGAACAGCGCGGTGCGATCAGCCTGCTTACGGTTCACTTTGCGGAAAGCTTTGAAGCGGAACAATTCGATTGAATGCCGGCATCGGAAAGTTCCTCTTCCCGGAGACTTCTTGCGCCTACCGCCAATCGATCCCCTTTGCGTTTCACCCAAATGACTACGAACAGCCGGGGAAACTCATCCGAGAGATTCTCGCCCTCAGTGCCCAGAGGCTCAACGCCGAGGATGCTGCCTTCATGCACCGCGCCCCGCATTGAGAAACGGCAGCCCAAATCACTGACGTCTTCCACGCGCGCTCGTTCCGCGAACTGGATCCCCGATTCATCGACACCGGTAATCTCCACTTGAGAATGCAGAAATAAGCGTTTGTAGGCACGGCGGTCGTTGATCATTTGACATCGCGCTTGGGACCGCCGTTTTCCGGCAGGGACTTGATGTCGGTGAGCTTTTCACCATGGAACAACCGGGCGCCAACTGTAGTACCGTGCTCCTTCCGCGCGACCCACATGACCTCATAGAGACGCGGCTCCTCATCCGGCAAAGTTTTTCCACCAGATCCAAGCACTTTCACCGAAACGGTGTCCCCCTGTTGGACGGGCCCGCGAGTTGAGAACCGACAACCAAAATCGCTCACATCTTCAATAAAGGTTCGCTCCGTGAAGGGGTTCCCCTTCCCGTCAACTTCAGTGACCTCCACCGGAACATGCACCAAGATGCGCCTTTCCGCCCTCCTACGTTCGATGAAAAATACGCCTGGATTGCTCTTTTCTTCGGACACTAGGGTTCCTCAATCATTCCAATTTGTTGAGGGCACGCACCGTGCCAAAAAGAATGTCTGTTGGCATCGGGAAACAGGCGGTTTACTCACGGACCTTACTTCTCTGGCGTTCCATAAAGAGAAACCTGTGCCGAAGAGGGACGGGAAAAATTCGTTTCGCATTGACTGGCCGATGCTCGGTGGACTTGCTCTAGCTGTTCAGAGGTAGGTGCGGCGCGCCAGTTTAGAGATCGGAACCAGCGCGCCAATTGCGGATTCTGGGCAGGATATTAGGGGGCGACGTGTAGGTGTGTTGATCGGGTTCAAATTGTTATCTTCAGGGAAGACGTCTAAAGAAATGCAACTGCCGTGCCAATGAAGATCGATTTCCGCCGCACAAAATAAGCGGCTTATCAATGAAAGCGAATCGCAAGGTGTGCCGGAACATGAAACCTGTTCGAGTCTGAAACATGGAATTACGATCGCTCGGGAAATATGAAACTCTTGGGCTTACTGCAACGCTGCCGAGTTCGCCGGCTTCTTTTCAGCCCGTTTTAGGAATCGATACAAACTTGTGCGCCCAATACCGAGCATTTGAGCCGCCCGGACGCGATTGCCTTCGCAGGCCTCGAGAACACGTCGGATATGTTGCCGGCGGACCTCCTCCAGCGGGAGTGGCCGCCAGGTGTCTCCGGCGCGGCCGTTTTGGGCGGCAGGCTTCTGCAGATTCTCAGGCAAATCGTCCACATCGATGAACTCGTTTACTGAGGTAAGGCACGCACAGGAAACCACATTTTCGAGTTCGCGAACATTGCCGGGCCAGCCATGTTGATACAAGACGGTCTGCGCTCGTCTGGTAAGGCCTTTAATCTGTTTGCTGTAGGCTTCGTTATATTTTTTCAGGAAGAATTGAATGAGCAAGGGAATATCGTCCAGGCGCTCAGCGAGGTTGGGCACGCGAATCTGGATGGTGCTGAGCCGATAAAACAAGTCTTCGCGAAACCGGCCGGCCAGAACCTCGGCGCGCAAATCGCGATTGGTGGCGGCAATGAGCCGCACATCCACATGGCGCACTTCCGGAGAGCCGACACGCTGGATTTCGCGGTTCTGGATCACACGCAGCAGTTTGGCTTGCATGGGGAGCGAAGTTTCTCCAACCTCGTCCAGGAAAACGGTGCCGCCATTTGCGTATTCGAACAGACCGGGCCGCGTATCGGTGGCTCCCGTAAAGGCGCCGCGCATATGCCCGAAAAGCTGGCTTTCAAGGAGGGTATCGACCATCGCGGAGCAGTTGCACACCGCGAACCGCTGCTGCGCGACGGGACTCATCTGGTGAATCGATTTGGCGATTAGTTCCTTGCCGGCGCCCGTCGCTCCAATCAGCAGGATATTGGTGTAGTGCCGCGCGACTTTGCGGACCATTTCGAACACTTCCACCATGGCCGGGCTGCGGCCCACGATTCCATGAAACTCCAGGTCGGTCAAGAGCTGCTGCTCCAGACCGCGGATTCGCTTTCGCTTGTTGAACGACTCGGCAAGTTCGTCCAGGGATTTCTTAAGACGCGACCGGTCAACGGGTTTAGGGACATAGTCGTACGCGCCGCGCTTGACGGCCGCGATGGCATTGTCCAGCGAGTAGTACCCGGTCATGAGGAGGACGTAGACGCCCGGGTCGCGCTGTATCGCCTGCTCAAGGAACTGCAGGCCATCCATCCCCGGCATCTTAATGTCGGACATCACCACGCGCACGCGGCCCTGATCGATCAATTCGAGCGCGTACTGCGGGTCGCTCGTGCCTATGGAACTGAAGCCGAGGCAGCGGAGCGATTCCTGCAGCATTTCAACCATGCCGGGCTCATCGTCCAAAACGCATACCGTCATGGAATCGTCGGAACTGCCGCGAATAAAGTGGCCTGCCTTGGGAGGTGCAGTCAGTGTGTTCATGATGAATCACTGGCAAGGCCAATGCCAAAAACACACTGGAAATGGGCTGGCCTGGCAATTCACCTTCTAGGTTTTCACTCTGGCAGGAATTTCTTGTAAGTGTTCTGCAGGCAAGCAATTATGAAGGACGCAGCAAAACTATTTTTTGGCGGGGGGCATGGTCCTGTTTAAATTGGGCTTTAATTCGAGGCTGCAGCTAAAAACCGCGTTCCAAATTGGAGAGAATCGCCCCTTGCTTGTGCCAAAGGCGAATTGCTCTTGGCTAGTAGTGCACTTAGTTTGCCACGCTTTCGTCCATCTCGCTCAAATACGCGAAAAACTCAAACTCCTCCGCTGGATAGCGGATGATTCCTCCGATGTCCGAATCCATCTCGCAGTAGTTGCCCTGGATATGGCAAAGCTCTAGTACGCGGTCCTCCGTGGAAGAGGTAGCGCGTCGGATTTCCTCGCACGTGGCGAGCCGGTCATGATTCGTCGTGTTCATCGTCTCGGGTTTCATTGGAGGATCTCCTCGTGTTGCAGCTCCAGTTCGAATTCCTGCACGTCGCATACCCTTTTTCGATCCTCTGAGCCATTAGATGCACTTTTCTTTGCCAGAGATTCCTTCGAGCGCGGGTGTAGTTGCGCCAGTCTCATCTGGCAACGGCCGTTGCGATCCATCGGAACCACACTTTGAATCTGGTAGGCCACAGGGACTGACCCGCTCGAAGGCTCGGAGGCCAGCAAGCGAACGAAGACAATGGCTCCCTCCGGCAGCGCACGATGCAATTGCACCTGTTTTTCACCCTCGGCGGTCCATCGCAAATCGGTTCTTTCCGCGAAGAAGCTGTTATCCAGCCCCCAGCCGGAAATTTCAACCCGGTAATCGCCGGGTGAGTTGAATGAGTTACCCATCGAAATCACGCTCCTGCCTCTGTCTAATGCAGACGACGGGCCAGAGTTCAATAATCCGCTTGCATTGAAAGGGAAGGATTTATGGAATTGCGCTTAAAGAGGAGCGCGGCTAAGAAGGAACAAATTGAGACATGTGTGCAATTTTGAAACAGAGGCGTAAGGAAGCCAGGTCATCGCAATGGATAAGCTTCGAGTGGCGCGGGCTAGCTGGTGTGAATCCCGGCGTATAGCGTGCGCAGGGCAAAAAAGAATACGGGCTGGAAAATTCTATCGAACAGGGACCAGGCGATGATCAAACCGAGCAGGGCAAAATTCCTGGAATGTTGCACCCAGTCGATATAACGCTGGGCGGCGATTTCCGGCATCACCACCATAATCCCTGCATGGCCATCGAGGGGAGGCACTGGCAGCAGGTTGAACGTGCCCAGAAGGAGATTCAGAATGAAGAGGATACTCAGAGCCGAAGTGAGAAACGTCGGATCCCCCGCATTCGCCGGCGATACCAGGTTGGAATAACTCCGAATTGATTCCGGCTGCTGAAAATACCCGGCCGCCAAACCGATCCGTATTGCGATTCCCGCCAGAAACATCAGCGAGAAATTGGCCGCTGGCCCCGCCAGCGCCATCCACGCCGACCGGCGCGGATACTGCCGCTGCCACGCCGGGTTGAACGGCGCGCTCGCCCAGCCGATCATCCACCCGCCCACAAGGAAGGACAGGATCGGCACAACGACCATCCCAAAAGGCGAGCGGCGAATGTGCGGAATCGGGTTGAGCGTTACCTGTCCGCCCTCGGCGGCGGTCGTGTCGCCGCCAAGCTTGGCGACGAGGGCATGCGCGGCTTCGTGGCACGTCGTCGAGAAGAGAAAGACGAGGTACCAGATCGCGCCCAGGGCCAGGTCGGGTGTATTCATCGTGGCGGCAATCGCAAAAGGTTTGGCTCCGGGGCCTGGACTCGAACCAGGATAACCAGCTCCAAAGGCTGGCGTGCTACCAATTGCACTACCCCGGAATCGTTCAGGGCCAAGATAGAGTAGCGTATGTGGCGGGTTCAGTCCATTGGGGTGTTCGCGGTTGGTCGCACTCTTATCTTCGAAAAATTGCACCAACCACCGGAGACAAACTTCCACATTTTCTTAGCAATCATGGCACGCCAGAGTCCTTTTCAAGGCACGACATCGTACGCGGCAATCGATCCGAAGTAGGCCACGAAGACGCGGTGGGTGGCGGGGGCCACGACGAGGGAGTGACCGCCGAAATGGGTTGGGGCGTTTTCGAGGACTCGATATTGGTCGGGGGAATCCTGCTGAATGACGGTCATGCTCCCGACGCCATTGGCAGTGTAGACGCGGCGCAGGGCGGGATCGTATCCCGCGCCATCGACTCCCGCGCCGATGGGGAGAACGGCGACAATCGCTCCCGTTTCCGCGTTCATTACGATCAACTTCCTATTCCTGGTAGTGCTGAAGAGGCGATGGTGCGCGGCGTCGAGGGCTAGGCCAGTGGGGCCTTCGCCAGGATCGAGTTTGTAGCGCTTGACCGCGGCTTGTTTCAGCGGATCGATCACCACAAGTTCGCTCGTGTCTTCGAGGTTTTGGTAGATCAGGCCCGTGTCGGGATCGGCCTGGGGATATTCGGGCTCTCCTCCTAGCGGAATTGTGGCGACTACTTTCTGCGTCGCGGGATCGATCAGCATGCCCGTTTTCCCGTTATGGTTGGCGACGTAAACCAAATGCGCCTGATCGTCGTAAATGATCGCGTCAGGGCCATCGCCCGCCGGGATTTTTTGCAGCAGTTTGTTGGTAGTCAGATCGAATACGCCGACCACGTTGTCGCCGCTCGATGAGGCGAAGCCGAGGTTGCGGTCCGCAACGACGGCAATTCCGTGGACCCGGGTGAGTCCATCGATCGTTGCTACCGCCTGATTCGTGGCAGTATCCACGACGCCGACGAGGCCTTTGCTTGCGTATCCCGCATAAAGACGCGAGCCGTTGATCGTCATGTAATCGATGAAGGGCCGTCCCAACCGAAATGGCGTGGGAATGGAGACGATGCCCGCCGCCTTCATCGTTTTGGCCGCGGGCCGCGTGGACAGGTAGATATTGAGCGCGATGATGGCCAGGAGAATCAGCACAATCAATCCGGCAAACGCCTTCAGAAGAAACATGACTAGTTTTTTCACACGAGCCTCCAGGCCAGCGGCGATTCAACGCGTGCGCACAGCTCAACCGTGACAAGCATGCGGATGACCTGCCTAAGACTACGTTTGCGAATGTATCTTTGTTTCACTAAATGAAGGGCGAGGCAAGCATTCAAATAATCTTGAGGTTATGTGGCAGCGCATCAGGAAGCATCAGCTTCCACTTGCTACTTCACAGCTTCGATGGAGATGACATGGATGATGCTGTCCTTTGTGTTCACGACTCCCGTCACCTTGGCTCTCCTTCCTTCGAAGGGGAGAGCCGCGTGCGCATCATCGACCTCATAATTCGCGTGAGTTGCATCGTCGTATAGGGCGAAATGATCGCAATTCGGCACATCCCAGTTCCACGCCAGCGGCTTGTATTCCCAATCCACAATTCCGGCCAGGGTTTGCGTTTTGGCGTTTTGCTTAGCATGCTTCCAGAAGGCGCGCGATGGCGAACGCTCGGTATTTTGCTGGGCTGTGAAAAATTCGCCTGCCGTAACCGTGTGGGCGGCGGCGTTCGACCTAACCATCCCCTATTGGATGGGATTCAGCGGAGTTGTGCTCGGCGTCTGTAAACCAAGAAGGATTAGCAGGATCGTGCTGAAAGTCATTGGAGTGACCTCCACCAGCTCTCATCAAGCTACGCCTGAGTGGAAGCAATCGTCAATTCGAAAGGCTGCACTCCGCACAGGGCAGTTGAACCAAAGGGGTCGAAGAACTTTGGTGGTAACTCCATTTCGCACATGCCAGCGGTTAAAGTCGCATTCATTCTCCATACCTTACGGCACGGCTGAAGCCCTGTCCTACAAAGATTCAGGAGTTACCACACAAGTTCCCAAAGCCGATCTACTGGAACACATCAGGAGGGCGAGCCAGCCGAAGCTTCGGTGCAGGATGGCGGAGAGGGTGGGATTCGAACCCACGGTCGAGTTTCCCCGACACTCGCTTTCGAGGCGAGCTCCTTCAACCGCTCGGACACCTCTCCGCAGTTGCTCGCTCATTCTAACGGAGCCGCGACGGTACGGCAACGCCGGGCAATCTGACAGGTGCGGAAGCCGCTTCCGCCGAAATTACTGTTTGCTGGCCGCGCGCATGCGAAACGGCAGGAAGGCCGGGACGCGCTCGCGGTATGCCTCATAGTCCGGTCCGAAGCGAGCTGCTAGTTCCTTTTCCTCCAGGCGGATCACCATCAAGGCAAAAGGGCACCAAATCACCAGGACGGCCCAAAGCAGCGGTGTTCCAGCAAGCAGCGCGGCGCCCGAGACCGCGCAGAACATTCCCGCATAGCGCGGGTGGCGCACGCGCGCATATATCCCGCCTGAAAACATTTCGCCCGTGCCGGTAAGTTCGGCGTGGCCGACTAGCCTTCGGCTGCCGAGTTCGCGTTCAACGCGCACGAACAGATATCCTTCGATAGCGATCAGGGCAAAGCCCGCGCCTATGGCGAACCAGGACGGGCGCGTGGCGGCTAGCAGTTCGTGACGGAAAGACCAAAGCACCACTCCGCCGCAAGTCCAGGCAGTGAGCCCCGCAAACCAGAAGGCAGCGCGAACGTGGCTTCGCCAGAAGGAATTAAACGGGTGAAGGATCAACCAGTAGATTGGAATTGGCAGTTCAAAGAAAAGAACAAACCCGGCGACGGCATGGAGGAAACGCATTCAACTTGCTTTCTGCGGTTTTTTCGCGAGCAATGCGTGCAGAGGTGAGTAGCCAATCATGCCGAGAACCAGAAGCGCACCCCCCAAAGCGAGCCACGTCCACTGCGTCCAGCCTTGGTCGGCGCCCCACAATCCCCAGCTCGCCACGCCGGCACCCGCCACAAGGTAAAGAAGACGCGCCATGCCCGCAACATTCGGCTCCGCTGCCATCCGGCAACCTCACTTTTTGGCGATTTCCAGCGCTACGCATCTTATCAGATGTTATGCGTTTGGCTTGCTCTTGTGCCGAGAGCCCCTCATAAGACGGGGTTGACGCGGCGCGGATTTCCGGGGGACCATGCTGGCGCAGCTTGGCCAACTCGAGGAGGCACCTTTGAGCGCTCTTGAAAAGTCATCCTGGAAAACCATGGAAATCGAGCAACTGAACGACAAGCTTTCGCGCCAGATGATATCCGGGGAGAACGCAACCATTTCCCAACTCCTCCTGAAGAAAGGCGCCGCGGTTCCGCGCCACTCCCACATGAACGAACAATATTCGTGGATCCTTTCCGGCGCGTTGAAATTCGTGTTTGATGACCGGGAAATCCTGGTCGGCGAGGGTGAAATCCTCCTAATCCCGGCCAATGTGGCCCACTCAGCCGTGGCGCTCGAGGATACTGTGGACGTGGATATCTTCGCTCCGCGCCGCGAAGACTGGATCCGCAAAGACGATTCCTACCTTCGCAAGTAGGCTTGCCTGTGCGGGAGTTCGGCTAGAGGCCGTCTGGCTCTGTTGACATCCTCAATAAAGGCGGCGATGTTTCAACCGGTACATATTGAAACTCAGTCCGAGCAGCAGCGCTTGGCGCTTCTGTGTGCGCAGCGAGCGGCCCGGCGCACGGGCCGAGAGCTTACGCTTCACCGAGCTGAACATGGTCTCGATCAGGGATCGGCGGCGGTAGAGTTGTCGCGGGAATGCGCGCCGCATCTCGGCGCGCACTCCATGAATGCGCCAGCTTTTCTTTCCGCGCTTGGCGGGAATCACGCTCTGTGCCCCGAGTTGTTTCCGGATGTAAGTGTGGTTCCTCTCGCTGTCGAACTCGGCGTCGGCCAGCACCAGCCCGATGCGCGTCTGCTCGGAAGCCGCTTCGACGACCTCTGGCAAATTGGCACAATCGTTCCACGGGCCGCGTCGCGCGATTTGCGACAACACAAATTGCTGATCCAGATCCACCACCACTACCCACTTCAGCCAGTGCCGCCACGGCAGCGGTTTCTGCCCGTGATGATGCATGCGCCGCACAAAGAATGTGCTGACCGCTCCCTGTGCCAAGCCCGTCGCATCGACCGCGACGCGGGCTCGCCGCCGTCCTGTTCTGCGCGTGCCGCGCAGTTGGCGCACCGTCTCGCCGACCGCCCGGTCGATGGTCACATCGTCCAAACGCTGCAGGAAACGATACAAGGTGGTGAAGTCGGGGACACTGGCAAGACCCAACGCTTGGCGGAGTTCGCGATGCTCGCTCAGCCGGACCTCGGCCTCGCGAAAGGTCCAGTCTTCGTAACGCATCAGACAGAGAATCGCCAGCAACTGGGGTTGGTTGAACAGGCGCTTGCTGAAACGACTTCGGTAGCGCGGGAGCACCGCCTTGCAGACTTGCAGGGCGACGCGAGCAAACGGCAGGAGTCCGACTTCGGCCATCGCACCTCCTGCCTCGATAGCAAACAACATTTTCAAAGGATCGGGTATCTCGAATTTTCATTGTCGTAACGAGGATGTCAACAGAGCCAAGGCACGCGGGCACCGATTCACCCGCGTTAACGGTTGTTTATAAGTGTTTGAATTTATTACCACTTAAGGTATAATCCCTCATACGGTCAATAACGGGGGTTGCCGTGATTTTACCCCGTTTTACCGTCGAAAGTAAAATGAGCACTTAGCCTTTAATTTGCCGCCCCAAGGTACAGGGACCGCCAAGTTTCCCAGTCTCTTAACTGTCTCCTTAGGGTGATCAGGCTTCCAGCGTGCCCATTCATTTTGTGGGTTGCCGCCATCGGCGGG
>JGI12269J14319_10004811_pt1 | contig 12196 bp, 8 predicted proteins | sample PeaSoiSIISIP2007_FD_14319 | JGI IMG/M metagenome (IMG submission 14319) | reverse complement strand
GCACGCGAGCCGGGCGCGCCGCCCGGCTCGCGCCGTCGGCGGCCGCCGACTTGGGCCGGGTGGCGGTCTTCTTGGGCGGGTTGGTCACCCGCGCGTTGACGGCCTTGGCGCGGCCGGTCGTCCCGCCCGGGCCCGCCGGCTTGGCCCGTGCCTTTGGCGCGTCCTTGGGCTTGGCCGCCGACTTGGCCGCGGCGTTCGCCTTGATGGGCGCGGCCCGAGCGCCCCGCTGGGCGGTCGGTTGGTCGGGCGACTGGGCGTCGGCCCCTTCACCCCGTCGGCGCCCGCGGGACTCCTTCTCATCTTCCTTCCGCTTGCCCGTGCCCTTCTTCTTCCGAGCCCCCTTGCCCGTGGCCGCCTCCTTGGCGTCGGCCGGCTTGGCCTTCGACGACGCCTTCTTGGCCGCCCGCTCGGCCTTCAAGAGGGCCTTGGCGACCTCCGCCGCCTTGCGCGGCGGCGACAGGTCGTCGGGGGCCACCTCGTCGTTCTCCTTGGTGGCCTTGCGGCTCTTGGCCCCCCGCACGGGCAAGCGTGGCGTGAAGATCCAGCCGACGCCCGGGACCGGCTTCCCGCCGACCAATCGGCCGGGATCGAAGAGCCAGGGGTGCTCCCCGTGGAACTCTTGGAACGAGTCGTTCGAGAGCACGACCGCACCGGTCCGCTCGGCGATGCGCAGCACGAAGGCGTCGCCTCGCCCGATGGCCCCGGCCGGGGGGGAGACCACCTCCCCGTGCAGCTCCGCCTGCTCCAGCTGCTCGCGTTCGGCGGGGTCGATCCGGTGGGAGAAGGAGGCGTCGACCACCACGACGGGATCGGCCGTCGGGTCCTCGCTCAGGTAGGCGCGCACCGCCTCGTCGAGCTGCGCCAGGCTCGGCGTCGTCCGTCCCTCCGTCGCCAGGTTCGACCCGTCGACGACGACCTGGTGGCGCTCAGCCACTTCCGCCGTCGCTTCTTCGGGGACTCCCCTCGAGCCGGCCGCGTCGCCGACCGCCGGCGGCCGGCGTCAACCGATGGCCCGCGTCAAGAGGTCCGCCTGCTCGAGCTGGTGGAGCGCCGCACTGCCGGTGGCCGGACTGGCCGATTCGTTGCGGCTCACGTGCTCCAGTTGGAACCGGTCCCGCAGCAGCCGGTGGAGGCGCGCGTGGACGAAGCCCCAGGCGCCCATGTTCTCCGGCTCCTCTTGGAGCCACACGACCTCAGCGGCGTTGGGGTAGCGCGACAGCACCCGCTCCAGCGCCTCGGCCGGCCAGGGGTAGAGCTGCTCGACCCGGACCACCGCCAACTCGGCCCTCGGGGGAGCGCCGCTGTGCCCCGCCTCGCCGGACGGCGCCGCCGCTCGGCCCTCGTCGCGCCGTCGCAGCGCCTCGTGCGCCACCTTCCCGCTGGCCATGACCACCCGCCGGACCCGCGCCGGGTCGGACACGCCGGGATCGTCGATCACCTCGGCAAAGCCCCCGTGCGTCAGCTCGTCGAGCGTCGAGCGGGAGGTCTCGGCCCGGAGCAGCGACTTCGGGGTGAAGACGACGAGCGGCGTCTTGCGCTCCCGGAGGGCCTGTGCGCGCAGCAGGTGGAAGTACTGGGCCGCCGTCGAGGGGATGGCGATGCGCAGGTTCCCCTCGGCGCAGAGCGTGAGGAACCGCTCCAGGCGGGCCGACGAGTGCTCGGGGCCCTGACCCTCGTAGCCGTGGGGCAGGAGGAGGACGAGGCTGGCCTGCTGGCCCCACTTGTCGTCGGCGGCCACCAGGAAGTTGTCGATGATGATCTCGGCGCCGTTCACGAAGTCCCCGAACTGGGCCTCCCAGGCGACCAGCGCATCGGGGGCGGCGACCGAGTAGCCGTACTCGAAGCCCAAGGCGGCGTACTCGGACAAGAGCGAGTCGCGCGCCGTGAACCGCCCGGCCGCCCGGGGCGCGCCGCCGAGGGCGGCCAGGGCGGCGATGACCACGGGATCGGTACCGACGTGGGTGAGCGGCACGTGCTCGCGGCCGTCGTGGTAGTCGACCAGGACGGCATGGCGCTGGCTGAAGGTGCCGCGGCGGGTGTCCTGCCCGGTGAGCCGGACGTCGACGCCCTCGACCAAGAGTGACCCCATGGCCAGCGCCTCGGCCAGCGCCCAGTCCACCCGCCCGGAGGCGACCAGCGCGTCGCGCTGCGCGAACTGGCGCTCCAACTTCGGGTGGATGGTGAACCCGTCCGGAACGGTCCGCGTGAGGCTCGCCAGGGCTCGCAGCAACCCGCCGTCGACGCCCGTGGGGACGCCCGGCCCGTCGCGGTCGTCCTCGTAGGGCGTCTGCAGCACGGCCACCGTCGGCGTCTCCGAGCGCACCTCGTCGAGCGCCCGCTGCAGGTGCCCGTTGAAGTCCTCCAGGGCCTGATCGGCCTCCTCGAGCGTGATGTCGCCGCGGCGCACCAGGGTCTCGGTGTAGAGCTGGCGGACGGACTGCTTGGCGTCGATGCGCTGGTACATGAGCGGCTGGCTGTAGCTCGGGTCGTCCCCCTCGTTGTGCCCGTGCAGGCGGTAGCAGACGAGGTCGATGACCACATCCTTGTGGAACCGCTGGCGGAACCCGAAGGCCAGGCGGGCCACGCGGACGCAGGCCTCGGGGTCGTCGGCGTTCACGTGGAAGATCGGGGACTGGACCATCTTGGCCACGTCGGTCGGGTAGACCGAGGTGCGCGCCGCCTCGGGCGCGGTCGTGAAGCCCAGCTGGTTGTTGATGACGACGTGGACCGTCCCGCCGGTGCGGTAGCCGGAGAGGCCGGAGAGGTTGAGCGTCTCGGCCACGACCCCCTGCCCGGCGAAGGCGGCGTCGCCGTGGATGAGGAGCGGGAGGATCGGGCACTCGAAGACCCCCTCGGTCGCCGGCGCGGCGTCACCGGGGGCCCGAGAGACGACGCGGTCCTGCTTGGCCCGCGCCATCCCCTCGACGACCGGATCGACCGCCTCGAGGTGGGAGGGGTTGGAGGCCATGGTGACGGCCAGCTGGGCGCCCGAGCGCCCGTGGAACGTGCCGTGAGCCCCCTTGTGGTACTTCACGTCGCCCGAACCCTGCACCGACTCGGGATCGAGATTGCCCTCGAACTCCTCGAAGATCTCCCGGTAGGACTTGCCCACGATGTTGGCCAGCACGTTCAGGCGGCCCCGGTGGGCCATCCCCATGACCACCTCGACGCAGCCCGCGGCGATGGCCTCGTCGAGGATCGTGTCGAGCAGGACGATCGTCGACTCCGCGCCCTCCAGACCGAAGCGCTTCTGGCCCACGTAGCGGGTGTGCAAGAACCGTTCGAACGCCTCGGCCGCGTTCAGGCGCCCGAGGATGTGGTGCTGCTCTTCGTGCCCGATGGTGGCGACGACCCCCTCTATCTGGCTCTGGATCCAGCGCTTCTGGTCGGGATCTTGGATGTGCATGTACTCGATACCGATGGTCCGGCAGTACGCGTCTCGCAGCAGGTGGAGGATCTCCTCGAGCGGCGCCACGTCACGTCCCGCCAGGCCGTCCACTACGAATCGGCGCGGCAGGTCCCAGATGGTGAGTCCGTAGGTCAACGGGTCGAGCTCGGGGTGGACCTGCGGCGGGAGCGCGGTCAGCGGGTCGAGATGCGCCATCAGGTGGCCGCGCACGCGGTACATGTTGATCAGCGTCTGGACCCGGATCTGCTTGACCAGACCTCCGTGGTCCTCTTCGGTCATGTCGTCGGCGGCCGAGCCGTCGGTCCGCCAGCGGGCGGGCTCGTAGGGAACGCCCATGGCCGCGAACACGTCGTCGTAGAAGCCGTGCTGGCCGGTCAGGTACTCGGCGACCTTGCCCAAGAAGACGCCCGACTCGGCCCCCTGGATGATCCGGTGGTCGTAGGTCGAGGTGATCGTGAGCACCTTCCCGAGGCCAAGCTCGGCGATGACCCTCGGGTCGGCCGCCTCGAACCCGGCCGGGTAGCCGAGCGCGCCGACCCCGATGATCGCCCCCTGGCCCGGCATGAGCCTCGGAACCGACTGCACGGTGCCGAGGGTCCCGGGGTTGGTCAGGCTGACGGTGGTCCCGGCGAAGTCTTCGGGCGTGATCCGGTTGGCGTGCACCTTGGCGATCAGCTCCTCGTAGGCGAGCACGAAGGCCCGGAAATCGAGGGTGTCGGCGGCTCGCACGCAGGGAACGAGCAGAGTGCGCGACCCGTCGGACTTCTCGACGTCGACCGCCAGGCCGAGCCCCACGTGCTGGTGGCGCACGATCCCGGTCGTACCCCTACCGTCGACGTCCTCGACGAAGGCGGCGTTGAGCGCGGGTACTTCCTTCAGGGCGCGCACGACGGCGTAGCCGATGAGGTGCGTGAAGCTGACCTTGGCACCGGTCGTCCGGGCCAACTGGTTGTTCAGGATCTGCCGGTTCACTTCGAGCAGACGGGCGGGCACCGCGCGCACGCTCGTGGCGGTCGGCATCCCGAGACTGGCCTGCATGTTGGCCGCCAGCCGCGAGGCCGCCCCCCGGAGCGGGACCGCCGCGTCGGGTGCAGCGCCCGGTTCGGCGCGAACCGCGGCCTCGGTTCGCGCTGGCTCGGCCGGCGGCGCCGGGATCGCCTCGAGCGAATGGGTCGGGGTCTCCGTCGGGGCNGGGCCGCTCGGCGACACCGGCGCGGCCACGGGCGCCGACGCGACCTCGATCGCTACCCGCCCCGCACCGTTGGCCGGCACGGAGGTGACGACCTCGCTCGGAGCGACCGACGGCGGCGCCTCGACCACGTGTGGCTGCGGCGCCGGACCAAGCCGGGAGCCGCTGAAAAACTCCCGCCAGCTCTCCCCGACCGATGCCGGCTCGACCAGATACCGGTCGTACATGTCTTCGACCAGCCACGCGTTGGGCCCGAACGACCCCGATGCTGCGTTGGGGGGCGGCGGCGGCTCCGCGACGCGTCCATTGGTTCTCGCGTCGGTCATCGTTCCAGCCTACCGGCCCTGACCTGGCCCGAAGCATCTCGCGGGGCGGTTACGCCCGCCGAGACCGCCCCCGTGCGGGGGGGCGCGGTAGCGTCCCGCCGATGGCATTTCCTCCCGGCCTCCACGTCGTGCAGTACCCGTTTCCGGGGGACACCCCGCTCGACCCCGACGCCCCACTGGTCGTCCTCGTCCACGGCACCTTGGACCGGGCCAACAGCTTTCGCCGCACCATCATGCGACTCCCCGACATGCGGGTCGTGGCGTACGACCGCCGCGGCTACCAGTCGTCGCGCAGCGAGGACGCCCCGGTCGACGTGCCGGGCCATATTGACGACCTCCTCGGCGTTGTGCGGGCGGCGGTCGGCGACGGGAAACCGGCCACGGTGGTCGGCCACAGCCTGGGCGGCGTGGTGACCATGGGGGCGGCACTGAGGGCGCCCGAGCTGTTCGCGTCGATCGCCGCCTACGAGCCGCCCGTGCCGTGGCTCCCGGACGAGGAACCGGGCGACGGGCCGCCGGTGCCGTCCTGGACCCCATTGACCGACGACGCCGACGCGATGGTCGAGAACTTCTTCCGTCGCCAAGCCGGCGACAGCACCTGGGAGGGGCTCGCCGACGCAGCACGCGCCGACCGCCTGGCGGACGGCCCGGCCCTCATGACCGAGCTGCGTTCGCTGCGCGGCGGCGCGATGTTCGACGTGACGCAGCTCAGCGTTCCCGCTCTCTTCGGCGTGGGGGGCGACCGGAGCGACGCCCGCCACCGCGCGGCCCACGACTGGCTGCTGGAGCACGTGCCGGGCGCCGAGGGGCTCGTCATCGACGCGGCCGGGCACGGCGCCCATCTCACGCATCCCGACGCGTTCGCGCTCTTCGTCCGGCGAGCCGTCGAGCTCGGCGCGCCGGCGCGGGGCGCCGGGTAGCGCGCCCGACGCCCGAGCCGGTTCAGGCCGAGGGGGGAACCGCCGGCGTGGGTGGCCGGGACGCGGCGTTGCGGGGTTGGTAGGCGAGCAGGTCGCGCTCGCGGTGGTCCTCGCCCTTCACCCCGCGCACCAGCGGCGACCGACACAGCGAGTAGGCGCCGGCGAACAAGGTGAGCAGCGACAACGCCTCCAGCGGGCCCCAGGCCCCCGACGTGCGGAGCTGGTCCCCGAAGAGCTCCACCCCGATCAAGATGCTGGCCAATGGATCGACCATGACGAGGGTCCCCTGCGAGGCGGCGATGGGGCCGGCGTGGAACGCGTTCTGCGCCAGGAAGACCGAGAGCATGCCGCAGCCGGCCAGCGCGTAGGTCTCCCAGTGGCGGACGATCGATGCCCAGTCGTGGAACGCGTAGTCGGACACGACCTTGGTCAGCGAGGCGGTGAAGGCGAACCCGACCGCGGCCGCGACGCCGAACATGGCCGCCCGCCACCACCGGGGCCCACGCAGCGCGAGGAGCACCGCGATCCCCGCGACGGCCCCGCAGGAGAGGCCGACCTCGAGCCAACCGTCGGTGTTCGGGACCACGTTGCCACCCGTCGGCGAGGCGAAGATGAGGAAGCCGGCGAGTCCGGCGCTGGCGGCCAGCACGCCGAGCCACTCGCGAGGGCCGATATGGAAGCGGAACCGGGTGCCGAGGATGAGGACCAGGAACAAGAGCTCGGTGGTGAGGATCGGCTGCACCTGGGTGAGCCGGCCGAAGTGCAGGGCGCTGGCCTGCATGACGAAGGACAGGACCATGAGGAGGAACCCGACGATCCAGATCCGGCGCCGGAGTGCGTGGCCCATGAGTCGCAGCCGGAGACGCACGTCGTCGGGCGCGTCCTGGACACCCATCCGTTGCAGGATGCTCGTGAGCGCGTTCGCCACTGAGGCGCCAAGAGCCAGGAGGTAGACCATCGGACCGGCCGCAGTCTAGGAGGGTGGCCGTCCCACGTCCCCTGAGACGGCGCCTCGCACGCCCGCCGGCCTCAGGTGACCCTCCAGGGCACCCCGGCCACGAACGCCCAGCTACGGCGGTGGATGACCGACAGGCCGTAGCCGCGCAGCGCGAACTTGTGGGTCGGCGACGGGTAGCCCTTGTTGCGCTCGAACTCGTAGGCGGGAAAGTGTTCGGCTTCGGCCCGCATCAGCCGGTCCCGGACCACCTTGGCCAAGACCGACGCCGCCGACACCGCCGCGCAGTGCTGGTCGGCGTCGATCATGGGGAGGACGATGCGCGGCAGCACCACCTGGGGGAGGGACAACCACGCCGGGTTCGGCTCTCCGGGCTCGAGCGCCAGCCCGGGTAGCTGCGGGGTCCGGTCCTTCACGAAGTCGTAGGGCCCGTCGAGCACCACCGCGTCGGGAGCGATCGCCACGCACGCCAGCGCGCGGTAGGTGGCGAGGCGCTGCGCCGCCGTCATCCCCCACCGGTCGCACTCCGCCGCGCTGGCGTGCCCAACGGCCCAGGCCGCACACCAGGCCGCCACCTCCTCGAAGATCGCCTCCCGGCGTTCCTCGGGCAGCATCTTGGAGTCCCGCAGCCACTTGGGCACCGACGGCATCCGCGCGCCGGGACGCACGACGGCGACCCCGACGCTCAGCGGGCCGGCCCAGGCACCGCGCCCGACCTCGTCGATGCCGGCCACCCACTCGTGACCGGATCGCCAGAGCCGCCGCTCCTGCACGAGGGTCGGTCGCACCCCACCGGGGGGGCCACTCCGCGGGCTCTTCGAGACGGTGGCCGCGCCTCGACGACCGGGCGCGCGCGGTTCGCTCAACGGATTGGCCGGCGGGACGGTCGTCGTCATCGGCCCGGTCGGGACGGCGGCGCCACCCCGATCGCGTCAACCCGGCCGACGGCGTCCCGCTCGCTGTCGTCGAAGGTGGTGGTAAGGAAGGCCTCCATCATTTCGGCGGCGACTGGCTCGGTGGTGAGGCGGAGCCCGAAGGCGAGCACGTTGGCGTCGTTCCAGCGGCGCGCCCCGACGGCCGTGGCGGCGTCCGTGCAGAGGGCGGCCCGGACGCCCGGCACCTTGTTGGCGGCGATGGACACCCCGGTGCCGGTGGTGCAGCAGACCACCCCGACCGACGCCGCCCCCGTCCCGACCGCCTCGCCGACCGCCGCCCCCACCTCAGGCCAGGCCGCCCCGTCTGCCAGCACGAGGACTACGTGGCCCACCGCGCGCAGATCGCGGACGACGGCATCAGTGAGCGGGGTCCGCTCGTCCGTGCCGAAGGCGATGCGCACGGCCTCACGGTACTCAAGGGGCGCTCGACCACCGCGGTTCGTCAGTCCAGGGCCTCCGCCGTAGTCTGGCCGCATGCCCCGCCGCGTGGCCATCGTGCCGCACACCCACTGGGACCGCGAGTGGTACGCCCCGTTCCAGGAGTTCCGCCTCAACCTGCTCGACGTGCTCGACGAGCTGCTCGACCTGCTCGAACGCGACCCCTCGTACCGCTCCTTCCTGCTCGACGGCCAGATGGCCGTCGTCGACGACTACGTCGAGATTCGTCCCGAAGGCGAGGAGCGGATCCGCCACCTGGCGACCGCCGGGCGCCTCACGATGGGCCCCTGGTACATCCTCATGGACGAGTTCTTGGTCTCGGCCGAGACCATCGTGCGCGACCTGCAGCTCGGCCTCGAACGGGCCGGCGCCTTCGGCGGGGCGATGCCGATCGGCTACCTCCCCGACATGTTCGGCCACATCGCCCAGATGCCCCAGATCCTGGCGCAGGCCGGCTTCGCCGACGCGGTGGTCTGGCGCGGGGTCCCGTCGGACATCACGAGCACCGGCTTCGACTGGGAGGCACCGGACGGCTCATCGGTGCGGGCCGAGTACCTCGTCGCCGGCTACTCCAACGGCGCCGAGCTGCCCGAGGACGCCAAGGCGCTCGCCCGGCGGGTGAGCGCCTTGGAGGANGAGGTGCGCCCATTCCTGATCGACGGGCTGCTCGTCATGAACGGGTCGGACCACCTGCACCCGCAGCCCGGTCTCGGTCGGGTGCTGGCCGAGGCCAACGAGCTCCAGGACGACTTCCGCCTCGAGATCACCTCGCTTCCCGACTACCTGGCCACCGTGCAACGAGAGGGGCTGCGCCGTCACCGCGGAGAGCTGCGCTCGGGTGCGCGGGCCAACGTCCTCATGGGGGTGACGTCCAACCGGGTCGACGTGAAGCACGCCGCCGCGCTGAGCGAGATCGCGCTCGAGCGCCGAGGCGAACCGTACGCGGCGCTCTTCGGACCGGCCGAGCGCTGGCCGGCCCGGCTGCTCGAGGTGGCCTGGAAGGACGTCGTGCGCAACGCCGCGCACGACTCCATCTGCGCCTGCTCGGTTGACGACGTCGTCGACGCCGTGCTCCACCGGTTCGCCGAGACCCGCCAGATCGGCGACGGCATCGCACAGCGGGCGCTGTCGGCGTTCGCCGCGACGATGGCCGAGGCCGGCCCCGTCGTCGTGAACCCGCTGCCCCGCACCCGGCCCGGGGTCGTCGAGGCCATCATGGCGGGCAGCACGCCCGGACCCGATGAACAGGTGATCTCCCAACGGACGGCCCTCCCCGGCACGCTCACGCTCGACTCGGGGGCCGTCCAAGCGGTCCTCGGGATCCTCCAGGGGACGAGGATCGACGACGGGGCCTGGATCCACGACGTCCGGATCGAAGAGGACGAGACCGGGATCGACGTCACGGTCCTCGTCGGCGACAAGGAACTCCCCGGCGTGCCCATCCGGGCGCTGAAGGAAAACCTGAGCGCGCGCCTGTCGGCCCGACCGGGCACCTCCGTTCGGATCACGCTCGACCAGCCGCCGATCCGCCGGGTGGCAACGCGCGTCGAGGCGGTGCCCGGACTCGGGTGGGCGGCCGTTCGGCCGGCCCGCCTCGAACACCCGGCCGCGATCGCGGTCGTCGGCGTCGATGGGGAGGCCGCGGAGGGACCACCCGACTCGGTGGTGCTGCGCAACGGGCTGGTGACCGTCGTCGTGAACGCCACCGATGGGACCTTCTCGCTCGATGGCGTCGCGGGCTACGGCCGGCTGGTGGACGGCGGCGACGTCGGCGATTCCTACAACTACTCCCCACCCCAGGCCGACCGCTTCGTCGACGCGCCGACGCGCGTCGCGCTCGAGGTGCTCGAGCGCGGACCGGTCCCGCGCCCGCGCGTCGGTGACCGCCCACTACGACTGGCCCGCAGGGGCCGACCACGCGGGCGGGCGCGTCGGCAGCCTCGAGGTCGAGGTGACGACGACGGTCGAAGTGCACGCAGACGACCCGCTCGTGCGCGTCACCACCTCCTTCGTGAACCAGTCGCGCGATCACCGGCTCCGGGTCCACCTCCCGCTGCCCGAGCCCGCCGCCGGCTCCGAGGCCGAGACCGCGTTCGGCACCGTCCGGCGCGGCCTTGAGATGGAGGGTCGGGCCGAAGAGCGAGGCCTGCCCACCTTCCCCGCCCTTCGCTTCGTCCGGGCCGGCGGGCTCACCGTGTGCCATCTCGGGGTCCACGAGTACGAGCTCATCGACATCGAGCCCGGGCCCGACGGCGACCGGGCGCACACCCTGGCGCTCACCGTGCTGCGCGCCACGGGCCTCCTCTCGGGGGTCGGCATGACCTACCGCCCNGTCCCGGCGGGACCGCTCCGCGAGGTGGGGGGCCTCCAGATGGTCGGACGGCGCGTCGAGACGCGCTACGCGCTGGCTGTCGGCGCGGTCGACCCGTTCGACCTGGCCGAGGACTTCCTCACCCCGCTCGAGGTGGTCGAGTCACTGGGGGGCGGCCACCGGGGCCCAGAGGGTAGCCATCTCATCCTCGAGGGGGCGCGGCTCAGCGCGCTCCGCCGCGAGGCCGGCTGCCTCGAGGTGCGCGTCTACAACCCGACGGAGACCACGGCCACGGTGCGTCTCGGCACGGCGGCCGGGTGGCTGGTCGACCTGCGCGGGCGCCCCCTTCAACCCTTCGAGGGCCAGTTCGAGCTCCGGCCCTTCGGCTTCGCCACGGCCCGCCTCGCGCACACCTGATCCGGCGCGGGCCGGCTCAGCGGAGCAGGTCGCGCAGGAGGTCGACGTCCCACTCCCGGCGCGCCGGCCGCCCCATGAGCGACACCAGTGCCTGCCGGGGCGTGGTGGTGCCGGCGACGATCGCCGCCACCTGGGCGGCGATCGGTATCTCGACGCCGTGCTGGGCCGCCAGCGCCACCAGCGGTCCCGCGGTGCGCACGCCTTCGGCCACCATGTGAGTGCCCGCCAGCGCCTCGGCCAGCGTCTGGCCCGCACCGAGCGCCAGGCCGAGCGACCGGTTGCGGCTGCGCGCGCTGGTACAGGTGGCGACCAGGTCGCCCACCCCGGCCAACCCGCCGAAGGTGAGCGGCTCGCCGCCGAGCGCGGTGCCGACCCGCGCCACCTCGGAGAGGCCCCGGGTGATCAGCGCCGCCCTCGTGTTCTCGCCGAACCCGAGCCCGTCGCCCATCCCGGCGGCGATGGCGATGACGTTCTTGGCCGCGCCCGCCACCTCGCAACCGATGACATCGTTGCTGGTGTAGACGCGGTAGGTGCTCGAGTGCAGCGCCTCTTGGACGCGCACCGCCTGCTCCTCGTCGTTCACGGCCACCACGCTGGCCGCCGGCTGGCCCTCGGCCACCTCGCGCGCGAGGTTCGGCCCGGTCAGCACACCGATGGTCGCGCCAGGCAGCACCTCGGCCACGATCTCTGACATGCGCGAGTTCGTCCCGGCCTCGATCCCCTTGGTCAAGATGACGAGCACGCAGCCGCTGGCTATGTGCGGCGCCAGGTCCACCATGACGGCCCGCAAGCCGTGCGACGGGACCGCCAGCAGCACGATCTCGGCCCCGCCGGCGGCCGCTCGCAAGTCGGCGGTCGCCGCGAGACCCTCGGGCAGGTCCAATCCCGGGAGGTACGCCTCGTTTCGGTGGTCCGAGGTGATCTGGTCGGCCAGCGCGGCGGAGCGGGCCCACAGCCGGGTCGGGCTCGAGCGGGCGACCAGGGAGGCCACCGCGGTGCCCCAGGAACCGGCGCCGATGACGGCGACGTCGACCATCAGAGCGGCACGATCGCCGCCTCGGCTCGACCGTCGTCCACCTCCAGCACCGCCACGGTCACCGTCTCGGCCAGGCTCGGGCTCCCGGGATTCACCACCAGCTGGTCCGCCCGGTGCTCGATGCTCGGCTTGTGGGTGCCGCCGTGAAGGACGACCGCGACGTCGTCGAAGGTCTGGCCCCCGAGCGTGTTCACCACCGCGATGGCGGCGCCGTGCTCGAGCCGATGCGGGCCCTCGAACAGGCGCGCGCCGTCGGCGGG